>Ga0183260_10004454_pt1 | contig 11112 bp, 13 predicted proteins | sample AntDrymUQ4972206_2_FD_129768 | JGI IMG/M metagenome (GOLD analysis project Ga0183260, IMG submission 129768) | Polar desert sand microbial communities from Dry Valleys, Antarctica - metaG UQ497 (22.06) (version 2) (version 2) | ecosystem: Environmental > Terrestrial > Soil > Desert | place...
CCACGCGTCGGCCGTTGGTCCTGTCGACGCCGACCAGCTCTACTACCTCGAGGCGCGCGGCGTCCCGACCGACGTCGCCGAGCGGTTGATTGTCTTGGGCTTCTTCGACGAGGTCATCGAGCGGATGCCCGTGAAAGAGCTGCGCGACCTGCTGCGCCTCGCGGTCGCCACCAAGCTCGACCAGAGGGTGACATGAGCGACGTCCTGCTGACGAAACTGAGCGCGCTGCCCGAAGCGTCGCCCGAGCGCATCGAGGTCGACGGCCATACGCTCGCGGTGGTTCGGGTGGGCGAGCGCGTGTACGCCATCGACGACCGTTGCAGCCACGCGGACTACTCGTTGTCCGAGGGCGACTTCTACTCCAAGGAACTCGAGCTCGAGTGCCCGCAGCACGGATCGGCCTTCAGTCTCCTCACGGGGGATCCTTCGTGCTTCCCCGCGACCAAGCCGGTGAACGTCTACGCCACGCGCATCGACGGCGACGACGTGTGGGTGACGCTGCCGTGACGTCGGTGTTGAAGATCGAGGGACTGTGCGCGCGCGTCGCCGGCCGCGAGATCCTGCGGGGTATCGACCTCGAGGTGAAGAGCGGCGAGGTGCACGCGGTGATGGGCCCGAACGGGTCGGGCAAGAGCACGCTCAGCCACGTCGTCGCCGGCCGGCCGGGCTACGAGGTCACCGCGGGAACGGTGACGCTCGATGGCGACGACCTGCTGGCCCTCGCCCCGTGGGAGCGCGCGCAGCGCGGTCTGTATCTCGCGATGCAGTACCCGATCGAGGTGCCCGGCGTAAGCCTCACCGAGACGCTCGTCGAGGCCTTCCGCGCCGCGGGGCGTGACATCGCCGAGGTGCCGGCGTTGCTCGAAACCGAAGCGGCGCGCATCGGCTTCGACGCGCGGTTCCTCGATCGTCCGCTCAACGTCGACCTCAGCGGCGGCGAGCGCAAGCGCAACGAGACGCTGCAGCTGAGCGTGCTGAAGCCGAAGATCGCTGTGCTCGACGAGCTCGACTCGGGCCTCGACGTCGACGCGCTGCGCGACGTCGCCCGCCGCATCGAGGCGGCCACGCACGAGGACGGACTCGGCGTCCTGGCCATCACCCACTACAGCCGGCTGCTCCACGAGCTGCGCCCCGACGTCGTGCACGTACTGTCACGCGGGCGCATCGCCGCCACCGGCGGCCCTGAGCTGGCCGCCGATCTCGAGGACACCGGCTACGCCGCCTACGCCGAGGACGCGCTACCCGGAGCGCCCGCGTCACCGGCAGAGGCCGACCCCTTCGCCGACCCGCTCGCCTGAACGCGTCACGCCCGTATCCGCCCGTCCCGGGCTGAAAGTGAGCACTTATGGTCGCGATTCACGCGAATTTGCAGCCATAACCACTCACTCTGAGCACGCGGCGGGTCACCGGCAGAGGCCGACCCCTTCGCCGACCCGCTCGCCTGAGCGCGCTACGGCGTGGTGGTGGTCGTGGCGGGGATGCTGGTCGTCGTGGTAGCGGGGATGACGGTGGTGGTCGTGGCCTTGGGCGCCGACGTGGCCGTCGAGGGGGGCGCGCTTGCCGGCGGGGTGCCGTTGGGCGCCGGCTCGTTGAACGGCACCGGCGCTCTCGACCCGCCGACTACGTAGACCGGGGTCCCGTTCGGGACCTGGCTCGGGAACCAGTTCGACGACGACATCGGGATGCGCACGCAACCGTGCGACGCCGGGTAGCCCGGCACCGACGGCGCGCCGTGGATGGCGATGCCGCCGTTGAAGTACAGCGGGTTCCAGAGCTTGCCGAGCCGGCTAACGCGCAGCCCGTTGCGGCGGAAGAACACCTTGTACGAACCGCCCGGCGTCACGGCCGTCGCGCAGTCGCCGTCGACGCAGTAGCGCTTGCCGCTACCGGTCGAGGTGTTGAGCGTGCGGAACAGCGAGCCGCCCTTGTAGAGCATGAGGATCTGACGCTTCAGGTCGACTTCGACGCGCGTGGCGCCACCCGAGGCCAGGAGCGGCCCGGGAGGGCCGACCTTGCCGATGAGGTCGAGCACGTCCGGGGTGGCGCGGCTCGTGCGCTTGAGCCCGTGCACCTTCTGGAACGCCATGACCGCGTGGCCCGTGGTCGAGTCGAAGACCCCGTCGACCTTGCCGACGTCGTAGCGCTGCGCGTCGAGTTGCCGTTCGAGCTCGGACACCTCCGCGCCCCGCGCGCCGACGCCGAGCCCGGCAGGGGCGACGATCGGCGGAGCGGTCGTGGTGGTTGTCGACGTCGAAGTCGACGAGCTGGAGGACGAAGACGTCGACGCCGTGCTCGCGATGCGCTTGCTGTTGCCGTCAGAGCAGGCCGCGGAAAAAAGCGCGACTGCGAGCGCGCCAGCAACGAGTTGGGAAGTGGGAAGTCGCCTCATAAGCGCTACCAGTGTTACAGACAAGCGGCCGAAAGTGCACGTCATGGCCGCGAATGGGTCCGGTACGGTCCTTCTGATGACGATCACCCGGGCCGACACCGAGCTGCAGAACGCGCTCGACGTACTGCTCTCCGACGAGCTCGAGCCGATCGTCGAGGTCGTGCTGCGCAGCCCCCAACCCGATCGCTACGAGGCGATGGCTAACGATGGGATCGTCGCGTTCGCGCGCACCACCGAACCGGGCCAGGAGCCCGAGTACGCGATCGAGCGGGTCGAGGGCCGTAACCCGCTGGGCGACCAATCGGCCGACCGTTTCGCGGGCATCGACGACGAGCGCGCCCATCTCTATCCGTCGCGGGCGACGAACAGCTATCCGTTCGCGTTCGACACCGTCGCCCAGCTCTTCGACCACGCGTGTGCGCCCGATCTGTGCGTCGTGCACTCCGCGGCGCACAACTGGGAGGACCAGGGCGGGCACCGCGGCGAGCACGGCAGCCTCGACGTCATCCAGGCCAGGGCGCCGTTCATCGTCGCCGGGCGCGGCGTCGACGCGCAGGGCATGGTCGACCGAGGCGCGCGGCTGATCGACGTAGCGCCGACAATCGCGGCGCTGCTGGGGGAGACCCTGGCGGGCGCCGACGGGCGCGTCCTCACCGACGTGCTCGACGACAGCACGCGGCCCAGCCACGTCGTGGGGTTCCTGTTCGACGGCGCCAACCCGAACGTGCTCTACGACATGGCCGCCCGCGGGGACGCGCCGAACGTCGCCCGCCTGATCGACGCCGGCACGGCCTACCGCTTCGGCGCCATGGCGTCGCTGCCGACCGTGACGCTGGCCAACCACACCGCCATCCTCACCGGCCGTCACCCCGGCCACCACGGCATCCTGCACAACGCGTGGTACGACCGCGCCCTCGGCCGGCAGGTCATCACCAACAGCCCAGAGACATGGGCCGACTCGATGCAGTGGCTGCGCGCCGACGCGCCCACGTTGCACGAGGTCCTCGGCGCGGACGGCGCGTTGACGGTGTCGTGCAACGAGCCGTGCGACCGCGGCGCGGGATGGTCCACCTTCGACGCCATGCGCGCCGGCACCGCCGGTCGCGCGGTGCTGCCCGAGACGTTGCCGTTCGCGACCGAGCGGTTCGTGCGGCCGTCGAAGGACTACCGGTGGTCGTCGAAGGTCGACCACCTCGGCATGGAGGCCGCCGTCGCCGCGTGGTGCGGCGAGCTCGGCGCGCTGCCGCGGTTCACCTGGGCGAACTTCACCCTCACCGACGCCGCGTTCCACGAAGGCGGACCGCACTCCGAGATCGCGCACGCGTCCGTGGTCGACACCGACAGACGACTCGGCTCGGTGCTCGACGCCGTCGAGGCGTCGGGCGCATGGGACGACACCGCGTTCGTGCTCGTCGCCGACCACGGCATGGAGGAGAGCAATCCCGCGGTGCGCGGCGACTGGGGCGTGGCGCTACGTGACGCCGGCATCACATTCCGCGACGAGGCCTACGGCTTCCTGTACCTCGGCGACGCCTGAGCGTCAGGCCACTGAGCGCGGTTCAATCTGCTCCGTTGGTTCGGTGCGGGCCAGCTCGTCGGGATCGGTGAGCGGCTCGAGGAACGAAGGTCGGCGCACCCGCCAGTACACCAGCAGCGCGAACATCACCGCGGCGAAGAGCGACGTGGTGAGCGGCAGCCCGATGCGGTCGGCGATCGATCCCTGGATCAGCCCGCCGACCGGGTACACTGAGCCGAGCGCCACGAGGTACAGGCTGAGGATGCGGCCGCGGAACTCGGGCGGCGCCCACAACTGCACGACGTTGTTGGCCCCCGACAGGATCCCGATGTAGAGCATCCCCGCGATCGCCAGTGCGGCGACGGCGAGCCCGGTGTTGGGCGCGTACGCGTACGCCGCCAGCGCAATCGGCGTCAACGTGACGTTCGCGAGGAGAAGCCGGCGGCGGCCGACGCGCATCGCCAGCGGTGCGAGCAGCAATGCGCCGATCACCGCGCCCGCGCCCTGCGCGGTGGTGAGGTACCCGGTGATCGCCGCGGTTGCCTCCTGCACGCCGTCGGGATCGGCGAGCCGTCGTGCCTCGCCGCCCGCGAGCTCGAACGCGCGCGCCGAGATCAGCGCGATGAACGGCGCGAGGAGGAAGGCCACGCAGCCGATAAGCACGATCGCCGAGCGGGCGCCCGGGTTGGCACGCGCCGCGCGCACGCCGATGCGGATGCGCTCGAACAGCCCGGTGTCGTCGGTCGAGCGCACGTGCTGGATGCGCACGAGCGCCATCGCCACGATGACCGCGAAGAAGCTCACCGCGTTCACCGCGAACGCCCACTCGTAGCCCCAGATGGCGATGACCGCGCCGGCCAGCGTCGGCCCGAACACGCGGCCGAGATTGAACTGCGCGGAGCCGAGGCTGGCCGCGGCCAGCAGTTGCTCGCGGGGCACAAGGTCGGGCGTCATCGCCTGGTAGAAGGGCAGGCGGACCGCGCCCATGCAGCCGGCGACGAACACGACAGCCGTTAGCGACGCAGGCGTCGCCCGCCCGCTCACCACCAGCCACACGAGCACGGCGGCCATCGATGCTTCGCCGAGGTTCGCGACCATGATGAAGCGGCGCCGGTCGAGGCGATCAGCGAGCGCGCCGCCGATCGGCGCGAGCAGGCCGATGGGCAGGAACGCAGCGGCCGCCGCCAGCCCCGCCCACCCGGCACGGCCCGTGCGCGACGTCACGAACGCGCCGACGGCGACCGTCTGCATCCAACTGCCGGCGTTCGATACCAGCCCCGCCCACCACACCAGCGCGAAGTCGCGGTGGCGCAGCGGTTCGAGCGATGCGAGCGGCACCGCCCCACGCTAGGAGGCCGGCGGGGGTGGTCAGGCCGCGGCCGAACCCCCCGAACCCGCGGCCGAACCTGTCATGGAAACGCGCGCTGGAACACGCGTTTCCATGACAGGTTCGAATCCGCGGCCGAACCTGTCATGGAAACGCGCTCTGGAACACGCGAATCCATGACAGGTTCGCCCGGGGTGAGGTGGCCGCCGGTCAGCCCTCGAGGGTGATCGCCTGCACCGGGCAGGCCCGGGCGCTTTCCTCCACGCGTTGGTGCAGGTCGGCCGGGGGCTCTTCCTGGAGCACGTAGAGGAACCCGTCGTCACGCACTTCGAACACCTCAGGCGTGATCTCCATGCACACCGCGTTGCTCTGGCACAGGTCGTAGTCGACGACGACTCGCATGGCCGACACCGTATGCGCTCCGACGGTCTCGACCGCGTTCAGCAGGCGCTCGCGATGAACAGCCCGCGACCGATGAGACCGACAGGGTCGTGCTCGACTGCAAACCCGGCCGACGTCAGCGCGTCCGTGTACTCCTCGACCGTGTAGAGGCCGAGCTCGTGGTGCTCGATCACCGAGTCGACGCCGTCGTCCGTCGCGGTCGTCCAGTACAGATCGAACCAACTCGTGGTGCCGCGCCGGCCGCTGACGGAGACCCGCGCCACGGCGACGCCCTCGGCGTTGCCCGCCTCGGCCACCCGATGACCGTCACGCCACTCGGCGGGATGGATCCACGGCTCCACGATGAGGACTCCACCGTCGACGAGATGCCCTCGCATGTTCGCTACCGCCAGCGCGACGTCGTCGAGCGTGAGCAGATACCCGATGCTGCTGAACAGACACGTCACCGCGTCGAACGTGCGATCCAGCGTGAACGAGCGCATATCGCCTTGATGAAGCTCGACATCCGGGAGCCGTTCGCGCGCCCGGCGCAGCATCGCCTCACTCAGATCGACTCCAGCTACTGCGAACTCGCGCTGGAAGTGCTGCAGGTGCGCGCCCGTCCCGCAGGCGACGTCGAGCAGCGTCTTCGCCGACGGTCGCCGGGCGCGCACGATCTCCGCTACCCGGGCGGACTGCGCCTCGTCGTCGCGGCCGCGGGAGGCGTGCACGATGTCGTAGGCGAAGGCGGTTTGTTCGTAGGCGTCCATCGGGGCACGGTACGGAACCGACTCGTCGCTCACCGAGAATTTCGCGCCGCGTCACCGGTGCAATGCGGCGCCTACGGATCGCTTGCTGGTCCGGCGGGTACCCCTCGCCCGTGGCTCGCACCCGTCGAGCGACTCTTAGAGAGAGGTCCTCATGCGTAGATCCTTCACACGACTCGCTGCTCTGATCTTTGTTGCCGGCGCGGTGTTCGGCGCGTGCGGCGACGACGATTCGGGAAGCGGCAACGGCGACCCCGACCCAAGTCTTCCGGGCGACGGCGGCGGCGCGGGCGACAGCGTCGACGGTGACGGCACCGGCGACTCCGGTGCCGAAGGTAGCGGAACCGGCGAAGTCGACCCTGGCGGTGACACCGAAGGCGGCGCCGACGACATGGGCACAGAGGGCGGCCCCTGAGCGGGGTCAGCGGAGCCGGTAGAGCCGGAACTGGGGATGGTCGACGTCGAGGACGTCGACGCCTTCGAAACCGGCGTCCGCGGCGTAGGCGCGGACGGTGTCTGCGCGCATCACCGTGCCGGTGCCGGCACCGCCGTCCTGCAGGCTCACCGACAGACAATGCAGTGTGCTGAACGCGTAGAAGAACCGTTCCATCTCGCCCGCCGGCGCGGTGAAGACGTCCTCGGCGCGTTCGTCGGCGACGAGCACCGCTCCCTTCGAACCCGCGAGCTTCTTCATCGTGCGGAGGATCCCCACGGGATCGGGGACGTCGTGCAGCATCTCGATGGCGAGGACAAGGTCGTAGCCGCCGGCGATCAACGGGTCGGCGGCGTCGCGGACCTCGAACTGCACGCGATCGATCACCCCGGCATCGACGGCGTTCTTGCGGGCCACGTCGATCGACGCCTCGTCGAGGTCGTAGCCGACGACGGCGGCGTTGGGGTACGCCTTGGCGATCGCGATCGCCGCGAGGCCCTCGCCGCAGCCGATCTCGGCGATGCGCACGGGATCGCCCGCAACGAGCTTCGCTTGAACGTCAGGCAGCGCCGGAAGCCAGGTCTGCGTGAGGTGGTTGGCGAAGACCGGGCGGGTGAACGCGGCCTGCACGTCGTGCAGCCCGAAGTCGCCGAAGGCCACGCCCTCGCCCGTGCGGAACGCGCCTTCCATGAGCTCGATTGCCTGAGCGACCCACGGCACGACCGCGGCGCACGGCTTCATGCACGCTTCGCTGTCGTCGTCGGTGAGGACGTGGGCGTGGGCGTTCGGCAGCGTGAAGCGCCGCGCGTCGGAGGCGAGGCTCGAGTCCTGGACTTCGACGACGCCGGCGACGGCCTGCTGTTCCAGCCACTCGCGGGCGTAGCGCTCAGCGATACCCGCCGACGCCGCTAGCTCGGCTGCGGTCACCGGGCCCGCGCCGGCAAGCGCCTCGTAAAGCCCGAGGCGCACCCCGAGCTCCACGTTCGCCAGCTCGAGGGTCACCAGCGCGGCCATGAACAGGTTTCCGCTGAACTCTTCGATCTTCGCCTCGTCGGCGGCGCTCGTCTCGATGGTCGTCATCGTCTGGACCTCCCCGTCGGCGAGACAGTGTCACAGACAGCTCGTCCGTCACCCCACGGCGGTTCGCCGAGTGTGGGCGCGACACTGTTGATGTGCGTCTCGTGGATCTCGAGCCTGGCGACCCTCGCCTGTGTCAGGACGTTCTGCCGGTGCTGCTCGAGCTGCGGCCGCATCTCACGGAGGCCAGCTTCGCCGCCGTCTACGACGAGGGGTACAAGCAGGGTCTTCGGTATCTGATCGCGTACGACGACGACGACCGCTGCGTCGGTGTGGCTGGTTGGCGGATCGTGGCAACAACCACCGCCATTCGAAAGCTGTACGTCGACGACCTCGTCACGCAGGCAACGGAACGGAGCCGCGGGGTCGGGCGCCTGTTGCTCGCCACCCTGTTCGACAGAGCGAGAACGGCCGGGTGCACGGTCCTGGACTTGGACTCCGGCGTGCAGCGAAACGACGCACACCGCTTCTACCTGCGCGAAGGCCTCGCGATCAGCTCGTTCCACTTCATGAAGCAGATCTTGTGACGTTCAGTTGCGCTCTGCGCAACTGAACGTCACCGTCAGCGCAGCCCCAGCACGGTCATCAATGCGTCGTCGACACCCCACAACTCTTCGCGGGTGAGATGGCCCGCCAGTTTCCCCAGCCGCTGGACGTCCACCGCGCCGGTCTGCTCGACCAGCACGCGCGTCGCTGCACCCGCTACCTCGATCTCCGGGCGAAACGACGCGGCGCGGGCGCTGCGCGACGTCGGTGCGACGAGCACCACCGAGCGGGGCAGGAGCTCGTCGGCTTGCACGACAACGCCGAAGCGCTCGCGGTGCTGCTCGCGGCCGACGCCTTTCGGGAGCTTGAACCGGTAGACGTCACCTCGAAGCACGCAGCGACTCCATCAGACTTGCGACCTCGAGTACGACGAAACGTGATACCCACCCTACGACCGCTGAACGCTGTCGGCGTACGGGCCGTCGAGGAGCCGGAGGTGGCCGGGGTTCGACCGCTTCCGCCGCGCCGGCCGCCGCGCGCCGGACGAACCCGTCACCGGCGCGACCAGCTCCGCCGGCGGCGGCGGAGGGCCCCAGTCGTCCATCGGGTCGGGCCCGAAGTACGTGGGCTCCTGCGTCATCCAGTCGTGGCGGGGGTCGACGTCCGGGTGCAGCGACCAGCGGTCGTCCCACGAGCGACCGAACCGGTACAGCTCGAGCCCGGGCTTGAGCCACGGCAGCTCCCACAGGCCGAGGTCGTCGAGGACCTCGTTGACGTTCTTGGCCACGACGTAGCGACCGTTGCCGCGCGCGCCGTCCCGCGGCGGGATGTAGCGGTACCCGACCGCGTTCCGGTCGAGGTGCACGGACCCCCGGGTGTGCCGGTTCTTGTAGACGATGATGTCGGCCCGTCCCGACCGCACCACCTTGCACATGATCATGAAGTCGGTGACATCGAAGAACTGATAGCGCGGGTTGTCGCGCACGAGTGCGGCGACGGCAACAAGTGGCCTCGTCCAGGACTCGTCGAGCGGACCGTCGCCCGCGGGGAGCGTTAACGGCATGGGTGCTACCTCCGGCTGTGCGGATCGAACCACGGAGGCCGGCTCCCGCCGACGAGGCCCGCCTCGACGGGCACCGCTCAGTATGCCGACAGGGTGTGGCGCGGAAACGTCAACGCCCGACGAGCTCGAGCACCTCGTTCGCCACCCACCATCGCCGCGGCCTTCCCACGCCGCGTGGCGCGTCCTCGACGAGGGTGAGGACCCCGGCGCGGCCAAGCGCGTCCAACGACACGCGAGCCGCTTGCTCGCTGACTCCGAGCAGTGACGCCACGGTCTGCGCGCTCACCACGGGGTGGACGGGGAGCAGCGGCAGCAGTCGCCGCGCGGCGGAGTCGAGGCGCAGGTGCTTCGAGGCCGTGGCCCACCGCTGCTCGAGCTCGGCGACGGCGTCGAGCACCGCGGCCGAGCGTTGTGCGGCGCGCCACACGGCATCGGCGAACCACCGGACCCAGCCATCGACGTCACCTTGGCGGAACCGCGTGAGGCCGGCCTGGTAGCCGCCCACGTCGCGCGCGAACTCGAGCGATACCGGCGGGGGATAGGCCACGCCGCTGCGCCGGGCGAGGATCCAGCCGATGAGCACGCGGCCGATCCGGCCGTTGCCGTCGGCGAACGGGTGGATCGTCTCGAACTGCGCGTGGGCGACAGCGGCCTGCGTGACGGCGTCGACATCGTCACGCTGCGCGAACACGCACAGGTCGTGCATCAGCCCTTCGATCGCCGCCGAGGGGACAGCGACGTGCGCGGCGACGAGCGGGTTCGCGCCACCGACCCATCCGAGGCGGTCGCGCCACGCACCAACATGTGACGGGTCGATGTCGACGGCGTGTCGCATCAGCGCGGCGTGCCACGCCCGCACTCGCTCCACCGTCAACGGGCCACGTTCGCGGAGCGCGGCCTCGACCACCGCCAAGTTGTCGGCCACCCAGCCGGCCACGCTCGCTCCCGCATGGTCGTCCGCGTCGTCGCCCGCGGCGGCGATCACGGCGACCTCGGCCGCGGTCGCCCGCAAGCCTTCGATGGCACTCGACGCCAGCCCTTCGGAGCGCAGGAGCAGCCGGCCGACCACGTCGAGCGCGCTCCCGCGGCCAGCCCCGGTCGCACGAATTTCGGCTGCGGCCTGCTCCGTACGCCTCACCGTCTCCGTCGACAGGTCGAACGTCGCCGCGGCGACAGGCTCGGGGTCGGCGGCCGCTACAGACCTCCCCTGCCAGTCGACGGTGACTGTGCGATCCACGAGGCGATCCTTGCGCAATTGGCACAGTTACGCAAGGATAAGTCTTGATCCTTGCGTAACTGTGCCGGGTTAGGAACGCCTCAGGTTGCGCCCAGACCGAGGGCGCGCCCCAGCTTCGCGAACTGGTAGAGGAAGGACCGTGGCCTGTCCTGTCGCCACGGACATCAGCGCCGGCGCGGGAGGTGCCGGCGGACGCGGACCAGCATGCGCACCATCTCCTCGCCCAGGTCCTCGCTCGTGGCGCGGGGGTTGTTGTAGACGACGTACTCCTTGGCGACGAGCGTCGAGAGATAGTCGAGCAGCAGTCGCTCGTCGTCCTTGACGAACAGATAGTCGGCGTGAAGCTCGTTGACGAGCACCACCGCGTTGTCGGCGTCGAACCGGCTGCGCGACTCGCTCGGCTCGGGATCGCGTGCGATCGAGGGCAGGTGGCGGG
>Ga0183260_10004456_pt1 | contig 11110 bp, 9 predicted proteins | sample AntDrymUQ4972206_2_FD_129768 | JGI IMG/M metagenome (GOLD analysis project Ga0183260, IMG submission 129768) | Polar desert sand microbial communities from Dry Valleys, Antarctica - metaG UQ497 (22.06) (version 2) (version 2) | ecosystem: Environmental > Terrestrial > Soil > Desert | place...
CACGTCGTCGGCCTGTTCAACTACTTCACCCGGCTGGCCGACGGCTTCGGGCTGCAGGTCGCCCCCGAGCTGCTGGAGGCGGCCAACGGGGGCCCGCCGCTGCTGCGGGCTGACCCCGGCTAGTACTCGTAGCTCTCGCCGTAGCACTCCTTGGCCGACACGCCGTTCAGGATCGTGCCGGCCAACGGGGCGTTGACCTGGCGCATCAGCTGGATGGCGCGGGTCAGCTTCTGCTGGGAGGTCGTCCCGGCTTGGCAGACCATCAGCGAGATGTCGACGTAGGACGAGACCACCAGGCTGTCGGCCACCGGCAGGACGGGCGGGCAGTCGAGGAGGATGATGTCGGACTTCTCGCGCAGCGCGTTGAAGATGGCCGAGGCGCGATCGGAAGCCAGCAGCTCGGCGGGGTTGGGAGGGGTCGGCCCCGCCGTGAGCACGTAGAGCGGCAGCTGGCTGTCCACCTTGCGAATCACGGCGCCCAGCTTGGTCTCGCCCGCCATCACCGATGTCAGTCCCTGCTCGTTCTCCAGCCCGAAGAACTTGGAGATGCGGGGGCGCCGCAGGTCACAGCACACGATCACCACCCGCTGCCCGGCCTGGGCCAGCGCGACCCCGAGGTTGGCGACGATGGTCGTCTTGCCCTCTCCGGTGCTCGGGCTGGTGATCTGGACGATCCGGACGGCCTTCTCCAGGCCGAGGAAGGTGATGGCCGTGCGCAGCGTGCGGAAGGCCTCAGCCGTGGCCGAGTGGGGGTCGGTCAGGGCCAGGACCCTCGGAGCATCCTCTCCCTTGGCGGCAGCGGCGCGGGGGATCAGCCCGACGGCGGCCAGGTCCGGGGTGGCACGCTCGAGGTCCTCGCTGGTCCTGATCGTGCTGTCGAGGAAGTCACGGAGGAAGGCGATGCCCAACCCGAGGGCCAGGCCGAGGCAGGCGGCCCACAGCCCGGTGCGCCGTGGGTTGGGGGACACCGGAGCCGTCGGCACCTTGGCGGGGACGATGACGCGCGCCCGGCCGTTGGTGTTGGCGCCACCGACCTGCGCCTCGCCGAGCTTCTGGCGGAAGAGGGCCTGGGCCTGGAGGAGCACATCTCGCTCGGGCCCGATGGCCATGTCGATCTGGCTCTGGAGATCGGTGATGCGAGCCTGGATCTCCCGGCTCGTGTCCAGCAGCTCGTCGGCCGCCTGCTGGCGGCGGAGGTCGATGTAGGCCTTGGCGAACCCGTTCGCCGCCGCCGCCGCCGACGCGGGCACGCGGCTCCGGGCGCTGATCTGGATGACGTCGGCATCCTTTACGGCCGTCACCGAGACCGTCGGCACCCGGCTCACGTTCAACGCCGCCCGGACGGCCTCCTGCACCTCGGGGCCGTTGATCACCCGGATCTCGGTCTCCAGGTTGCGGGAGGGATCGAGGGGCTGGACGGGGTTGCTGGAGAACAGCGAGCTGGTGGTGCCCTGGCGGACCAGCACCTGGGTCATCGCCTGGTAGACGGGTCGCTGGGCCAGGGACACCCCGACGGCGATGCCGACCACCACGACGACCACGGCCAGGATCGTGAGCTTGGAGCGGCGGGCGATGCGGAGGTAGTCGCTCGGCTTGAGCTGGTCACCTTCAAAGGGCACGGAATCGGCCCACCTCGGTTGCCGGACCCGGGTGGGCCGAGGCGATCCTGGCGCGTTTCTCGGGGGGCAGCAAACCGGCCTTACCATCGGCCGCCCGCTCAGGGGGCGGCGCGTCGCTGATCGCCGTCAGGGCGATCTCCTCACCGGCGTCAGGATCCCGCATCACCTTCCACGCCTCCCACTGCTGGATGAGCTCCATCGGGACCCGTTCGGCCAAGGACGGCCTGCTCTCCATGTCCCACTGCCCGTCCCGGCGGAGCTTCCACGCCGTGCGGGCCACGCCGTTGGCCGAGCGGGCGGTCGTCACGGCGTCGATGCCGGAGAAGCCGGCGCCGGCCACCAGCCGGCACAGGGCCGGCCGGGTGAAGATCTGGAGGTGACGGGGAGGTTCCAGTCCCTGCCAGTCGGCGCCGTACCGCCGGCTGAGCCAGCTGGCGGCGTTCGGGGTCAGGATCACGATCCGGCCGCCCGGGCGCAGGATGCGGCGAACCTCGAGCAGGGTGAGGCGGGGGTCGGCCAGGTGCTCGAGCGAGTGGTTCAGCGACACCACGTCGAAGGACCGGGCCGGATAGCCCCGCTCGGTGAGGTCCCCGACGTCGACGGCGAGGCCACGCTGGCGGGCGGCGGCCGCCCCCCCGGCGTCGAAGTCGATGCCCTGCACCACCCATCCCCGGGCCTGGAGGGCAGCCAGCGTGGTGCCGTCGCCGCAGCCCACGTCCAGCAGGCGCCCGCCCTCGATGCCCCTGAGCCGCAGGACCTTGAACTCGGCGTCCAGACGCCGACCGGGCCACGGCCGGACCAGCAGCGACGCCGGGCGGCTCCACCACGGCTGCGGGGGCCGATAGCCGAAGCGCCGGGCGATGTAGTCGTCGGTCCCCACGTCGCGCAGCACCCGCACGGCCCGCGAGAGAGCCGGTCCGGCGCCGCCCCGGCGCGGGGGCGCCTGGCCCTGGTGGGTGAAGTAGCTGGCATAGGCGAGGTGCAGGTCGGCGTCGACCGGGCGGGGATCGAGCCACAGGCACCGACAGCCGGTGCAGCTCCGCATGTCCCAGCTGCCGGGCACCTGGAAGACGCGGTCACGGAGCCCCTGGTGGAGCAGCGGCCCCGATCCTCCACAGACGGGGCAGGCGTCGACGGCGCGGGTGCGCACAGCTAGGAGGCTTCCCGCTGCACCATCCGGCGGGCGGCGACGCCCGCTCGGACGGCGGCGGTGACGACGGCGCCGACGACGGCGCCCCGCAGCGAGGCGATCAGGATGAGCGGCAGCGTGACCAGCGGGACGGCCAGGGCGCTCGTCGCCTGCGCCCGGAAGAGCGACCGGGTGTCCTGGCGGGCGTTGAGCACGCCGGCGAGGACGAAGTAGAGGTACTGAGCGGCGGAGAACAGAACGAAGATCCTCAGGTCCGGGACGAGCGAGCGGTAGGCCGAGCTGGGCCCGAAGAACATCCGCAGCGCAAAGCCCGGGGCGACCAGCAGGGCGCCACTGTAGAGGGCGAGCGGTGCTCCGCCCAGGATCCCGTAGCGGCGGGCCGCCCTGAGCTCGAGGGTGCGACGACGCTCGGGATCCGCCTCGTCGATGTGCGCCACCCGCGCCGTGACGATGCTTCCCACGGCCAGCATCAGCGGGTTGGCGAAGCCCACCATGGTGTAGAGCGCCTGAAAGGATCCGACGGCGGTTACGCCCCGCAGCGAGGCCAGCAGCCACGGGAAGCACTGGAACGTCAGCACCCCGATGCCGTTGATGGCGATGAGGGCGCGACCCAGCTGCCAGAAGGGCTCGACCGCCTCACGCCCGAAGGTGCCGCTGGCGACCGACGGCCGGACCTGCCAGACCTGCAGACCGGCTGCCGCCAGCGACGTGGCCGCCATGACGGCGAACGCTCCCGAGATGGTGGCCCGGCCGGCGGCGGCAAGGGAGAGGATGCCGCCGGCCTGCCCCCCGTAGCTGACGACGTCGCCGATGATGGCCCGCCCGAACTGAAGGCGGCCCATCAGCGACCGCCGCAGCGTCTCCTGCAGCTGGCCGCCCACCAGCGCCAGGCACGCCCACAGCAGCAGACCGGGTCGGCCGAGGACGAGGAGGGTGGCGGTCAGCACCACGCTGAACAGGGCGCAGGAGGGCACCGTGCAGCCCAGAGCGATGGCCGGCAGCCCGTGGCGGCGCTCCTTGCTGCCGGACAGCACCATCAGCGGTATGCCGATGAACGAGGCGTGGGCCGTGCTGGCCGTCATCAGGACGCCGAGGAGCACGGCGAAGACGCCGAACTCGGCCGGGGCCAGCTGCCGGGCCATGACGAGCGTGACCAGGAACGAACCGAGGCTGACGATCCCCTGATCAGCGAAGGCCCACAGCCCGGTGGATCGGCCGGCGGCGCCGGAGCTGGCGGCCGTGGTTGGCGGAGATGGCGGAGATGGCGAGAGAGGGGTCAGATCGAGGCCGATCGTCTCATGCGGGGCGGGCGGGAGGCAACCGCTATCGTCGCCGGGGTGCGGCGACCCTCGGGCTCCGGCGAGCCCGCGCTGGTCGGCCCACCACCTCGCGAGCTGTCGCTGGGGTGCCCCGTCGACTACGGCGTCTCCGCTGTCCAGAAGCGGCTGGATGCCTTCAGCCGTCACTGGCCGCTCACCGGGCAGCGGCTCCTCGACGTCGGCTGCGGCAACGGGGCCTACACGACCGTGCTCGGTCGGAGGTTCGACGAGGTCCACGCCGTTGACGTCGAGCCTGACAGGATCGAGCAGTTCCGTCAGCAGGTGGCGGGCGAACCAAAGTTCTCCGTCTCGGTCGGGACGGCGGAATCGTTGCCCTTCCCCGACGACCACTTCGATGTCGTGTCGGCCATCGAGGTCATCGAGCACATCGTTGACCTCGACCGGGCCCTGGACGAGATCCGGCGGGTGCTCCGCCCGGGTGGCGCCTTCCTGGTGAGCTGCCCGAACCGGCTGTTCCCGCTGGAGACGCACACGATCACCGTCGGCGACCGCTTCTACCCCGCCCGCCGGGTGCCGTTCCTGCCCTACGTCAAGCCCCTGCACCGCCGTCTGTCCACCGCCCGGAACTTCACCCGCCTTGACCTGGCCGAGGCGGTCTGCCGGGACGGGCTTCGCGTCGTGGCGTGGGACTGGGTGATGCCGCCGCTCGACCACTGGCGCATCGGGCGGCGGCAGCTGCTGGCGATGATGGGATGGCTGGAGCGGTCCCCGCTTCGGATCTTCGGGGTGTCCATCATCGCCGTGTTCGAGAAGGTGGGCTGACGTGCACCCGTCAGAGCTGCTCCCCCACCTCCAGCAGCGGGCCCGCTTCGCCACGCGGGTCGCCAAGCGACGGCTGGGCCATCAAGCGGCAGGCGGCGACGCCGTCGACCGGTTCCATCAGCTGTACTACGAGTCAGAGGTGTTCGGCGGTACGTGGATGAACACCTACTGGCTGGGGGTCCCCATCTGGAAGTGCCCGTTCGACCTGTGGGTGTACCAGGAGCTCCTCCACGATCAGCATCCCGGGCTCGTCATCGAGACGGGCACGGCGTGGGGTGGCAGCGCCCTGTTCCTGGCCTCGATGTTCGACCTGATCGGGCACGGGTCGGTGCTCTCCATCGACCTCCGGCCCCGCAACCCCCGGCCCGCCCACCCCCGGATCCGCTACCTGACGGGCTCGTCGACCGACCCGGCCATCGTGGCGCTGGCCGCCCGGGCCGCGGCCGAGGCGGAGGGAACGCTCGTCCTGCTGGACTCTGACCACAGCTGCGCGCACGTCCGCCAGGAGCTGCAGCTCTACAGCCCCATGGTGCAGGTCGGCGGCTACGTCGTGGTCGAGGACACCAACGTCAACGGGCACCCGGTGCGGCCCGACTTCGGGCCGGGTCCGATGGAGGCCGTCGACCAGTTCCTGGCGGCCCAGGACGGCTTCGTCGTCGAGCGGGCGATGGAGAAGTTCCACATGACCATGAACCCGCGAGGCTTCCTCAGGCGGGTTCGCTGAGCCGCGGCTCCGGCGGGGACGTCCCGAGCGCCCGAGCGGGGGCCGGTGCCCGGGCCCCCGGTGACGAAGGCGGCGGCGGGGCGGTGGCCGATGTCGTCGAGCCGTGGATCACGAGGAGCAGCAGGGGGAGGAGGTGGCCGGCGTCGATGTCGTCCGTGATGCAGAACAGCGCCAGGAAGCAGACGAGCCCGAACGCCAGGCTGGCGTCCCGGTTGAAGGTGCGGGCACCGAGCGCCACGAGCAGGACGACGAAGGCGGTCGCCGCCAGCAGCCCGCCGCGGTAGGCCAGACCGAGGTAGGTGCTGTGGGTCCCGAGGCTGGCCACCAGGCCGTCGACCCGTTCCTTGGTGCCGGCGCCCAGCAGGGGGGTGGCGGCGTGGGAGACCGCTCGCAGCGTCGGGCCGTAGATGTCCTCCCGGGCCACCAGCGAGCCCTCCCGGTGGCTGTTCAGGTCGGCGAACCAGGTGCTGAGGGGCAGGAGCGGGAGGGCGGCCACCAGGGCGGCGACACCCGTGAAGGCGGACGCCATCCACAGGCTCGGGTGGATGACCCGCTTCGCCCGCACCGCCACGACGGCGACGGCGGCGACGAGGAGGCCCAGGACGTCGATGCGGGCGTACGAGTAGTAGAGCGTGATGCCGAGGAGCACGACGACGGCGGCGCGCACCGTCGGCCGGCGCAGCCACGGGCTGAGTGATCCCGGGGCGAACAGCAGGATCAGGATCCCCACGGCGGCGAACGCGCCGGCCCACGTGGGGTTGCCGAAGATGCCCGAGGTGCGGATGACGACGCGGTCGTAGTAGTCGGGGATGGCGAGGCGGACGGTGGAGAACGCGGCGACGTTGGCGTCGCCGGCGAGCGACGACGGCAGGAGGCGGGCCAGGGGCAACGTCACGCCGGAAAGCGATGGATAGACCGCCCGCGCCCCCACGACCAGGATCCCCTGGAACAGGGCCAGGTCGAGGATGCCGCGCGCGACGCCGTTCCCTTCGGCTCGGTTCGCTTCCCGCGACAAACAGCGGCATAGGATGATCCAAACGGTGAGGTTGGTGAAGGCGCCCACGAGGCGAGAGGGGGAGGCGTTGCCGGCGGCCAGGAGAAGGCTGACCGCCAGGCACGCCGTGGTGATCAGGATCGCCAGCGGTCGCCGCGTGGCGGGCCGCCGATCTCCGAGGCTCACGACCAGCAGGAACGGCCACCACAGGAAAGCGATGCCCAGCAACCAGAAGATGGCGTACGAGTCGACCACCCGGCGGTTGATCATCTGTCGCCCATGCTGGTGAGGCCGACGCCGGCCACCTTCGACCGAGCCGGGGCGCGGCTCAGCGACATGTGGCGGGCGACCGCTCGTCGCCTGTACATCGGGCGCGCCGCCGAGCGGGAGACCGTCGCGGCGTTCGAGCGAAGGTACGTGGACGCTGACATCGACTTCCGGTGGATGGGCGGGACGATGGCGACGTGCCCGCTCGACCTGTGGGTCTATCAGGAGATCGTGCACGAGCTGGCCTCGGAGCTGATCATCTCCACGTCGGCCAGCGCCCGGTACCTGGCGGCCGTCTGCCAGCTGACGGGCAGGGGTGAGGTGGTGTGGATCGGTGCCGAGCCGGGCGCCGCAGGGCACCAACCCCGCCTGCGGGAGGTGACCGCGCCTGCGGGCTCGGCCGAGGCCCTCGCGCAAGCCGCTGACCTGGCGGCCGACAAGGCCAGCGTGCTCGTGATCGTCGGTGCGGGCGGTGACGGCGTCCTAGCGCCGGAGGCGCTCCGCTCGTATGCGGCCCTGGTGACGCAGGGGAGCTACCTGATCGTCGATGCCGGCGCGCCGCTCCCGGCCCCGGGAGGTGCCGCGGTGGCGGTGGAGGAGCTCCTGCGCCACGATCCCGGCTTCGTGGTCGACGCGTCGCGGGAGAAGTTCTACCTGTCCTTCAGCCGACGCGCCTACCTGCGGCGGACCGGGCCCCGGCCGCCGCGACAGCCTGGGCGTCTCGGGCCGGCTGATGCTCAAGGCCCTTGTGGCCGGAGAGCGCGATCCCGAGGTGCTGGCCGGGCTGGCCAAGGGCAGGCTGCGCAAGAAGGTCCCCGAGCTGCGCAAGGCCCTGCGGGGGCCGGTTCGGCGAGCACCACGCCGTGCTCGTCGGGATGTGCTTGAAGCACATCGATCACCTGGAGGCGGCCACCTCCACGCACAACGCCTCGAACTCCAGCCGGTAACGGAACCGCAGGTACATGAGCCGCAGGTACGTCTCCATCGGGATCGACGGCCGGCCCAGGTCGAAGAACGGGCGGAACGGCTCGAAGAACCTCGGGTCGTCCAACCACACGTCCACCCGGGCCAGATCGCCCGGCAACGGCAGCAGACACTCCGGGATCACCGCCTCCCACACGTCGGCTGACCGTTTACCGTACGCAGCATCGATGGCCTCGATTCCTCGCTAGCACGCGGAGGGATCGAGGCCATCGTCACACCCCCCACCGCCGATCGCGAGCACCCTCAACCGCGAACACCCAGGTCAGCGGCCTACTTTTTCATGCCGAAGCAACTAGCCAGCTGTGTACCGGCCGCACGACCGCCAGGTGGTGGGGCTCTTGGCCCTCGCTGGTTCGGGCACAGCGTCCTACCCGGGCCGCGACCCGGCCTTGCGCACAACCGAGGTGGAGTTCCCGGCCAAGTTCAGGGCCTACGTCGGGGCCTCCTACCGTCGCGGTCTCGTGCTACGCAGCCTCGTGCCACACCCGGGCGGGAGTGGGATGCCGGCTTCCACGACGCCGTTTGCGCTGTCGCCGACGTCAGCGGCAGCCCCACTGGTGGCGACAGTCAAGGACCGGGGCGGCTCCGCAAGCTGATCTCCGAAACCCCTGGATCGGTGACCCACGGGTGGGTTGCCCGTGAGTCACCGATGCGCAGGATCAGCCGAGATCAGGGAAAGTAGTACCCCGGCACGGGAGTGTCAGATCCGCCGCCCCAGACGGTGGTGAGCCCGTTGCGGACCAGCCATTCCCCGGTCGAGGGCCGGAAGACGGCCACGTCGGTGTCAAGGTCGCCGTCGTAGTTGGATGGGACGGGAATGTCACCGGGGGCGCCCCAGTTGATGGTCTGGTTGGGCCCGAAGTTGAAGTCGGGGATGGCGCCCCGGATGTACCAGACCCCCGTTGACGGGCGGTAGACGGCGACGTCGGTGAGACCGTTGTGGTCGTAGTCGCCGGGCACCGCGATGTCGCCCGCTGTGCCCCATGCGAGGACACCGGGCAGGGCCAGCGGCGTGGAGTACGCCGTGTTCCCCGTGGGGGCCACGCCGGTCAGGACGTACCACACGCCCGTCGAGGGGCGGAAGACGGCGACGTCGGAATCGCCGTCACCGTCGTAGTCGCCGGGGACGGGCGTGTCGCCGGAGGTGCCGAACTCGACGGTGGTGCCGCCGAGGACGTACCAGATCCCCGTCGACGGGCGGAAGACGGCGATGTCGGTGACGCCGTCACCGTTGTAGTCGGCGGGGACGGGGATGTCGCCATTCGTGCCCCACTGCACGGTTGGGCCGCTGTTCACGTACCAGGTACCCGTGGACGGGCGGAAGACGGCGAAGTCGGTGAGGCTATCGCCGTTGTAGTCGCCCGGCACCCCGATGTCACCGCTGGTTCCCCAGGAAACGGTGGCGCCGCCCTGGACGGACCACGTGCCCGTGCTCTGCTGGAACACGACCGGCCCGTTGGTGGTGAAGGTCCTGGTGATGGTCGGGGCGTACCCGTTGCTCGCCCGCACCGTGAAGTTGTAGCGGCCCGACCCGGTGGCTGTTCCCGACAGGAGCCCGCCTGGCGTCAGGGTGATGCCCGGAGGCAGGGAGCCCTTGACGACGGACCACGCATACGCGGGTGCCACAAAGGAGGTGGCGATCTGGTAGCTGTACGGCGTGCCCACGACGATCGGGGGAGGCGGGTTACCGGTGCCGTTGGTGGTGGGCATGTTGATGACCGGCCTCACCCGCCCGCCGGCGTTGTTGCCCCAGCAGACCGGAACGTTGTCGGTGCGCATGGCGCACACATGGAACGTGCCCACCGTGACATCGGTGTAGGTGCCCGGCGGCACGAGGTTCTCGCCTTCGAGGTTGCGCCCCCAGCAGGTGATGGTCTGGTCGGGGCGCAGCCCGCAGACGTTGGCGAAACCGGCGTTGATCTTGGTGAAGGTGCCGGCGGGCACGGTGTTCTGACCGAAGGCGTTGCGGCCCCAGCAGTCGACGGTGCCGTCGGAGAGGATGGCGCAGGTGTCGAAGTTGCCGGTGGTGATCTGGGTGTAGGTGAGCCCGACCGGCGGCACGGGCGTGTTCTTCTGGCCGTAGGTGTTGTCACCCCAACAGGTGATGGTTCCGGCGTCGAAGGCACAGGCGTACCGGCTGCCCATGGCGAGCTGGGTGAAGGTGCCAGCCGGCGCCCCCGAGACCTGCATGAAAGCGTCGTTGCCCCAGCAGGCGATGGTGGCGTCGGTGCGCAGCCCGCACGCCACGTTCACTCCGGCGGCCACGTGGGTGAATGTCCCGGCGGGCGGCGTGTAGCTGACGCCCACGAGGCTGGCGTTGCCACCCCAGCAGGCCAGGGTCTGGTCGGTCTTGATGCCACAGCCGAGGTTGTAGCCCGCGCTCACCTCGGTGAAGGCCACTCCCGCGGGTGGGTTGGACTGGTTCGGCCCCTCTGACACGTTGTTCCCCCAGCAGACCGCGTTGCTGTCCGAGGGCCGGATTCCACACGTCATGTACCCGCCGGCGCTGATCGTGGGCGGGCCGGCTTGCGGAGTGGGCGTGCCGAACCCGGCGGCCGGCCCGGCGCTGAGCGCCAACCCGGCCACCGCCAACAATCCCGTCATCACTGCCACTCCACCGCGCCGCCACGCGTGAGCGATTTGTCCTTGCATTTTCGCCCTCCCGGCCCCTGGATCAAATGTCTGATTCGTGTCGTTCACGGAGTCAGTACCGGGAGTATCACACGCCCGGGCATCAATCGTCCACCAGTTCCGCTGTAGCGGGCCCCGTTTGGTAAGTGCGTCATCCATATAGATGTGCGTGACATCTAGAGGGACTGTCGGCATCCGGCCTGGCAGGCTCAGGGTCGTGTCCGACGCTCAGACTGACGGGCCGGGCTGGGCTCGGCGGCGGACGAGCCACACCGCCAACGCGCCGAGCAGGACCACGATGGCGCCGGCGACGACCCAGCCCCCGACGCCGCCACCCGCGTCTGAAGCCTTGTTCGCGGGGACGGCGGGTGTGGCTTCTTCGGCCTGCCCCCTCGCCGCCGCCGCCGCCGTCGTGGTCGTGGTCGTGGAGGCCGACGGGTCGGGGACCGGTGCGGGCACCGTGGAGATCGGAGCGGCGGTTCCGGTGGGGCCACGGTCGGCGTTGGGGTCGGCAGGCACATTGGTGGCACAGGGATTGGCCCCGCACGGTCCCTGGTTGGCCGGTACCGGGCCGCAGGGATTGGCCCCGCACGGTCCCTGGTTGGCCGGTACCGGGCCGCAGGGATTGGCCCCGCACGG
>Ga0183260_10004457_pt1 | contig 11109 bp, 10 predicted proteins | sample AntDrymUQ4972206_2_FD_129768 | JGI IMG/M metagenome (GOLD analysis project Ga0183260, IMG submission 129768) | Polar desert sand microbial communities from Dry Valleys, Antarctica - metaG UQ497 (22.06) (version 2) (version 2) | ecosystem: Environmental > Terrestrial > Soil > Desert | place...
CGGTCCGCCGTCGGCGGCCTCCGGCGCGATGTGACCGATGCAGAACCCGTGGGTGCCGCCGGAGAAGCGCCCGTCGGTGAGCAGCGCGCAGTCGCTGCCGCGGCCGGCACCCTTGAGTGCGCCCGTGGTGGCCAGCATCTCCCGCATCCCCGGGCCGCCCTTCGGGCCCTCGTAGCGGATGACGATGACGGTGCCCGGCTCGATCGTGCCGTCGAGGACGGCCTGAAGCGCGGGCTCCTCCTTGTCGAACACGCGGGCTACGCCCTCGAAGCGCTCGGCCTGCAGCCCGGCGACCTTCACGACCGCGCCGTTGGGCGCGAGCGTCCCGCTGAGCACGATCAGTCCGCCCTGCGCGTGGATCGGGTCGTCGAACGCGTGGATGATCACGCCGTCCGGAGCGGGAACTACCGGCGAAGCAGCGGAGAGGTTCTCGGCCACGGTCTTTCCCGTGACGGTCATGCAGTCCCCGTTGAGGAGGCCCTCGTCGAGCAGCATCTTCATGACCACGGGTACGCCGCCCACGCGGTCGATGTCGATCATGTGGAACCGTCCCGCCGGTCGTGTGTCGGCCAGGTGCGGCACACGCGCCGCGATGCGGTTGAAGTCGTCGAGCGTGAGGTCGACCTCCGCCTCGTAAGCCATGGCCATGAGGTGCAGCACCGCGTTCGTGGACCCACCCAGCGCGTTCACGACTGCGATGGCGTTCTCGAACGCCGGCTTGGTCATGATCCGTCGCGCGGTGATTCCTGCGTCCAGCAGCCCGACCACCGCAGCGCCACTCCGCAGTGCGAACTCGTCGCGCCGCGGATCGACGGCTGCCGGCGACGCCGAGCCGGGTAGCGACATCCCGATCGCCTCGCCGATCGCCGCCATCGTGTTCGCGGTGAACATCCCGGCGCACGATCCTTCGCCGGGGCACGCGAACCGCTCGATGTCCGACAAGGCCGCGTCGTCGATCTTTCCGGCCGATCGTGCGCCGACGCCCTCGAACACGCTGATGATGTCGAGCGGCTCGCCCGTCACTGGATGCGTTCCCGGCAGAATCGAGCCGCCATAGAGGAACACCGCGGGGACGTCGAGTCGCGCGGCGGCCATCAGCATGCCGGGGAGGCTCTTGTCGCACCCGGCGAACGCAACGAGCGCGTCGAAGCGCTCCGCGTGCATGACGGTCTCGACGGAGTCGGCGATGATCTCGCGCGACACCAGCGACGCGTGCATCCCCTCGTGGCCGTTCGCGATGCCGTCGGAGATCGCGATCGTCATGAACTCGAGCGGCACCGCACCGGCCTCGCGCACGCCGAGCTTCGCCTGCTTGGCCAGCCGGTCGAGCGGCATGTTGCACGGCGTCACCTCGTTCCAGCTCGACGCGACGCCTACCTGCGCCTTGTCCCAGTCGTCCTCGCCGAGCCCGGCGGCGCGCAGCATCGCCCGCGCCGGTGCCCGCTCGTAGCCGTCGGTGACATCGGAACTACGGAGCTTTCGGGTCGTCACGCGTGCGAGGCTACAAGCGTCATGACCGCCCACGACCCGGCCGCTTACGGCGACGCGTGGGCCGAGGTGTATGACGAGTGGAACAGCGGCGCGGTCGGCGACGCTGTCGACTTTCTCGAGCAAGAGCAGCAGTCCGTCGGAGGCGGGCCGATCCTGGAGCTCGCCGCCGGCACGGGCCGGCTGGCGCTGCCACTGGCCGAGCGCGGCCACGACGTCGTGGCGCTCGACGGGTCGCCAAAGATGCTCGACCGGTTGCGGGCGAAGACGGGCACCGCCGGACTCGAGATCGTCGAGAGCGACATGGCCGACTTCGACCTCGGCCGGACGGACTTCGCCCTCGTGTTCGTCGCGGCGAACAGCCTTTTCCTCCTCCTTAGTCAGGACCTGCAGCTCGCCTGCTTCGAATCCGCGGCGCGCCACCTCCGCCCGGGCGGGCGGTTCGTCGTCGAGTGCTTCATCCCCGACCTGTCACGGTTCACCGACGACACCAACCTGACGACGCGCGACGTCGGCGACGGCGTGCTCCGTCTCGATGCGTCGACGCACGATCCCGTCACCCAGATCGTGCGCAGCCATCACGTGTTCCTCCGCCCCGACGGGACCGAGCTGCTCCCCGTGCACGTTCGCTACTCCTGGCCTTCGGAGCTCGACTTGATGGCGCGCGTCGCGGGGCTCGCGCTGACGGCGCGCTATGCCAACTGGCGCGGCGACACGTTCACGAAATACAGCCCCGGCCACGTCACCGTCTACGGACGCGGCTAGGAAGGAGCGGTGCCTCCCGTCGTCGTCGCCGAATCGCTTCAGAAGAACTGGGGGTCGACACGCGCGCTCGACGGCGCCACGTTCACCGTCGGCAGCGGCGTCACGGGCCTCCTTGGAGCGAACGGGTCGGGCAAGACCACGACGCTCGGGCTGCTTCTCGGGATGCACAATCCGGACGGCGGCACCCTGAGCGTTCTCGGGATGGATCCACGGACCCACGGCTCCGAGATCCGCGGGCTCGTCGGCTACGCACCGGAACACGACGCGCTGCCGCCCGACGTGCGCGCGTACGAAGTCGTCGCCCACCTCGCGGAGGTGCGCGGTCTTCCCCGGCGCGAGGCCGCCGGCCGCGCCAGTGACGTGCTGTTCGAGCTCGGTCTCGGCGAAGAGCGATTGCGCCCGGTCGGGACGATGTCGACGGGGCAGCGACAGCGGGTCAAGCTCGCTCAGGCGATCGCACACGACCCGGAGCTCGTCCTGCTCGACGAGCCCACCAACGGTCTGGACCCCGTGCAGCGCGAAGAAATGCTGCGCCTAGTGCGCCGGGTAGCGCACGAGATGGGAATCAACGTCTTGCTCTCATCGCATCTACTGGAGGAGGTCGAGAGGATTGCGGACGATGTCGTGATCCTCGATCAGGGCCGCACGGTCGCGGCCGGCTCGGTCGTCGACCTACAGCGTGGAGAAGGACCGGCCGAACTCCTGGTCGAGGTGGACGACGGAGCCCGCCGGCTAGGAAAGGCGCTGTCCGCCGCCCGCGTCAGCGTGACCGTCGTCGACGCCAGCCGGCTCGTCGTCGCCTTCGCCGGGGACGAGACATACGACGCGATTCGCGACGCGCTAGCGGAAGAGGAGATCCCCGTGCGTCGCATCGCTCACCGGCGCGAAACGCTCGAAGACGTCTTCCTCGCCGCCGGCGACGCCGCCACCGGAGCGGCACCACGTTGAGCGACGCCCAGATCTTCGAAGGCGGCTACCGCCGCTACGAAGGGCAGCGCCTCGGCGCGGCCCACGCCACACGGGCCGTGTGGAGCCACACGCTGCGGCGCATCCTCGGCCTCGGCCGGCCGGCGCGCTCAAAGATCCTGCCGGTGCTGTCGATCGTGATCGCGTACGTGCCGATGGTCGTGTTCGTCGGGCTGGCTGCCTTCCTGCCCGCGAACGTGCGCGAACCGCTGCTGCCACCGTACGCGCTCACCTACACCTTTATCAGCGCGGCGATCCTGCTGTTCGTGATCTTCGTCGCGCCGGAAGCGCTCTGTCCGGACCGACGGTCGGGGATCCTCAGCCTCTACCTGGCGACACCGCTCACGCGGACGCGCTATCTCGCGGCGAAGGCAGCTGCTGTCGCAACCGCGTTGCTCTTGGTCACGCTCGGGCCGCCGCTGCTGTACCTGATCGGCCTCGCGCTACAGAGCGCGGGCCCCGACGGGTTCCCGAGCTTCATGGCCACGCTGGGAAAGATCGTCCTCGGAGGAGTCGTGCTGAGCGCGTTCTACACCGGAGTGTCGGTCGGCATCGCCAGCTGCACGGACCGGCGCGCGGTCGCCGGCGCGGCCGTGTTCTTCGTCCCCCAGGCCGTCAACATCGCCCTCGGCATCTCGGTGTTCGCGTTGAGCGCGCCGGAGTGGCTCATCGCATTCACGATGAACCAGGGCGCCCTCGCCTTCGTCCTCGGCTTGTTCGGCGAGGGCTTCGGTGACGATGGCACGGGCTACGTCGTGCCGATGGTCGCGCTCGGCGCCGGCGTCACGTTGTGGACCGTCGCCGGGGGGACGCTCGCATGGTGGCGGTACCGGCGCCTTCAGGTGACGCGATGACCAGTCCCATGTCAAACAGTGACGCGGTCATCCAGCTCGACGGCGTGTCGAAGTTCTTCGGCGGCGTCGTCGCCGTGTCGGACGTCTCGTTCACGATCGGCCCGGGCCTCACCGCGCTACTCGGCCCGAACGGGGCCGGGAAGTCGACGGTCATGCGCATGCTCTGCGGGCTCGCAAAGCCGTCACGTGGCACCGTGCGGCTACTCGGCCGCGACCCCCGCGGCGACCCGGGCGTGTTGCGCGACATAGGTCTCGTGCCCCAGCAGGAGGCTGTACCGGAGGTCATCACCGGCCTGTCCTTCGTCGCCCTCGGCGCACGGTTGTCAAAGGTCGCGAACCCGGTCGACGCAGCCAGGCGCTCCATCGAGACCGTCGCTCTCGACCCCGACGACCCGCGACCCCTGCGTGCGTACAGCAAGGGCATGCGACAGCGCATCAAGGTTGCCGCCGCGCTCGTGCACGACCCGCGAGTCATGGTCCTTGACGAACCGCTCGAGGGCCTCGACCCACGTCAGCGCCGAGCGATGATCGACGTGTTCACCGCCCTCGCCGAGGGTGGTCGCACGGTCGTCGTCTCCAGCCACGTCCTCGACGAGGTCGAACGATTCGGCAGCCGGGTTCTGGTGATGGCCAAGGGCCGCCTCGCGGCAGAGGGCGACTTCCGGCTGATCCGCGACCTCATGGACGACCGTCCGCACCGCCTTCGAATCGGCAGCAATGATCCGCGGGCGCTCGCTGCCGGCCTTGTCGCCGACGGTGCCGTGGTCGGCGTCACGATCGGAGCACGGTCGATGGTGGTTGACACGGTCGACGTCGCCGCGTTTCGCCGGTCGGTCACGCGCGTCGCGAAGTCGGCCGGTGTCCACCTCACCGAGGTCGTGCCCCTCGACGACGATCTCGAGAGCGTGTTCCGCTATCTGGTCGGCGGACGATGAGCGCCGTTACTGCACTCATCGCGCGCACCCAGCTGACGCGCGGCCGGGTGCTCGCGCTGCTCGCCGTGAGCGGGTTGTCCCTGCTCTTCGCGATCGGCATCGCCGCAGGCAGCTCGGGCAACGAGTTCTTCGACACCATCTCGATGATCGACGGGTTCGCGCTCACGGTTGCGGCTCCCGTGGTCGCACTCGTGCTCGCATCCGCGGCGTTCGGCGACCTCGTGGACGACGGCACGCTGGTCTATCTGTGGCTGCGTCCGGTTCCCCGTTGGCAGCTCGCCGCCGGCGCGGCGATCGCCAGCGTGGGTACGGCGCTGCCCATTGTGGTGATCCCGATCACCGCCGCGGCCGCGATCGGCAGCGGTTTCGACGGCACCGCGATCGCGGCGACGGCCGCGGCGACGACCGTTGCGGTGATCGGTTACGCCGGGCTGTTCCTTGCCCTCGGCCTCAAGATCCGCCGGGCGTTGATCTGGGGCCTCGCGTACATCCTCATCTGGGAAGGGTTCGTGTCCCGCGGCGTATCGGGCGCCGCGAAATTGAGCATCCAAGTACACGCGCGCACCGTGCTGGCGCGGCTCGCCGAGACCGAACTGCCCGCGCACTCCTCCGCGACGATCACCGCGTTCGCGGTCCCCGTCGTCGTAGGCGCGGTGGCCGTTGCGCTCACGGCCCGCTGGCTTCGCACCACCGAGGTTGCGTAAATCAACATCCTTGAACGCGAAAAGCGCCCGCCGGACGACCTCACGCCGTTGTGAGATCGCCCGCAGGCGCAATTCGTTGGTGAAAGTCGTTAGTTCGAGCGGCCGACGATACCGATCACCCGAGTCAGGTCGATCACGGAGTGGCTACCACCGCCCTCGACAGCGACTTCGTCATCGCTGCACCAAGCGACGCGTCCGGCGACAACTCTGCCGTCGAGACACGCGACGCACACCGTGCGTCCGATCAGCTTCCGGCCCCAAGGGGTGGTTGTCCGAGCGCGCGAGAACTAGCCCCTTGCGGCGGCACGGCGACCCGCGGGTCGGCGGCGCCGGAACGACTGCGCGAGCGCCGGCGGCGTCCACCCTGCGTCCGCGGCATTCAACGTGACACCGGGGGCGACGACGGCGTCCAGCGCGTCGAGGGTGTCGTCGGCGAGCTCGACGCCCGCTCCGGCAAGCAGGTCGGTGAGTTGTTCCATCGTCCGCGGGCCGGTGATCGCCGCTGTCACTGCGGGATGGGCGACGACAAAAGCCATGGCCATGTGCGTCATGGACAATCCGGCGTCGGCCGCTACCTTCGCCAGCTGGTCGACGAGCTCGAGCTTGCGCTGGTTCTCGGGCAGCGAGAAGTCGAAACGTTGCGGGATTCTCTGCGCGCGGTGCGACGTCGGCTGGTCGTCCCCCTTGCGGTACCGGCCGGTAAGCCACCCGCCCGCCAGCGGGCTCCAAGCGATGACGCCCATGTCATAGCGCTCGCACGTCGGGAGGACCGCGGTCTCGACGCCGCGCGCGAACAACGAGTACGGCGGCTGCTCGCACACGAACCGCTCGCGGTTGCGGCGCTCTGCAGTCCACTGCGCTTCGACGATCGCCTCGGCGGGAAACGTCGAGGAGCCGATGGCGCGCACTTTGCCCGCGTGCACGAGGTCGCTCAGCGCGCCGAGCGTTTCGTCGATGTCGGTTCCGGGGTCGGGACGGTGAACCTGGTAGAGGTCAATGTACTCGGTGCCGAGACGGCGCAGGCTGTTCTCGACCTCGGCGACGATCCAGCGCCGGCTGTTCCCACGCATGTTGGGGTCGTCGCCCATCGGTCCGTGGAACTTCGTTGCCAGGACGACCGCGTCGCGGCGCCCTTTGAGCGCCTTCGCCACGATCTCTTCGCTCTCCCCCGCGGAGTACACGTCGGCCGTGTCGATGAAGTTGATGCCGCCGTCGAGCGCGGCGTGAATGATCCGGACGCACTCGTCGTGGTCAGTGTTGCCCCACGCCCCGAACATCATCGCCCCGAGGCAGTAGGGGCTTACCGAAATCCCGGTCCGCCCGATCGTCCTGTGTTTCATCGACGCGCTCATAGCTTCACCATTACAGACTTGACCTGCGTGTACAGGTCGATCGAGTGGCGGCCGAGCTCGCGTCCGAAACCGGACTGCTTGTAGCCGCCGAAGCTCGTCGCATCAGAGATGCTTGTCGTCGAGGGTGACCGTCATAACCTCAGCGCATGCCCGTCGAACTCCTGGGCGAGGGGTCGTCGGCCCGGTACTGGAGTGACGCATTCGCGCCGTCGGACGCGGACCGGCTACTCGCGGCACTCCTCGCCGAGACGCAGTGGCGCCACGAGGAGATCACCGTCGCCGGACGGCGCGTCATGCAGCCGCGGCTGAGCGCCTGGCAGGGCGACGCCGGCGCCGAGTACCGGTACTCCGGGCTAACGCTGTCGCCCGTCCCGTGGGGCACACCGGTACAGGAGGTACGCGCCTTAGCCGAGGACCTCGCCGGCGAGAGGTTCGACAGCGTGCTGCTGAACCTCTACCGCAGCGGCCGCGACAGCATGGGATGGCACGCCGACGACGAGGCCGTGCTCGGGGATGAACCCGCGATCGCGTCGACGTCGTTTGGCGGGCGGCGTCGATTCGTGCTGCGCCGGCGCGACGAGCCCGCGACGCGCGTCGAGGTCGAGCCCGCGCACGGCAGCGTCATCGTCATGCGCGGGCGGACACAGCACGACTGGGTGCACTCCGTACCGAAGACCGCGCGCGACGTGGGGCCACGCGTGAATCTGACCTTCCGGCGGATCCTCCGGTAGCGCACGCGGGTGCCTCCGCTTGTCGGTCCACGTGGGGGCGATTGGGGCACTCGTCGGTCCGCGTGGGGGTGACGAAGAGCCTTGTCGGTCCAGGTGGGTGCTCTACACCCACGTGGACCGACGACTCCCCGTCAAACCCCCACGTGGACCGACAACCTCACCGGCGAGACCATTCGTGGACAGCTCGCGCCGGAGGCCTCTCAGAGGCGCGGCATCGCCCAGGCAACGACAGTGAGGATTACGCCGACCGTGACCAGGACGAGGCCTGACGCGCCAAAGAACCTGTTGGCCCAAGCCTTGTGGCTTGGCCTTCCAATCAAGCCGAGAAGGAGGTGTACGAGTTGGCCGACGCCCAGCACAAGGCAGATGAACCCGAGGGTGGTGCCCAGGGTCACAATCGTCCTTGGACATCCGCGGGTTGAAGCGCTGTCTCGGCGATACCTCAGTCTTAGCCGCCGACGAACACGCAGAACGTTCCGAGCGTTCCTGAGGTGTCGCCGACGAGCCCATGCAGATGCGCCGCGGGCACCGGAATTGATCGGGCCACGTCGTACTACGCGAGACACGGCCTGAAGCCGGTCAACCGTTGCGTGCGCGGGCTGCGCCTCGAACTCGCCCTTGATCCAGGCCGGTCGGCCGGCTAGTCGGGCTGGGCCGGGTAGTACCGGTCTGGGCCGAGCGCCTTGATGTCATCGAGCCAGTTGCCTTCGTATAGATCGGTCGGGCCCTGAAGGAGGTCCGACGGCTCCCCCGGCTTCGTCGTCGCGAGAGTCCACGCCTGCCGTTTGTAGGTCCAGTTCTCGGGGTCGAGCTCGTGCGCGCGGCGCCACCATCCGGCTGCATCGTCTTGCTCGCCCAGCGACCACAGGTGCTGGCCGAGCTCGAAGCAGGCGGCGGCTTCGGCCTGCGACGAGTCACGCGTGGTCGATCGGGCGACGACCTCGTCCGGGTCGAAGGCGAACTCAGACGCCTCGCCCCGCGCCACCCAGTCGCGCACCATGTCGGGGTAGCGATCGCCCACGTCGGGGATCTGCTGCACCTGGCGCAGGGTGTCCTCGAGTCGTTCGGGCAGACCCTCGGGGATCTCCATGGCCCGCATCGGCGATGGGTGGTGCTGCGCGGTGTGGGCCGGCCTCACGAGGAGGCCGCTCTCGTCGATCCACACCGCCATCGGAACGTTGGTGAACCCGAACAGCTCGTCGGTTACATGACCGGCGTCGATCACGCTCGGGTGCGTCTGGTTCGCCTTCTCGGTCCACGGCTGCACCGCGTCCGCGCCGCCGGAATCGAGCGCGACTGTGACCACCGTCGCTCCTTGGGGCTCCAGCTCCTCATGCAGTGCCTGCCACCCGGGCAGATCATGGCGACAGCCTCACCACGACGCCCACGCGACGAGCAGCACCTTGCGCCCGTGCATCGACGACAGCTGGAACGGCGTGCCGTCTACGCCCGGCAACGACACATCGGGTGCCACCGCCGTGGTCAGCGCGCGGCCGGTGACGGCAGCGGCCGGTCCGAGCGCCCATAGACCGTGCTTGTCGTCGACCACGAGCGGCGCGCCCAACCGCTCGCTCAGGACTCGGGCATCGACGGTCGTCCCGTCGCTCGCGCCGGCGGGCAACGGGATGCACTGGTCGCCGCAACACGCGCCTTCCGGCTTGATCGACCACCCCGTCCGCGCCGCGAGCGCGCCGAGGTCGACCCGGGGCTCGGTGAGTAGCACGGCGGCAACGGTAGCGTCGGAGGTCATGACGACTACCGCACCCCTGCCGCACTGGGACCTCTCCGATGTGTTTCCTGGACTCGACTCGCGCGAGTTCGCCGGCGCCCGCGAGCAGTACGGCGCCAACATCGTCCGGCTCGAGGCGATGTTCGACGAGCGTGACATCCGAGGCGGCGACCGCCTCGACGTCGACGAGAAGTCGGTCGCCGCGTTCGAGGACGCCCTGCGGGCCACGAACGAGATCCTCAACGAGCTCAGGCTCGTCAGCGCCTACGTCGCCAGCTTCGTGACGACGAACGCGAGGGACGACAAGGCACAGGGAGTGATGTCGGGCATGCAGCGCGAGAACGCCCGACTCAGCCGGCTGAGGACCCGGTTCGACGCGTATATGGCGCGCTTCGACCGCGCCGCGCTCGTAGCCGCCTCGCAGGACGCAGCCGATCACGACTTTCCGATTTCGCGTGCGGCCTTCCGCGCCGAACACCAGATGAGCGAGGCCGAGGAAGGGCTTGCGAGCGAGTTCTCGATGACCGGCTCATCCGCGTGGTACCGGCTCTACGCCGACCTCACTGCGCGCATCAGCGTGTCCGTACCGCAACCCGACGGCGATGTGCGCGCCTTGCCGATGGCGCAGGTCCGCGCGCTCGCGAAGGACGCCGACCGGACAATCCGGCGCAGCGCTTTCGAAGCAGAGCTCGAAGCGTGGGAGGAATGGTCGATCCCGATCGCAGCAGCCCTCAACTCGATCAAGGGCGAGGCTGACACGTTGAACCGCCGTCGCGGCTACGCCACCGCACTCGAGCCGGCGTTGGCCTTTAACAACGTCGAGGCAGAAACACTCTCGGCGATGCAGCGCGCCGTCACCGCGAGCTTCGGCGACTTTCGGCGTTACATGGACGCCAAGGCCGCTCTCATCGGCGCCGGTGAGCACCTCGCCTTCTACGACCTGTTCGCCCCGGTGGCGACGGGAGATGGTGCGACGGTTGACTGGGACGGCGCCATGGCCGCAGTGCACGGTGCGTTCTCCGGGTATTCGCCCGAGCTGGCCGCGCTCGCGCAGCGGGCCGGGGACGAACGGTGGATCGACGCCGAGATCCGCGACGGGAAGGGAGGCGGCGCTTTCTGCATGAGCGTCGCGGAGGACCGCAGCCTCGTGATGTTGAACTTCGACGGGAGCTTCGACAGCGTCCAGACGCTGGCGCACGAGCTCGGGCACGCGTATCACAACACCCAACTCGCGGACCGCACGCCTTACCAACGCCAGACCCCGATGGCGCTGGCGGAGACCGCAAGCATCTTCTGCGAGACGGTCATGGTCGAGGAGGGCCTCGCCGGCGCGAACGACGCCGAGCGTCTCAACATCCTCGAAGTGGACCTCCAAGGCAGCTGCCAGGTGGTGGTCGACATCCACAGCCGCTTCCTGTTCGAGCAGGCGATGTGTGAACGTCGGCGCGACCGCGCCCTGTCGGTGTCGGAACTCTGTGAGCTCATGGACGACGCGCAGCAGCAGACCTACGGCGACGCGCTCTCGGCGCGGCACCCGTACATGTGGGCGGCGAAGCCCCACTACTACGGGAGCGCGTTCTACAAC
>Ga0183260_10004458_pt1 | contig 11109 bp, 10 predicted proteins | sample AntDrymUQ4972206_2_FD_129768 | JGI IMG/M metagenome (GOLD analysis project Ga0183260, IMG submission 129768) | Polar desert sand microbial communities from Dry Valleys, Antarctica - metaG UQ497 (22.06) (version 2) (version 2) | ecosystem: Environmental > Terrestrial > Soil > Desert | place...
CGTAGGCCTCCAGCAGCGGCTTGCTCGCGTCGTCGTGCAGCTCCACGCGCTCCACCAGCTCGGGGGACGTGCGTGTGAAAAACGACAGCAGGCGTTGGTGCTGCTTGGGGTCGTCGACCACCGCACGCTCGAAGTGCGCCGAGAAGATGTCGCGCACCACGCGCACCGAGAGATCGGCCTCCTGGAAGACCATGGAGGGCGCGGACGACTCGGCGACGCGCTTCTGGAGCACCTCGTGCAGCTTGTAGAGGTAGAGCAGCTCGCGCTGGAAGTCGGCGCGCTTGGCGCCGTGGGCCGCCGTGCGCACGATCGCGCCGCCGCCCTTGAGGTCCAGGTTGGCGACCTCCTTGCGCAGCCGCGTGCGCTCCTTGTCCTCCAGCCGGCGCGAGACGCCGATGCCCTCGCCGGTAGGGGCGTAGACCATGTAGCGCCCGGCGATCGTCAGCTCCATGGACAGGCGCGCGCCCTTGGACTTCAGCGGGTCCTTGACCACCTGCACCACGACCTCCTGGCCGGGCTTGAGCAGGTCGGTGATGCGGCGCCCGTCGCGCGCCGAGCCGCGCCCGCGCCGGGGCGTCTCCACGCCGGGCAGGACGATCTCGTCCACGTGCAGGAAGCCGTTCTTGTCCAGGCCGATGTCCACGAAGGCGGCCTCCAGGCCGGCCAGGACGTTGTCCACGCGGCCCTTGTAGATGTTGCCCACGATGGACCGGGCGCCACGGCGCTCCAGGTAGAGCTCCGCCACGCGGTAGCCGGCCGTCGGGTTCTTGCGGCGGCGAACCGCCGCGTGGGAGGCGGGCGTTCCCGTCGCCTCCAGCAGAGCGACCCGGGTCTCTTCCCGGTCGACGCTCACGAGTACTTGCTTCTTCAAGTTGATCATTTCCTTTGTTGTCAGTAGGAGAAGACGCGGCCCTTGCTGGCGCTGGCGATCCGGGCCTGCACGTAGATCGACTGCAGGATCCCGAGGGCCAGGAAGGTCACGAGCGTCGACGAACCGCCGTAGCTCATGAGCGGAAGGGGCACGCCGGTGATGGGCATGATCCCCACGGTCATGCCGATGTTGACGAAGATCTGGAACATGAGCATGGCCACGATCCCCCCGGCCAGCAGTGCGCCGTAGAGGTTCTTGGCCAGCGTGAGTATTCGCAGGGAGCGCCAGATCAGCAGGGCATAGAGGGAGAGGACGAGCGCGGCGCCCATGAAGCCATAGCGCTCGCCCACGACGGAAAAGATGAAGTCGGTGTGGTGCTCGGGCAGGAAGTTGAGCTGCGTCTGGGTGGCGCGGCCCTCGCCGCGGCCGGTCTTCTGGCCGGCCCCGATGGCGATCTTCGACTGGCTCTGCTGGTAGCCCTCCTTGGCGGGGTTGCCGCTCGGGTTGAGGAAGGCCGTGAGCCGGTCCACCTGGTAGGGCTGGAGCAGCTGCACCCCGGCCGCGGGCGCCACGGTGAGCGCGAACGCCGCGATCGCCGCGGCGATCGCCGCCATCACCGCGAAGTGGCGCCACCCGGTGCCCACCACGAACAGCGTTGCCAGCCCGATGGTCACGTACACCAGTCCGGTGCCGAGGTCGGGCTGGAGCATCACCAGGAGCGCCGGCACCAGCGCGATCACCATCACGCGCACGGTGGTCGCCCGGTCGCCCAGCCGGCGCACGCGATCCACCACGAACGCCGACAGCGCCAGGATCAGCAGCAGCTTGCCCAGCTCGGAGGGCTGGAAGGAGAAGAAGGGAAAGGAGAACGCGCGCCGCGAGCCGCGCGTGGTGCTGCCCACCGCGATCACCAGCACGATGAGGCCGATCATCCCCGCGTAGAACCCGTACTTCAGCTCGCGCAGGCGCGTGTAGTCCATGCGGGTGAGGAGGGCCATCAGGACCAGCCCGATCAGGGCGTAGGCGCCCTGGCGGTAGACGTAGTAGCGCGGGTCGCCGTCCACGTCGTTGGCGGTGGCCTCCCCCACGGCCACGATCGAGCAGGCCACGAGGCCCAGCACCGCCAGCAGTAGGAGCCAGTCGATCGGCAGCGGGCCGCTGCGCGGAGCCGCGACGGCGTCCACGCGGCGGTGGATGGGGTTGGGGGGATCGGGGCTCACGTGGGGGTCATCGGGTGGCGGAGGTGCCGCGGACCAGCTTCTTCTCGGCGCCGAACCACTCCGACAGGATCAGCCGCGCGGCGGGCGCCGCGGCCGCGGCGCCGAAGCCGCCCTGCTCCACCGTGGTCACCACGAGGATCGGCCGCTTGTCGTCGGGAGCGTATGCGACGTACCAGGACTGGTCCTCCTGCCCGGCGCGCTCGGCCGTCCCGGTCTTGCCCATCACGGGACGGGGAAAGCCGGCGAACACGTCGGCCGAGGTGCCCCCCGGCTCCGTGGCCGCGCGCTCGAGGCCGTCGAGGATCGCCGAGCGGGTCTCCTCGGAGATCTTGACGCGCCGCTCGGTGCGGCTCTCGATCTTCTGCAGCAGGCGCCCGGAGGCGTCCTCGACGCGCAGGCCCAGGTGCGGAGCCACCACGCGCCCGCCGTTGATCACGGTGGCGTAGGCCACCGCGAGCTGCAGCGGCGTGGCCTGCAGGTCGCCCTGGCCGACGGACAGGTTGACGTTGTCGCCCACCGACCAGGGGCGGTCGGTCAGCTTGCGCCGGAAGAGCTCGTTGCGCCATTCGGGCGTGGGAATCAGGCCCTCGGCCTCGCCGGGCAGGTCGATGCCCGTGCGCTGGCCCAGCCCCAGGCGCCGCGCCCAGGTCTGGATGGCCATCCGGTCGGGCCCGTTGAGCGAGTCCGCCTGCTGGCCCAGGCGGTAGAAGTAGACGTCGGAGGAGAACTTCAGGGCGTCGCGCATGGCGATCGTCCCGTAGGCCGTTCCCTTGGCGTTCTTGAAGACGATGTCGCCGATCTGGATCGAGCCCGGGTCGCTGACCGGCGTGTCGGGGGAGATCAGGCCGGTCTCCAGCGCCGCCGTGGCGGTCACGAGCTTGAAGGTGGAACCGGTCGGATAGAGGCCCTGGATCGTGCGATCGATCAGCGGCGCGCCGGTCTCCTTGCTGTTGAGCCGGTCGAAGGTGGACTGGCGCAGCGGCTTGGAGAAGATGTTCGGGTCGAACGTCGGGTAGGAGCCCATCGCCAGCACCTCCCCGTTGCGCGGGTCCAGGGCGACGAACGCCCCGCCGCGGTTCTTGACCCCGTCGGTGATCGGGATGCCGCCCGCCTCCGCCATCGCCGCCTGACCCGCGCGCTGCAGCGACAGCGAGAGCGACAGCTTGAGCTGGCTGCCCTGCACGGGCTCGCGCAGCGCCAGCTCACCCTTCTGGCGGCCCAGCGCGTCCACCTGCACGCGCGTCGCGCCGGGCGTGCCGCGCAGGTAGCGGTCGTAGACGTACTCCAGGCCGCCCTTGCCCACGATCGTGCCCTGCTTCACGCCGCGAAACCGCGACAGCCGCTGGTCCTCCGGGGAGATCTCCCCCACCGTGCCGAACAGCTGCGCCGCCAGCTCCTGGTGGGGATAGGAGCGCAGGTAGATCCGCTGGACGGTGACTCCCGGGAACTCGTTCTGGCGCTCGAACAGGTAGGAGTAGACGGCCGGCGGGACGTCCTGGCGCACCGTGACGTTGGCGTAGGGCAGGACCTTGGTCTGCTCGCGCACCTCGCGGTCGATGAAGCGCGGGCTGACGCCCACCACGGCGCCGAGGCGGCGGAAGAGCGCGGCGCGGTCGGGGCCCTCCTCGGGCAGCTTCGCCGTTTCCATCTGCACCGCGATGGAGACGCGGTTGTCCACCAGCAGCGTCCCCTCGCGGTCGAGCACGTCGCCGCGCGGGGCGGCCACGACGACGTCGCGCACGCGGTTGTCGTTGGCCTCGGCGAGGTACTGGTCGCCCGAGAGCACCTGCAGGTACCAGAGCCGGAAGAAGATGATCGCGAACATCGCCAGCGCGATCGCGCCGAGCACCGCGACGCGCATCGCCAGCTGGGGCGTGATCGGGGCGCGGCGGTTCTCGGGGAGCTGGAGCATCAGTCCCTCACCCGCGCGAGATCGGGCTCAGCCCGCCCGTGACGTAGGCGCGGCGCCGGCGCCGGCGCGGGTCCTCGGGCAGGACCGGCAGCAGGACGCGGCGCACTGCGGCGTAGACGGGGAGGGAGATCAGCGTGTTGACCACGATCGTGGCCAGGATCTCGCGGATCAGCAGCCACGAGACCGGCGAGTCCACTCCGAGCAGGAACTGCATCAGCGAGAAGCCCACGGTGGCGACGGCGGTGGCCGCCGCGCCGACCGCCACCGGCGTGAGGCCGTGGGCGGGGTCGCGCAGCTCGCGCAGCCGGCCGGCCGCGTAGCCCACGGCGATCAGCACCAGCGAGGTGACGCCCAGCGTCTGCAGCAGCGCCGTGTCCACGAACAGGCCGACCCCGAAGCCCATCGCGGCGCCGGCGATGGAGCCGCACAGCAGGCCCACGGCCATCACGATCAGCGGGGAGAGGTCGGCGGAGACGCCCAGCACGGAGATCTGGGAGACGGCGGCGATCTGCACCAGGACGGCGACGGTGCCCAGCACCGTCAGGCGAAGGGCCAGCTGGGCGAAGGGCGTCATGGGGCGACGGCGACGTCGTCGTCGTTCGGATCGCCCGACCGGCGCGTGAGGATCTGGACGAAGTCGAGCCGGCGCATGTCGGCGAAGGGGCGGATGTGCACGCGCTGGAACTGGGCCAGCTCCTCCTCGTCCACGCGCGAGACGGCCCCGATCGGGATGCCGGGCGGAAACAGCGACTCCAGCCGGTTCGAGCGCGTCCCCGCGGTCACGACGCGGTCGCCCTTCTGCAGGCGCGAGCGGCGCGAGACGAAGTCCAGGAGCAGGTCGTCGGGGTTGCCGACCTTGGTCTGCACGAGGCCCGTGATCCCGTTGGCCTGGGAGTCGACGATCGGCGTGATCACCTTGGCCGAGACCCCGCTGGTGTGGTCCGTGATCAGCGTGATCCGCGCCGCCCCGCGCGAGACGTCGGTGACCTTGCCCACCAGGCCGTCGCCGTTGACCACCGGCTGGTTGACGCGCACGCCGTCCACCCGGCCCTTGTCCACCGTCAGCGTGTCGTACCAGACGGTGGGCGAGCGCCCGATGACCCGCGAGGTCACCGGCTGGTACTCCGAGAGCTCGCCCGAGCGGTCCAGGGCCACGAGGCGGCGCAGCTGCTGGTTCTCGCGCCGCGCGGCCTGCGCGCCGAGCGCCTCGTCGCGCAGCCGGTTGCGCTCCGCGCGCAGCTTGTCGCGCTCGCTGCGGGCGTCGAGCGTGTCCCCGAACCATCCGACGAGGTCGCGGAACGGCTTCAGCGCGCGGCCGGTGCCCTCCTGGACGGGGGCGAGGACCTGCATCGCTCCGCGCTGCAACGCGTGCAGCGGCCCCCCGGAGGACTCGCCGAAGTATCCGGTGAGGAGGACTAGCGACGCGGCGACGAGCAGCCCGAGGGCGGCCCGCCGGCGGCGGACGGTTTGCTTGTACACGTGAACCGGGTTCCCAAGGTGGTGGTCGGTGGACTCGCGGCGCGCTAGTTGCGGCGCCGGCGTCTCCTCGAATTCTTGCTGGTGCGGTGGATCACCTCGAACTCCTCGAGGGAGCGGCCGGAGCCGACGGCCACGCACGTGAGCGGCGACTCCGCCAGGTGGGCGGGCATCTGTGTCTCGTGTCGCAGGCGATCGTCGAGGCCCTGCAGCAGCGAGCCGCCGCCCGCCAGCATGATCCCACGATCCATGACGTCCGAGGCGAGCTCCGGGGGCGTGCGATCCAGCGTCTCCTTGACGGCGTCGATGATCTGGCTCAGCGGCTCCTCCAGCGCGGTGCGGACCTCCTCGGAGGTGAGCACCACGGTCTTGGGCAGGCCCGAGACCATGTCGCGCCCGCGGATCTCGGCCTGCACCTCCTCCTCCATCGGGAAGGCGGAGCCGATCTCCAGCTTGACCTCCTCGGCGGTCTGCTGCCCGATGAGCAGCTTGTACTCGCGCTTGGCGTAGTTGATGATCGCCTCGTCGAGCTCGTCACCGCCGACGCGGATCGACTGCGAGACGACAATGCCGCCCAGCGAGATGACGGCGACCTCCGAGGTGCCGCCCCCGATGTCCACGACCATGTTGCCGGTGGGCTCGCCGACCGGCAGGCCGGCGCCGATGGCGGCGGCCATCGGCTCCTCGATCAGGTAGGCCTGACGCGCGCCCGCGGACAGGCACGCCTCCTCCACGGCGCGCTTTTCCACGCCCGTGACCCCGGAGGGCACGCAGACCACCACGCGCGGGTGCGCGAAGCGGTTCTGGTGGACCTTCTGGATGAAGTGGCGCAGCATCTCCTCGGTCACGTCGAAGTCGGCGATCACGCCGTCCTTGAGGGGACGGATCGCCGAGATGGTGCCGGGCGTGCGGCCCAGCATCCGCTTGGCCTCGATGCCCACCGCGTGCACCTCGCCGCTGCGGGAGTCGATCGCCACCACGGAGGGCTCGGAGAGCACGATCCCGCGCCCGCGCACGTACACCAGGGTGTTGGCGGTCCCGAGGTCGACCGCCATGTCGCGGCCACCGAAGCCGGTGAAGTAGGAGAAGACGCCCATGGGTGCGGCAATGTGACCGATTGCGGCTCGCGCGCGGCCTGGGAGCCGCCGAGCGGGAGCAGAGAGCCGCGCCGCAGGCAGTGTAGCGGACCGTGCCTGGCGCCCCACCGCCTGCACCGCGGCTTGCGGGGCCGAAATCCCTGCAAACAGGGGACCTTTCTAGAGGCTCTGGCCATCCAACAGGCTGGGCAGCAGGTCGATCAGCGCGACGACCGGCAGCCCGACGACGTTCAGGTAGTCGCCGACCAGCGACCGCACCAGAGCGGCGCCCCTTCCCTGGATCGCGTAGCCCCCGGCGCGCCCGCACCACTCCCCGGTGGCCAGATACCGGTCGATGTCCGCCTCGTCGAGCCGGCGGAAGGTCACGTCCGTGACGGCCGTGGCGTCCCGCGCGACGCGATCCTCCAGGACGCAAACGCCGCCGTGCACCTGGTGGGTGCGCCCGCTCAGGAGCCCGAGCCACTCCCGTGCCTGGGCGGCGCCGGCGGGCTTGGCCAGGATGCGTCCGTCCACGGCCACGACGGTGTCAGCGCCCAGCGTGAGCGGCGAGGGGACGGCGAGCGCCTTGCGCCGTGCGTTCTCCCGCACCACCTCGGCGGGCTCTCCCCGGGCCAGCTCCTCCACGCCGGCCGGGCGCACCTCGTGCGCGACCCCCAGCTGGTCGAGGATCGCGTGGCGCTGCGGCGAGGCCGACGCTAGGAGAAGAAAAGCGCCGCCTCGCGCGTCGCGGACTCGTCGGAGTCCGAGCCGTGCACCAGGTTGGTCCCCTTGTCGATGGCCAGGTCGCCGCGGATCGAGCCGGGCGCCGCCTCCACCGGGTCCGTCGCGCCGATCACCTGCCGGGCAGCCGCCACTGCCCGCTCTCCCTCCAGCACCATCGCCACCAGCGGGCCCGACGTGATGAAGTCCACCAGCTCGCCGAAGAACGGGCGCTCGGCGTGCTCGGCGTAGTGCTGCTCGGCCAGCTCCCGGATCATGGTCATGTGACGCAGGGCCACGATGCGCAGGCCCTTGCGCTCGAAGCGGGCGATGATCTCGCCCGTCAGGCCGCGCGCGAACGCATCGGGCTTGACCAGGATGAGGGTCCGGTCCACAGAGGCTCCTTTCGAGATGTCGTGTCTAGCCGGCGGGAGGTGCCTTGCTCGCCGCGGCGGCCGGGCGCCCCTCGGCCTCGCCGTCCGGCGGCGGCGCCTGGCCCTCGGAGCCGCGTGGCGCCGGCTGCTCGCCGTTGTCCTTCGCGCTCGGCGCGGAACCAGCGTCCTTGTCCCGGGGCGGGCCGGGCCTGTCCGCCTTTCCGGGCGCGGGCTTTCCGGCGGCCGGCTTCGCGGTGACCGGCTTCTCGGCGGCCGGCTTCTCCGCGCTCCTGGCGCCCGACGCGGTTGCGGTCCCGGCCTTCCGGGCCGCCGCGGTCGCCGGCTTGGAGGCCCCGGACCGGTCGCCGGCGGTGCGCGCCGCGCCGCCCCGCGGCAGGTCGCTGATGCTGCGCCCGCGCTTCTCGCCGGCGCGCTTGGGCGCCGGCGGCGCCACCTCGGCCTCGCAGTAAGGGCAGATGCGCCAGTCGGAGTCCAGCGGGCGGCTGCACTGCCGGCAGGGCTCCTTGAGCCGGCGCTGGCAGCTCGGGCAGCGCAGGAAGTCGCGCTCGATCTCGGCGTCGCAGTGGGGGCAGAGCACGAACCCGGCCGAGTGCAGCCGCGCCTCGGCGGCCTGCATCTCAAGCTCGCGCTCGCGGATGTCCTCCAGGTACTCGGGCGGACGCACGATGAGGTAGACGATCGTGCCCACGAACGGGAACACCGAGGCCGCCGTGGCGCAGCCGATCAGCATCGGGTCGGTCATCCGTCGCCGCGCGTCCGCGTAGGTCCAGTAGACGGTCGCCAGGTAGACGACGATCAGGGACAGGATCAGCAGGTTGACGAACAGGTTGAGCCCGTCGCTTGTGATACCGAAGACGCTCAGGGGCGGCATGAGGGCCGAAGACTCTACTCGCCGAGTCGCGAGAGGGACGACAGATCTCGTTCAGAGGAACAGCCGGCCGAAGCCGTAGCCGATCCCGAAGAACACCAGGATCACCAGGGCGACGATCACGGCCACGAAGCCGATCATCGGCAGGAAGTGCGGGCCCTCGTCGTTCACAGGCTCGAGGCCCGGCGACTCGGGACATTCGGGGCGAGGTCGGCCACCAGGTGGATGGACCCGGTGGCCAGGACCACGCCTCGGGGCCCGGCGGTTTCCCGCGCGAGCGCGAGCGCGCGGCGCGGGTCGGGCTCCAGCACCGACGGAGTCCCGCTCGGCGCCACCTGCCGGGCCAGTGACTGCAGCGTGGCGGGCGGGAGGGCGCGCGGATTGCGATTGGATGTGAAGATCACCGAGGCGCAGCATGCCAGCAGCAGCGCCAGCATGCCGGCCGCGTCCTTGTCCTCGAGGATGGACAGCACCCCGACCACCGGCCGGTCGCCGGCCAGGTCCGGAAGCGACGCCGCCAGCGCGCGCGCCCCGTCGGGGTTGTGGGCGCCGTCGAGGATGGTCAGCGGGCTCTGCGCGATCACCTCGCAGCGCCCCGGTATCAGGACCGCCGCGCCGGCCGAGTCCACCGCGTGCTCGTCCACGGCGCCCAGGAACGCCTCGGCGGCTGCGCGCGCCAGTGCGAAGTTCGCGGCCTGAAATGCACCGCGCGCCGCGAGGCGCGTCGCGGTGCCCGCCGGCGCGCGCACCCAGTGCACGCCCCGCTCGGCCACCACCTCCTCTGCGACGGCCCTCGCCTCCGGACCCAGCGGACCGGTCACGAGGACGGCGCCGGGGCGCACGGCGGCCAGCTTCTCGCGCGCGATGTGGGTCACGGTCGGGCCGAGCCAGCGGGTGTGCTCCAGCCCGACGTTCGTGAGCGCGACCACCCGCGCGTCGACCACCGCGGTGGCGTCGTAGCGCGCCCCGAGCCCGGCCTCCACCACGGCCGCGTCCACGTGGCGCCGCGCGAGCTCCCACAGGGCGGCGGCGGTGAGCAGCTCGAACTGGGTGACGCGCTCGCCGTCCGCGCCGCTGCGCTCCAGGACCGCCGCGGCCCGCGCCGCCCGCTGGACGGCGGCGCCGAACGAGGCCGGGTCGAGGTCGGCGTCGTCCACGCGGATGCGCTCGCAGAAGGAGCCCAGGTGCGGCGAGAGGTAGGCGCCGGCGCGGAGCCCGTGGGCCCGGAGGATCGCGGCCGTCATCCGCGTGGTGGAGGACTTCCCATTGGTGCCCACCACGTGAATCGCCGGCAGCGTGCGCTGAGGCGACCCCAGGGCGGTCATCAGGCGTCGCATGCGCTCCAGCCCGAAGCGCATCCCGAACAGCTCCAGCGAGAGCAGGTGGTCCTCGGCCTGCTCGTAGGTCCAGGGGGCCGGCCCCCCGCCGGTCACAGCGCCTCCAGCTCCTCGTGCAGGCCGGCCAGCTTGTCGCGCTCGGCCTGCACCACGGCGGCGGGCGCCTTCTCCACGAACCCGCGGTTGCCCAGCTTGCCCTCGCTGCGGGCGATCTCGGCGCGCAGCCCCTCCGCACGCTCGCCGCGCCGGCGCTCGGCGGCCTGGGGGTCGAAGCCGCCACCCGGGAGGACGAGGACCGACCCGCCGGGGATGCTCACCGTGGCGACGGGGTCGTCCCCGTCGGCTCCGGCCAGCTCCAGGCGGGCCAGGCGCGCCACCTGGCCGGCGGTGCGCTCGTAGCCCGCGGCGTCCAGGCGCGCCGGGATCCGGTCGGTGGGGCGGCAGCCGACGCGGTCGCGCCAGCCGCGCAGCTCTCGCACCGCGGCGATCGCGCGCTCCACCTCCGCCTCGGCCTCCGGGTCCTCGCCGGCCGCGGCGGCGGGCGCGACGCGCCCGGCCAGCAGTCCGTCGGCCCCCGGCACGAAGGTCCAGATCTCCTCGGTGACGAACGGGATCACCGGGTGCGCGAGCGCCAGGGTTTCGGCCAGCACGTGCACCAGGGTGGCCGAGAGGGCCCGATGCTCTTCGCCCTCCTCGTAGAGGCGGGGCTTGGCCATCTCCAGGTACCAGTCGCACAGCTCCCCGTAGACGAAGTCGTAGAGCCCCAGCGCCGCCCGCGCGAAGTCGAATGCCGCGATCCGCGCGGCGGACTCGCGCCGCGCGCGCGCCAGGCGCGAGAGGATCCAGCGGTCCTCCACGGTCCGCGGATCGGGCGGATCCCCGGCCCCGACCGCCGGGTCCAAGTTGATCAGCACCAGCCGCGAGGCGTTCCAGAGCTTGTTGGCCAGCGCCTCCCCCTGGCTCACCTTTTCGGCCGAATAGCGCACGTCCTGCGCCGAGGACATGGCCAGCAGCCCGAAGCGCACGGCGTCGGCGCCGTAGGCGGGGAAGTCCCCGCCCTCGGCGAAGACCGGCGGGCGGGGGCCGCCCGAGATGAGGTCGAGCGGGTCGATCCCTGTCCCCAGCGACTTCGACATCCGCCGCCCGTCCGGCGCCTGGATGATCGAGTGCACGTAGACGTCGGTGAAGGGGATGTCCCCCGCGAACTCGATGCCCATCATGATCATCCGGGCCA
>Ga0183260_10004459_pt1 | contig 11108 bp, 10 predicted proteins | sample AntDrymUQ4972206_2_FD_129768 | JGI IMG/M metagenome (GOLD analysis project Ga0183260, IMG submission 129768) | Polar desert sand microbial communities from Dry Valleys, Antarctica - metaG UQ497 (22.06) (version 2) (version 2) | ecosystem: Environmental > Terrestrial > Soil > Desert | place...
CCCGACCTCGGAGGTGACGCGCTCGTACGCGGCGCGGACGGCCTCAGGCGACACGCGCAATCACTCCCTGGACACCGCGCGGCTTTCCGGTCCGGCGGTGCGAGAAGAAGAGCTCGGGAGTGCACGATGTGCAAAGGTTGAGACGCTCGACCTCCTCGACGCCCGCAGCGAGCAACGCCCGCTCAGCTGCGGTCCAGAGGTCGAGGTTCCGGCCGTGTAGCACGTCCGGCCCGAACGCCGTTGCGAAGGGTTCGGCGACCTCGGAGCCAACCTCGTAGCAGCACGGCCCGATCGCAGGCCCGATCGCAGCATGCACGCGGCCACCGAGAGCATGCACCCCCGCTGTGACGATGCCGGCCAGGACGCCTCGCCAGCCCGCGTGCAGGACGGCAACACCCGGCAGGCCCTTGCCGACCCGAGCGAGCGCGATTGGCAGGCAGTCGGCGCTCATCGCGAGCACCGGTAGATCGGGCTCTTCCGTCCAGAGCCCGTCGCCGGGCTCGCCCCGCGCCCCCGGCTCGGCACGGTGAACGAGGGTTGAGTGGATCTGCCGGTTGAGGGCGAGCCGGTCGGGGGTCGCGCCAACCTCCGCGCAGAGCCGACGCCGGTTCTCGTCGACCCGCTCGACGTCGTCGCCGGTCCTCCGCCCCAGGTTCAGGGAGTCGTAGGGGCCCTCGCTGACACCGCCTGCGCGCGTCGAGAACGCGACCTCGTACGGGCCGGGTGGTAGCCAGCGGATCATGCGAGCTGGCGGGCGCGACTCAGCAGGTTCTCGCGGCGGTTCCTCGCTGGATCCTCGACGACCTCGGCGAGCAGCGTCCGCAGCACCCGACCGATCTCCGGCCCCTCGGAGAAGCCCAGCGCGATCAGGGCGGCGCCGTCAACTTCCAGGTCGACGAGCCGATGCGGCTGCGCTCGCTCCTGCTCGACGAGCGTCCGGAAGCGACCGAGCCAGTCCCACTCGCTCTGCGGGACGGTCTTCCCCGCCAGATCGGCAGCACGGTGAGCGAGCAGGTCGAGAGCGAGACGCTCGCCGTGACGCGCGAGGAAGCGGCGAGCGTCCACCGGCGAGGGATCGCCCTCCGGAGCAAACGGATGCTCCCGCACGAGCCTGACGACATACGCCCGCAACCTCGTCGGGTAACGAAGCCGGGAGAGCGCTTGCGCCGCAACGGCGGCGCCGATCGCTGCGTGGTCGCCCCCGTGCCGCTCCGCTTCGGGCTTGCCGAGGTCGTGCAGGAGCGTCGCCAGGCGCACCTCCAGCGGCACACTGGCGTCGGCACCAGCTTGCACGACGGCGAACACATGCTCGTCGAGCGTCAGGTGCTGGCGGGCGGTGTCCTGCTCGTAGCCGATTGCCGGCTCGAACTCGGGCACGACGTGTAGGAGCACGCCGGCGTCGCGGGCCAGCCTGAGCGCTTTCGCCGGATGCGTGCCGAGCAGGAGCTTCGAGAGCTCTCCGAGCCCGTCCGCCGCAAGCCCGCCGCCGATCCGCTCGCCCGAGACGTGCTCGAGCTGCGGTGCCCACTCGCACATCTGACGGAGGGTGTCCTCGTCGGGGTCGAAACCGAGCTGCGAGACGAAGCGCAGGCCGCGCACGATCCTCAGCGGGTCGTCGCGGAAGCTTGTCGGACTCGTCGTGCGCAGAACCCCGCGCTCGAGGTCGGCACGGCCACCGAGGGGATCGAGCACCTCGCCGGTCTCGAGCCGCCGTGCGATCGCGTTGATCGTGAAATCCCGGCGCTCCATATCCTGCTCGAGCGAGATCCCCGCGTCGGCGACGATCTCGAAGTCGTGGCGTCCGGGCCCGGTCGATCGCTCCACCCGTGGGGGCGCAAACTCGATCCCCGACGGCTGCAGCGCACGGGCCTTCTGGTCGCGCGGCAGCAGGCGCGCCCCCACCCGCTGATCGGCGACGATCAGATCCTCGACCCGGCCGTGCGGCTCGAGCGCGGCGCGTAGCTCCGTGTGCCCGACCCCGGGGACGACGAAGTCGAGCTCCCTGACGGGGATCCCGAGCAGCTCGTCGCGCACGGCGCCGCCGACGACGTACGCGTCGAGGCCGAGCGAGTGCACATAGTCGGCGACCGAGGTCCACACGTCGCCATTCTGGACGAGCGACCCGAGACGACGCGGTCTTTGGGCCGCAGAGCGGCCCCTTCAGGGATCTTTTGCGCGGTGAGCATCCGCTCCGCGGATGCTCACCTTGCGCGATTAGAGCAGCGCAATCGCCTCAATCTCGACTAGCGCGCCGGAGGGGAGCTTCGCCACCTCGACTGTGGAACGGGCCGGCGGGTGGTCGCCGACGTGGGCGGCGTAGACCTCGTTCATGGCCGCGAAGTCGTCGAGGTTCTGAAGGAACACCGTCGTCTTGACGAGCTTGTCGAGGCCGCTGCCGGCTTCCTCGAGGATCGCCGTCAGGTTCTGCATCACCTGCTCCGTCTGCTCGGCGACCGCGGCGCCCACGACCTCCTTCCCGCCGGGCTGAAGGCCCAGCTGGCCGGCCACGAAGACGAGGCCGGCGGCCTTGACCGCCTGGTTGTAGGGCGCGCCCTGGAACGGCGCCGGGGCACGGTCGGTCCGAACGATTTCCTTCTCCGGCACGGCTTCTCCTAACTGTCAGGCCCGGTTGGACGCCTGCGCGAGCGCTGCTCCGAGCGCCTTGAAAATGGTCTCGAGCGCTACCGCCCCGGCATCGAGCGCTCCGGTCAAGCGACCCTCAGCCAACTAAGCGTCAATGCGCTCTATGTGGGCGCCGAGATTGCGTAGGCGCTCGTCGATCCGCTCGTAGCCGCGGTCGATCTCACCGACGTTCCCGATCGTGGACGTTCCCTCGGCGCAGAGCGCTGCGATCAGCATCGCCATACCGGCGCGGATGTCCGGGCTCGTGAGCCGTTCGCCGTAGAGCCGAGCAGGGCCGGTCACGACGGCCCGGTGCGGATCGCAGAGGATGATCCGGGCGCCCATCGCGACGAGCTTGTCGACGAAGAAGAGCCGACTCTCGAACATCTTCTCGAAGACGAGCACGGTGCCGTGCGCCTGCGTCGCCGTGACGACCGCGATCGACGTGAGATCGGCCGGAAACGCGGGCCAGGGGCCGTCTTCGATCTTCGGGATCTGCCCGCCGAGATCGTCCCGGACCTCCAGCCGCTGGCCGGGCGGAACACGCAGGGTCGTCTCCCCCACCTCGACCCGTACGCCGAGCCGCTCGAACGCCGGCAGGATCGAGATCAGGTCGCGCGGTTCGACGTCCTCGATCGTCAAGTCGCCGCCGGTCGCGGCGGCGAGGCCGATGAAGCTGCCGACCTCGATGTGCTCAGGAGCGACGCGCCAGGTGCCGCCTGACAACCGGTCGACCCCCTGGACGCGCAGGACGTTCGACTCGATCCCCTCGATCTGGGCGCCGAGCGAGACGAGGAAGCGGCAGAGATCCTGGACGTGCGGCTCGCACGCTGCGTTCCCGATCACCGTCTCGCCCTCGGCGAGCACCGCGGCCATGACGACGTTCTCGGTCGCCATCACGCTCGCCTCGTCGAGGAAGACGGCGTTACCGCGCAGGCTGCGCGCACTCATCTCGTAGCGGTCGCTGATCTCGATCTCGACGCCGAGCGAGGCGAGGCCGTGGATGTGGGGATCGAGGCGGCGCCGCCCGATCACATCACCGCCCGGTGGCGGCACGACCGCGCGGCCGAAGCGCGCGAGCAGCGGGCCGGCGAGCAGGAACGAGGCGCGGATTCGGCGGCAGAGCTCCTCGTCGAGTTCTGTTTTGTGCACGCCCCTCGGGTCGACTGTGACGTCGTTCTCCCCGGTCCATTCGACGTCGGCGCCGATGTCCGCGAGCAGCTCGCCCATGGTCTGCACGTCGCGGATGCGGGGGACGTTCGTGAGCCGAATCGGCTCGGTCGCGAGTACGCACGCGGCCAGGATCGGTAGCGCCCCGTTCTTGTTCCCCGCGGCGCGGATCGTCCCGCCGAGCGGGCGACCTCCTTCGATCACGAAGGCCTGCATTCCGGTGGAGAGCGTAGTCGCCATGCCGAGGCGGGGTATCGTAGTCGGCGGATGGAAGTGACGCGCGACCGGGCATGGGAGACGCTGACCCGCTACACGAAGAGCGAGTCGCTGCTGCGGCACGCGCTCGCCGTCGAGGCGTCGACGCGCTCGTACGCGCGCCACTTTGGCGAGGACGAGGAGCTGTGGGGAGTCACGGCGCTCCTGCACGACTTCGACTACGAGATCCACCCCACACTTGACAAGCATCCGCAGGACGGTGCGCCGATCCTTCGTGATGAGGGCTATCCCGAAGTGGTGATCGAGTCGGTCCTCTCCCACGCGGAGCACCTGGCGATGCCGCGCGACACGCCGCTGAAGAAGACGCTCTTCGCCTGCGACGAGATCTCGGGCTTCGTGCACGCGTGCGGGCTCGTCAGACCGACCGGCCTCGGGGGCCTGGAGCCGAAGTCGGTCAAGAAGAAGCTGAAGCAGCCGTCCTTCGCGGCGGGGGTGCACCGCGACGAGGTCTACGCGGGAGCGGAGCTGATCGGCGTCGAGCTCGACGAGCACATCGCGAACGTGGTCGAGGCGCTGCAGCCGATCGCGGCGGAGCTCGGCTTGCCGACCGCAACCATCTAGCGGCGGACGACGACGCGACGCGCGACGCTACGGCTCCCGAGGGCGGCCAGCGCCCGCACCGAAAAGACGTGCCGCCCGTGCAGGGCGCGCTCCGTAAAGTGCAGCGTGCGCGCTGCGCCTCAGCACGCCATGGTCAGAGCCGGCGGGACGCCAGGTGGCATGAAGTCGGCGCTCGGTACGCCGCCCTTGAGCTGATGCGCCGGTCGCCTCCTCGATCGCCTGGTGGAACGCAGGCCACGAGTCCTTGCGGGTCAGGTAAGGGCTGGCACGCTGCGAGCCGGATCGCATCGAGTGCTTGCGTCCACTGGTCGGGCGGGGCGGTCGACTCGCCGAGAGGAGGCGCGCCCGCCTCGCCGCCCGCATAGTCGGGCACCGTCTTCACATTCTCGCCGCCGTTGTAGACAGCGGCCTTCTCGGGTCGACCGCGGTCTGGAACCCGGACTCCGCGTACCAGATCCGAACCGAGCCCTGGCCGGGGATCTTCTGGCCGGTGCTGTTGAAGGCGAGGAAAAGGTTTATATCAGCTTGTTCCAGTCGCCTCGGCGATCGTCTTCGAGCCGATGTGCTTGCGCCACGGGCGCTCGGCAGCATCTGTGCCGTACGGGTGATACGCGACTGTGTCCATGAGGGGGCCCCCCGTTCGCTCGCGCGGTAGGCCTCGCCAAGGCTGCGGATGAATGCGCCCGGTGAGGCGGAGGCCGAGTTGTCGTTGCAGGACGAGGAGAGGGCGAGACCGATCACGTTCACGTTCGCGAACGACCCGTGCAGCACGATAAACGCGCCGGGCCGCGGGGCTTTACCGGCTGGGCTTGACGGTGACCCCGAATTTTGCCGTCCGCGTGTTCCCGCTCGTGTCCGTCGCCGAGCACGTAACGACCGTGCGGCCGATCTTGAAGCTGCTGTTCGACCTCGGCCGACATGACACGGGAACTATGCCGTCGACGCCGTCACGCGCAGCGACCTTGTAGACGACGCGCGCGCGTGTCGCGCCTTTCGGAGCCCGGACCGTCTTGCCGGCGGTTCCGGTCAGGATCGGCGCGGTTACGTCGAACTCGAGGCCGGGGACGACGAGGCTCCCGATCCAGGTGTCGGTTCCCGCGGCGCCGCTGGACGTGGAGTGGGCGTCGTGGGTGAGCGTGCCGCTGCCCGAGGCGCCGGCGTAGATGCCGGAGCCGCCTGTGATCGTGATGGGAGGATACGTCGGCTCCAGCACGTTGGCCGAGAGGCATTGGGAGCTCCCGGGAACGGCCACGTGGAGCTGACCCTTGCCGGCGACGGTGAAGCTCGCCGTGTAGCCCCGCACGCGATAGAAGCCAGCGGGGCAACCCGGTGCGTTCTGTACCACAGGATAGATGTACGAGTGCGAGACTCTCCCGAGGCCCGGGACGACGCCGCGGCCCTCGTGGCGGTAGCAGTTGACGGTACCCGGCGGCGTCCCCGGGGCACTCGCCCACGAATCGGCCTTCCCAGGAAAGCTTCGCGCGCAATGCGAGTGTTCCCGTCTCCGCCGCGTTACCGATTCCTCCTGTCGCGACCGGCACTACGGCCGAGGACGAGCGTCGCGAACAGAACGGGCGCAGCGATCATCGAGCGTGGGTGTGAATTGGTCGTGACCCCTCCGTCCCCTCGTATAGCACTGCGGACGACCTCGGCAAAGACTCTAACGTCCACCCACGAAAAGACAAGCCTCACGCGAGCGCGTCGGCGAGCTGCTCCAAGTCGTCGTCGCTCGTCCACCAACCGCAGGAGACGCGCACGAGCCCGGTGCCGGGCAAGTCGCGGACGACGACCCCCGCGGCGAAGAGGGACGCGACGAGCGCGGGTGGATCCTCGGCTCGGAAGGCGACGAGGGTCGCATCGCCGGGGACGACATCTACGAGCGGCTCGAGCAGCTGACGGCAGCGCGCCGTCTGCTCCGCGGCGCGCTCGAAACGCCACTCGGGCGGCAGCGCGAGGGCAGCTAGGAGCCCGGCCAGGCTCGCCGTCGCGATCCAGCCGGGGTCGAAGCGAGCAGCTCCGGCGGCCGGCTCGAAGCTGCCGGTTTCCTCGTACGCGGTCTGTGAGAAATAGCTCGGCCGGGCGACGCGAAGTCGCTCCGGATCGGCGACGACAAGCCCGCCGGTCGCGTCCGGGCCGCAGAGCCACTTCTGTCCGGAGATGGTCAGAAAGTCGAGCCCACCCGCGTCCACAGGGATCGCGCCAACGGACTGCGCCCCGTCGACCAGCACGGGCACGCCGGTCTGCTCGCGAAGCTCACGCACCGGGAGCACGCGGCCGGTCGTCCAAAGCACCTGCGAGAGCGCCAGCAGGCGCGTCCGCGACGTCACGGCGGCGAGGATCGCCTCCGGGTCCGCATCGACGACGACGACGCGGGCGCCGCTGGCGTGCACGGGCCCGAGTAGTCCGAAGTGCTCTTCCCGCGTGGTTACGATCTCGTCCTCCGGGCCGAGGTCGAGCCCGGCGAGGACGATGTTGCACCCATCCGTCGTCGATCCGGTGAGCGACACGTACTCCGGCGACGCGCTGACGAGCGAGCCGAGCGCCGCCCGGACTTCCGTCCGCAACCCGAGCATCCGCTCGAAATACTCCTTCCCGAAGCGGCCCTGCTCCAACTCCGTGTCGAGCTGCGTCCGTACGGCGTCTGCCGTGGGCCGGGCGACAGGACCGAAGGTGCCTGCATTGAGATAAGCGAGCTGCTCGAGCACCGGGAAGAGCGCCCGCGCCTCAGCCGGGGTCATCCGATCGACACTTCCACCGGAGAGTGGTCCGAGAGCACCACGCCATTGTGACGCCGGCGCTCGACCGGCCACACGGCAAGCGGCGAGGCGGAAAGTCCACGGACGAGCACGTGGTCGATGCCGGGGCCGAGAGCAGACCAGCCCGCAAGCTCCCGCACGTGCTCGGCCTGCAGGTTGAAATCGCCGGCGAGGACGCAGGGGAGGCCACCGGCGACTTCGGTCACGAACGCCTCGGCACGCGCGACCTCCGCGGCGGGGACCTGCGGCCGCCGGAAGTCGTTCGTGGCGTGCAGGTTCGCGACGACGAGCCGTTCCAGCCGCACGGCGTGGCAGAACCGGGGCTCTCTGCGTCGCTCATCGATCCGGAGCGAACGGTGGGCCAACGGGTCGAGCCCGCGCGCGAGGAGAATCGCGTTCGCCTGGCCCGCGAGGCCGGAGCGGAAGAACCCGTTGTGCAGCAGCGTGATCGCCCCCCCAAGCCAGGCGCCGAGCAGGGCCCGATGCGTCACCACCTGCCGAACGCTCATGCCGCTCCAGCGCGGCAGCCGTGACAGCGCCCAGAGCGGCACCTCCTGGAGACAGAGCACGTCCGGCTGGTCTTCCGTGGCGAGATGCACCATCCGCTCGAGCCGGCTGCGCCGCCCGGGCGGGAGCGTGTTGCCATGGAAGAGGTTCCAGCTGCGGACGAGCACGGGCACTAGCCTACGAGCGATGCGCGTCGTCGTCGCCGACCCACCCGCCTTCACTCCGCCGTACGACCACGCGCTCGCCGCGGCGCTCGCCCGCGCCGGCGCGGACGTCGAGCTCGTCACCTCGCGCTTCCGCTTCGGGGACGTTCCGCAGCCGGACGGTTACCGCCGGCGCGAGCTCTTTTATCCACTTTCATCGTTGCTCTTCCGCCGCTCGCGGCTGCGCCTGCCTCTGAAAGCACTCGAGCACCCGCTGGGCTTGTTGCGGCTCGCTAGGATTCCTGCGGACGTCGTGCACCTGCAGTGGGTCGCTGCGCCCGAGCTCGACGCACGTCTGCTTCGCCTCGGTGCCCCGCTCGTCTTCACTGCCCACGACCTGCTGCCACGGCGCACGGCGTCGAAGAAAGCGCTCTGGCGTCGGCTCTTCGACCGCTTCGAGCGCGTGGTCGTCCACAGTGAGCGAGGCCGCGAAGCCCTGGCCGAGTTGGGGGTCGCCGAGGGCAAGCTCCGCGTCATCCGCCACCCGGTCTTCCCCGGCTCGATCGAGCGCCGCGACGACGGCTCGACCGTGCTCGCGCTCGGCCTCGTCCGCCCGTACAAGCAGCTCGACCAGGCACGCGAGGCCGTCTCGCGTGTGAACGGAGCGCGGCTGCGTGTCGCCGGTGACGCGAGCGCGTTCCTGCCCGAGTCCGAAATCGACCGGGCTCTCGCCGAGTCGACCGTCGCCGTCTTCCCGTATCGGGCGGAGCTCGACCAGAGCGGCGCTCTCCTCCGTGCGCTCGGCGCGGGTGTCCCCGCTGTGGTGTACGACGTCGGCGGGTTGGCCGAGCCGGTGCGTACGTTCGGTGCTGGCCGCGTCGTCTCACCCGACGACGTCGATGGCCTGGCCGACGCGATTCGGGACTTGCTTCACGATCCTGGAGCGCTGGAGGCTGCTCGTGAGGGCGCGTTGCGCGCACGCGACGAGCTGACCTGGGACGCCGCGGCAGCCGCGCACCTCGACCTCTACCGCGAGCTGCTGTGAGCTTTCGGCGCGACCGCTTCGGCGACCTGATCCGGCGGCAGCTCGAGCTCTTCGACGAGGACGAGCACGAGCTTCTACAGGAGGCCGAGGACGCCGAGCGGGCGTACAACGCCGCCGGGCGCGAGGAGGCTGAGGAGGCGTACGGCGACTACCAGCTCGTGCTCGAGTCGATCGCGGACCGGCTTGACGAGCTGCGCGACACGTACGCATCGACTTTGGACGGTGACGCGGACGCCGCCTACGCGCAGGCTTTCGCGCGCGCCGCCCGAAAGCGCTTTCCGAAGCTGCGGGCGAAGCTCTAGGAGAGACGATGCGGATCGAGGATTACGGCCTGATCGGCGACCTGCAGACGGCAGCGCTCGTCGGCCGCAACGGTTCGATCGACTGGCTCTGCTTCCCCCGGTTCGACTCCGGAGCCTGCTTCTCCGCCCTCCTCGGCGACGAGTGGGATGGCCGCTGGCTGCTCTCACCCGACTGCGAGGTCGAGCGCACCGAGCGGCGCTACCGCGAGCGCACCCTCGTTCACGAGCTCGACTTCCATTGCGCCTCGGGCGTCGTGCGGGTGATCGACTTCATGCCGCCGCGGGATCGGGATCCCGACGTCATCCGGATCGTCGAGTGCCTGGAGGGCGAGGTACCAATGCAAATGGAGCTCGTAATCCGCTTCGACTACGGCGGGATCGTCCCCTGGGTTCGAAGGCTCGACGACGGCACGGGGATCGCAGTCGCCGGCCCCGATGCGCTCGCGCTGCGGACGAACGTGCCGACGCGCGGCGTCAATCTCCGCACTGTCTCAGAGTTCACCCTGAAGGCGGGTGAGCGCGAATCCTTCGCGCTTGCCTGGTACCCATCGCACCAGGTGACGCCGCCTGCTGCGGTCGACTGCGAGGCCGCGCTCGAGGAGACGTGCGTGTTCTGGCGGAACTGGCTCGGCAGCTGCGGCTACAGCGGCCGCTGGGAGGAGGCCGTTCTGCGCTCACTGATGGTGCTGAAGGCGCTGACGTACGACCCCACCGGCGGGATCGTCGCCGCACCGACGACGTCGCTGCCAGAGCAGATCGGTGGCGTGCGCAACTGGGACTACCGCTACTGCTGGCTTCGCGACGCGACGTTCGCCCTCACAGCGCTGGTCGGCAACGGCTTCGTCGACGAGGCGGCGGCGTGGAGGGGCTGGCTGCTACGCGCGGTCGCCGGTGACCCCGACGACCTTCAGATCATGTATGGGCCGGCCGGCGAGCGGCGGCTGACGGAGTTCGAGCTGCCGTGGCTCGCCGGCTACGAGAGCTCGACGCCCGTTCGCGTCGGCAACGGCGCGAGCGAGCAGTTCCAGCTCGACGTCTACGGCGAGGTTCTCGACGTGCTCTACCAAGCGCGCTGTCGCGGGCTCGAGGCGGACGACACCGCTTGGGCGCTCGTCCGCCACCTGCTCGCGCACCTGGAACGACGCTGGCGGGAGCCGGACGAGGGGATCTGGGAAGTCCGCGGCCCTCGCCGTCAATTCACGCACTCGAAGGTGATGGCGTGGGTCGCGTTCGACCGCGGTCTGCGGTTGATCGAGGAGTTCGACCGCGACGGTCCCGCCGAGCACTGGTGCCGCGTGCGCGACGAGATCCACGCCGAGGTGCTCGAGCACGGTTACGACGACGAGCTTGGCTCGTTCGTCCAGTTCTACGGGTCGAAGCGGGTCGACGCGAGCCTGCTCACGATCCCGCTGTTCGGCTTCCTGCCGCCGGACGACCCGCGCGTGCGCGGCACGCTCGAGGCGGTGCGCCGCGAGCTGCTCGTCGACGGCTTCGTGGAGCGCTACCGGCACGACCCGGAGGTAGAGACCGTCGACGGTCTCCCGCCGGGTGAGGGCGCATTCTTCCTCTGCTCCTTCTGGTTCGTCGACAATCTCGTCCTGCTCGGCGAGCTCGACGAGGCGTGCGAGATGTTCGACCGGCTGCTCTCGCTGCGGAACGACCTCGGCTTGCTTTCGGAGGAGTACGACTCGAAGCTCGAGCGGCTCGTTGGCAACTTTCCGCAGGC
>Ga0183260_10004461_pt1 | contig 11104 bp, 10 predicted proteins | sample AntDrymUQ4972206_2_FD_129768 | JGI IMG/M metagenome (GOLD analysis project Ga0183260, IMG submission 129768) | Polar desert sand microbial communities from Dry Valleys, Antarctica - metaG UQ497 (22.06) (version 2) (version 2) | ecosystem: Environmental > Terrestrial > Soil > Desert | place...
CCCGGTCAAGAACGTGACCGAGAAGGCCATCACCATCAAGAGCGCGCGTGGTCACAGCTACCGCGCCTGCGAGCTCGCGCTCGCCCAGCTCGCCTCGAAGCGCTTCCCGTTGGAGCTGCTCACCACCCACACGTTTGGGCTGGACGAGGTTGACCGGGCCATCAAGTCCGTCGGCGGCCAGGGCGAGGAGGGCGTGATCCACGTCTCGCTGTTGCCCGACGGCGTGACCTAGGAGGAACGTCCATGGCAGTTGTCGTGCGCAACATCGGTCGCGCCGACCGGGCAGTCGTCGACGGCTTCGGGCAGCTCGGTGTGGCGACGGTGCACGAGGCCCAACACCGCAGCGGCTACCTGGATCCCGTACTGCGGCCGGTCTACGCGGGCGCGCACATCGCTGGAACGGCGGTCACCGTCAGCGTGCCGCCGGGGGACAACTGGATGCTGCATGTGGCCGTCGAGCAGTGCCAGGACGGCGATGTCCTGGTCGTCGCGCCGACCTCGCGGTCGGAGTCCGGCTACTTCGGCGAGCTGCTGGCGACGGCGCTGCAAGCCCGCGGGGTCCGGGGGTTGGTGATCGACGCGGGCTGCCGTGACGTCGCGGAACTGCAGCGCATGGGGTTCCCCGTGTGGTCTCGGTGCGTATCGGCAACCGGCACCGTCAAGGAGACGCTGGGCGACGTCAACCTGCCGCTGGTGTGCGCCGGCCAGCTGGTCAACCCCGGCGACGTCGTCGTCGCCGACGACGACGGGGTGGTCGTGGTGCCGCGCGAGCGGGCCGCGGAAGTGCTCGCCGCTTCGCGGGCCAGAGAGGACAAGGAGGCCGTGGCGCGGGAGCTCTACCAGGCGGGCGAGCTCAGCCTCGACACCCACGCTATGCGGGAAGCCCTGGCGCAGAAGGGCCTGCGCTACCTCGACCAGCCAGCGGACGGCTGAGCCGCCCACCACCGAGAAGGGCCCCAGTGTGATCATTGACTGTCACGGCCACTACACCACGGCCTCACCGCAGCACCAGCAGTTCCGCGACGCCCAGCTCGCCAGGCTTTCCGATCCGAGCCTGCCCCAGCCGCGGCTCGCCGAGATCAGCGACGACGAGATCCGCGACAGCATCGAAACCAAGCAGCTGGCGCGGCTGCGGGAGCGGGGGATCGACCTGACGATCTTCTCGCCGAAGGCCGCCGGCATGGAGCACCACGTGACCGACCGGGCGACAGCGCAGGCGTGGGCGCGCGCGTGCAACGATCTCATCCATCGCGTGACGCGGCTGTACCCCGAGCACTTCGTGGGGGTGTGCCAGCTGCCGCAGTCGCCTGACGCGCCGATCTCCACCACGCTTGCCGAGCTCACGCGCTGCGTCACCGAACTCGGCTTTGTCGGGCTCAACCTCAACCCCGATCCCTCCGGCGGATACTGGACCTCCAAACCGCTGACCGACGAGTTCTGGTACCCGCTCTACGAGCGAATGGCGGAGCTCGACGTCCCCGCCATGATCCACGTGTCATCGTCATGCAACCCCAACTTCCACGCCACCGGGGCGCACTACATCAACGCCGACACCTCGGCCTTCATGCAGCTCATCGAGGGCGACCTCTTCTCGACGTTCCCTGACCTGCGGTTCGTGATCCCTCACGGCGGCGGTGCGGTGCCCTACCACTGGGGTCGCTACCGCGGCATCGCCGACCGGCTCGACCGCCCGCCCTTGGATGAGCATGTGATGCGCAACGTCTTCTTCGACACCTGCGTCTACCACCAGCCGGGCATCGACCTGCTGCTGCGCGTCATCGACGCCGACAACATCATCTTCGGCTCGGAGACGTTCGGTGCCGTCCCCGGCATCGACCCGCATACCGGCTTCCACTACGACAACACCAAGCGCTACGTCGATGCGCTGGAGCTGTCCGAGACCGACCGTGCCAAGGTCTTCGAGCACAACATCCGGCGCGTCTACCCCCGCCTCGATGCGCAACTGACCGCTGCCGGACGGTAACGGGGGAGTGGTGGGCGAGCTCGAAGGCAAGGTGGCGCTGGTCACCGGCTCGACGTCGAACATCGGGTTGGCGGCAGCGGAGACGTTCGCCCGCGAGGGGGCGACGGTCATCGTTCATTCGCGCCACCTCGACGAGGCTCGCGCGGTCGCCGACCGCCTGGGCGCCGACGCGCTGTCCGCCGACCTGGCGGATGCAGCCGCGGTCGCCGCCCTGTTCGCCGATGTCGGACGGCGCCACGGGCGCCTCGACGTGCTGCTCAACTGCGTGGCGCGCCCTGCCCGCGCAAGGCTGCTGGACGTCACCGCCGACGACTGGGCGCAGACCCTGGCGGTCAACCTGACCGGCGCGCTGCTGTGCACCCAGCACGCCGCAGGCCTGATGCGCCGGCGTGGCGGCGTCATCCTGCACGTCACCGCCGCCTCCGCCGAACGGGCCAGCCCCGGCTCGGCCGCGTACTCCATCTCCAAGGCCGCGCTCAACGGCCTCGTCCGCCAGGCCGCCGTCGAGCTCGCCGAGCACAAGATCAGGGTCAACGCCATCGTGTCCGGCATCGTCGGGACGCCGGTGGGCAGCCGCGAGATGGGATCGCGGGCGCCAGACGACGCCGCAATCCCGCTGCGACGGATCGGGCGTCCCGAGGAGGTCGCCGAGGCCGCCGCCTTCCTGGCCTCTGACCGAGCGGCCTACATCACCAACGCGTTCCTCGCCGTCGACGGCGGCCGCATGAACGCGGCCTTGCGGCGCTGATGCCCTCGCCGCGCGAGAAGGTCGCGACCGGCTGCCGCGTCCTCGGCGCCGCCGACCACAGCGACTTCGTGTGGGGGCACCTGTCGGCCCGTGACGCCGGTGGGCGCGGTGTGTGGATGAAGGCGTCGACGCTTGGCTTCGAAGAGGTCGGCCCCGACCAGGTGCTGCTGGTGAGCTGGGACGGGGAGGTGCTCGACGGGCAGGGCCGGCGCCACGCCGAGTACCCGATCCACACCGAGATCATCGCCGCCCGTGCGGACGTCGGCGCCGTCGTGCACGCGCACTCGCCCGCCGCTGTCGCGCTGGGCGCCACCGGTCAGCCACTACTGCCGCTGTCGCATGAAGGCACGCTGTTCGTCCCCCCGGACGTCGCTCGGTTCACCGAGACCGGCGACCTGATCCTGGACGCGCAGCAGGGTCGCGCACTGGCGGCTGCCCTCGGCGACCGCAACGCGGTGCTGATGGTCAACCACGGTGTCGCCGTTGCCGCCGCCGACGTGTCGACCGCTGTGGTGACGACGATCCTGCTGGAACGCGCCTGCCGCATGCAGCTGGCGGTATTGGCCGCCGGCGGCCCGCGCCACTGGTCGAACGACGCCGAGGCGCTATCCAAGCGCGAGCACTGCTACCCCGAGGCGCTACTGACCCAAGCCTGGGACTACCTGGTCCGCCGGCTCGCGTGACAGCGGGCGCAGTTCGGACACGTGTGGGTCATTCATCATCCGCCTGAAGCCGATCGGTGAGGCGGACCGCTGAACCGCTGAACCGCTGAGTTGCGGTGAAGGAGCACGAGCGTGCTCAGCAACTACAGCGTCGCGTAGTCAGTCTGATCCTCGACGGTCCGGTACTCGAGCTCGCTGACGTGGTGGCACCACGGGAGTTGCGTGTCCGGGAAGCGCAGGCGGTTGGCCCCTGACCACGTCGCGACCTCGACGTGAGCCAGGCGGAAGTCGTGACCATCTCGATCGCCGGCATCAGGTCCGTATCCGAGGACACGACCACGGCGGCGTCGCACGCCTTCGTCATAGTCATGCGAACTAAGTCGATCGCGAGGGCGACGTCGACCCCCTTCTCGACTGCCGGAGTCTTGGGCCAGTCGCCGGGGTAGCGGAGCGGCCGCCGGAGCACGGTCACGTTGCCGCTGCGCTCCCACTCGACTGTCTGCCGGTCGTTGGCCGCAGCAGAGCTATCGCGGTCGCCCAAGCCCCGACCGGCAGGCCCGACGCGGACGCCCTCAAGCTCGGACGAGCGCTTCCGCCGGGCGACGAGCAGCTGGCCGAGTCGCAGCGGGCTGATGTGACCGATCGCCGGGTCGACGTTACCGGGGTGGAACTGCCTCCGCGCCCAGCCGTGAACGTTCTGGTAGTCCACGAAGACGACGACTCGGTCCGACACGGAACCTCCGTGAGCCAAAAAAATCCCCGCCAGTCCCAGAGGACGACGGGGAGGAATACAAGGACAGTATCGGACACAGGCCACCCCATCTCAAGCCCGGGACTTCGGCAGGTTTCGGACGGCAGCGTCCGCTCGCGCACCCGCTCAGTTGAGCGCCACAGGCCGGGCCGGCCTAGTCCTCGGCTTCGCGCTGGCCGAGGGCGCCTTGCAGCAACTCCTCGTAGCGACTCTCCCAGTCGGCGCCCTCGCTGACGAGCTTGTCGACGTCGACGACCGCCTGCTCGATGCCGTCCAACAGGCCGTCCTGGTCGCTGGTGCGGGCAGGCACCCGGAACTGGTCGACGAGCAGCGGCTGGCCTTCGGTCAGCATCCACTCGAAGAACAGCAGTGCCGCGGCGGGGTTCTGCGCGGTGCGCATCAGCGCCTGGCCGTTGGGTCGGACCACGACGGGCTCGACCGGCTCGGGCTTCCAGCGTGCCGGGGCGCCGTTCGCCTCCTCCTCGTCGACGAGGTGGTTGTAGACGTTGGCGGTGGCGCCGAACTCGCCTGACGCCAGGAACTGCGCCTGGATGGTGTTGCCGGTGATGAGCGTGGCGTTGGCGACAATGCCCTCCATCAGCCCGTCGACCTCCTCCTGGCTCATGCCCTCGGCGGTGAAGTAGTCCGACAGCGCCATGTACCACTCGAAGGCGCGGGCCTCGAGCATCAGCCGGCCACGGAACTTCGGGTCGGCGAGGTCGGTGTACTCGGTGGGGCGCTCGGCGTCCGGGAACTCCTCGGTATTCCAGGCCGTCACGTAGACATTCAGGCGCGAGCCGGTCCAGCCCTCCTGCTGCGCGGATTCGTCCAGGCCCTCCTCGACCGGCCCCTCGTAGTCGCGCAGGAGCCCCTCGGTGTTCATCGTCGACAGCTCCTCGGCGTTGGTGTCCACCATGTCGCTGCCGGCGAAGTTGGCCTCCGACTCCTGCAGGATGCGCTGCAACACCTGGGTGGACTGCGCGCGGTACACGCTGACCTCCACCTCATAGGTGTCGGCGAAGGCGTCGGAGAACTCGGCGAGGTCGGTGTTGGAGGTGTAGATGTTCAGCGTTCCCTCGGCCTCGGCCAGCTCGGCCAGCTTGGCCGTCCGCTCCTCCCCTTCGAGCCCCTCCAGCCGCCGGCGGCCGGCGGTTCTGCCGTCGGCGAGCCACCGCAGGCGGCCGTCAGGCCGAGCATGGCGATACCGGCGATAAGCAGTCGAATCCGGCTCACGGTTCGCATCGCTTGGGTCCCTTCTCTGTCTTCGACCACGGAACGTGAGACCCCGATCCTGGCACACAATGGTCCGATGGACTAACAGCTTTCTCGCTAGCATGATCCGCCCCGACCTCAAGAGGCAGACGCGTTGGAGATCGTGAGCCCGAAGACGCCGGCCTCCTCGGCCGTCGAGCGGCCCGAGGGACTCGCCGACCATCCGGCACCTGCGGCGTACGTCTGGGACCTGCTGGTCGACCTGCTGGCCGAACTCGGTTGCCGCTACCTGCCGCTCAACCGGGCTCCAGCTTCCGGGGCCTGCACGACTCCGTGGTCAACCACGGCGGCAACGCCCGGCCACAGCTGTTGCTGTGTCTACACGAGGAGATCGCGGTCGCGGTCGCCCACGGCTACGCCAAGGCCACCGGGCAGGTCGGGTTCGCCGCCGTTCACGACCTGGTGGGGCTGATGCACGCCAGCATGGCGGTCTACGACGCGTGGTGCGACCGGGTGCCGCTGGTGTTGTTGGGCGGCGGCGGGCCGCTGGACGCCACCCGGCGCCGGCCCGTCGACTGGCTGCACTCGGCGACCAGCCAGGCCGAGTTGATCCGCCAGTACACCAAGTGGGACGACGAGCCCACCAGCGCCGGGGCCCTGCTCGGCGGCGTCACGCGGGCGCAGCAGATCGCCGCCACCGAGCCGACCGGCCCGACCTACGTCACGCTCGACGCCGATCTGCAGGAACGCGACCTGGCCGATCCCGTGGCGCTGCCAGACCTGGCCCGCCACCGCCCGCCCGGCCCCGTGGCGGCGGCCGACGGCGAGATCGAACGGGCGGTGGAGCTGCTGGCCAGCGCCAGCGCACCGGTGATCCTCGCCGGAGGGGTTGGCCTGCACGCGGACGCGACCGCCCCACTGGTCGGGTTCGCCGAGATGATCGGTGCCGCTTGCGTCGACGACCGCAACTTCGTGGTGTTCCCGACGGCGCATCCGCAGAACCTGACCGGTGACCCCTCGGTGCTGCGGGAGGCCGATGTGGTCCTCGCGGTGGACGTGCGCGACATCGCCGCGGCGCTGGGCCGCGGCCGCAACCGCTCGCGCAGCGGCACGCAGGCAGCGCGGGCCGCCGGACCGGCGGTCATCGACCTGTCGCTCAACCAGCTCGCGCTGCGTTCATGGTCGCACGCCGGCGGCGCGCCGATCCCCACCGACGTCGCGCTGCTGGCCGACCCGCGGCACGGCGTCGACCAGCTGCTCGCCGCAGTGTCACGCCGCCTCAGCGACCAACCCGACACTGGGGCCGGGCGCCGAGTCGCGCTCGGCCAGCGCCACGACCAGCTGCTCGCAGGCCAGCGGCGTGACGCGCAGGCGCGCTGGGACGACACCCCGATCTCGCCCGCTCGGCTGGTCACCGAGGTCTGGGAGGCGGTGCGCGAGCGGCCATGGCTGCTAGCCCTGCGGAACACGCGCACCTGGCCACACGGGATCTGGCAGTTCGACGGTGGCGGGCAGTACCTGGGCCACAGCGGCGGCGGGGGCGTCGGGTACGGCCCCGGCGCGATGGTGGGAGCGGCGCTGGCGGCACGGGACCGCGGGCAGCTGGCGGTTGCCATCATCGGCGACGGGGACCTGCTGATGGCACCTGGTGGGCTGTGGACGGCGGTGCACTACGAGATCGGACTGCTCGTCGTGGTCAACAACAACCGGTCCTTCTACAACGACGAGCAGCACCAGGTGCAGGTCGCCGAGCAGCGTCGCAGGCCGGTGGCCAACGCCTGGATCGGCATGCGCCTGACCGACCCGGCCGTCGACCTCGCGGCCATGGCCCGGTCCTACGGTGCCTGGGCCGAGGGGCCGATCACCGACCCCGCGGCACTGCCTGGCGCCCTGACCCGTGCCCTGGAAGCCGTCGATGATGGGCGGGTGGCCCTGCTCGACGTCCACACCTCTCCGAGCTGAGGAGCTGCCATGACCCCGACGCCCGCCGGCACCACGCCGCAGGCCGGTAACCAGGACCGCAACGGCACCCGCGAGCAGGCAGGCGTCGAGGATTCGACCGTCCCCGCGTACCAGATGTACGTGGGCGGCAGCTGGGTCGATGCCGCCTCCGGCGCAACGCTGACCAGTGACAACCCTGCCACCGAGGAGCCCGTCGCCACCTTTCCGGCGGCGTCGGCTGCCGACGTCGACGCCGCCGTTGCCGCTGCCAGCGAGGCGGCCGGCGGCTGGGCCGCGACACGGTGGACCGAGCGGGCGGCAGCGCTGCGGCAACTGGCCGACCGCATCGCCGACCAGGCCAAGCAGCTGGCCGAGCTGGACACCATCGACTCGGGCAACCCCATCAAGGGGATGCGCGGCGACGTGGCGGGGGCAGTGGCGGAGCTGCGCTACTTCGCCGGACTGGGGGGTGAGGCGAAGGGAACGACCCTGCCGGGTGACCCCGGGATGCTGACCTACACGCTGCGCGAGCCCTACGGCGTCGTGGGGCGCATCATCCCGTTCAACCACCCGCTCAAGTTCGCCGCCGGCAAGTGCGCCGCCCCGCTGATGGCCGGCAACGCCGTGATCCTCAAGCCAGCGGAGCAGACCTCGCTGTCGGCCCTCGAGCTCGCCCGCCTCACCGAAGACGTGCTGCCCGCGGGGGTGTTCAACGTCGTCACCGGCACCGGCGCCGAAGCGGGGGCCGCGCTGGCGGGCCATCCGCAGGTCCCGCGTGTGGCCTTCACCGGCAGCGTGCCGACCGGTCGGGCGGTGCTGCGCGCCGGCGTCGAGCACATCAAGCACGTGACGCTCGAGCTGGGCGGCAAGAACCCGATGATCGTCTTCCCCGACGCGGATCCGCAGCAGGCCGCACGGGCCGCGGTCGCGGGAATGAACCTGCGGCGGTCGCAGGGCCAGTCCTGCCAGTCCAACTCGCGGGTGCTGGTGCACGCCAGTGTCCGCGACGCGTTCACCGCCGAGCTGGTGGCGCTGGTCGAGCGGCTGACCGTGGGCGACCCGCTGTCCGAGTCGACAGACATGGGGCCGTTGGCCTTCCGCGCCCACTACGAGCGCGTGCTCGGCTACATCGCGACCGCACAGCAGGAGGGCGCGACGGTCCTGACCGGTGGCGGCCGTCCAGAGGGACTCGACACCGGGCTCTTCGTCGCGCCCACCGTGCTCGCTGACGTCACGCCCGGGATGCGGGTCGCCCAGGAGGAGATCTTCGGACCCGTGGTCAGCCTCATCACCTGGTCGGACTACGACGAGATGGTGCGGGTGGCCAACGACGTCGAGTACGGCCTGACCGCCAACATCTGGACCAGGGACGTCTCGCTGGCACACCGCACAGCGGCCGCCATCGAGGCGGGCATGGTGTGGATCAACGGGTCGGGCCGCAAGCCGGTCGGCACCCCCTTCGGCGGCTACGGCCACAGCGGCCTCGGCAAGGAGGGCTCGCTCGACGAGTTGATCGGCTACACCCGCGGCAAGACCGTGGTGACGGTGCTCGACCCGACCTGAACCGCCACACGGCCGGGCTCGACCCGACCTGAACCGCCACACACAGGAGGCCCACCATGGTGACCAGGACCACGACCCGCACCACGCACTGGGAGGTGCAGTGGACCCGCCGGCGCAAGCTCATCGAAGAGTGGCGCCAGCACCGCCGCAAGGTGATCCGCGGTGACGAAGTCGAGATGCACCAGACCTCGCGCGGCATCCTGCAGGGCGTCTACATGGGCGTCGACGGCGGTAACCCGACGCGCAGCCTCGACGCGCTCGTACAGCAGGTCGACCCCGGCGCCGTCTCCACGGTTCACCGCCACTCTTGGGACGCGATCACCTTCGTGGTGTCCGGCTCCGGCTGGACCGAGATCGACGGGATCCGCTACGACTGGAAGCCGTGGGACTCGCTGCACCTGCCGGCATGGGCCTGGCACCGCTCCGGCAACGACGGCGACACCCCCGCCAGGGTGCTGACCTACTCGTCTGAGCCGACGCTGGACGTGCTGGGCATGGCGGTACTGGACGACCGTGGTGCGGCCGACGTGGCTGACCTGCCGGGGCGGCCCGCGTTCACCGAGCACGCCGACGGCGAAGACCCGTACGCCCGCCGGGTGCGGCGTCTCGGGGCCGAGCAGCAGCGGCGGCGTTCAGGCCGGCTATACACCGATTACGAGGAGCTGCCGCTGATGGCGACGCCGAAGGGCACGCGCGCCAAGTTCCTCAACGACCGCACCATGGGCCATCAGGCCTCCGGGCTGACCCAGGTCATGATCCAGTTCGCGCCCGGCAAGGGCCAGGCGATGCACCGTCACCCCGGCGAGGCGTGGCTGTATGTGGTGGAGGGCTACGGCCACTCCTACTGGGGCGACGAGCCCACTGGTGGAGAGACCCACGAGTGGAAGACCGGCGACCTGATCGTCGTCGACCACTCCCAGTGGCACCAGCACTTCAACGACGACCCGGACAATCCGACGCGCCTGGTGCGGATCCACATGTTCGACAGCGTGCTGGAAACGATGCGGGTGCTGTGCGACCCGATCGACCTGTTCGAGGAACCGCCCGAGTCGATCGCCGCGGCGCCCGACATCTCCGACGTCGAGTTCCCCGACGACCGGCGCCCGCTGGGGTGAGCTTGCTCGATCATCCCCGCGTGTACGGGGTGCGTCAGTCGTGCGCTGCTTGAGCGCTGAGTCGTGCACTCCCGCTTCGCTACTTGAGCGCTGGCGGGGCTTAATGGCCGATGATCTGCGCGGCCACGTCGCCGAGGGCCGTGCCCCGAGCCAAGTGGGCGGTCATGATCCGCCGGGCCGCGACGACGTCGCGCGCGGCGATGGCATCGACCAGCGCGACATGCTCGGTGATGCTGCGCTCGTGGGACTGCTCGGCGGGCTCTCGCGCTCTGGCCGCCGCCATGCGCAATGGACCCCGGAACGACTCGGTGATCATGTTGATCGCGCCGTTGTGGGCGGCCTCGGCCAGGGTGGCGTGGAACTCCGACGACAGCTCGACGTCGTACTCGCCGCTGCCGTGCGCCGCTTCCGACCGGCGGCAGATTTCCCGCAGCCGCTCGAGATCGGTGTCGGTGGCTCGCCGCACGGCTAGCGCCACCGTGCCCAGCTCCATCACCAAGCGTGCCTCCGCCACCTCCTCGGGCGCCAGCACCGACAGCAGGAGCATGTTGGCGATGCCCTTGCCAACCACCGCCGTGGAGGGGGCCGTCACGAACGCGCCGCCGCTGGCGCCGACCCGGATCTCCAGCAACCCCTGCGCCTCCAGGGTCCGAAGCGCGTCGCGGACCGTCACGCGGCTGACGCCGAAGCGCTCGGCCAGCTCCCGTTCCGGGGGGAGACGGTCGCCGGTGGACAGCTGGCCGTCCAGGATGAGCTGGCGCATCTGGGCGACGATGAGCTCGGAGATCCGGCCCGGCGAGATGGGTCGGAACACCTGTCGGCCTCCGCCCCCGTCGGCAGCAGCAACCATCGGGCGCAGACTACAGGCCGTCGATGAGGTCCACGCCAAGACGGCTGGCGGTCCGCCCGAGGTGCTCCAGCATGATCCGGTGGGCTCGTTCGGTGTCCCGATCCTGCAGCGCCTGGACGATCTCGTAATGCTCGGCGACGCCAGGGTCGCCCATCTCGGGGGCCGCCTCCTTGGCCCGGCGCAGCGACATCAGCAGCGGACCCTGGAAGGACTGCAGGATCATCTCGATCGCGGCGTTGTGCGTGCAGCGCGCCAGGCGGGTGTGGAAGTCCGCCGAC
>Ga0183260_10004462_pt1 | contig 11104 bp, 13 predicted proteins | sample AntDrymUQ4972206_2_FD_129768 | JGI IMG/M metagenome (GOLD analysis project Ga0183260, IMG submission 129768) | Polar desert sand microbial communities from Dry Valleys, Antarctica - metaG UQ497 (22.06) (version 2) (version 2) | ecosystem: Environmental > Terrestrial > Soil > Desert | place...
GAGCACGGCTGGACCGTGCGCCACATCGATTCCAGCGTGATCTGCGAGGCGCCGAAGCTGGGCGCGCACCGCGACGCAATGCGCGCGACCCTCGCCGACGCGGTCGGTCTCGCCCCGCTCGAGGTGAACGTGAAGTTCACCACCAACGAGGGCATGGGCTTCGTCGGTCGCGGCGAGGGCATCGCGGCGCTGGCCGTGGCCACGGTCGAGCGCGAGGATGTGTAGAGGGATCTCGGCTACAGCCCAGATCCCTAGCCAATACATTCCGTAGCCTTGGACGCAGCCGACCTCGCCTTCGCCGGACCGTCGCGCCAAGCCGAGCTGGTGCGGGCCGGCGAAGTGAGCGCGAAGGAGCTAACCGAGCTGTACCTGGAGCGGATCGAGCGCATCGATCCAGAGGTGAACGCCTACCGCACGGTGATGGCCGAGCGGGCCTTGGCGGAGGCCAACCAGGCGGATCAGCGGCGCGGCGCCGGCGAGGACCGCCCGCTACTGGGCGTGCCTTTGGCGGTCAAGGACAACGTGGACGTCGCGGGGGAGCTGAGCACCCATGGGACGGCGGCTCACGACCGCTCCCCAGCCGCCGCCGACGCCGAGCTGGTGCGGCGGCTACGGGGAGCCGGTGCGGTGATCATCGGCAAGACGAACATGCCAGAGCTGGCGATCATCGGCGACACCGAGTCGCCCACCTTCGCCGTGACTCGCAATCCATGGGATCCCGATCGGTCCGCCGGAGGGTCCAGCGGCGGCAGCGCTGCAGCCGTGGCCGCGGGCCTGGCTTCCGCGGCTCACGCCACCGACGGCGCGGGGTCGATTCGCATTCCCGCCGCCAACTGCGGGCTGTTCGGGCTCAAGCCCCAGCGCGGGCGGGTTTCGCTGATGCCCGGCGCCCGCCACTGGCACGGCCTGAGCGTGGCGGGCGCCCTCACCCGGTCGGTGCGCGACAGCGCGCTTCTGCTCGACGTGATGAGTGGCCCGGCGTCCGGGGACGAGCACGAGGCGCGGCCGTCGGAGCGGTCCTTCGCCGACGCCGCTCGCGAGTCGCCCGGCGACCTGCGCGTGGCCGTGTCCACGCTGCCGTTCGCCCCGACCCGCCTCCACACCGAGGTGCGTCGAGCGCTGGAGGAGACGGCAGAGTTGCTCCGCTCGCTGGGTCACACAGTCGCGAAGGCCGATCCGGCCTACAACGAGCTGGGCGCAAACTTCATGCCCCGCTTTCTCAAGGGCATGCAGGAGGAGGGCGAGGCGATGCCACGTCCCGAGCGCCTCTCCCGCCGCACGCGCGGCTTTGCGCGCCTGGGCCGGGCGATCCACCCCGCCGCACTTCGCCTTGCGCTGCGTGACGAGGTGCGCCAGACCAGCCGGATCCTGCGGCTGTTCGACGATCACGACGTGCTGCTCACCCCCGTAACAGCCCGGCCGCCGGTCAGAGCCGGCCAGTGGGAGGGGCTGGGGGCGCTGCGCACACTCGCCTCGATGAGCTTCACCTATCCGTTCACCGCTCCCTGGAACGTCACAGGCCAGCCGGCGGCCTCGGTCCCGGCGGGCTTTACGCGTCACGGTCTGCCCCTCGCGGTGCAGCTGATCGGCCGACCGCACGACGAGGCAACGCTGTACTCGCTCGCCGGCCAGATCGAGGCCGAGCGCCCGTGGGCGGACCGCCGCCCCCCTCTCGCGTAGGAAATCGTGCGCAGCCGGCCGAGCCGGCTGCTTCGCAATAGCCTCTCCGGCGTGCGAGAGATCCGCCTGCACGACACGCTGACCGGGGAGCTGCGTCCCCTACAGCTTCGCGAGCCCGGCAAGGTGGGCATCTACGCCTGCGGGCCCACCGTATACGCGCGCATACACGTGGGCAACGCGCGGCCGTTCGTGGTATTTGCCCTGCTCAAGCGCTTCCTGGAGCGCGAGGGGCTCGACGTGACGCTCGTGGAGAACGTGACAGACGTGAACGACAAGATCTACGACGCCGCCCGCGCGGCGGGGGTGTCCAGCGCGGAGCTTGCGCGCGACATGACCGCCCACTACGTGGCCGACACCGATCGCCTGGGCCTCGGGCGCCCCGACCACGAGCCGCTGGCCGCGAACACGGTGGAGGGGATCGTGGACCTGATCCAGGCGCTGATCGACTCGGGTCACGCCTACGCCGCCGGCGGCGACGCCTACTTCCGCGTGGCCAGCTTTCCCGAGTACGGCAAGCTATCCAACCGCCCGTTCGGGGAGATGGAGCAGGGCGAGGGCGACGACGCCGCCGACCTGAAGGAGAGCCCGCGCGACTTCGCGCTGTGGAAGGCGCATAAGGAGAACGAGGACACATCCTGGCCCGCACCGTGGGGCGAGGGCCGGCCCGGGTGGCACATCGAGTGCTCGGCCATGGCGGAGGAGCTGCTGGGCACCGACTTCGAGATCCACGGTGGAGGCTCGGACCTGGTGTTTCCCCATCACGAGAACGAGATCGCCCAGACCGAGGCCGCCCGCGGTCAGCCGCTGGCGCGGATCTGGATGCACAACGGCATGGTGAAGATGGGCTCGGAGAAGATGGCCAAGTCCGTGGGCAACATCCACCTGCTGCACGCGGCGCTGAACGAGTTCGGCCGCGACGCGCTGATCATGTACTTCGTGGGCGGGCACTATCGCCAGCCGCTGGCCTTCTCCGCCGAGGGGCTGACCGAGGCCGGCCGGGCCGTGGACCGCGTGCGCGAGCTGTGTCGCCGGCTGGACCCCGAAGCGCAGGCCCAGGTGGAGCTGGACGAGTACGCCGACCGTCTGTTCGACTCCCTCGCCGACGACTTCAACACCGCTGCCGCGCGCGCGGCCCTGTTCGACTGGGTGGCCGACGCCAACCGCAGGCTCGACGCCGGCGAGACCATCGGCCCGGGGCGACTGCCCGAGATGCTCCACGTGCTCGGCCTCGCGAACCTGCTGGGCGCCGACGAGCACGCCGCGGACCCGGACGCCGAGCGCCTCATGGCCGAGCGCGAGCAGGCGCGGGCCGAACGCGACTTCACCCGCGCCGACGAGCTCCGCGACGAACTGGCCGCGCTCGGCTGGGAGGTCCGCGACACCGCCGACGGCCCCCGCCTTGTGCGCAGGCGATGATCCTCTATGGCCGCAACCCGGTGCGCGAAGCTCTGCGCGGCAGGCGGGCGGTGGGGCGGCTCTGGGCCACCGACGCCGCGGCTCGCGAGCGGTGGATATCCGAGCGCGAGCACATGATCGCGGGTGGCGGAGAGATCGAGGCACTGTGTGGCTCGCCCGACCACCAGGGGGTGTGCGCGGAGGCCGAGCGCTTCCCCTACGCCGACCCTGACGAGCTGCTCGAGCCCGAGGACGCCGTGGTGGTCTGCCTGGACGAGGTGACCGACCCCCACAACCTCGGTGCCGTGGCCCGGGTGGCCGAGTCCGCCGGCGCGGCCGGGCTGGTGATACCGCAACGGCGCTCTGCAGAGGTGACCCCCGCCGCATGCAAGGCATCGGCCGGCGCGCTGGAGCACCTGCCCGTGGCGATGGTGAGAAACCTCGCCGACTGGCTCGCGGAGGCCAAGGACGCAAAGGCCTGGGTCTACGGCGCAGCGGCCGAGGGCGAGACCGTGTCCTACGACAGTCCCGACTACTCCGGGCGAGGGGTGCTGGTGCTGGGTTCAGAGGGTCGTGGCCTGCGCCCGCGGGTGGCGGCGGCGTGCGACCAGCTGGTTTCGCTACCCCAGCGCGGGCGCGTGGGGTCGCTCAATGTGTCTACCGCGGCGGCGGCACTGCTGTACGGGATCTTGCAGCTGCGCAAGTCCAGGGCTTGACAGGGGTCCATAACCTCGTACATACTCGCGCCATTGATAAAGCTGGAGTCGAGCTTGATGGTTTGACTGCAGGTGAGCGCGGCGCCAGGGGAGGTAGCGCGCCACTGAGCTTCAGGGACTCTTGAGGGAGGCCCGGAAGGAGCATTTGTGGCTGCATCTATCTCCCCGTCGACAATTGGCAAGTCTCAGGCTCATGTCGAGCTTGAGGATAACTACCTCATCGCGCTGGCGAAGCAGGGCCGGCCGGACGCGTATGACAGGATCGTGAAGCGCTACCACGGGTTCGTACGGCTGAAGGCCAGCTCGTACTTCCTGATCGGCGGCGACTCCGACGATCTGATCCAGGAGGGTCTGGTGGGCCTCTACAAGGCGGTTCGCGACTTTCGTACGGATCGCGAGTCGAGCTTCCGCAACTTTGCGGAGCTGTGCATCACCCGCCAGATCATCACGGCGGTGAAGACCTCCACCCGCAACAAGCACACACCGCTGAACGAGTACGTGTCCTTCTCGCAGACGCCGGCGGCGTCGGGCGGGGACTCCGACCCCACCCTCGACGAGCTGCTCCCGGGGCCGAAGGCGCACGATCCCGTGAACCAGGTGATCTCCACGGAGGAGCTGCACAGTCTCGTGGCCTGCCTCTCGAGCGTGCTGTCCGAGCTTGAGAGCTCGGTGCTCTCCCTGTACCTCGACGGACGCTCATACGAGACGATCGCCGAGCATCTGGAGTGCGACACGAAGACGGTGGACAACGCTCTGCAGCGCGTGAAGCGCAAGGTGGGAGCGCACCTGGACTCCAGGGCGGTGCCCGTCTAGGCGCGTTTCCCCTCTCGGCCGAGGGGGTATCCCGGGGACGGGACCCCTTGTTGGGGCCAATCCATCGGAGGAGGAAGTCAAGTGAACATCGTTGGAATTCTGATCACCCTGGTTGTGGCCGCAGTGGCCTACCTGCTGCTGGTGGCGCTCGGACTGCCGACCATCGTCGGCATAATCGCTGCCGTCCTGATCCTGATCGCGGGCATTTCCAGCGGCGGATTCGGGCTCGGTGGGCGCTTCGGAGGCGGCGGCGGTAGGGCAGCGCCCAGGCGCTGAAGCCAGCTAAGCCGGAGGTCGGATTCGAACCGACGGCCTGCTCATTACAAGTGAGCTGCTCTGACCAACTGAGCTACTCCGGCGCGACCGGCTGATTCTAGGCCGCGCCGACGGCCAGCTCGATGTTCCCGTGCCCATTGGAGGAGACGGGGACGTCGGGCGGCTCGTCGGCACCCTCGACGTTGAGCCGGCGTTCCAGCTCGCCGACAACAAGGCCGAACAGCAGGTGACGCCAGGTTGCTTGCGCGAACGCGCGGGCGTTTCCGGTGAGGGGCGTGAGTTCCTTGCGCGCGGGGTGATAGCGGTCCGCGAGGCGACCGAGCGGCCACAGGGCCACATGCTCCGCCATCGCCATCGTGACGGCGCGGGCCTGGGGCGGACCGAGCAGGAAAGGCCGCAGCTGTGAGTAGACGGCGCCGAAGATCGCCCCGTTGGCCACGTGCAGGGCCACGCCGGCCACCGGCCAGACGTCGCCACGCACGACCGCCTTGCCCAGCAGCTCCACATCGTCGTACCCGCTGCCGAACACGCGCTTGTCTGCCGGCTGCTGGGCGGCCCACACGGTGGCGGCCAGGCTGCCCGCGAGGGCACCGTTCAGACTGCGTTTGAAATTCACGCACCGCAGCGTAACGGTGTGAGGTCGAATGGGTAGCTGGGATGTGCCGTCGGGCCACCAGCATCGACTGTCCGATGCCGGCCGGCGAGGACCGTCGGCTGGTCGACCGGCCCCAGCGCCGGGCGGCCTGAGCGGGACGATCCAAGGGTAGGCTGGCCATGAGTGGGCGAACTGGCGGACAAGCAGCGGATCGACCGCGACTTCACCGAGCTGTACAGAGCTCATCTGCGCGACGTCTACAGCTACTCCTACTACCGGATCGGCAATCACCACGACGCCGAGGACATCACCGAGCAGACCTTTCTGCAGGCCTACCGCCACTTCGACCGGGCGCAGCGCGAGTCCGCCGGGCGCCCGCTGCGTCCCTGGCTGATCCGAATCGCTCACAACCTTGCGGCGAACTACTACCGCGACCGATCGCGCCGCCCGCAGACCCAGCTCGAGGATGCGGCTCTGGTCTCCGCTACCCACGACACCGAGGACCTGGTGGAGGGAAGGCAGGAACTGAAGGACGTTCTCGAGGGTGTGTCGAAGCTTCCCGACGACCGCCGCGAAGCACTGATCATGCGCTTCGCCCTCGGCATGGACAACCGCGAGATCGCGCGGGCGCTGGACCGAACCGAAGGCGCTACGAAGGTGTTGATCCACAGAGCGATACGCCAGCTGGAACAGAGCTTGGAGGAGCCGGTGCTATGAGCAGGGAACACCTATGACACCTGTACACGACGTGGAATCGCTGCTGCGCTCCGCCCTGGTGCCTGTAGAGCCCTCCGAGGGGCTGAGTGACCGGCTGGAGCGAGGCCTCTCCGAGCTCACGGACGCGGCCGTGGAGGAACTGGCCGACTGGGAGCTCTCCGCCATGCGCGACCCGCGCAACTGGGGCCGGCCCGCGGCCGCGGTGGTGGTCGGCGGAACCGCCGCCGGGGCGCTGGTGCTCGTGCGGGCACGCCAGCAGCACAAGCGCCGCCACGTCACGGGTCTGAAGGCACTCGAGCGCAGCCTGCGCGACGTGACGGAGGACCTGCAGCGTCGTCTCGGCCGCTGAACCTCCGCCTGCAGGCACGTAAGCGATGATCCGTTCCGTGGGGGTGCTCCGCACTCCCCTATGAGGCATGAAACGACAGGACGACATCCAGAGCCTCGCTGACGAGGAGGTAATGCACCTCGTCCAAGAGGGCGATCCGAGGGCTTTCGAGCTCCTCTACGACCGCCATGGCGGTCCGGCGTTCTCGCTGGCCTACCGCATGGTGGGCAACCGCGTCACGGCCGAGGACGTCTCCCAGGAGGCTTTCCTCTCGATCTGGCGCAGCCGCGCGCGCTACCAAGCCGACCGCGGCAGCGTGCGCACGTGGGTGCTCGGAATCGTTCACCACCGCGCCATCGACGCTCTGCGGCGCAATCTGGTCCACGAGAAGCGGCGCAGCAGCGCCGAGGGCATCGAGGAGCGCTTCGAGGCGAAGGAGACCACCCCGGGCGAGGCGGCTCGCCGCGAGGAGGCGCGCAGCGTGCGCACGGCCCTCGAGGAGCTCCCGGACGAGCAGACGCGGGTGATCGAGCTGGCCTACTTCGGCGGCTTCAGCCACAGCCAGATCGCCGACATGCTCGAGATGCCCATAGGGACCGTCAAGGGCCGCATGCGCCTGGGTCTGGACAAGCTGCGCAGGACCCTGGCGGGGGTGGCCGCATGAGCGTCGAGCGCCACCACGTCCAGGAGGAGAACGTGGGCGCCTACCTGCTGAGCGCGCTCACCGAGATCGAGCAGCGCACCTTCGAGCAGCACCTGGATGACTGTCCCGTCTGCCAGGACGAGGTCGATCGTCTGCGCCCCGCGGTGCACGCTCTTCCCCGCTCCGTCGATCCGGTGGACCCGCCCGCGCGCCTCAAGACCTCGTTGATGGCCGCTGTGAAGGCTGACGCCAAGGAGGCCGCTGGGGGGGCCCGCCGGGAGGGCCTTGCAAGGCGAGTGCGTGAGCGCCTCGGCGGGCTGAATGACGCGATGGCCGGAATGCGGCCGGTGGTGGCTTGGGTGGCTGCTTCGATCGTGCTGCTCACCGGGGTCCTGGCTGGTGCCACCGGCCTCTACGCGGTCTCCGGGGGCGGCACGGACGACGCCCCGCCCCAAGTGGAGGCGGTCTCGGCGAAGGTCGACAAGACGCGCGTGCCGAACGCAAGCGGCAGCTTGGTCGTGCCCGCGGACGCCCGTAACGGCGCGGTGATGCGCGTGCATGGTCTGCCAACGCTGGAGAACGACTCCGTGTATCAGGTGTGGCTGGAGCGCAGGGGCGAGGTGATCTCGCAATCCACCTTCACCGTGGGCGAGGACGGCGAGGGCGCGGCGGCGGTCACCGACAGCCTGGAATCGGCCGACGCGGTGATGATCACCCGCGAACGCGCCCCGCAGGCCAAGGCGCCCACCGAAGCGTCGATACTGCGCGTTGCGCTGTAACTAGTCTGGTCTCCCTATGGAGACCTGTTACCGCCACCCCGGGCGCGAGACGGGCGTCGCCTGCTCCAACTGCGGTCGGGCGATCTGCACCGACTGCATGACCACCACCTCGGTGGGCATGCGCTGCCCGGAGTGCGCCAGCCAGAAGACGAAGATCAAGACGATGGGCTCAGTCACCGACCCGCGGCTCACCTACATCCTTATCGGCATCAACGTGGTGGTTGCCCTGGGCTCCCTGTTCAGCGGCGGAGGGGCGGGGCTTTTCACCGGCAGCACGGCGCTCACCAACGACGGCGCGGTGGCGCGCTTCTTCATCCAGGACGGCGAGTACTGGCGTCTGGTCACAGCAGGGTTCCTGCACTACGGAATCTTCCACCTGGCGCTGAACATGTTCATGCTCTACCTGCTGGGGTCCGAGCTCGAGCCCTCCCTGGGCCGGCTCCGCTTCGGCATCGTTTATTTCGTCTCGCTGCTGGGCGGCTCGTTCGGTGCCCTGCTGCTCGAACCCTCCGCCCTTACGGCGGGTGCTTCGGGAGCCGTCTTCGGCCTGATGGGCGGCGCGTTCGTGCTGATGCGCAAGCGCGGCATCAATCCGTTCGAGACCGGCCTCGGCCTGCTGCTGGTGCTCAACATCCTGCTCAGCTTCCGTCCCGGCATATCGCTGGGCGGGCACTTCGGAGGCCTGGCCGCCGGGGCGCTCGCCACGCTCGTGATCCTCGAGTTGCGAGAGCGGCGCGGCGTACCGGCCGCGGTGCCGATGGTCGTCGCCGCCGCGATCGGCGTGCTCTCGGTGGCCGGTTCGATCGCGGTCTCGGCGTCCGGCTAGCCGCGCGCCTGGGTCCCGGCCAGCTCGTCGTAGAGGCCCTGCAGCTCAGCGAGCATCCGCTCGACTCCGAAGTGCTCCTGCACGCGCTGCCGGCCGGCCTCGCCCATGCGGGCTGCCAGCTCGGGATCGTCGGCGAGCAATCGCACCGCCGCCGCCAAGGCTGAGGGGTCCCCAGGGGGCACCAACAGGCCCGTCTCGCCGTCGCGCACGAGCTCCGCCACGCCGCCATGGGCGGAGGCCACTACCGGCACGCCCGCCGCGCCCGCTTCCATCGCCACGAGCCCCAGGGGCTCGGGACGGGTGGAGGGCACGACCGCCACGTCCGCCGCTGCCCAGACGTCATCCACGTCGCGGCGAAAGCCCAGCCATCGCACCCGCTCGGCCACCCCCAACCGGCCCGCCAGCATCTCCAGGCGGCGGGGGAGGTCCCTCGCCCCGGGCGCGGCATCCCCGGCCATCAGCGCCACCGCGCCTCGCTCCACCAGCGGAATCTCGGCCAGCGCGCGGAGGAGGACGTCCTGGCCCTTCCAGTCGCTCAGCCGGCCCACCAGCGCCACGGCGGGCCGCTCCGGCGCAATGCCGAAGGCGGCCCGGGCCTCCTCGCGGTCGAGCGCCCGCGGGGCGCGCGGCAGGCCGTCATGAATCACGCGCGCGCGGCTGGAGCCCGAGAACTGGCGCGCCACGGCGCTGGAGATGCACGCGAGGGCGTCGGCGCGCAGCAAGCGCGCGCGCATGAGGGGCCACAGCGCCGAGGCCATCCGGCCGCCGGCGTAGATCTCGCGCACGTGGACCACGTGCGGCACCCCGGCTGCGTGAGCCACCGCGCGGCCGGACATCACCACCGACGTGTTGTCATGCACGAGCGCCACGCCGTGACCGCGTGCCAGCGCACCCAGCTCGCGGCGGTCGCGCGCCACGGCGCGGGACAGCCGCGTCGCCCCCGCGGGTGAGAACAGGGCCCGCCGCAGGACGGCGAGGGGATGCACGCACACTTCCCCTCCGGCCTTCTCGATTCGATCCGTCAGCTCCCCGCGCTCGGGCAGCACGCACAGCGCCCGCCAGCGCTCAGGGTCCAGGCCCGCGACGATCGCCTCGAGCTGGAGGTCGGCGCCGTACAGGCCTGCCGAGGAGTGCAGGATCAGGACGGTGCGGGTCAGGCCCCATCCTCTACTTGCGCCTTGATGTCCTCCACCGATCGCCGCATCACCTGGTCGTTGAGCGCCTTGGCCAACGGCCCGGGCATCCACACGCCCGGGTCGATCCGGAGGCTGTATGTCGCGAGCGTTGTGCCGTCGCCGAGGTCCTCGAGCACGTACTCGCCCTCGATCTCCTTCCCGCCCTCCACGAACTCCCACGTGATCAGGTGTGGCTCCTCGTAGGCGTAATCCAGCGTGTAGGCCACCGATTTCACCTTTGCGTCGATCACGAACGCCACGCGCCGGCCGCGGCCGCTGGAGTCTCGCGAGCACACGTCGCACTCCTGGACCGCGTCCTGCCAGTCGGGATAGCTCTCGAAGTCGGTGAGCGCCCGGAAGCAGTCGCCCGGGCTGGCCTCCACTTGGATCTGCCGCTCGGCTGTCCGGGCTCCCACGCGGCTATGAAACCGCGACGGTGCCGCTCAGGTCAAGCCAGCTGAAGCGGCCCGGGGGCGGGCGGTCGACACGATCCGGGTGAAACAGATGGCCGAGCAATTCGATTCCGTCCACCAGCCGGGGGCCGGGGCGGGAGAAGTAGGCGGACGCGTCCACGGCGGCAACCCGTGCGGCGAGGCCCGCCAGGCGGTCCGACATGCCCGCCGCCTCCTGCGCGGAGCGATCCGCGTCGTAGCCACATGGCATCGCCACCACCACGTCGGGCTGGGATGCCTCCACCTCGGCCCATTCGACCGTGCGCGACTTCTCGCCGGGAAGGCCGAGCACGTCCTCGCCGCCGGCCAGCTCGATCATCTGGGGCACCCAGTGCCCGGCCACGAACACGGGGTCCAGCCATTCGAGCGCCGCCACGCTGGGACGCCCCGCGCCTGCCACCGCCTCCACCACGGCGTCGATCCTCCGGGTCGCTTCTTCGCTGAGGTCCTCGCCGTCCTCCACGGCTCCGGCGGCCTCGGCCAAGCGCGGGATGTCGGCCAGCACCTCACCCAGCGTGGAGGGGTCCAGGGAGAGCACGGCGGGCTGCGAAGGCAGGCGCGCGGCGGCCGCCACCACGTCGTCGTAGGAGACCGCGCACACCTCGCACACCGCCTGGGTCACGATGAGGTCCGGCTCCAGTTCGGCCAGCAACGGCTCGTCGAGCTCGTAGAGCGAGTGCCCCTCGCTCGTGCGCTCGCGCACGGCGGC
>Ga0183260_10004463_pt1 | contig 11104 bp, 8 predicted proteins | sample AntDrymUQ4972206_2_FD_129768 | JGI IMG/M metagenome (GOLD analysis project Ga0183260, IMG submission 129768) | Polar desert sand microbial communities from Dry Valleys, Antarctica - metaG UQ497 (22.06) (version 2) (version 2) | ecosystem: Environmental > Terrestrial > Soil > Desert | place...
CAGAACAGGACAGCGCGCCGCGTTTCCGTGGAAAGCGCGCGCGTCGGCACTTGCTCGAGCCGAGCAGCGTCGAATGACCCCAGGCGACGAGCAGCCTGACCCCGAACGGCATCCACGGGATACGCACTGAGAGGGTCAAGTCTCAGGGCGTCGAGCGGCAGGCGACGGCTGGGTCAGAGGCGCCGCCGTGAGCGCAGATCGCCGCAGAGCGTCGAGCACCCATTCGGTGGGGGACGGCGTCAGCGATAGTCGTCTCTTGCGAGCGAGTACGAGGGTCTCCCAGGTCGAGACCGGCGAAAGGTAGAGCGTGCTGTTCTGCGACAGCACGCTCGGCGTCATTCGACAGCCGCTCCGGAGCGAGCAGCCGCCAGACCCAGGCGTGGGTGTCGAGGAGGAGCCTCACTCACGCAGCGCGTCCCACTCGCGGGGTTCGACCGCGGGGGCGACGACGTCCCCGCGGATCTCACCTTGTCCGCGCATGTCCTCGCTCGTCTGCTCGCGCAGGCGCTCTTCGGCCTCGCGCATCTGCGGCGTCATGCGCTCTCCGAAGTCCTCGGCCTCGAAGATCGGGCGGATCTCGATCTCGTGATGAACTCTGTCGGTGTTGGGCACCCGCCGGATCCACTCGATCGCCTCGTCCATGGAGCGGACCTCGAGGAGCCAGAAGCCCGCGACCAGCTCCTTGGTCTCGGTGAACGGGCCGTCGATGACCTTCGGCGGGTTCGCGGGGTCGAACTTCACGCGAACCCCCGTCGAGCTCGCCTTGAGGCCCTCGCCCGCCAGCAGGACGCCGGCCTTGACCAGCTCAGCGTTGAACCGGCCCATGTCGTTGAGCAGCTCCTGGCTGGGAAGCTCTCCGGCCTCGCTCCTCGCGTTGGCCTTGATGATCGCCATTACTCGCATGTGAGTCTCCTCGCATCGTAGGTTGTCCTGGAATAGCTGGTGGGCTGGGAGCCCGGTGGGGCATGTGAGCTCCCCGGTGGGTTCACGTTCACCCCAGACGGCGAACGAGCGCTCGCGTTTTCGACATCGGGTGCTGGAATAGTCCTCTTGGCGCGCGACGTTAAAAGAACCCTCGACGCGGTGTGGCGGATGGAGTCCGGGCGGCTGATCGGCCGGATCGCCCGCATGGTCGGCGACGTCGGCCTGGCGGAGGACCTCGCCCAGGAGGCGTCTGGTCGACGCGCTGGAGCGCTGGCCGAGGTCCGGGATCCCCGACAACCCCGCAGCCTGGCTGATGACGGCGGGCAAGCACCGCGCGATCGAGCGGCTGGGGCGAAAGCTCGAGGAGATCGGCGCCGATCCCCACCCGGCGGGCGAGCCGGTCACGCTGCTCGACCAGGACCGCTCCCGCTGGGACTTCGTGCTGATCGGGCGGGGTCTGCGGGCGCTCGACCGGCCCGAGGTCGGCCTCGAGCTCGTCGACGCCCTCGCGCAGACCGGCGCGCTGAGCGACTACCACCTGCTGCCGAGCGTACGCGGCGACCTGCTCGACAAGCTCGGCCGCCACGCCGAGGCCCGTGAGGCCTTCGAGCACGCGGCCGCCCAGACCGCCAACCAGCAGGAACGCGCGGTGCTCCGCTCGCGCGGCGCAGCGAGCGCCCGAGCGGAGTAGCCCAGCGCGGCGGTCGGCTGCCGGTTTCGGTCTCCTTCAGCTCGCGGACCGAGCCGGCCATGTCGCCGCTCAGGACCTTCGTGTTCTCCCACTCGGGATCCTTCAGCGTCGAGGAGACGACGTGCTTGGGCATCGGTTCATCTTCTCCGCGAAGCCCGCCTCGTCCTCGAGCGAGGGCCAGGCTTGGGCGAATCCCCCGTAGGTGACCCGGCCCAGCAGCTGGGCGTCGGAGTCCATCAATTCGTCGAGCTTGTACTTCTCGGCCTCCTCCGAGAGGAACTGGAAGTGCCAGTCGCCGCCGCCAGGATCCTCCACGACCCCGTCCAGGGTGATGAAAGTCATAACGGCAGCAGTCTAAGCTATTCTAAGGTGGAGGTTAGAAATGAAGAGTCGGAGCTGCCGCTGATGGCCCTTCCGTCCGCTGACGGCGGCATTCTCGCGGTTTCTAACGACCCAAAATGGGTGCTGAGCGACGTCCAGACGAGCGGTCTCGGTGAACAAGCGCGACAACCCCTACACCCCCGGCGCGGGACGCAAGCCCCCGACGCTCGCCGGCCGCGACCGTGACCTCGAGAACTTCGCATCTCTGATCGAGCGGCTCGGCGGGGGCGGCTACGAGCGAAGCCTCGTCTACTCAGGGTTGCGTGGGGTAGGCAAGACGGTGCTGCTGATGGAGTTCGACGTGCTCGCCAGCGAGGCGGGTTGGGCCACGACCGACGTCCAGGAGGTCGGCTCCCAGCCCGACTTCCGCGTCACCTTCGCCCGCATGGCCGCGCGTTTGCTGCGCGAGATGAGCCGCAAGCACCGGATCAAGGAACGCGTCGACCGCGCCCTCGGGGTGGTCAAGGCGTTCAGCCTCGCAGTCCCCGGCGCCGTACAGGTAAAGCTCGATGTCGAGGCCACCTCCGGTGTGGCCGACTCCGGCGATCCCGAACAGGACCTCACTGACCTCCTGGCGGAGATCGGCGGGGTCGCCCAGAGCACCCGCACCGGCGCCCTCTTCCTGGTCGACGAGATGCACAACCTCGACACGCCGTCGCTCGCCGCGATCTGCATCGCGCTGCAAGCGGTCAGTCGGCGCAGCCTGCCGGTCGCACTCGTCGCCGCCGGGCTGCCCGACCTGCAAGTGAGGCTGATCTCGGCCAAGCCCTACGCCGACCGTCTCTTTCAGTACCACGAGCTCGGCCGCCTTCCGGATCCCCCGGCGCGCGCGGCGCTGATCGGCCCAGCCGCCACCCTCGGGGTGGAATATGACGAGAACGCCGCCCGCCAGGTGATCGCCGAATCCGCCGGCTACCCCTATTTCATACAGGAGTACGGGCTCGAGCTGTGGAATCACGCCGAGCAGCCGCCGATCGACCTCACCGACATCGAGACGGTGCGCGAGATCGTCCAGGACAGCCTCGCGCGCAGCTTCTTCGGCACCCGCTTTCAGATGGCCACCGACGCCGAGCAGCGCTACCTCGCCGCGATGGCCGCCGCAGGCGATCCCCCCTATCGGGTCGGAGCCGTCGCCGGTCGCTACGGCGCCCGCGACCAGCGCGGCGTCTCCGTCCACCGCGACTCGCTGATCCAGAAGGGCCTCGTCTGGAGCCCTCGCCGCGGCCAGGTCGACTTCACGGTGCCACTCTTCGCCGAGTACCTACGCGAGAACCACCCAATCGCCAGCTTCGAGAACGGATAGCCGCGAACGCAAGTCCCGGGAGCCCGAGATGCGCCCCTCGGCATCGTCGCCGGCCCGTCGCTTCCGCCGTCGGCCCTGACGCCGTCGGCCCCGCACATTTCGGTTCGGGACGGGCACGAGCGCTACCCTCCCCGCCCCATGGACTCCAAGACGATGGTCATCGCCGAGAAGCCCTCCGTCGGGCGCGATCTCGTGCGGGTGCTCGAAGGGCCCTTCGACAAGCACGAGGGGTGGCTGGAGGGGCCGCACCACGTGGTGACCTGGGCGGTCGGCCACCTCGTCCAGCTCGCCGAGCCCGACCAGTACGACGAGCGCTTCAAGAAGTGGCGGATGGCCGACCTCCCGATCGTCCCAGACCGCTTCCGGCTCGTCGTGCGCGACGAGCGCTCGCGCAAGCAGATGACGGTCATCCAGCGGCTGATCAAGCGCGACGACGTCGGCGTGGTGATCAACGCGTGCGACGCCGGCCGCGAAGGCGAGCTGATCTTCGCCTACCTCTACGAGAAGTCGGGATCCAAGAAGCCCGTTCAGCGCCTGTGGCTCCAGTCGATGACCCAGAGCGCGATCCGCGATGCCTTCGCCGGCCTGCGCCCCGGATCGGAGCTCAAGACCCTCGAGCAGGCTGCTCGCTCACGCAGCGAGGCCGACTGGATCGTCGGGATGAACGCGACCCGTGCGGCCACGATCCGCCTTCGCTCCTCCTTCGACGGCGCGGTCTCCCTGGGGCGGGTGCAGACACCGACGCTGGCCATAATCGCCCGCCGCGAGGAGGAGATCCGCGCCTTCAAGCCCGAGCCTTACTGGCTCGTCGACGCGACCTTCGCGGCGCCGGGAGAGCGGGTCTTCGAGGGTCGCTTTCACGCCGGCGCCAAGCCGCGGCTGGCCAGCTCGGAGGAGGCCCAGGCGATCGTCGACGCCTGCCGCGGTCAGACGGGGGAGATCTCCAAGCTCGAGAAGACGACGCGCAAGGAGCGCTCGCCGCTCCTCTACGACCTCACCTCCCTCCAGCGCGAGGCCAACACCCGCTTCGGCTTCTCGGCGCGCCGCACGCTGTCCGCCGCCCAGCGCCTCTACGAGGAGCACAAGTCGATCACCTACCCGCGGACCAACTCGCGCTTCATCACGGGCGACCTCGTGGCGGAGATCAAGCCGACGGCCCGGCACGCGGGCAAGCATCGCGAGTACGCGAAGGCCTCGGAGTACGTGCTCGGGCTCGACGTGCTGCCGCTGGGCCGCGTGGTCAACGACGCCAAGGTCACCGATCACCACGCGATCCTCCCCACGCCGACCGACCAGCATCCGGAGAAGTGGCGCTCGGAGGACGATCGGCGCGTCTACGACCTGGTGGTGCGGCGCTTCCTGGCGATCTTCCACCCCGACGCGGTGTTCGAGAACACGCGCGTGGAGACCACGGTTGAAGATCATGTCTTCCGCACCCGTGGCAAGGTCCTGCTCGTAGCAGGCTGGCGCGGGGTCTACGGCGAGTCCATCGACGGCGAGGCCAAGGGATCGGAGGACGACGAGGGCCGCGAGCAGCAGCTCCCGCGGCTGGAGCGTGGGGAGGAGGCCGAGGTCCGCGCGATCGAGAGCCTGGAGAAGGAGACCAAGCCGCCCCGGCGCTATACGGACGCCTCGCTGCTCGGCGCCATGGAGGCCGCGGGCAAGCTCGTCGACGACGACGAGCTGCGCGAGGCGATGAAGGACTCGGGAATCGGCACGCCCGCGACGCGGGCGGCGATCATCGAGCGCCTCATCGACGTCGGCTACATCGAGCGCGAGGGCCGCGCGCTGGTGGCGACGGAGAAGGGCCGCAACGTCATCCGCCTGCTCGGCGAGCACCCGCTCACCTCGCCGGGAATGACCGGCGAGTGGGAGCACCGGCTCGCGCGGATCGAGCAGGGCGGGGACTCGCGGACCGCCTTCATGGGCGACATCGTGAAGTTCACCGAGAAGACGGTGTCCGATTTCGACGAGCGTCTGAAGGACGTTCGCATCCCGCGGGCCAACCTCGGCCCGTGCCCGGTGTGCGGTCGCGACATCGTCGAGAATCGCAAGGGCTTCTCGTGCTGGTCGCGCGAGGACCCGGGCTGTGGCTTCGTGATCTGGAAGGGCAAGGCGGGCAAGCAGCTCAACGTGACGGTCGCGAGCGAGTTGATCAAGCGCGGTAAGACCGAGAAGGCGGTCGCCGGCTTCAAGGGCCGCTCGGGGCGGACCTTCCGGGCTCGCCTCGCCCTCCAGCAGAACGAGGACGGCAAGTGGCGCGTCGAGTTCGACGAGCCCTGGGCCAAGGAGGGCGCCAAGCCGCCCGAGGCGGCGACCGAGGAGGTCGGGGCCGCCGCGCCCGAGCAGCCCGCGGCAGCGCCCGAGGCGGCGTAGGCCCGCCTCCGGGCGTTTGGCCGGGCGCGGGTTGTGTGGCATGGACCGAGGCCGGTAGGACCGGTCTGGGTTCGCTCAGGGTGAGCGCAGGATCGAGTGGTCCCCCACTCGACGCCAGATCACATGCGGCTCGCCAGGCGCGACCTCGTCGCCGTACTTGAACGTGGCGCGGCCGTCGGGAGCGAAGCTAAGCTCCCAGATGCCGGGATGCCCCCGGACGCGTTTGACGCGCAGTCGCGCCGGGAACGCCGGGGGCCGCTGCCGTAGCGCCTCCACCAGCTCGCGGACCGCAATCCGAAACCGGCGTTGCTGCTCGGGCGCCAGCCGCTCGAGCGCGCGGTAGAAGGCCTCAGCGGCCTCGTATGTCGGCACCGCTACTCCTCCTTGCGGAGGGTGGCTGCGTGCAGGCGATCAAGCGATTCGAGGAACTCGTCCTCGCTCAGTACGCGGTCGGCGAACTGCTCGATCACCTCTTCGCTCGTCTCGGGTCGGAGCACGAGCGTGCCATCGTCGCGTTGTTCTGCGACGACGTAGGAGCCGGCGACCTCCGGCCCGGTCACGGTCACCTTCGTCGGTGCCTCCTTCATCGTTGGAATTGTGGCACGGGAGCGCGCGGCCCGCCCGTGTGTGAGCAGGTCACGAGCGGTAAGCCGGCCGGCCGGGCCGGCCTTCCTCAAGTTCGCGACTATGGGGGCATGCCCCTCACCCTGGTCACCGGTCCGGCCAACGCGGGCAAGGCGCGGTGGGTGCTCGACGAAGTGCGGGCGCGGCTCGACGACGGGCCCGTGCTCGTCGTGCCCAGCGCCGCCGACGTCGGGCGCTACCGGCGCGAGCTGGCCGCCGGCGGCGCGGTGTTCGGCGCGACCGTGGTCGCCTTCGACTGGCTCGCGCGCGACATTGCAGGCCGGGTCGGCTACCGGAAGCGGGTGGTGGACGTCGTCCAGCGCCGGCGCATCGTCGAGGTGGCGGTGGGCCGGGTGCGACCGGGAGCGCTGGCCGGCGCGGCGGCCACGCCCGGCTTCGCCGCGGCGGCGGACGGCCTGATCGCAGAGCTCGAGCGCTCGCTGATCACCCCTCAGCGGTTCGCCGCCGCCCTGCGCAGCTGGGGGGAGGCCGATCCGGCGCGCGCGAACTATGCGGCGGACGTCGCGTCGCTCTATCTCGCCTACCGTGGCCTGCTCGACGAGTTGGGGATCGTCGACCGCGAGTTGTTCGCCTGGCGTGCGCTCGATGCGCTGCGGGCCTCGCCGGAGCGCTGGGGGCGCAGTCCGGTGCTCTTCTACGGCTTCGACGACCTCACCGCCCTCCAGCGTGATGCGGTGGACACCCTTCTGCGGGTCCCCGGCCTCGCGGTCACGGTGGCGCTCAGCCACGAGCCGGGCCGAGCCGCCTTTGCCGCCCGCGCCGGCACGGTGAACGAGCTCGAGCCGCTCGCCGAGCGCCACGTCAAGCTGCCGGCGCGGCCCGACCACTATGCGCCCGGCTCGCGGGATGCGCTGCACCGATTGGAGCGCGGGCTCTTCGAGGAGGATGGGCCGGGGGGCGGCGCCGCGGACGAGGGCGGCGCCACGGACGTCCGCGCGGACGAGGGCCGGGCCAGTGACGCGGGCGGCGCCACAGACGATGCCGGCACGCTCGACCCGGGCGACGCCCTGGGGCTGCTCGAGGGCGGCGGGGAGCGGGCGGAGATCGAGCTGGTGGCCGCCGAGGCGCTCGCGCTGCTCGAGCGCGGCGTGCCCCCCGGTGAAGTCGTCGTGGTCCACCGCGCGCCGGGCGATCGAGCTGAGCTCATCGAGGACGTGTTCGCGCTCTATGGCGTCCCGGTGGCGGTGGGCGCTCCGCGGCCCCTGGCGAGCACCGCCATCGGCCGGGCGCTGCTCGGCCTCCTGCGGGCGGCGCTGCTCGACGGCGAGGCCGCCGACGTGCTCGCGTGGTTGCGAGCCCCCGGTGTTGCTGAGCCGCGGCTCGCGGACGCCGTCGAACGCGACCTGCGCCGGGGCGGGCGCCCCGGCGCAGAGGCCGCCCTCGAGGCGCTACGCCGGCGGGGCTTCGGCGTCGAGGAGGTCGAGCGCCTGCGCGCTGCCGCGGTGCCCGCGGACGAGGGCACGCCCGCCGGTCCCTCGAGCGCGTCGAGCGGCGGCGTGGGCAACGGCGCGCCCGCCGGCCTCTCGAGCGCGCCCGACCAGCCACTCCGTCCCGCGGTCGACGCCGGATCCACCGCCCTCCTGCGCGCACTCGCCGCCGCGGCCGAGCGCCTCCTCGGCGCTCCCCACCGGCGTGAGGCGAAGGTGCTCGGCGCCGCCGAGCGGCGCGAGGCGGCCGCCGCCGTGGCGGTGCGCCGGGCGCTGGACGGGCTGGCCGAGCTCGCCGCGCTGGACCCCGCGCTCGCGCCGGACCCGGCCACGCTCGAACGCACGCTCGCGGGGATCGAGGTGCGCGTGCCGGCGCCGCCGGCGGGGAGCGCCGTCGAGGTCCGCCACCCGCTTTCGATTCGTGCCCGCCGCGTCCGCGCGCTGATCGTCTGCGGCCTCCAAGAGGGCGTCTTCCCGCGCACGCCGCGGCCCGACCCGTTCCTCGGCGACGAGGAGCGCGCCGCCATCGCCCGGGCATCCGGCCTGCGCCTCGACCGATCCCAGGAGAGCGTCGAGGGCGAGCGCTACCTGTTCTACGCCTGCGCCTCGCGGGCAGAGGAGCGGCTCGTCCTCGCCTGGCGCACCGGAGACGATGAAGGCGCTCCGGCCGTCCCGTCCCTGTTCCTCGAGGATGTCCGCGACGTCTTCGACCGCGCGGCGCTCGAAGCCGTGACCCGCCGTCGCGGACTGGGTGACCTGACATGGCCGCCCGACGAGGCGCCGACCGCACGCGAGCGGGCGCTGGCGCAGGCCGCGCGCGCCCCCGGTGCGGCGCCGCGCGCCGTGGCGGCGATCACCGCTGTAGAGGTGCTCGACGAGCTTCGCGAGCGCCGAGCGTGGTCGGCCGCGCAGATCGAGGCCTACGCCGGCTGCCCGGTCAAGTGGCTCGTCGAGCACTACCTGCGTCCAGAGGAGCTCGAGCCCGCGTCCGAGCCGCTGCTGCGCGGCGGGGTGGCCCACGGCGCGCTGGAGGACACGCTGTCGGGCCTTCGGGAGCGGACGGGCTCCGCACGGGTCACCGCCGCGAGCGTCGAGCTGGCGCGCGACCTGCTGGGCGAGGCGCTGGAGCGCCGCGAGAAGGCGGCTCCGCTCTCCATCCACCCGGCGCGCCGGCGGGTGCTGCGCCGGCGCTTGGAGGCCGACCTGCTGGGCTACCTCGGCGACCTCGCCGGGCATGAGGGACCCTTCGAGCCCCGCGAGTTCGAGCTGCGCTTCGGCGCCGAGGGAGGCGACGAGCCGGGAGCGTTCGCGCTCGCGCCCGACCTGGGCCTGGTCGGCCGCATCGATCGCGTTGACGTTCGTCCGGGGGGGAGGGAGGCGGTCCTCGTCGACTACAAGGGCAGCACCGCGGCTGCGCAGGCGAAGTGGATCCCCGAGCGCCGGCTCCAGCTCGGCCTCTACATGCTCGCCGCACGCGAGGTGCTCGGGCTCGATCCCGTCGCCGGGCTCTACCAGCCGCTCGCCGGCGAACGCCGCGCGAGAGGCCTGGTCCTGCGCGGCGCCGGAGCCGAGGACGGGACGACCGCGACCGACCTCGTCGATCGCGAGCGCTTCGAGGAGGTGCTCGACGAGGTCCGCGCGATAGCCCTGCGTGCCGCCGGCGAGCTGCGGTCCGGCCGGCTCGAGCCGCGCCCCGACCGCTGCCACTGGAAGGGCGGCGGCTGCGCCTACCCCTCGATATGCCGCTGCGAGAGCGCGTGAGCCCGATGCGCCTCTTCGATCCGGACGCGGTCGACCCGCCTGGCGAGGGGGGCCGCGCGGAGACGCGATCGCTGGCCGGGGCCGGCGAAGCGGACCGAGGAGCGGAGCTCGGGATGACCGGTCCCGGCGGGCGGGCGCTCACCGACGAGCAGGCCGCCGCGGTCGGGGCGCGCTCGGGCTCGCGGCTGCTCTCGGCGACGGCCGGGTCCGGAAAGACGTCCGTGCTCGTCGAGCGTTTCGTCCGCTTCGCCTGCGAGGACGGCGTCGACCCGCGGCGCATCCTCGCGATCACGTTCACCGACAAGGCCGCCGGAGAGCTTCGGCGCCGCATCCGCGAGCGCTTCCTCGAGCTGGGCGACCGGTCGGGGGCTCGGGCGGCCGAAGCGGCGCAGGTCTCGACGATCCACGCCTTCTGCGCGCGGGTGCTCCGAGGCCACGCGCTCTCGGCGGAGCTGGACCCGCGCTTCCGGATCCTCGACGAGCCCGAGGCCCAGCGACTGGCGATCGAGGCCTTCGAGGCCGCGCTCGCCGGATGGCTCGACGAGGCCGCCGCGGCGGGGCTCGAGCGCCTCGAGCTGGCGGCGGCTTACAAGCCCGACGGCTTGCGCCGGGCGATCCTCGAGGTCCACGCCCGTCTGCGCACCCGCGGCGAGGCTCATCCGAGGCTCCCGCGCCGGGCCGCGCCAGATCTCGACATGGCCCGCGAGCGGGTGGTGCGCTCGCTGACGGCCGCCGCCTCCGTCGTCGGGGCGGCGCCGGCGATGGTCACGGTCGACCGTGCCCGCGAGGCCCTGACCGCGTGCCGTGCCCTCGTCGAGGAGGCCGCGGCCGGCGCGCCACCCCCGCCGCCTGACCGGGTCGCCGCCGTCGCCTTCGGCGCTCAGGCGGGCGCGCTGAAGGTCGCTGCGGTGGACGAGTACCTCGAGGGCGTCGAGGCGTGGCGGGGCGGCTGCGCGGACGTCCTCGCGGCCCCCGCCCTCGAGCTCCTCGACCGACTCCTCGATACGTTCGGCACTCAGTACGCGCGCCGTAAGCGGGAGCGCTCGGCGGTCGACTACGAGGACCTCGAACTGCTCACCCGCGACCTGCTCGCGCGCGACCGCGGCCTGCGCGCCGCGGTGGCCGGGCGCTTCGACGCGATCATGGTCGACGAGTTCCAGGACACCAACCCGCTGCAGGTGGAGCTGCTCGACCTGCTCGACCGCGACGACACGATGGTCGTCGGCGACGAGTTCCAGTCCATCTACGGCTTCCGCCACGCGGACGTCGGCCGGTTCCGCGAGCGTCGCGCGCGGCTGGAGGGCGGCGGGCGGGCCGGGGAGCTCTCCGTCAGCTTCCGCGCCCGGCGCGAGCTCGTCGATGCCGTCGATGTCATCTTCGCCGCCCGCTTCGGGGAGGACTTCGTGCCGCTGCGCGCGGCCGAGACCGCGCCGCCCCGCGAGAATGAGCCGCGCGTCGAGCTGCTCGTGACGGGCGAGGAGGGCTGGGAGGAGCGCCATCCCGGCATCGGTGCCGGGCTCCCGCCTGCGCGCGCCTCGCGCCATGCCGAGGCGCGGCTGGTCGCCCAGCGCCTGGCCGAGCTCGTCGGAGCGGGCG
>Ga0183260_10004464_pt1 | contig 11103 bp, 8 predicted proteins | sample AntDrymUQ4972206_2_FD_129768 | JGI IMG/M metagenome (GOLD analysis project Ga0183260, IMG submission 129768) | Polar desert sand microbial communities from Dry Valleys, Antarctica - metaG UQ497 (22.06) (version 2) (version 2) | ecosystem: Environmental > Terrestrial > Soil > Desert | place...
AACGTCCCCAGCGTCGAGGGCGCCGGGATCCAGCCGCCCAGCAGCCGACCGGTCCGCCCCGCCCTGAGCACGCCCGTGTCATCGATGCAGTCCGCGCCCAAGACCATCGCGTAGACGATCGCCATGATCTTGCGGCCCGCGTTCGCCGCCCCCGGCCGATCCGGTCGCAGCCGCACGAGCTGCAGTGCCAGCGCCTCGATCCCCAGGCGCTGCGCCACCGTCGCGACCAACGCGATCCTCGAGTACAAGGGCGCGAAGACAGCGCTGCTGACCACCCGCGGGTTTCGCGACGTGCTGGAACTTCGCCGCATCCGAGTCCCGGAGCTTTACAACCCTCGGTACGTGCCGCCGCGACCTCTGGTGGAGCGGTTCCTTCGGCTGGAAGTAGACGAGCGGATCGGGGCGGACGGCGAAGTCATCCGACCGCTTGACGAGTCCAGTGTCCATGCTGCGGTGGAGCGCTTGCGGGCGCACCGCGTCAAGGCGATCGCGGTGTGCCTCCTTCACTCCTACAAGAACCCCGTTCACGAGCGTCGAGTCGGGGAGATCGTGCGGGCGGCATTCGGCAACGCCTTCCTCTCGCTCTCTGTGGACGTGCTGCCCGAGTTCCGCGAGTACGAGCGGACGAGTACGACCGTGATCAACGCGTACGTCGGCCCGATGGTGCGTACCTACCTCCGCTCCTTGGCGCACCAATTCGCCGTGTCTGGGATCGCCGCTCCAGTGCTGCTCATGCAGTCCAACGGGGGCGCTATGAGTGCTGAGGCTGCAGGCGAGATGCCCGCCCGGATCCTGGAATCCGGGCCGGCCGCCGGGGTCATCGCCGCTCAAAGGCTGAGCCAGCGAACCGGCATGCTCGACCTCATTACCTTCGATATGGGTGGCACGACCGCGAAAGCTGCGATGATCCAGAGGGGCCACCTCATGGAGACGACGGACTACGAGATCGGGGCAGGGATTTCTCTCTCCAGTCGTCTTACCAAGGGGGGAGGCCACGCCTTGAGGTTGCCGGTCCTCGACATCGCGGAGGTGGGAGCTGGTGGCGGCAGCATCGTCTGGATCGACCGGGGCGGCGCGCTCAAGGTCGGTCCCCGCAGTGCTGGGGCGGTCCCGGGTCCGGCGTGCTACGGCGTTGGGGACGAGCCGACCGTCACGGACGCCAGCGTCGTTTTGGGGTACCTCAATCCGCAGGCCATCGCCGGCGGTGCGATCCGTCTTATTCCAGACCGCTCCAAGCAGGCACTGGACCAGAAGGTCGCGGGGCCGCTCGGGATGGAGCTGCTCGAGGCGGCCTACGGAGTGACCATTGTCGCGATCGCGACCATGGTCCGTGCAGTGAAGGCGGTCTCGACGTACGTGGGTCGCGATCCGCGCGAATTCGTCTTGCTCGCCTTCGGCGGAAGCGGCCCGATGTTCGCCGCGGCGATGGCTCGGTCGCTCGAGATGAAGCGGGTGGTCATACCTCCGGCTGCCGGTCTCTTCTCCTCGTTCGGTCTGCTTGAGGCCGACCTCGAGCAGCATTTCGCCCGCACGTTCTTCACCGCCACCACCGAGGTCGACCATGCGGAACTCGACCGCACGTTTGATCATCTGGAATCCCAAGCTAGGGACACATTGCGTCGGCATCACAGTGGCGACGGCGAGGTGTTCTGCGAGCGAGCGATCGACATGCACTACCGCGGACAGACGTCCGAACTCACCGTGGCGGTCCCCTCGCGCGCCCTAAGCGGCGGCGACCTGCTGGAGATCATTGAACTCTTTGGCCAAGAGCACCAGCGAACCTACGGTCACCGTGCCGTGGACGAGCCGGTGGAGATCGTGAATCTCCGCGTGACGGCCCGCATTGACCGGCGTCGACCTGCACTGCAGCCCGAGGGCGCGAGCGGTAGGTCAAGCGAGACCGTGAGTCACGAGCCCAGGCTTGCCTACTTCGGCGCCGAACATGGCCTCGTCCAGACACCCGTAATCGGACGGCTCGACCTTGCAAGTCCCCGGCTCGGCCCGCTCATTGTCGACGAGTACGACTCGACGACGGTGGTTCCACCGGGCTGCACCGCGGAGCTGGATAAGGAAAGGAACATTCTTATCAATGTTGCCTAGCACGCACGTTCCCACGGTGCAGACCGGCAGTTCGCTTCAGGCCGCGATGGAGGCGCCAGCATGTTCGACCTAGTCGTCCGCGGCGGTACTGTCGTCGATGGCAGTGGCGCGCCTCGGGCCCGGGCAGACGTGGGCGTTCGCGATGGTCGAGTCGTCGTCCTGGGGAATCTCCCAGACGCGGAGGCCCAGTCGGTGCTCGACGCGACGGGACTGATCGTCGCGCCCGGATTCGTCGACATCCACAGCCACTCTGACTTCACTCTCCTGGTCGATCCACGTGCGCAGAGCGCCATCGCCCAGGGAGTCACCACTGAGCTGGTCGGGAACTGCGGCCACGGCTGCGCGCCTGTCACAGACCCGGAACAGGTCGCCTTCAACATCTATGGCTACACGCCGAGCGTCGAGATCGACTGGACGACCATGGCCGGCTACTTGGCGCGACTCGACCTGAGCCAGCCGGCGGTCAACGTCGCTTCGCTCGTGCCGAACGGCAACCTCCGCCTCGCCGTTCTTGGACGCGCCGACCGCCCTGCCACGCCCGAGGAGCTTCGAGAGATGGAGCTACTGCTCGAAGCCGGTCTCGAGCAGGGCGCCTTCGGGTTTTCGACGGGACTCGAATCCCCGGGGGAGCGCGCGATCACCGAGGGTGAGATCGCCGCGCTCTGCCGCGTGGTGGCTCGGCACGGTGGGCTCTATGCCACGCACACGCGCAACAAGGAAACGCACGCCGTAGAGGCGGTCGAGGAGGCCACTCGAACGTCAGGAGCGGCGGACGTTCGGCTGCAGGTGTCGCATATCATCCCGCGGCGTGGGGGGGCGCCGCCGCGTGCTCTGGAGCGGTCGCTGTTGGCCATCGAGCGGGCCCGAGAGGCTGGGCTCGACACGGCATTCGACATCCACACTCGGCTGTTCGGGTTCACGAATCTGAGCGCCGCGCTGCCCGTCTGGGCTACGGAGGGCGGAGTTGAGGCGATCGCGTCACGATTGCGGGATCCCGCCGCTCGCGTCGCGATGAAGCGCCACCAGACTCTGATCTCAAGCTTCGAGCTTGGCGGTTGGGACCGAGTTCAACTTCTCGATACGCCCCATCGTCCGGATGCAGAGGGCCGCAGTCTGGCCGAGCTGACCCCACCCGGCGGCGATTCGTACGACGTGATCTTCGACGTGCTCCTCGCCGAGATAGAAGAGATTCACCGTCCGATGTGCCTCTGTTGGTCGTACGACGAGGACCAGCTCGCGACCGCCGTCCAGCATCCACTCTGCATGATCGGCTCCGATGCGACAACGATGAGCCCTGGTGGGCCACTCGCCGACACGGTGTTCCACGGTGCCTACACCTGGGCGTCCTGGCTCTTCCGACGGTTCGTCCAAGAGCGGCGACTCCTGACCATCGAGGAGGTGATCCACAAGCTCGCCGCGCAGCCCGCGGAGCACGTGCGCCTCCCGGGGCGGGGAGTGCTCCGCGAGGGTGCATGGGCCGACATCGCGGTGTTCGACCCCGGGCGCTTTCGAGAGCGCGGCACCGTGCCGAAGCCGAACCAGCTGGCAGAGGGGATGGTGCACGTTGTCGTGAATGGTCAGGTGGCCCTTCAGGATGGTTCCTTCACCGGCCGTCGCTCGGGCAAGGTGCTTCGGCGGGGAGGTGCAGGACGGTGACGCGAGCCCAAGATGGTCGTGCCTATCCGGACGCTGCGCGTGCCCAACGTATACCGACGCCGACGAGAAAGACGGACGCGATCACGCTCGAGGTGATCGAGAACGCGCTCGGCTCGATGGTCGATGAGATGGCCCTCATCGTGATGCGAACTGCCTACTCAGGCGTAGTCAAGGACGCCATGGACTTCTCAACCGCGTTCTGCAACCAACGTGGCGAGATGGTCGCCCAGGGGCTGACGATCGCCCTGCACCTGGGATCGTTCCCTGAGGCCGTCCGCTCGATCCTGACGCGGTACAGGGATCAACTCTATCCCGGGGACATCTTCATCATGAACGACCCCTACGGCTCGGGAGGGATCCACCTCCCTGACATCTACGTTATCAAGCCCGTGTTCAACGGCAGCGACCTCGAAAGTTTCTCGTGCGTGGTGGCACACCACACGGACGTCGGTGGGATCGTACCGGGTAGCAACTCGACCACTGCCACGGAGATCTACCAAGAGGGTCTTCGGATTCCGACGCTCAAGCTCTTCGAGCGCGGGATCCCCAACGAGGCGATCTTCGCTCTTATCGAGAAGGCCGTCCGCGTGCCGGACAAGGTGCTGGGCGATCTCCGAGCGACGATCGCCGCGGCGAATACCGGCGAGAGGACCTATCAGCAGCTGGTGAGCCGCTACGGGGCAGAGACCCTCCGTGACTACATGGATGAGCTCCTCAACTACAGCGAGCGGCTCGCGCGCGAGGATATTCGCAGCCTGCCGAATGGCGTGTACGAGTTCACGAGCCACATCGACCACGACAGCGTCGATCCGGCACCAGTGGTCTTCCACGTCGCCGTCACCATCAAGGACGACACCGTGGAGGTCGACTTCGAAGGCACCTCGCCCCAGGTCCGAGGCGGCATAAACTGTCCCTTGCCGTTCACTAAGTCAGCCGTCTACGCCGCCCTGCGGCTTGTCATTGATCCGGCAATCCCCACCTCGGCGGGCTACTTTCGGCCCATCACCGTGCGCGCGCCGGAGGGCACGATCGTCAACCCACGGCTGCCGGGCGCCTGCGGCGCGCGAGGTATCGTCGGCTACCGGATCATGGACACGGTGCTCGGGGCCCTCGCGCAGGCAGTGCCCGACAGAGTGCCGGCGGATGGCGAGGGTGGTAACAGCATCATCAGCATCGGCGGGCTTGATGCCCGCCGTCGACCGTTCGTCTATGTCGACCTGATCTGCGGCGCGCGGGGCGCAGGCCCCTGGGGCGATGGGATCGAAGGAGTTCCCCATGCCGGAGCGAACACCGCCAACACACCGGTGGAGATCGCCGAGCTTGAATCGCCGATCCGTTTCGAGCAGTACGGCATGGTCCAGGACTCCGGGGGCGCCGGCCAGCACCGCGGCGCCCTTGCTCAGGTGCGAGAGGTGCGCTTCCTTGTGGACAACGCCAGCCTGCAGATCCGCTCCGACAAGCGTGACTTCCCTCCGTATGGCCTCTCGGGAGGCATGCCGGGCACGCCTTCGGCCAACATCCTGAATCCGGGGCCAGCGCAACGGCTTCTCCCGACCATGGGTCTGACGCCGATCAGGCGGGATGACGTGCTGCGGCACGTGCTCGCCGGCGGCGGCGGCTGGGGCGACCCGTTGGGCAGGGATCCTGACCGGGTGCAAGCTGACGTCTGGAACGAGAAGCTCACGGTGGCGTACGCCCGTCGCGAGTACGGCGTAGTGATCCAGCCGGAGACGCTGCTGTTGGATCGGGAAGCGACCGAACGGCTGCGGGCGGCGATCGCTCAGGCGAGAGTCGCGGCTCGGCCCACGGCACCTGTGCCTCAGGGGCACGACGAGCGGGTAAGAGTCGCGGGCTCCCGGAAAGGCGGATAAGCGGCAGCGATAAGGGCTCCGTACGAGGTTCGTAGATCGTACAGAAACGGGAGGGAACATGACAATGCGAGAAAGCGAAGTTCGAACGGCGACAGCCGCGACACCCTCGCTCATCCGCAGCGCACCAGCGATCACAAGCGGCCGGCGCGTCGACGGCCATCGTGCGCATGGGTCGAGTGCGGGAGGCCGCGCACGCGCGGACGGGTCGTGGTCCAAGCGGTCGACCCGCATCGCCCTCGTCGCGGTAGTGCTGTTGCTGATCGGAGCGTGCGCTCCGGCCGGCCCGACCACTGCGACGAAGACCGATCTCGTGGTCGCCACTGCCTTCATACCCACGACGCTCGATCCCATGATCGACGGCGTCGCCGCCAGCGAAACCAAGCTCCTAATGGATGGCATTTTCGCGCAGACCGCCGATATGAAGATCGTGCCAGGCCTGGCGACCGAGTGGAAGCTCGTCAATGACACGACCTGGGAGTTCAAGCTGCGGTCTGGCGTGAAATTCCACAACGGCGATTCATTCACCGCCGCGGACGTCAAGTTTAACTTCGATCGCATCCTGGACCCAAAGACCCAATCGCGCCAGGTGCCAACGTGGTACCCGCAGGTCGCATCGGCTCAGGTCGTCGATGACCTGACTCTCCGGATCGTGACGAAGATACCCTGGCCCGCATTGCCCCATCTCGTGCAATTCATGCGTGTGGCGCCTGCGAAGTACTTCCAAGCGGTCGGCGCCGAGGGATTCGTCCAGAAACCGATCGGCTCAGGTCCCTACAAGTTCGTGGAGTGGGTGAAGGACTCACACCTGACGTTGGAGGCGAACGACTCGTACTGGGCCGGCGCGCCGAAGATCAAGCGCGTTACCTTCCGCTATGTTCCCGACGCCAACACTCGGGCCGCGCAGCTCCTATCGGGCGAGGTCGATCTCGTACAGAAGCTCTCTCCGACCGATGCCGCGCAGGTGAAGGCCCGCAGCGGCCTCGTGGTAGCGGGAACACGCTCGATGAACCAGATGTTCGTGGGCATCAACAGCTTCGTGAAGCCGTTCAACGACGTTCGCGTCCGGCAGGCGATGAACTACGCCGTCAACTGGGACGAGATCATCGCCAAGATCATGAGCGGGTTCGCCTACCGCAGTCCGAGCAGCATCGGCCCTCTCACGTTGGGATTCAACCCGAATCTGAAGCCCTATGCGTACGATCCAGCTCGGGCGAAGCAACTGCTCGCCGAGGCGGGCTACCCCAATGGGTTCGAGACCACGCTCGATGGTCCGGTCGGCCGCTATAACCAGGACAAGGAAGTCGCGCAGGCTGTGATCGCGGACCTGGCGAAGGTCGGGATTCGTGCGACGTACACCGGTGCCGAGTTCCAGGCCTTCTTCACGAAGTTCCTCGCGGACGCGAAGCTTCCCATGGATAAGGGCGAGCGCGGACGAGCGAGCGCCCTGACAGGGCTCTTCCTCCTCGGGTGCAACGGTCCGGCTGACCCCGATCTGTGCAACTCGGTCCACTTCGACAGCAAGGTCCGAGGGATCTACTACAACTCGCCGAAAGTCGATGCGTTGCTCGTCCAGCAGAGGAGCAACACGGACCCTCAGGCCCGGCTACTTCAGTTGCAGGAGCTTTCTAAGTTGGCCCAGGAAGAGGCGCCGTGGATCTTCGCGTACGAAGACGCCAGCATCTACGGCCACAAGGCAGGGCTGAAGATCACCGCCCGGCCGGACGAATTCGTGGACGTGTACGCACTCTCGTGGTAGCAACGCGCGAACCAGGCTCGGCGGGTTAAGCCCCACCGAGCCTGGTTCGTCATCGTGGGCACCTACATCACTCGCAGGATCGTTCAGGCCGCCTTCACCATACTCGGCCTGACAGTTGCGGTGTTCTTCGTGTCGCGGCTGAGCGGCGATCCCGCGTCACTGCTGCTATCGATATACGCGACACCGGAAGATATCAGCCGCTTCCGCGACGTCATGGGCCTCAATGAGCCCTTCCACGTGCAGTACGCGAACTTCCTCGTGCATGCCCTGAGTGGGAACTTCGGCACGTCGTTCCAGTACCACGCGCCGGCGCTCCAGCTCGTGGTCGAGCGTCTGCCCGCGACGCTGCTGCTCGCAGCGGCCGCCCTGGCCATTGCCGCACTGATCGGCGTTTTGATCGGCATCGTCTCGGCCGCACGACGTGACTCTTGGCTGGATGTCTGCATCAGCATGTTTACGCTTCTCGGCCAGTCGATGCCGACGTTTTGGCTCGGGATCGTGCTCATCACGGTCTTCGCGGTACATCTTGGGCTGCTCCCGTCATCCGGATATGGAAGCTTGCAGCAGCTCGTGCTCCCAGCGCTCACGCTTGCGATGTATTCGGCCGCCGGCATCGCCCGTCTGACCCGTGCGAGCGTTCTCGAGGCGTTGGCCCAAGACTACATTCGCACCGCCCGCGCGAAGGGCCTGCGCGAACGGAGCGTGATCGGCGTACATGCGCTTAAGAACGCCGCAATCCCCATCGTGACCTTGGTGGCCCTCCAGTTCGCAACGCTCTTGGGTGGTGCCGTCATCGTCGAATGGATCTTCGCCTGGCCAGGGATCGGACGTCTCGCTGTGCAGGCCGTGTTCACGCGCGATTACCCGCTCGTGCAAGCCGCCGTGTTCGTGGCGGCAGTGGGATTCGTGCTGATCAACACCGCCGTGGACCTGCTCTACCGCTTCCTTGATCCTCGGATTCGTGTGGGAGCCCGCTGAGCCAGTGCCGCAGTGGGCATCCGACGCGGCAAGAGTCGCACGGGCTTTCGCCATGCGTGGACGAGGAGCCGCAGTGGGCACGCGCACGACGTGGAAAAGCCGCCGGGTCGTGCGGAGCTACCTCGGCAACCCACGTGTGGTCTTCGGCTCTGGCATTCTGCTGGCGGTTCTGCTACTCGCAGCCCTCCCTGGTCTCTTTGTCGTTCAGGACGCCGCCAACTCAGACCTGAGCCGCCGCTTGCGACCGCCGGCTTGGGGGACGGGCGACTGGAGTTATCCGCTTGGGGCCGATGCGCTCGGCCGCGATCTCTGGAGCCGCATCGTGTTGGGTGCACGCATCTCCGTCACGATCGGTGTCCTCGCCGTCGCCGTATCAGGGAGCCTAGGAGTGTTGCTCGGGCTGCTCTCCGGATACTACGGTGGCAAGTTGGATTCGCTCATCGCAGCCGTGACGGAGGTCCAGCTCGCGTTCCCCTTCATCCTCCTGGCGATAACGATCATCGCGGCCCGAGGGCCGGACACGATCACGCTGGTATTCACTTTGGCGCTCTCCGGCTGGGTCGTATTTGCCCGAGTCATCCGAGGTCGAGTGTTCTCAATCCGAGAGTTGGAATACGTCGAGGCGGCTCGTGCCGTCGGGTGCCGCACGCCGCGAATACTGCTGAATCACGTACTGCCCCAGCTGACCGGGCCGATCGTCGTGATCGGCACACTTGAAGTGGCGCGCATGATCTTGCTTGAGTCCTCACTGAGCTTCTTGGGCTTGGGGGTGCAGGATCCCGACATTAGCTGGGGTCAGATAATCAGCGACGGCCGACAGTACATTGGCACTGCGTGGTGGCTCACAGCAATGCCAGGGCTCGCGATCGCCCTGACGATCCTAGCGATCAACGTGGTCGGCGAATGGCTCACCGACGTGCTCGATCCAGCCCTGCATGTCTCTTGACGTCTAGGTAACCGACCGTAACGAGATTCTGGACGCGTGTAAGGCAGCGGAGCTCGCTCATACCGCGGCGGCTCGGCCGAACGCAGCGCGCGGCGGACGGTGTTGCGATCGACATCGAACCGCCGGGCGAGCCCCTTGATCGGGATCTGCCCCACGAAATGCAGCCTGCGCAGCTCGGCCCATTGCTCCACGACCAACACGTCCTTCCTCCTGCTCAACGTCGACTTCGCCGAGCAGGCTGCCACCGGACGAAGCCGCGCTAAGGGCGAGCGGAGGGTGAGCTTTCGACCGGTCGCAGAGGGTGCTTATTCAAGCGGTGCCGGCAGAAGCAAACACAGTGGTAATTGAGGGTGACGGGACATGTCTGATCCAGAACCGGGCCCACCAGCAATTGTCGTATTCATAGGGGTTAGGCGGAGTCTTCAAAAAGCCTAATGATTCGGGGTCCATTCGACTATGGCTCCGTGGATTCTCCAGAAATTCACCGGGACATCCTTCGTTCCGTTGTGCCAAGTGAGAAAGCGATTGAGCGTCGTTTCGTGGATCAGTGGCGGCGAGTCGACCGGCAACGAAAGCTTATCCCTGACCTCCCGTGCCAACGCTTCCGAACCATGGGGATAGAGCTGGTACTTCATGATGAACGCGTACCCGCCTTGACGGACTACCTCCCACGAATACGACTTCGGCAACATCCTCATTACGAACAGCGGTTTGATCATTAGCTTCCGGCACATCGCGAGTTTGACGTCGAACTCTCCTCGATCGATGTACTGCAACTGGTTCTTGATCTCGATTCCGTAAGGCGACCCCGTCCAGTTCGAAAATCCGATCGAGGTCATGCGCGGTCGTTTCCCACTTCGCGTCTTTGAACTCACGCACCTCCCTCGCGACGGGCACCATCCTGATTCGCGGCAGCGCAGCGTCCATCATGGTCTCGCCGTGTCGGCCTACCCCACGTGCAAAGTCCGGCTGCGCCATTCTGTCGATGAGGTTCCGAATCGTCTTGACCTGTCTCTTTCGGTCACGGTGGCCTCGCGCCGCCCAGTAGTAGCGGATGGCGCCCTTGCGGAAGGGTTCTGTTTCGGACCCGATATCTCCGCTTGCAACCAACTGCCCTAACGCGTACGCGGTTATCCAGTGAAAGAAGTGTCCTTCCGCCAAGACCTGAAGCTGACGTTGGTAGTAAACCGTTCGGCTACCCGGAGCAAAGTAGGTCGCCAAGAGATACCGGCGGGCCGCAGGCAAAGCAGGGTCGCCGCCTTCGACATCTTCAATGTCTGCTGCATCGGTCGCATCCAACTCTTCCAACTAGGGGGCGCAGGCTAGCAAGGCGGATCAGCTAAGGAGTTAGATCGTTCCTCGCCCTTCTCATAATCTCTGCCTAGATGGACTTGCCCAAGGCTATTCTTGAGGGCTTCGCGACGTTCCTTGGCGGGGCTATCGCGACAGTCCTTTTCCTCATGCCGGGCTATGTGATGGAGAAGGCCTTCTCTGGAGGCATTCGCGGCCCGGCTCCTAGCGACCGCGCATTCCTCGCTACAATGGCATCTGGCGGGCTACTGACGCATCTTTTGGTGCTCTGGTGGACCATCCCTCTGTTTCGGTCGATATCGGAGAACCTCCCCGCGCTAGACGGCCGCCACTACTTCGAAGTTCTCGTCTGGGCGGCCACAGTGTCGCGCGCCACGGAATTGACCCACCTCCCTTGATCTGCGCCACGGAATTGACCCACCCCGCGCCAGGGAATTGACCCACCCGGCGCCGTCCTGAATTCGACCCTGCCAGCCTCCGGCAAC
>Ga0183260_10004465_pt1 | contig 11103 bp, 10 predicted proteins | sample AntDrymUQ4972206_2_FD_129768 | JGI IMG/M metagenome (GOLD analysis project Ga0183260, IMG submission 129768) | Polar desert sand microbial communities from Dry Valleys, Antarctica - metaG UQ497 (22.06) (version 2) (version 2) | ecosystem: Environmental > Terrestrial > Soil > Desert | place...
CCGCGTCCGCTTCCACGATCGCCCCGGCGTCGTGTACGCGGCAGGGGTCAAGCACGCACACAACCTCGAACGCGCCTTCCGGGATGCGGGCATCCGGGCCAAGGCGGTCTCGGGAGAGACGCCGAAGCGTGAGCTCACCCGCACGCTGGCCGCCTACGAACGCGGGGAGATCGACGTGCTGGTGAACGCCCAGCTCCTCGCCGAGGGCTGGAACTCCCCGCGGGCCACGGTGTGCATGCACCTCGCCCCGACCGCGTCCAAGCGCATCTACCAGCAGCGCGTGGGCCGCGTGACCCGCCGCAACCCGGGCAAGGAGGCCGGCATCGTCGTCGACTTCGTGCACCCGGCCACCACGCACGACGACCCGGTGGTCACGCTGCACTCACTGCTCGACCGCGACGTCTACCGGGGCGGGGCCATCGTTGTGGGACCCGTGCGACGAGGCCGCGGCCGTCGCGTTCGGGTCGAGCGTCGGGTCCTCCCGGTAACGCCGGACCCCGACCGCCGCGCGGTGGTGTTCGAGCGCGAGCTCTGGCGCATCGCCGTGGACAGCCTCTCCTGGCAGGAGCAGCATGTGTGGTCGGCGCTGGCCGGCGCCCGCGTGACCACCGCCAACTGGCGCCGGGCCAAGGCGATGATCCAGTTCGACGGCACCGGTGAGCTCCGGCGCCGCTTTCTGCTCACCTGCCTCGAGCGCAACCGCGGAGCGGCCCTACGGCTCCGCGTCCTTCAGGAGGTGGCCGCCGGGCGCGATCCCGAGGCCTTCGACGAGGCGGTCGACTTCGTGGGGGGCTGGCCGCGCGAGGAGCGCCGCGAGGCGGTGAAGATCCTGCTCGAGGCGGTGGCCGAGCGCCCCATCGGGCGCCGCGACCAGGCCAACGCCTGGCTCTGGCGCCTCGCCGAGTACACGCGGGAGGTGCACGAGGAGTACGCGGTCCAGCGCTGGCCGGAGACCAAGCGCCTGCTCGGGCTCCTCGTGAACTCCTCCGGCGGCGCCCATGCGCGCAACGCGCGCCGGCTGGTGCAGGCCTCCCGCAACCAGGATCGCCGGCTCTCGGCCGCGCTGCTCGCCGCCGCCCTCGCGCACACCCCCGAGGCGGAGGAGGTCCTCCGAGGCGCGCGCTCGCGCATGGCGCGGAAGCCCTCCGCCCTGGCCCGCGAGCTCCTCAAGAACTTCCCGAAGGGCCGCCGACGCCGCGGAGGCCGGCGCAAGCGCGCCGGGGGCGAGGAGAACGGCTCCGCGGCGAACGGCGGCGCCAACGTGGGAGCCGTGAACGGAAGGAACGCTTCCGGTCGTGGAAAGCCGCAGGAGGAGAAGGAGGGCGCCTCGGGCAACGGCACCTCCCGAAGCAGCCGCCGGCGCAGGCGCCGGCGGCCCCGGTCCGGCGCCTCGGCGGGCGGAAGCGGCGGCGCCTCGAACGAAGGCTCGTCGAGCGGAGGAGGCCCGCCGGGCCCAGCCGCGGACACGCCAGACTCAACCGCGGCCTAACGCTCCCTCAGGCGCTTGCGCGTCCGGGGCGGCCGTAGACCAAGCTGGGCGCCGCACGCGCCCGAAGCCGGTACCGGTGGTACCGGCAAGGGGGCGGGTGGCGATCCAGCGAAGCGTCTACGGCCGCATCCGGACGTGCAAGCAGGCGTGCAAGTTGTCCGGGGGGGTACCTACGTTGCCCCGTCCGTGACGGCGCACGCATCTCCCGCACCGCTTTCTCTCGCGTCCCCCGACGCCCGGGGGCCACTCGCCTCCGCCGAATTCCTCTCGGTCGACGTGGAGACCAACGGCCGCGGTGGCCCGGCGTGCGAGGTCACCGAGGTGGGCGCGGTGCTCGTGGGCGGCGGCGAGCTGCACGATCGCTTCGAATCCCTGATGGCCGTCACCGCGCCGCTCGCCCGCGGAATCCAGCGCTTCACGGGAATCTCCCAGGAGATGGTGGACGGCGCTCCCGCGCCCGAGGAGGTCCTGCCGCGCCTGGGCGCGCTCCTGCGCGGGCGGGTGCTGGTCGCGCACAACGCCGGCTTCGACACCCGGGCCCTCCGGCAGGCGTTCGAGCGCGCCGGGCTGCGGTGGCCCGAGCCGCCGGTGCTGTGCACGGTGTCCATGGCCCGGCGCTTCGCCCCGCTGGCGCGGCAGCGCGGCCTCGAGCCGCTCGCCGAGGCCCTGGGGATCGAGGTGGCCGCCACGCACCGTGCGCTGGTGGACGCGGAGACCTGCGCCCGCGTGTTCTGCGCTCTCTTCTCCAGGCTCTGCGCCCGCGCAGCGACCGTCGAGGAGGCCGTGGCCCTGCTCACGCCGCGCGCGCGTCGCCCGCGCGCCCCGGGCCGCCGCCGCGCTCCCGAGGAGCGTCCCGACCTCGGTGCGCTGCCCGACGACCCCGGTGTTTACGTCTTCCGGAACCTGCGCGGCCGAGCGCTCTACGTGGGGAAGTCGGTGGCCGTGCGCTCGCGGGCACGCTCGCACTTCTGCCGCCCGGCGGGCTGGACGGCGAGCGCGGAGGTCGTGGACTACCGGCCCACCCACTCGGAGCTTGGCGCGCTGGTGCTCGAGAACCGCCTGATCAAGGCCTGGCGCCCGCCGGGGAACGTCAAGCTGAAGCGCTCCGACGGCTACGTGTTCATCCGCGCGCGCCTCGACATCCCCTACCCGATCCTCGAGGTGGCAGGCGAGCCGGCGGCGGGACGGGCCGTCAGCGTCGGGCCGCTGCGCGGACGCGCCGCGGCCCAGGAGCTCGTCGAGCACCTCTCCTCGGTGTTCGCCCTGCGCCACTGCGGGCGGGCGCTCCCCCGCCGCGACCATCCATCGACCTACGGCCAGATGGGCCGCTGCCTCTCGCCCTGCCTGGGCGACCTCGATCCCAACCTCTACCGCCGGCGCCTCGACGAGGCGCTGGCCCTCTTCGAGTCAGCGGCCGGAGACGGCCGCGACGCCCTGCTCGCGCGCATCGAGGCCTCCATGCGCGATGCGTCCGCCGCGCAGCGCTACGAACGCGCGGCCGCGCTGCGTCGCCGCCACGAGCGGCTGGCGGGGGTTCTCTCGCGCCTCGGAGGAGTGCTCGAGGCCACCCACGCGCGCTCGCGCCTGGTGCTGGCCGCCCACCCCACCAAGCAACGCTTCGACGCCTTCTGGATAGTGGCCGGGCGGGTGGTGGACTGGGGACCGCTGCCGGAGGCTCCGCAGGAGATGACGGCGCGCACGGCCGCCGCCCTGGAACGCCGGCCGGCCAGCCGCACGGTGGTCCCCGCCGAGGAGGTGGACGAGGTGCGCATAGTGGCCGCGTGGCTGGCGGCCTACGAGCCGCCGGAGGCCGAGCTCGAGGCGGGCCTCGATCCCTCGAGGGTCAGCGCGCTGAAGGAGCGTCTACCCGTGGCGGCAGCAGCCTGAGGCGTCCGAGAAGCCGGGCGGCACGGCGTGGGGTAGGTGGCCCGCCGCGGCCACGCGCACGAGGAGGTCGTGAAGCTGGATGCGCTCGGCCTCGTCGAGGGGAGAGACCAGGTGATCGTCCATCTCCCTGATCGCTCGGGCCGCGGTGGCTCGGAGCTCCTCGCCCTTCTCGGTGGAGTGCACGGCGTAGGCGCGCCGGTCGGTCGGGTTGCGGCGGCGCTCGGCCAGGCCCTCGCCCTCAAGGTCGTCGATGAGGGCCACCATCGTGCTCGCGTCTATGTTCAGGATCTCGCCGACGGCCTGCTGGGATCGGGGGCCGTGCTCGGCCAGCATGGAGAGGACGGCGTAGTGCTTGGGCCGGAGCCCGTAGGGCTCGAGCGTCTGCATGAAGAGCCGGGTGGCGGCGAAACCGAGCTTGGCCAGCCAGAATCCGGTGTCGCCCGTGAGGGACCCCGGGAGGGAGCGCCCGTCCGGGGTGGGTTCGACCGTCGGGGCGGTGGCCATCGTGTTAACGAGTCTAGTCCCCACCAATCGTTTCCCTGCCCAACGACCCCGGTGGAGCATGCGTCAACGCAGGTGCACTTCGCCCGCGTCGAGGAGGGTGCGGCCGTGTGGCGTGTCCACCACCAGGGCCCCGGCCGGGGATACCCCCGCCGCGACGCCCTCTCCAGCGGACCACCGCACGGCCGCACCCCGCAGCGCGTCGCGAGCGGCCCAGCCCTCGAGCACGGCCTCCGCTGGATCGGCGAGGCGCCGCTCGAGAGCACCGAGCAGCGCCGCGAGCGCCTCGGTCGGGGTGGCCTCGAGGCCGGCGGCGATGAGCAACGAGGTGGCCGTGGCGCGGAGGTCGGCGGGAAACTCCTCATGCCGGGTGGACACGTTCAGGCCCACCCCGATCACCGACCACGCCTCGGCGGGGCGCCCTTCGACGAGGATGCCCGCCACCTTCCGCCGCTCGATCCATACGTCGTTCGGCCACTTGATGGCGCACGGCCCCGAACCGAGCACCTCGCACGCTTCGCACACGGCCAGGGCGGCGGTGAGCGGCAGGGGGCTGGCGGCCTCGGGCGTGTCGCGCACTAGCACGGAGGCGAGGAGGGCCCGCCCGGGAGGCGCATGCCACGAGCGGCCCTGACGGCCGCGGCCGGCCGTCTGCTCGTCGGCGGTCACGACGGTGCCGTGGGGGGCGCCGGCGATCGCGAGCGCCTTGGCCCGCTCGTTGGTCGAGCCGATGGCCCGCAGGTGCACTCGCGGGCGCCCGAGCGGCCGGGCGGTCATGCCACGGAGGGCGAACGGGCGGCGGCGTCAGCGAGCAGCGCGTGCACGAGGCCCTCGATGTCGTGGCGCTCGGCCTCCACGTGCACCTCGAGGCCGAGCTCGCGTGCCGTGGCGCTGGTGACCGGCCCGATGGACACCACCCGGGGGCATGCGTTCACCAGGGCATCCCGGCCCACGGCGTCCACGAAGAATCGGACCGTTGAGGACGAGGTGAAGGTCAGGTAGTCCGCGCTTAGTGCGCGCTCGCTCTGCTCGGTCGAGAGCGGCTCGTGCACGGTGTCGTAGAGGGGCACCACGTCCACCCGGGCGCCGCGAGCGGTGAGGGCGTCGGGGAGCACGTCGCGGGCCTCGCCGGCGCGCGCCACGAGCACCCGGCGACCCTGCACCGGCGTGGCCTCGAGCGACTCCACCAGCGACTCGGCCACCGAGCGCGGCGGCACCACGTCGGCGCGCACGCCGCGTGCGGCCAGCTCGCCTGCCGTGCCCGGGCCGATCGCGGCCACCACGGCGCCGTGCAGCGCCCGGGCATCAAGGCCCCATGCCTCCAGCGCGTCGAGGAGCAGGGTCGCACCGTTCGGGCTCGTCACGCACACGACGGCGTAGGCGTCGATCTCCCCGGCCGCCCGAGCCACCTCGCCCGTGACCGCACGGCGCTCGATGCGGATGGCCGGTGCCTCCACCACGTCGGCGCCGAGGTCGGCCAGCCGCGCGGCCAGGCTGCTGGCCTGCGCGCGCGCACGGGTGACCACCACCCGCCGGCCGAACAGCGGCCTCCTCTCGAGCCACCCGATCTCCTCGCGCAGGCGCGCCACGGAGCCCACCACGGTGATCGCGGGGGGCGAGAGACCGGCCTCGGCCACACGCTCGGCCACGTCGGCGAGGGTGGCCACGACGGTGCGCTGCCCGGGCAGGGTGCCCTGCTCCACCACCGCCACGGGCTGCGTCGGTGGCCGCCCCGCCGCGAGCAGGCGTCGCGAGACGAGCCGGAGGTTGCGCACGCCCATGTAGAGCACGAGCGTGCCGGGGAAAGCGGCGAGCGCCGGCCAGTCGAGCGCGCTCTCCGCCTTCTCCGGGTCCTCGTGGCCGGTGACCAGAGCCACCGCGGAGGCGTCGTCGCGGTGGGTGACGGGAACTCCGGCGTAGGCCGGCGCCGCCACCCCCGAGGTCACCCCGGGCACGACCTCGAAGGCCACGCCGGCCGCGGCCAGGGCCTGCGCCTCCTCGCCCCCTCGCCCGAACACGAAGGGATCGCCCCCCTTGAGGCGCACGACCGACCGGCCGGCTCGACCGAGCTCCACGAGTGCTCCGTTGATCTCCTCCTGGCCCATGGAGGGCGTCCCGGGGCGCTTGCCCACGTAGCGGAGCTCGGCGTCGGCGCGTGCCCCGTCGAGCGCCCCCGCGGGGATGAGCCGGTCGTAGAGGATCGCGTCGGCCGAGGCGATGAGCTCGATCGAGCGACGGGTCATCAGCCCAGGGTCCCCCGGACCGGCGCCCACGAGGTAGACCGTTGCCGGGAGCGCGGTCACGCCGCGAGCTCCGCCTGGTCGAGGATCTCCCGTGCCCCGGCGGAAAGCAGCCTCTCGGCCACCGCCCGGCCGAGGGCGGCGGGATCCGTGGCGTCGCCCCCGAGCGCGTCGCGCACCCACTCCTCGCCGCTCGGCAGGCCGGCGAAGGCCTCGAGCGTCAGCGCTCCCTCGCGGAGCGAGGCGTAGCCGCCGATGGGCGTCCGGCAAGTCGCCTCGAGCCCGCTCACGAGCGCGCGCTCCGCGGTGAGGCACGCGAGAGCGTCCGGGTCGGTGAGCGTGGAGGCGAGGGCGGCGGTGTCAGCGTCGTCGGCCCTGGCCTCGAGGGCGAGGCAGCCCTGACCGGGGGCCGGGGTCATCTCGGCCAGGGGGAGCGGTGCGTGCCCGGCGGCGAGCCCGAGCCGCTCGAGGCCGGCCGCAGCCAGCACCACGGCGTGGTGGGCCCCCTCGGCCAGCCGACGCAGGCGGGTGTCCACGTTGCCCCGGAGCTCGCGCACCTCGAGGTCGGGCCGGACGGCCAGCAGCTGCGCGCGCCTGCGCAGCGAGCTCGTGCCGACCGAGGCGCCCGGCGGAAGGGCGGCCAGGGAGCCCGAGCCGCACAGCGCGTCCCGCGGGTCGGCCCGCTCCGGCACGCCCACGATGGCAAGGCCCTCGGCGATCGACCCCGGGACGTCCTTGGCCGAGTGCACCGCGAGCTCGGCTCGCCCGTCGAGCAGGGCCTCCTCGATCTCCTTCACGAAGTCGGACTTGTCCCCCAGGGCGTCGGGCGCCGGGTGGACGCCCTCGTCACCGGAGGTGCGCAGAGGCACGAGCGTGACCTCGAGGCCGGGCCGGGCGGCGCGCAGGCGCTCGGCCACCGCGCCCGACTGAGCCAGCGCGAGCGCACTCCCGCGCGTGGCGATGCGGAGACGCTCCAAGCGCGTCTAGGTCGCGCTGATGCGCATCAGCGCTTGCGCCGGGCCTCGAGGGACGTGACCTCGGCCGGCGCCGGCTCGGCGCCCCGGCGGCCCCAGGAGTCCCCGTCGGGATCGAGCGCGAAGAGCTCGCGCAGCGCCTGCACGTACACGTAGGCCGGCCCGTCCTCGGTCACCGCGCGCAGGCGCCGGGTGGGCTCGTGAAGCATCCGCGAGACCACCGCGCGGGCCATAGTGCCCACCCGTTCGCGATCGGCCTCGGAGAGGCTCTCCCAGCGGGAGGCGTTCTCACGGAGAACGGAGTCCACCACCGCCTCGCCCTTCTCGCGCAGCGCGGCGATGGTGGGCACGACCTCGAGGGTGGCGAGCCACGCACCGAAGCGCCCGGCCTCCTCCTCGACGATGGTCCGCGCCCGTGTGGCCTCGGCCTGGCGCACGCCCATGTTGCGCGCCACCTCGCGCTGGAGGTCGTCCATGTCGTAGAGGGTGATGCCCGGGAGGTCGCGCACCGACGGATCGATGTCGCGCGGCACGGCGATGTCGATCAGCAGCAGCGGCCGCCCACCCCGCTCGTCGGCCACCACGGCCAGCTCCTCGCGGCCCACGATCTGGTGCGGCGAACCGGTGGAGGACACCACGATGTCGGCGCGGGCGAGCTCTCCCGGCAGCTCCTCGAAGCGCACCGCGCCGCCTCCGAAGCGCTCGGCCAGGCCGATGGCGCGGTCGTAGCGGCGGTTGGCCACGAAGATGGTGTTCACCCCGAGCTCGGAGAACGCGCGGGCGGTCAGCTCGCCGTTCTCCCCGGCCCCGATCACGAGCACGGAGCGCTCCTCGAGCGATCCGAGCTGGCCGCGGGCCAGCTCGACGGCCACCGAGGACACCGAAACGCGCGAGCGCGACACCCCCGTCTCCGTGCGAGCCCGCTTGCCGGTGGCCAGCGCGTCGCGGAAGAGGCGGTTGGTGACCGGTCCGGTCGCTCCCTGCACGAGAGCCAGCTCGTAGGCGCGCTTGACCTGGCCCTGCACCTCGGCCTCGCCCACGATCATTGAGTCGAGCCCCGAGGCCACGGAGAAGAGGTGGCGAACCGCCTCGCCCTCCCGCATGGAGTAGAGCGAGCCGAGCAGCTCGGTGGGCCGGATGCCGGCCTGGCGAGCCAACACGCCGAGCGCGGCCGACTCGGCCTCCACCGGGTCGGCCACCGCGAGGTAGAGCTCGGTGCGGTTGCAGGTGGAGATGGCCACCGCCTCGTCCACCGCCGGGTGGGCCCCGAGCTCCGCGAGCACGGCGGCGGCCCGGCCCTCGGGCAGGGCGAGGCGCTCGCGCAGGGCCACGGGCGCGGTCTTGTGGGAGATGCCGAGCGCGAGCAGCGGGTTGGTCACGGGCGCGCGGCCTCCCTCACGACGGACGGCGTTCGACCGGCTCGGAGAGCTCGGCGAGCTCGCGTTCGATCCGCGCGATCTTGGCCCCGATGATCGCCACGTAGACGAGGATGAGCACGACGAAGACGATGAAGGCGCCCGCGACGTACGCGCCACCCTGGCCGAGCGGGAGCGCCGGGAGCATTACGAGGCCGCGCCGGCCAGCGGGCGTCCGGGCTCGGCGACGGGCGCACCGACCGGATCCCCGTCATCCGCCGCCGCCTCGATCCGCCGGCGCACGGCCCGAAGCTGCTCGGCGGCGTGCTTGGCCGTGAGCTCGAGCTTCCAGAGCGTGACGAAGAGAAGCGCCATGGCCACGAGCCCCACCAGGAAGGTCGCGAACATCTCTCCGGGCATCCCGCCGCCGGTGGTGGAGAACACCTGCGGGTGGGTGAGCGACTGCGCGGAGCGCACAGCCGCGAAGTTGAGCGGCACGAACGCTCCCGCGGCCACCGCGAACACCGAGGCCGAGCGCGCCTGGCGCCCCGGATCCTCGATCGAGAAGCGCAGCATCGGGTAGACCGCGTAGAGCAGGAAGACGATGAGGAAGGCCACGAGCATCGGCTCGCTCCACACCCACCAGTGGCCCCATGAGGCACGGGCCCAGATCGAGCCGGTGGCCAGCACGCCCACCGCGAGGATGGTGGAGATGTGGATGGCCACGTAGGAGCGGAGGTCCCATCGCCGATCGCCGCTGCGCAGGTGCGCGAACCCCATGACCCCCGCGGCGATGAAGCCCACCAGCGCCACCAGGGCCATGGGCACGTGGAGGTAGAAGATCTTCTGAACGAAGCCCTGGTCGGCGTCGAGCGGGGCGTAGAAGAACACCATCCCGAGGGCCACGGCCATGGCCACCAGGGTGACGGCCGAGAGGGGCACGAGGCCCCGACCGAAGCCCCTCCGCACCTTGGCGGCGCTGGGATCTGAGGTGGAGGCCAGGGAGGTCAATCCTCGAGCAGGTAGTCGAACACCGCTACCGGAAGTACGACGAACAGGGCATTGTAGATCGCGAGGAACACGAGCCACCGCCCGAGCTCCTGCGGGGCCTGCGAGCCCGAGAAGAGGGGCTCGGTGGCCGCCGCGCCGGCCACCACCACCGGCACGACGAGCGGGAGGAAGAGCAGAGCGGCGATCAGCTCGCGCGCACGGCTCTCCACGGCCAGCGCCGCCACCAGGGCCCCCACGGCGGCCAGCCCCACGTCGGCCAGGAGAAGGATGGCCGTGAGCGGACCGAGCGCCTCGAGCAGGCCCGGACCCAGCAGGAGCAGGGCAAAGGCGGGAACGGTCACCAGCTCGAGGGCCACCAGGAAGATGAACAGCGCCGCGGCCTTGGCCACCCACACCGCCGTGCGGTCGATGGGGGCGAGCAGCAGGCCCTCGAGCCCGCCCTGCTCGCGTTCGGCCACGAAGAGCCGGCCCACCCCCAGCACGGCGGCCAGGAGCAGCGTGACCCAAAGCACCCCGGCGGCGAGCGCACCGTCGATCGCGTCCTGGTCGAGCCCGAAATGGAAGAGGACGAACACGCAGACCGCGAAGAGCGCCATGGCCGGCACCGACTCCCGGGTGCGGAGCTCCACTCGAAGGTCCTTGGCGAGCAGGGTGGCGACGGCGCGGGTCACCGGTAGAGCTCGCTGCGCACCTCGGCCGGGTCGAGCTCGCCCGCCGGGGCCTCGAGCGCCACCCGGCCGCGCCGGAGTCCGAGCACCCCGTGGCTCTCGGCGAGAGCGCCCTCGACGTCGTGGGTCACGAGCACGCGTGTGCGTCCGGACCCCCGGCCGATCAGCGGCTCGAGCCGCTCGGAGGCGGCGGGATCGAGGCCCGCCCGCGGCTCGTCGAGGAGCAGCAGCTCGGGCTCGTGGAGCACGGCGCGAGCCACCGCGAGGCGCTGGACGGTCCCCCTCGAGAGCTGGCGCACCGGATCGTTGGCCCGGGCGGAGAGGCCAACGGCGGCCAACACCTCGTCCACGCGCGCGGGCGCGACCCCGTGGAGGCGCGCGTGGAAGAGGAGGTTCTCCCGTCCCGACAGATCGCGGTAGAGAAGCGGCTCGTGACCGAGGTAGCCGATGCGGCCGCGCACCCGATGGGCCTCGGCCGGGAGGGTCGCGCCGAGCAGGGAGACCGTGCCCGTGTGGGGGCGAAGCAGGGTCGCGAGCACGCGCAGCAGCGTGCTCTTGCCGGCGCCGTTCGAGCCGAGCACGGCCAGGGTCTGGCCCGCCTCGAGCCGGACCGAGACGTCCGTGAGGGCCGGGCGCTCGCCGTAGTCGCGGCCGAGGCCGCGCAGCTCGACGGCGGCCGCCGGCCGGGGCTCGGGCGCCCCCTCCTGGCGCGCCACGAGCGCCCCGGCGGGCTCAGGCACGCTCGAGGGTCTCGGCCGCGTGGCGCAGGGTGGGCTCGACGACCGGCCACGACTCGCGAACGCCCTTGGGGGAGCCCGGGAAGTTCACGATCAGAGTCCGCCCGCGAACGCCGGACACTCCGCGGGTGAGGATGCCGAGGGGCGTGTGGCGGCGGGACTCCTGGCGGATCGTCTCGGCGAAGCCGGGAGCCTCGCGCTCGATCACGTCGCGGGTGGCCTCGGGGGTCACGTCGTCGGC
>Ga0183260_10004466_pt1 | contig 11100 bp, 12 predicted proteins | sample AntDrymUQ4972206_2_FD_129768 | JGI IMG/M metagenome (GOLD analysis project Ga0183260, IMG submission 129768) | Polar desert sand microbial communities from Dry Valleys, Antarctica - metaG UQ497 (22.06) (version 2) (version 2) | ecosystem: Environmental > Terrestrial > Soil > Desert | place...
GCAGCCGAGGCGTGTGCGCGTGCGGAAGAGCCGCTCCGCTCGACAAGCGAGAGAGCCCGTGCGCCCGCCGGAATCTCGGAGCGAACGACGTCACCGGCGATCACCCACGCCGGTACGGAGGCGGCCGACGACTCCGCAAGCACGTGACCGACGACCTTGCCCGCAAACGAGCTCGCATCGAGCCGCCCTTCGCCGGTGAGGACGAGCGACGCGCGCTCGAGCACGGCGCCGAGACCCGCGACTCCGGCGACGAGAGCCGCACCGGGGACGAGCCTCGCGCCGTAGGCAGCAAGCCCGCCCGCGAGTCCCCCTGCGGCGCCGGCGCCACGGAGGTGCCTGACGTCGACGCCCGTCTCAGAGAGGTAGCCCTCGGCGAGGCGCTGCAGCCGGTTCTCGAGAGCGCCGAGGTCGCTCGCCGTTGCGCCCTTCTGAGGCCCGAAGATCCGCGCCGCGTCGACGAAGGACGTCGAGACGTCGCACGCGACGAGGACCTCGGCGTCGCGCAGGTCGAACTCGAGCACCTCGAGTGCGCCGAGCCCGCCGTCGGTCGTCGCCGAGCCCCCGACCGCCACGATCACCCGGCGTAGCCCGGCCTCGAGGGCCGCGCGGATCAGCTCACCGGTCCCCCGCGTCGTCGCGCGAACCGGGTCGTTCGCCGGGACGAGCGCGAGCCCGCTCGCCCGCGCCATCTCGACGACGGCCGTGTCCTCCCGGACACCCCACTCCGCCTCGACGGGGTCGCCGAGCGGCCCGGTCACGCGCGCGACGCGTCGGTCGGCGGGTGTGGGGCACAGGGCGTCGAGCGTGCCCTCCCCGCCGTCGGCGAGCGGCAACGCGATCCCGTGACGCCCGACACGCTCCACGCCGGCGACGAGCGCCGCGGCGGCCTCACGCGCGTCCAAGCTGCCGCGGAACTTGTCGGGGCAGCAGAGGACGGGGCCGTCGCTCCCGGCGATGTGGGTCAGCTCGCCTCCAGTGCGACAGTGCGCCGCGCGCCGTGCTGCGGGCCGACGTACGGATCGTGCACGGCCGCAGCATAAGAGCGCCGGTTCGACACGATCTCGGCACGATCTCGGCACATACTCGTTACAGGTGCGCACGTATGTTGTCTTTTATGACGACGACTCCATGGGGAAAGGCAACGGCGCTCGAATCGGTCTCGGTTCCGCAGCGGGCGGCCGAGAAGCGGTTCTCGTCGCAGGTCGAGCTCCTCGAGACGGTGACGGCGAGCGTCTCGTGCGGTTCTCGTATGCGACGAGCGGGGCGGTCCGTCGGGGGCCCGTCACGTTCCGCGAGCGCGACCTGGCGAAGCTCGCGGCCCTGCTCTGCCGCGCACCGGAGCTCGGTCGGGCGCTCCGGACGGTCACCGGCGACGGGGTGGGGAACGTGTAACCGCCGACCGGATCAGGCGAGCGCCGCCGACCGCTCCCGAGCCGCCGCAACGAGGCCCACGAGGATCGGGACGCCACCGACGCATCCGAGCAGGGGGTCGACCGCGTGCTCGGGATGAGGCATCAGGCCGAGGACGTTGCCCGCCTCGTTCGCGACCCCGGCGACCCGGTCTCGCGAGCCGTTCACGTCGTCGACGTATCGGAGCACGACGCGTCCACGGGCGACGAGGTCGGCGAAGGTCTCGTCATCCGCCACCCAATTGCCCTCGCCGTGCTTGATCGGGATCACGAGCTCGTCACCGAGATCGCAGCCGGCCGTGAAGGGCGTCTCCGTCGACTCGACGGTGACGGCCACGTCGGCGCAGACGAACTGCACCTGCCGGTTCGCCCGGAGGACGCCGGGCAGTAGTCGAGCTTCGCAGAGGATCTGGAAGCCGTTGCAGATCCCGAGCACGGGCCCTCCGTCCGCGGCGAAGGCCCGCACGCCGTCCATGACGGGCGCAAGGCTGGCGAGCGCTCCGCAGCGGAGATAGTCACCGTACGAGAAGCCGCCGGGGAGAACGACGCCGGCGACCTCGTGCGGAAGCTCGACGGCCGTGTGCCAGACGGGGACGGGATCCGCACCGAGCGTCGAGAGGGCGAGACAGGCATCGCCGTCGTCGTTCGAGCCCGGGAAGGTCACGACGGCGATCCGCGGGCGGCCGTCGCTCACGCGGGACGCCTCACGATCTCGTAGCTCTCGATCAGCGGGTTCGCGAGCAGCTCACCGCACATCCGCTCCACCTCGGCGATCGCGCGCTCCTCGTCGTCCGTGTCGATCTCGAGCTCCACCAGCCTGCCGACTCTCGCCTCGGTGACCGCGAAGCCGAGCGCCTCCAGCGAGGTCTGCACGGCCTCCCCCTGCGGGTCGAGGATTCCTGTTTTCGGTCGAATCAGGACCGTCAGCCGCATGCGACCACCTCCGGGCTCTCCCGGTACCGCTCGAACCCGACACCGGTGAGCCGCTCGAAGGCCTCGACGTACCGGGCCCTGGTGCCGGCGACGACCTCCGCCGGCAGCTCGGGCCCCGGAGCGGTCCGAGCCCAACCGGTCGAGAGGCACCAATCACGCACGTATTGCTTGTCGAAGGAGGGCTGCGGCCGGCCTGCAACGAACTCGGCCGCGGGCCAGAAACGGGACGAGTCTGGTGTGACGGCCTCGTCTGCGAGCGTGAGGACGCCGTCGTGGTCGAGCCCGAACTCGAGCTTCGTGTCCGCAACGATGATCCCGCATCGCTCTGCGTGGTCGGTGGCCGCGCGATAGAGCGCGAGCGTCGCCTCGCGCGCCTCGGCGTATGCGTCCGCACCACAGAGCTGCTCGGCCTCGGACTCCGTGATGTTCAGGTCGTGGCCAGAGACCGCCTTCGTCGCCGGTGTGACGAGCGGTCGGGGCAGCCGCTCCGACTCGCGAAGACCAGCGGGGAGCCGGTGCCCGCAGACCGCGCCGGACGCGCGGTAGTCGTTCCAGGCCGAGCCGGCGAGGTATCCGCGCACGACGAACTCGACGGGCAGCATCTCGAGACGCCGGCATGCGATGGCGCGGCCGTCGGGACGAAGCTCGATGAGGTGGTTCGGGACGATCGCGCGCGTGCGGGCGAACCAGTACGCGGAGAGCCCGGTCAGCACGCGCCCCTTGTCGGGGATCTCGGTCGGCAGCACCACGTCGTACGTCGAGATCCGATCCGAGGCGACGAGCAGGAGGCGCTCGCCGTCGAGCGCGTACACCTCTCGCACCTTCCCGCTGCCGATGTGCACCGCCTCAGGCAGGGACGGCCTCGCGCGAGGCGACGAGCGCCTGGAGCCGCTCGAAGATCGTGTCGACGTGCGCGGTGAACGCCTCGAGCGCGAAGACGCGGTCGAGGTCGACCTGGCCCGCGAGCTCGGCGTCGCCGCGGACGAGCTCCTGGAAGTCGAGCCCTTCCTCCCAAGCCCGCATCGCGTGCCGCTGCACGTGTCGGTACGCGTCGTCGCGGCCGAGTCCGCTCTCGACGAGGGCGAGCAGCACGCGCTGACTGAAGAAGAGCCCCTGGCTCGCAGCGACGTTCGCACGCATCCGCTCGGTACGCACGACGAGCCCGCCGACGAGCCACGCGAACCGGTCGAGCGCATAGTCGACCGCGAGGAACGAGTCCGGGAGGACGATTCGCTCCGCCGAGGAGTGCGAGATGTCCCGCTCGTGCCACAGCACCACGTTCTCCAGCCCGACGAGCGCGTTCGCACGCACGACACGCGCAAGCCCGCAGATCCGCTCCGCGGTGATCGGGTTGCGCTTGTGCGGCATGGCCGACGAGCCCTTCTGGCCCCGCCCGAACGGCTCCTCGACCTCGCGCACCTCGGTTCGGGCCAGATGCCGGATCTCGGTGGCGAATCGGTCGAGCGAAGACGCAGCCAACGCGAGCGCCGAGAGCAGCTCTGCATGCCTGTCCCGCTGGACGATCTGCGTCGAGGTCGGCGCCGGCTCGAGACCGAGCCGCTCGCACGCGAGACGCTCCACCTCCGGATCGATCGCGGCGTACTGGCCGACGGCCCCGGAAAGCTTGCCCACGCGCATTCCCTCGATCGCGCGCTCCAGCCGCACCCGGTCGCGATCCAGGGCGAATGCCCAGCCGGCGAGCTTCAGCCCGAAGGTTGTCGGCTCGGCGTGGACGCCGTGTGTCCGACCCATGCAGATGGAGTCTCGGTGCTCGACGGCCCGGGCGACGACGGCGTCGAAGGCACGCCGAAGATCGACGAGCACGAGCGCGCCGGCCTCCTGGACGACGAGCGCGAGCGCCGAGTCGATCACATCCGAGGAGGTGAGCCCGAAGTGGAACCAGCGCCCGTCCTCACCGAGAGTCTCGGCGACCGCATCGACGAAGGCCGCCACGTCGTGATTCGTCGTGCGTTCGATCTCGGCGACGCGTTCGACGGACGGTGCCCGAGCTGCCGTTCGAATCCGGTCGACTGCCTCGATGGGCACGGCACCGACCTCGCCCCATCCTTCGAGGGCTGCGAGTTCGACGTCGAGCATCCGCGCGAGACGTGTCTCGTCCGACCAGATCCGGGCCATCGCGGGCCGGGAGTAGCGAGCGATCACGGCGTCATTCTAGAGCGGCCACTGGAGGGCCTTGTTACCGGGTTGCCACGAAGATGGCACACACCTGGCACACGTTCGTCCCGTTTGTTGTCTGAAAAGGCGATAAAATTGTCAGTGGGTGGTGGGTTGGGTGCCCCAAACGGCGCTCGCAATTTGGCGATTTCTACGCGACGTCCAGTGCGATGTCGCTCCGCTTGCGCGCTCGGTCGATCCGGATCAGCGCGGCCGCCTCGTAGGCAGACGACCGCGCGTCAGACAGCGTCGCGCCGGTCGCCGTGACGCCGAGCAGTCGCCCGCCGTTCGTGACGAGCCGGCCGTCGCGGCGCGCCGTCCCCGAGTGGAAGACGAGCGCGCCCGCCGCCTCCGCCCGGTCAGCGCCCTCGATCACGTTTCCCCGATCACCCTCGGCCGGGTAGGCGCCGGCCGCGAGCACGACGGTGACGGCGTAGCCGCTCTCGCGGTCGAGACGCACGCCGGCGAGCGACCCGCCCGCTGCAGCCACGAGGGCCTGGAGGAAGTCCCCGGCGACGAGCGGCAGGACGGACTGGGTCTCCGGGTCGCCGAACCGGCAGTTGTACTCGAGCACCCGCGGGCCGTCGGCGGTGACGATGAGGCCGGCGAAGAGCGTGCCGACGAACGGCGTGCCTCGGCGCCCGAGCTCGGCCAGGACGGGTCTCACGAAGGCGTCGAGAAGCTCCTCGAGGTCGTCCACGCCCGGCACTGGCGCGAACGAGCCCATCCCGCCGGTGTTCGGGCCGGTGTCACCATCAAAAGCCCGCTTGTAGTCCCGCGCCGGCGCGAGCGCGAGCGCGTCGACGCCGTCGCAGATCGCGAGCAGCGACACTTCCGGGCCTTCGAGCAGCTCTTCGGCGAGGAGGTCGTCGCCGAGGGCACCGATCTCGCGGAGACCTGCCTCGAGCTCCTCCTCGGTGCGGCAGACGGCGACCCCCTTGCCCGCCGCGAGACCGTCGGCCTTCAGCACACACGGTGCACGAGGGGTGGCGAGGAGCCGTGCCGTGGGGATGCCGGCCGCCGCCATCACGTCCTTCGCGAACCGCTTCGAGCCTTCGATCCGCGCAGCGCCGGCGGACGGACCGTAGACGGCGATTCCCGCGTGGCGCAGCACGTCGGCGACGCCCGTGACGAGCGGCGTCTCCGGCCCGACCACGACGAGGCCGATCTCGAGTGAACGCGCCAGGGCGAGCAGCGCCTCGCCGTCGTCGGCTGCGACGGGATGGCACGTGGCGAGCGATCCGATCCCCGGATTGCCCGGCGCGGCGTGCAGCTCGGTGAGCGACGGCGACGACGCGAGCCGCCAGGCGAGCGCGTGCTCCCGGCCACCCGACCCGACGACGAGGACACGCACGACGCGACCCTATGCGGAGAGCGTCAGCACCGCGTCCCGTGCGGCGCCGGTTCCGACAAGCGTCACGGGAACGCCGAGAGCACCGGCCACGAACGAGACATAGCCCGCGGCCGCCGGGGGTAGCGTCGGGCCGGTCAGGTGCTCGCGCCATCCGGGGAGGGTCTCGAAGACGGGCGCGCAATGGTGGAAGTCGGACTGGTTGGCGGGAAAGTCGTCGGTCTCGCCGCCGTCGGGCAGGCGATACCGGACGCAGACCGGCAGCTCCTCGAACTCCGAGAGCACGTCGAGCTTGGTCAGCGCGAGCGACGAGATGCCGTTCACGCGAACCGCGAACCGGAGGGCGACGAGATCGAGCCAGCCGCAGCGGCGCTCGCGACCGGTCACGGTGCCGAACTCCTTGCCGAGCTCGCGCACCTGCTCCTGCGCCGGGCCTGGGATCTCGCTCGGGAACGGGCCCTCGCCGACGCGCGTCACATAGGCCTTCGCCACGCCGACGACATCGTCGATCCGCTGCGGCCCGATCCCGAAGCTCACCGCGGCGCCCGCCGCGATCGGACTCGACGAGGTGACGAACGGGTACGTGCCGTGGTCGAGATCGAGCAGAGTGCCCTGGGCACCTTCGAACAGCACGCGGCGACCGTCGCGCAGCGCACGGTCGACGAGGAGCGACGTGTCCTCGACGTAGGGCGCGAGCCGCTCGGCGTGGGCAAGTGTCCGGTCGGTGACGTCGACCACGTCGAACGGGTCGATCCCGTAGACGCGCTCGAGCCAGATGTTCTTCTCACTTGCCGCCAGGTCGATCTTCTCCCGGAGGATCTTCGGGTCGAGCAGATCCTGAACACGAATCCCGATCCGCGTCGCGCGATCGGCGTAGGCAGGGCCGATCCCGCGGCGGGTCGTCCCGATCTGGAGCCGACCCAGCCGCCGCTCGCGGGCACCGTCGAGCGCGACGTGCCACGGCATGATCAGATGCGCGTTGCCCGAAACGTGAACGAGACCGGCCGTCTCGTGACCACGCGCCTCGAGCTCGTCGAGCTCTGTAATCAGCACCTCCGGGTCGACCACGCAGCCAGCGCCGATCGCGCTCGCGACCCCGGTGATGATCCCGGACGGGATCGCGCGGATCTTGTACGTCTCGCCGTCGACGACGATCGTGTGACCCGCGTTCGGCCCGCCCTGATAGCGGCAGACGAGGTCGGAGTCCTGCGCGAGCAGGTCGACGATCTTGCCCTTCCCCTCGTCGCCCCACTGCGCGCCGACGATCACGGTCGCTGGCACGTGCCCTAGTCTCGCACGCCGGGCGGGTGGCGGAGCCGGGAGCGGGCGAAGGGCTCAGCCTTCGTCGGCGGCGAACGTGAACCGAGTGCCGACACTCGACTGGATGAACGCCTCGGGGAAGCGCGCAGCAAGCGCATGGGGGGCGCGCCAGCCGGTGCAGTGCGTGGGGACGAGGAAGTCCGCCGCGAACTCGGCGAGCGGGTCGCACGTCGGCCCGATGATCGGCTCGAACGCGCCCCCGCTGAGATGGAAGCCACCCAGGACGAGCCCGCGGCTCTGGAGCGGCTTACCGTCGGTCGCAGCTCGCGCTGATCGCGGCGGCGGTCGGCACGACCAGCCTGTGAGGTTTCCTAGGCGGCGCCGGCGAGGTCCGTGAACTTCGCGTAGCGCTTCAGGAAGCTGAGCTTGACGTCGTCGGTGGGGCCGTTCCGGTGCTTGGCGAGGATGATCTCGGCGATCCCCTGCGCGTCCGACTCCTCTCGGGCGTAGTACTCGTCCCGGTACACGAAGAGCACGAGATCGGCGTCCTGCTCGATACTGCCGGACTCCCTCAGATCAGAAAGAATCGGGCGCTTGTCCTGGCGCGACTCGACGGCGCGCGAGAGCTGCGAGAGCGCGAGGATCGGGACGTCGAGGTCGCGGGCGAGCACCTTGAGGTGCCGCGAGATCTGCGAGACCTCCTGGACGCGGTTCTCGACCGTGCCGCCTGCGGACATGAGCTGCAGGTAATCGACGACGACGAGGCCGAGGTTCGGCAGGCGGCTCTTCAGGCGCCGTGCCTTCGAGCGCAGCTCCATCATCGTGATCGAGCCCGTGTCGTCGACGAAGATCGGCGCCTTCATGAGCTTGTCGCACGCCGCCGTGAGGCGCGGCCAGTCCTCTTGGGTGAGCTTGCCCGAGCGCACGCGCTGTGACTCGACCTTCGCCTCGCTGCACATGAGGCGCTGCGTCACCTCGGCCTTCGACATCTCGAGCGTGAAGAGCGCGACCGGGATCGACTCGCGGACACCGAGGTTCGCGGCGATGCAGAGCGCGAGCGCGGACTTCCCCATCGAGGGACGTGCCGCGAGGATGACGAGGTTCCCGGGCTGGAAGCCCGACGTCAGGCGGTCGAGCTCGCGGAACCCGCACGGGACGCCCGTCACGTCGGTGCCTGCCTCGTAAAGCTTCGTGATCCGCTCGAAGCTCTCCGTCAGGAGCGGGCCGATCTCGGAGAAGTCCCCCGTCACGCGCTGCTGCGCCAGCTCGAACACGATCTGCTCGGCGCGGTCGACGAGCTCCGCGGTCTCGCCCAGACGCTCGCGGCCGAGGCGGACGATCTCCTGCCCGGCAGCGATCAGCCCACGAAGGGTGGCCGACTCCTTGACGATCCGCGCGTAGTGCTCGACGTTCGCGGTCGCCGAGACGAGCGCCGCGAGCTCCGCGATCCGCGGCGTGCCGCCGACCTGCTCGAGCTCACCCCGCTCCTCGAGCTCCTTCGCGAGCGTGATCGCGTCGACCGGCTCGCCCTTCGCCCAGAGCGCGAGGCACGCGCGGTGGATCGTCCCGTGCGACCCGCGGTAATAGTCAGACGCGTCGATGATCTCGGTGACGACACCGACCGCTGTCCCCGAGAGGAGCATCGCACCGAGGACGGCCTCCTCCGCCTCGATCGACTGGGGTGGGACGGCGGAGGCGGGCAGGGCGTGCGTCGTGCTCACTGCGCGCCATCAAACATGTCGCGGGGAGACGCGTCCAACCCGGCCATGGCCGCCCTCGGTGCAGGGACAAGGGAACACATGTTCTCATCATATCCCCAGTCGCGGATAGGTTCTCCACCGATCGGGGGCGGTCTGTCCCCGGTCGAATCCCGCTCAGAGCGGAGAGTTCGTACCGCGATCCACAATCGTGCGACGCGCTGTGGACGGTGTGGACGGATCTGTGGAAGACGGATACTGCGGGGGAGGATGGTGCAGGGGCTTGCGCGGCCCCTACACCTCGTCCTCGGGGCGCGCGGCGCCGTTCTCCTCGATCGACCCGCCGGGCTCGAGCCCCTCGTCGACCGCGACCGGCAGCTCCTCCTCGGCCATTGCCGCCTCGGTCGCGCGCAGAGCCGCCTCGTGCGCCGCCTCGGCCGCCTCTGCCTCGGCCCGCTCCTCGGCCTCGAGCGCAAGCAGCTCCTCCTCCGGCGGCAGCTCTCCACCTTCGGGTACGACGAGCGTCTTGACCTCGGCGGTGACGCCTTCGAAGACATGGACGGGGATGCTGAAGCGGCCGATCCGCTTGATCGCGTCGACGTCGATCTTGCGCCGGTCGACGCGGATCTTGCGCGTCCGCCAGAGCTCCTCCGCGATATCGGTCGGTGTCACCGAGCCGAAGAGCGCGCCCGTCGGACCCGATTTTACCTCGAACCGCAGCACCGTCTTGCCGAGCGTCGCCGCGATCTCGGCGGCCTGCTCCGACGAGCGGGCCTCGTGCCGGGCGCGATCGGCCTCGATCCGCTCGATCTCGGCGACCCGCCCGGGGGTGGCGACCTCGGCCAGCTTCCGCGGCAGCAGGTAGTTGCGCGCAAAGCCGCGCTTGACGTCGACGACCTCGCCCTTCAGGCCGAGCTTCTCGACATCGCTTCGCAGGATGACCTGCATCACGACCCCTGCACGTACGGAAGCAGGGCCATCTCGCGGGCGCGCTTCACGGAGACGGCGACCTGACGCTGGTGCCGCCGGCACGCGCCAGTGATCCGCCGGTTGCGGATCTTGCCCTTCTCCGAGAGGTAGCGCCTCAGCTGGTTGACGTTCTTGTAGTCCACCTCCGAGACCTTGTCCTTGCAGAAGTGACAGCTCTTGCGGCGGCCACCCGGTCCTCCCGGGGCGGGCCGCTTGCGTGGCGGTGCCTTGGCAGCCATTGGTTGCTCCTAGAAGGGGATGTCGTCGTCGGTCGGGGAGCTCGGGAAGTCGCCGGCGGGTGCGGGCTGGGCGTCGGCGGGGATGTAGTTGCTGCCACCCGAGCCGCCGCCCTCGCCGTCCTGCCGGCTGTCGAGGAACTGCACCGTCTGGGCGACGACGTCGACCTTCGAGCGCTTCCCGCCGTCCTGCGCCTCCCACGAGCGCCAGTCGAGGCGGCCGTCGATCCCGACGCGTCGACCCTTCTGGAGGTACTGGGAGAGGAACTCCGCCTGGTTGCCGTACACCTTGACGTCGAAGAAGTTGGGCTTGTCGACCCAGTTCCCGCCGCTGTCCTGCTGGCGGCCGTTGACGGCCAGCCCGAACTCGAGCACGGGCGAGCCCGACGGCAGGTGGCGCAGCTCCGGGTCGCGGGTGAGGCGTCCGACGAGCGTGACGCGATTGATGTCTCCGGCCATTACTCCTCCTCCGGGGGATCCGCGGTGCGTGAGCCGGCATCGTCGCCGATTGCGGCAGCCGCCGCCATTGGCCGTCCGGGACCCGCCTCGAGACGACGTGTCGCCAGGTGACGCATGACGTCGTCGTCGAGCTTCAGCACGCGCGAGACCTCATCGAGGGTCTCGGCGTCGGCGCTGAAGGCGATCAGGTGGTAGATGCCATCGTCCTTCTTGTCGATCGGATACGCGAGCTTGCGGCGACCCCACGGGTCGTGGCTGCCGAAGTGTCCGCCACCCTTTTCGACGAGCGCGCGCACGCCGCCGACGACCGTCGCCTGGCGCTCGTCGGCAAGGTCGGGGTCGAGCAGCAGCAGCAGTTCGTAGTCGTGCACGTGTTCCCTCTCTCCTTCCCTCGGTCTGAATCGGCCACACCGTCCGAAGCGCCGCCCGGGAAGAGGCTGCGCGCGGCGTGGCAGGAAGCCGCGGAAGGGTAGCAGTGCTTCTTCCGGTAACGATTTCGTGTTTCCGGGGCGCGAGACGCAAGCAGCGCGAGGACGCAGGGAGCATCCATGTCATCGGACATGGATGCGACCGAGGACGCGGCGATGCGCCGTGGATCGCGCGCCGGAGAC
>Ga0183260_10004467_pt1 | contig 11099 bp, 11 predicted proteins | sample AntDrymUQ4972206_2_FD_129768 | JGI IMG/M metagenome (GOLD analysis project Ga0183260, IMG submission 129768) | Polar desert sand microbial communities from Dry Valleys, Antarctica - metaG UQ497 (22.06) (version 2) (version 2) | ecosystem: Environmental > Terrestrial > Soil > Desert | place...
ACCGACAGCAGGCTGTGCGCCAGCCACGGGTCACCGGCCAGCATCGCGTCAGCGCCTCGCGTCGGGTGACCGCCGCCCACCGCGGGCCGTCCCGTCCGGCGAAGGAGACATCGCCGGCCGCTTGCCAGCGGTCGAGGTCGCGCCGTACCTCCTCGTCGATCTCGTCCTCGGCCGGTGTCCGCGTCGGCTCCGGACGGCCGAGCCGCTCGGCCCCCTGCGGTGGCGGCTCCCGGTGTCCGCGTCGTAGTTCCACCGAGCGCCGCAGGGTTCGGCGCCGTCCATCAGGACGTCGTGCCGGACCCGCGCCTCGCGGTAGAAGTCCTCCAGCAGCAGCCCGCGCCCACCCCGACCGGCCACCCAGGCCTCGAAGTCGACCTCCCCCGTCGCGAAGCCGCGCGCCGGCCGGACGCAGATCGGCAGGGACGTGACGAACGAGCGGGCGGCGTACGACGTCGGCGCGCAGACCGAGAGCCCGCCGGAGAACCGTCGCACTGACGGCGCGTAGTGCTCGACCTGCCGGAACTCCGCCTGCTCGCCCAGCTCCACCGCCCGGTGCCGCAGCGCGGACCGGACGAGGTACGCCTTCTGCCGGTGGAAGCGACGCCGGTGGAACACGGCACGCGACTCGATCAGCAGGACTCCTGGTCGGGTGCGTCGAGGAAGTGCGGGCCGAGCTGGTCGGCGAACAACCAGCGACGAGTCTGGCCGGAGCTCACGCCGCGAGCTGGCCCCGGCCGCGCATCGCCGCCACCGCCTCCGGCGCTGACGTGCCGTTCTTGTCCATGATCACCTTGACCTTGGAGGCGTACACGTCGACGTACTCCTGGCCGGTCATCGTCATCAGCTCGTACATCAGCTCGTCGGTCATCGACCGTTCGACGAAGCGGTCCCCGGACAGACCGTAGTAGCGGCTGAAGTCCAACGGTGCTCCGACCACGATCCGCACCCGGTGGAGCCGCGGGATCAGCCGGCCCTCCGGCTGCACCTTGTCCGTACCGCTGATCGCGACCGGGATGACCGGTACCTTGGCGTCCAGGGCCAGCCGGGCCACGCCGGTCTTGCCGCGGTAGAGCCGGCCGTCCGGACTGCGGGTGCCCTCGGGGTACAGCGCCAGCAGCTTGCCTTCGGCCAGAAGGCGCACGCCGGTCTCCAGCGCCGCCCGGGCCGCCGACCCGCTCGTGCGGTCGATAGGAACCATCCCGATGCCGCGGAGGAAGGTGCGGGTCAACCAACCCTTCACCCCGGTGCCGGTGAAGTACTCCTGCTTGGCCAGGAACGTCACCCGGCGGGGCACCATGAGCGGTAGAAACACCGAGTCACAGAACGCCACGTGGGCCGGGGCCAGGATCGCCGGACCCTTCTCGGGGATGTTCTCCAGGCCCTCGATCTTGGGCCGGAACAGGGTGCGAAGGATCGGTGTGAGGATCACCTTCATGATCCAGTAGAACACCGGCGACGCACCTTCCCCTCGGGACAGTTCAGACTAGAGACGACCGCCGTGCGGAGACAAACCAAGAGCTGGCGGCGGGCGTGGGAGCATTGCCGACATGCCCAACGTGCCCGGCGTCGCACCTATCCTGCCCGGCGCCGAGGCATTCGACTATGCCGGCGGGCCGACAGGCGTGTTGCTGTGTCACGGGTTCACCGGGACGCCGCAGAGCCTGCGGCCGTGGGGCGAGCACCTGGCCGCGGAAGGCGTCGCCGTCAGCTGTCCCCTCCTGCCCGGACACGGCACCCGCTGGCAGGACATGAACGACACGCGGTGGCCGGACTGGTACGGCGAGGTGGACCGGGCCTTCGCCGTACTGCAGACGAAGTGCGACAAGGTCTTCGTGGCCGGACTGTCGATGGGCGGCACGCTGGCGATCCGGCTGGCCGAGCAGCACGGGCCAAACGTCGCCGGGCTGGTGCTGGTGAACCCGTCGCTCGCCACCGAACGCTGGGACGTCAAGCTACTGCCCGTGCTCAGCCGCGTCCTCGGCTCGCGTCCCGGGGTCGCCAACGACATCAAGAAGGCAGGCAGCCGCGAGGTCGCCTACGACCGGCTTCCCCTCAAGGCCGCGCTGTCGCTGCAGGAACTCTGGGCGTTGACTCGGGCCGAGCTCGGCAAGGTCGACCAGCCCGTGCTGACGTTCCGCAGCCCGCAGGACCATGTCGTCGAGCCGCTGTCCGGCCGGCTGCTGCTCGAGGGTGTGTCCAGCACCGACGTCGAGGAGCGCCTGCTGCCCGACAGCTACCACGTGGCCACCCTGGACAACGACGCTCCGGCCATCTTCACCGACAGCGCCGAGTGGATCCAGGCGCGGGTCCGGCGTTCGGCATGAGCACGAGCCGGTGATGAAACGCGGCCGCCGGGACAACGGGCTGGACGCCACGTCCTTCGTACCGCTGCGCGACGTCGACCCGCGGGTCGGCGAGCACCTGCTCGACGTTCTGTACGCCGCCGGCATCGCGGCCTACCTCGAGCCGACCAGCGACGTCGACAGCTACACCCGGGCCATCTCGCTGCCGAGCCCGCCCAGCGACCGGCTCTTCGTGGACCGGGCCAGCCGCCCTACGGCGACGTCCCTCGTCGCCGAGCACGCCTCCGACGCGGTGGCCACGGCCGGGCCGAGCGATGCCGGCCGGGCCCTGGAGGAGGCCTGGGCGCAGATCGTCGCCGGGTACGACCGCCGCCCCGACACCCCCGTGCCGCCGTGGCCGGCCAACGAGGACACCGACGATGACCACGACGACGCCGCCGACCAGGACGCCGACGGCGCTGCGGACAGCCGCGCCGAGTCCCGCCGGGCCCACCCCTCGCAGACCGGCCGGGAGCGTTCACCAGAACCCGAGGCCACCGGCACAGACGCCGACACCGACGCCGACACGGACACCGACGAGCCCGAGGACCCGGAAGATCACTACGTCCCGCCGCCGCCTCCGCCGGTGCCCCGCCTCCAGCAGGCGACCCTCAGCGCGCTCGTCGTGATCGCGGTCGGTGCGATGCTCCTGGTCGCGCCTGGCGTGCTCGACCTCGGCGCGGACGTCAGTTTCGTGCTCGGCGTGCTGGGGATCGTCGCGGGCGTCGGGATGCTGGTCTACCGGATGCACGAGAAGCCGCCGTACGACGAGGATCCCGACAACGGCGCCGTGGTCTGAGAGCTGTGGTCTGAGAGAGGAGAGCAGGTAGGTGTCGCACACCGAGACCGTCGAGGTCACCGGGCACGTCATGGACAAGGGGGTGCTGGCCCGCATCCTCGACGACGTCCTGGAGTACGGCGGGGACTACCGGATCGCGCGGATCGACTTGGGCCGCCAGCACGAGGACGAGACCTTCGTGCGAATGGAGATCAGCGCCGCCGACGACGAGAAGCTGCAGCGCATCCTCATGCGGATCCAGATCCACGGCGCCAACCCCGCCGACCCCGGGGAGGCGCGCACCACACCCGCGCCCTCGGACGGCGTCTTCCCGCCCGACTTCTACTCCACCACCAACCTTGCCACCGAGGTCCGCCTCGACGGGCACTGGGTGCTGGTCCAGAACCCGGAGATGGACTGCGGCCTCGTGGTCGAAAGCGGCGCCGTACGCACCGTGCCGGTGTCCGACGTGCTCGCCGGCGCCGAGGTGGTCTGCGGCGCCGGGGGGGTCCGCGTCACACTGCCGGAGGTGCCGGCCGGCGGCGACGAGTTCGGCTTCATGTCCTCGTCGGTGTCCAGCGAGAAGCCGCAGGCCCTGCTGGTCCGGCAGATCGCGGCGCAGATGCGCGAGGTCAAGGCGGCCGGACAGAAGGTGCTCTGGGTCGGCGGGCCGGCGATCGTGCACACCGGCGCGGCACCGGCGATGGTGGCGCTAGTCGAGGCCGGGTACGTCGACGTGCTCTTCGCCGGCAACGCACTGGCCACCCACGACATCGAGTCGGCGTTGTTCGGCACGTCCCTCGGGGTGGACCTGGCCAAGGGCTCCGGCGTACCGCACGGCCACGAGCACCACATCCGGGCGATCAACACGATCCGCAGCTGCGGGTCGATCGCCGCCGCCGTCGAGCAGGGGGTGCTCACCGGCGGCGTGATGCACGCGATGGTCCAGGCGGGCAAGCCGTTCGTCCTGGTCGGCTCGGTCCGTGACGACGGGCCGCTGCCCGACGTCTACACCGACGTGATCCAGGGCCAGCGCGCGATGCGGGCCGGCCTGGCCGGCGTCGGCTTCGCCATCATGGTGGCGACCATGCTGCACTCGATCGCGACCGGGAACATCCTGCCCGCCGCGATCCCGCTGGTCTGTGTGGACATCAACCCCGCGACCGTGACCAAGCTCGCAGACCGCGGCAGCGCGCAGGCCGTGGGCATCGTCACCGACATCGGGCTGTTCCTGGAGCAGCTCGTCCGGGACCTCGTGCCCGGCTACCGGTACCCCGTCGAACTCGCGGATTAGCCGCGGCGGCGGGCCAGGTCGGCGGCCCCGATCAGGCCGGCCGCGGGGCCCAGCTCCGCCGTACGCAGGGTCAGCTCCGGGCGGTAGCCGCGACCGGTGAGCACGGCGGCGTACCGCTCCCGGGCCGGTTCGAGCAGCAGCTCGCCGAGGACGGACAGCCCGCCGCCGATCACGACGGTGCCCGGATCGAGGATCGCGGCCAGGTCGGCGATGCCCTGGCCGAGCCAGCGGCCGGCTTCGGCGAGCAGATCCAGGGCCGCCCGGTCGCCGGCCTGTGCCGCGGCCGTGACGTGCTCGCCGAGCAGCCGGGTCGGGTCGCCCTCGACCCGCTCGAGCAGGCCCGTGGCGACCGCCGGCGAGGACTCGGCCAGCTCGCGCGCGGTCCGGGCGAGGGCCCGCCCGCTGACGTACTCCTCCCAGCAACCGCGGTTGCCGCATGCGCAGGCCCGACCGTCGGGCACCACCCGCAGGTGGCCCCACTCCCCCGCGAGCCCGAACCGGCCGCGGAACAGCTCGCCGTCCACGACCAACCCGCCGCCGATGCCGGTGCCGAGCGTGACGCACAGCAGCACCGGCTCGCCGCGCCCGCCGCCGAAGCAGTACTCCGCCCACGCGGCGGCGTTCGCGTCGTTCTCCACGACCACCGGCACGCCGAGCCGAGCCCGCAAGGCCGCGCGCAGCGGCTCGTCCCGCCAGGCCAGGTGCGGGGAGAACAGCACGGTGGCGCGGTCGCTCCCGACCCAGCCCGCGGCACCGACGCCCACCGCGCCGATATCGTGGCGGCCGGTCAGCTCCTGCACGAGTTCGGCGATCACGTCCTCGGTGCCGGCCGCGTCGCGCGGGGTGGGCCGGCGGAGCTGCTCGACGACCCGGCCCGCCTCGTCGACCACTCCGGCAGCGGCCTTGCTGCCCCCGATGTCGACCCCGATGGCCAGGCCAGTCGACGTACTCCCCTCCGCGGAGGCGCGTAGCTCAGTCGACATGGATGTGCTGGACCGTCGCCGGCGGCGGCTCGGCCTGCTCGCCCGGCGGCGGGACGAGAACGCTGCGCAGCGCCTCGGCGAACGCGGTGCCCGCCGCGACCAGGCCAGCGGCCGCCTCGGGCCGGTCACCTCTCAGCAACGCGATGAGTTGGCAGATCGGGCAGTACCGGCACTCCGGGGTTGCTTGGCCTGCACCGGCGCCGGGCAACCAGTCGGAGAAGTGGCCCGGTGCCGACCCGGCTTCGCGGGGCACCTGGTCGGCGAGCGGGCCGGCGTACGCCCGGGCGGCGTCGGCCAGCGGGCCGGCGTGCGATCGTCCCCACTCCGACAGCGCCTCGACGAGCCGGCGCGCCTCCTCCGCGAGGCCGCCCGGTGCCGGCCCGGGTCCGTTCATCGCCGGCCGGGCCACAGCGCGGGGTCGGGGCGGAACGTCATGACCAGCCGCCCGTCGGTCAGCTCGGCGCGCTCGACCCGGCAGCGACGCAGCACACCGGGCAGCGCCAGCAGCCGCCGGTGCCCGGCGACCGTGAGCACGAGCTCGTCACCGCTGCGCGCCAGATCCACGGCCTCACGATCGACGTGCGGGAGCGGGAGGGCGAGTTCGTAGTGATCGTCCGCGACGCGACGGACCTGCGGCGCCTCAGGCGCGGCCGCGGCCAGCGGATCGGCGGCGCCGTACAGCTCGTGGCCGAGTTCGCCGAGCGCGGGCACGCCGAGCGGCTCGCCCGGCCGGTACGCCGCCGTATGGATCGGTACGCCGGGGAACGAGGCCTCCACGTCGGCCAGCCGGGCGGCCTGCGCCCCGGCCTGGGCCGCCCGCCATGGATCCTGCCCACCCGGGATCAGCCGGTTGACGACGACGGCGTCCACCCGGTGTCCGAACAGGGCCAGCGCGGTGGCTGTCCGGCGCGCCTCGGCCAGCACCAACGACTCCGGCGTCAGGACGAGACGCACCGTCGTTTCGGGGGCCGCCAGGAGTTCCTGGACTCCGAGCAGCGAACCGTGCAGCCGCGACACCGCCGCGACCACGGCGTCGCTGGGCATGGGCAGCCCGCCGAGCGGCCCCAGTCCCCGCACCACCCGCCGGTGCGCCGGCGCCGCGCGCTCCAGATACCAGTCGAGGACGCGCGGCAGCCCCAGCAGGCGCAACGTCTCCGCGCTCGGCGCGCAGTCCACGACGACCGCGTCGTACCGGCCACCCACGGTCTGCTCCCGGACGCTGTCGAGGGCGAGCAGTTCGGCGACCCCCGGCAGCACCATCAGCTCCTCGGCGGCGACCGTGGCGAGGCCACCGCGTCCGAGCAGCTCGACCAGGTAGCGCCTGGCGTCGGCCCAGGCCCGCTCGAAGCGAGCCTGCGGGTCGATCTGCATCGCGGACAGGCCGGTGTCGACCTCTGCGGGCGCCTCGTGCAGCAGCGTACCGAGCACACCACCCAGCGAGTGCGCGGTGTCGGTGGAAACCAGCAGCACCTTGTGGCCGCGGGCGGCGACAGTGGCCGCCGTGGCCGCGGCCACTGTCGTCTTGCCGACGCCACCCTTGCCGGTGAACAGGACCAGCCGCACCGGGCTACCCCTCCACCCGCTTCTTCAGCTCCCGCAGGGCGGTGTCCATGATGACCTTCTCGGCCTTGCGCTTGAACATGCCGAGCATCGGGATGCTCAGGTCGACGGCAAGGGAGTAGGTCACCTCGGTCCCGTCGCCGTGCGGCGCGAGCACGTACGAGCCGGTCTGCGACTTCTGCATCTGGCCGGACACCAGGTGCCAGTCCACCCGGGCGTCATCGGCCGCCCAGTCGTACTCCAGCACGTAGTCGTCCTTGACCACCCCGGCGTCCAGTTCGAAGCGAACCTGACGGGCGCGACCGTCGTCGGCGGCGCGGTCGAGGACCTCGCAACGCTTGACGAAGCCGGCCCACTCCGGATAGGCCGGGAAGTCCGCGATGACGGCCATGATGTCGCCAGGCGCGGCGTCGATGACGATCGACTGGGTGGACTCGTCGGCCATGGGTGGCACGCTACCCGGCGACGGTCAGACAGCCGCTGCACGTCGTGGCCTGGGTTCTGCCATCGGGAGACGCTAGATTCAGCGCCCTGCCCCGCCGCGATCCGCTGCCGCCGTCGAGAGAGGTCCCCCGTGCGCGAGCTCGCCGTCCCCGCCGTCGTCGTGACGCCGGCAGAGGCCAACCTGACCGACGCGGTCTTCACGAATGCCGAGGCCGACCCCGACCATGCGGCGTTCGCCGTCCGGCGGGGCGGGGCGTGGACCGACGTCACGGCCAAGCAGTTCGCCGACGACGTCACCGCGCTGGCCAAGGGTCTGGTCGCAGCCGGCGTGAACGCCGGTGACCGGGTGACGCTGATGAGCAAGACCCGCTACGAGTGGACGCTCGTCGACTACGCGATCTGGACCGCGGGTGCGGTGACCGTGCCCATCTACGAGACCTCCAGCGCCGAGCAGGTCCAGTGGATCCTGTCCGACTCCGGGGCGATCGGCGCCGTGGTCGAGACCGACGCCCACGCCGAACTGGTCGAGGGCGCCCGCCCGGACAGCCCTGACCTGCGCGAGGTCTGGGCGATCGACGGCGACGGCCTGGACCGGTTGCGCAGCGGCGGCAGCGAGGTCGGCGACGACGTGATCGCAGAACACCGTCGCGGGACCACCAGCGACAGCCTCTGCAGCATCATCTACACCAGCGGGACGACCGGCCGGCCCAAGGGTTGCGAGCTGACCCACGGCAACCTGCTCTTCGACATCGGCAACGCCATCCCCGGACTGTCAGCGCTGTTCAACAAGGAAGGCTCCACACTGCTCTTCCTGCCGCTGGCCCACGTCTTCGCCCGGTTGATCCAAGCCGGCGCCGTCCAGACCGGCGCAAAGCTGGGCCACACCGCCGATGTGAAGAACCTGCTGGCCGACCTGGGTGGCTTCCAGCCCACGTTCCTGCTGTCCGTCCCGCGGGTGTTCGAGAAGGTCTACAACGCCTCCAAGCAGAAGGCCCACGCCGACGGCAAGGGCAAGATCTTCGACGCCGCGGCCGACACCGCGATCGCTTACTCCGAGGCGCTGGACCGTGGCGGGGCGAGCCTGTTCCTGAAGGTCCGGCACGCCACCTTCGACAAGCTGGTCTACGGCAAGCTGCGGGCCGCACTCGGTGGACGGTGCCACTCCGCGGTCTCCGGCGGCGCCCCGCTCGGGGCCCGGCTCGGCCACTTCTTCCGCGGGATCGGGCTGACCGTCTACGAGGGGTACGGCCTGACCGAGACCTCGGCCGCCTCGACGGTCAACCTGCGGACCGCGCTGAAGATCGGCACCGTCGGCAAACCGCTGCCGGGAGTCGCGCTCCGGATCGCCGACGACGGGGAGATCCTGATCAAGGGCCCGCATGTGATGCGCGGCTACTGGCAGAACCCCGACGCGACGCGCGAGGCTATCAGCGCCGACGGCTGGTTCCACTCCGGCGACCTCGGCGAGCTGGACTCCGACGGCTTCCTGAAGATCACCGGCCGCAAGAAGGAGATCATCGTGACCGCGGGCGGCAAGAACGTCGCCCCGTCGGTGCTCGAGGACCGGCTGCGCGCGCACCCCCTGGTCAGCCAGTGCATGGCCGTCGGGGACCAGCAGCCGTTCATCGCCTGCCTGGTTACCATCGACCCTGATGCCTTCCCGACCTGGAGGTCCGCGCACGGGAAGCCGGAGGACGCCACGGTGGCCGATCTGCGCGAGGACCCGGAGCTGCGGGCGGAGATCCAGGGTGCGGTCGACGAGGCCAACAAGGCGGTCTCCGGCGCCGAGGCGATCAGGAAATTCCGGATCCTGCCGGTGGACTTTACCGTCGAGGGCGGCGAGCTGACCCCGAAGCTCTCGGTCAAGCGCAACGTCGTCGTCAAGGAGTACGCCGACGAGATCGCCGCGCTCTATACCCGCTGAGGCGGCTCAGCCCGTCGGCGGCGGGGTGAACCGAGAAAGATCAGGAACACACTGTCACTCGTAGGCGAAACCGGACAGGCCGGAACCCCCTCGTTAGCCTCGAAGCCGCCACCGACGTCGACGAACTCACCCAGTTCGGCCCAGGGCTCGCCGTCCTTTTCCACCTGCGGTGGCTCGGTCGTCCAGTCCGCCTCGAAGTCAACCACCAACAGCACTTGCTCGCGCCCACCGCCGGATTCCTCCAGCCACAAGCACCCGCTGTCGGGGTCGCCACCAAGGACACCCGCGCTGGCCGCGTCGTAGCCGATGCCCCGATCAGGTAGCACTGCCGCCGTCGCCGGTCCCTTGACACTGGTCGCACCGCAACCGGAGAGCAGGGTTACGAGAGCGAGAGGGACTACGGACGTCAGGGCCGAACGGAGCGCAATCACCTACTGATACCGGCTCATTCCGTCGGCGGTGGCGTGAACCGAGAGAAGATGAGGAAAAGGTGCCCGCCAGAAGTTCCCACCGGACAGCCGGCTACCCCCTCGTTGGCCTCGCCGCCGCCACCGACGTTCAAGAACTCACCGAGGTCAGCCCAAGGCTCGCCGTCCAGCTCCACGCGCGCTGGTTCAGGGGTCCAGTCCACGTGGAAGTCACCCACCAGCATCACTTGCTCGCGTTGGCCGTTGGGTCCTTCCAGCCACAGGCACCCGCTATCGGGGTCGCCGCGCAGAACACCTGAGTTGGCGGCCTCGGGTCCGCCGTCACGATCGGGCAACACCGCCGCCGTGGCCGGTCCGTCGATCGTGGTGCTGCCGCAACCGGCAAGCGCGACTACGCTCAGTGTCAGCAATGCCGCTCGAACGGCGTGCCCGTAGCCAGATCCGATCATGGCCGGACCTCTATGCGTATAGTGGGGAAGACGATGTTCGTGTCGGGGACCGTCGTGAAGATTGAGTACCCGAAGAGGGCATGGCAGGTGGCGCTCGTACCACCCTGATGAACCCCATAGGCCCACTGAGAGGTTCCGCCAGGTGGTCGGAAGATCCATGCCCCGCCGCTGTCGCCCGGGCCGGCGTCGAAGTCGACGGACGGCATGTTCCTGGGACCGTAGGCCGCTGTGATAACTTCACAGCTATACGAAGGGGTGCTGTACTGCGCGTTAAGGCACACCATCTCATTGATCTCGATAGTGGTTCGTTGCGTGATCGAGTACGTCAGTCTTGCCGGCGTGTTCGGGTTGTGGTAGTCGTATAGATAGCCACCTCCAGCTTGCCGCCAATACCCGTTGTCTATTCGAATGCGCGACACGTCTACCTCGGCGTCGTCGAAGGTCTGGCGCACCGGTCCGATAACCTGCTCGCCATGACGCCAGTTAAAGTTCAACTGGTTACCACAATGGCCTGCAGTGATAGCCCACCGGCTGCCGTCGGTTGCAGAGGAGGTGTAACCTAATGAGCAGTTCTTGCTTGACGCGACCAAATGGAGCACCACTCCTCCGCGCAGTGGTGCACCGCAGGCGTAGCGACTGTTGCACGCGTCGTCCTGGAGAACGATCGGCGTGCCGGGCACCAGCCTGCCCGAGGGGTGGGACGAGGCGAAGGCGGCGCCGCCCAGGGTTTCGTACACGACGGGGGTCACGGTGACGAGCACCGCGTTCTGCTCAAAGTCGACCGAACTCTGATCCACGCCGAGCAAGCCTAAAACAGGATCGAGCCCACTGTTGATGGTGGCCGACAGCACGCGGAGTTCTTCGGCCGGGAACGTGACCAAGTGCACCTGTGCCTCG
>Ga0183260_10004469_pt1 | contig 11098 bp, 13 predicted proteins | sample AntDrymUQ4972206_2_FD_129768 | JGI IMG/M metagenome (GOLD analysis project Ga0183260, IMG submission 129768) | Polar desert sand microbial communities from Dry Valleys, Antarctica - metaG UQ497 (22.06) (version 2) (version 2) | ecosystem: Environmental > Terrestrial > Soil > Desert | place...
GCCGATGTCCCGATCGAGGTCGACGGCGGGATCGATGACGCCACCGCCGGGCCCTGCGCCGAGGCGGGCGCCACCTTCTTCGTCGCCGGCTCGGCGGTCTTCGGCCAGGACGACCCGGCAGCGGCGTACCGCAAGCTCGTCGACGTCGCCGGGGCGGCTTAGGCCTTTCGCCGGGTTTTTACCTACGCCCTTGTAACCCCGGGCCGGTCGCGCAAGTATCAACCGCATGGCCCCGTCGACAGCGAACTTCCACGGCGACGACGCCGAGTGCCTCGTGGCCGCCTCGCTCGCCTGTCGCGCGTGCCTGTCAGGTGAGATCGAGTGGCGACTCGAGGTCACCGAGCACGATCCGCGTGTCCATTGCCGCTGCCGGCGCTGCGGCGGCACGCAGGTCGTCTTCGTCACCGAGAGCCAGGCGCTGCGGCTGTCGCTGCACGCGGGTTCGCACCTCGACACCACGCCCCGCCCGAAGCCGGACGCGCTGCTCGCCTGAGCTCAGGCGGCGGCGGCCGGGCTGCCGAGCCGCTGCGAGACGTAGCTCGCGATCGTCTCGATCCCGAGCGGAAGGTGCTCGTGGAAGAGCATGTGGCTGACGCCATCGAGCACGCGCAGCTCGGCGTGGGGATGAGCCGAGGCCTCGAAGGCCTCGCGCGTGAACTCGGGCGTGACGGCCCCGTCGGCTGAGCCGACGACCACCAGCGCGGGCGTCGTCAGCTCGCTCCAGTCGCGCGAAGGCTCAAATTCGAGGAAGGAGCTGACGCTGCGCGCAGTCGAGGTCGTGCAGCGAAGCGGGTCCTGCTCGTCTGCGAAGTAGGCATCGATCCGGGGGTCGCTCGTCATCGCCTCGTAGTCGGCCAGCTGCTTGCCGGGCACCGGGGCGTGCGGGGCCGCGCGCGCGATCGCTCGCAGCAGCGGCCGCTTGTAGCGCATCGCGGGGTCGTGGTGGACGTCTGGGTGGGCGATGTTCTGGCATACCGCGACGTCGACGTCGATCTCCCGCGTCAGCGCGTACCAGGACAGGATCCCGCCGAGCGAGGCCCCCGCCAGCGCGACCGGGCCGGCGAAGCGCTCGCGCGCGTAGCGAACGCTCGCCTCGATCACGTCGAGGCTGGTCTCGAAGGGGGCGTCACCGCGCCGGCCCTGGGAGATGCCGTGCCCGGGCCGGTCCATCGCGACGACGTTGAAGCCTCGCTCGCGCAGGCCGCCCGAGGCTGCTGTCAGGAAGCGCGAGTGGTCGCCGAGCCCGTGGGAGAAGACGACCGTGGGCGCGGCGTCGTCCTCACACGAATGCACCTCGAGGTGGACCTCGCCGCTGCGGAAGGGGAGGAAGTCGTGCTCGAGGCGCTCGAGGATCGCGTCGAACCCCTCGGGCCCACCCGTCGCCTCGCGCATCGCGGGCACGAGCTCGCACCAACGGCGCATCGCGGCGGTCGCCGGCGCGAGCGCCGCCTCTGCGACCTCCCGGCGGTGTAGCTCGCCGCGCGAGCTCAAGATCGGGCGGCGGCTCTGGAGCAGCAGCGCATGCGCCGCCTCGCGTGTCGTCATCGACGGCCGCCAGCCGGTCTCGTTCTGGAGCCGGGCCGAGCTGACGATCGCCTGGTGCTCGGCGAGCCACTCGCGCGAGCCGCCGGTGACCCCGAGCGCGAAGCCGGCGTCCAGGGCGGGGCGGGCGAGCGCCGCGGGCACCCCCACCACCCGCTGACCGTGGATCTCGGCGAGCTCGGCGATCGTGACGTGGTCCTCCGGCGCGAGGTTGAACGGCCCGGTGGGCCCGCCCTTGGCCAGCCGGTGGAACGCATCGGCCATGTCTTCGCCGTGCAGCAGCTGGAACTCGAGGCCGGAGCGCGGCACCGGCGCGACGGGCCCCGTGATCAGGTCGATCACCGGGTTGGAGAAACCCTCGCCGAAGATCACGACCGGGCGCAGGAGCGCGATCTCGAGCTCGCTGTCCTGATTGCGCCGCTGCCACCACTCGACGTAGTGCTCGACCTCGGCCTTGTCATGGAAGTAGTAGAGGTCGGGGTTGCCGCGCGGGAACACGCTCTCGTCCACCGGCCGCGGATGGTCGGGGTGCGAGCCGTAGGCCGAGACGCTCGAGGCGATCACGAGCCGGCCCACCCCGGCTGCGGCAGCGGCCTCGAGCACATTGCGCGAACCACCGATGTTGACGTCGTGGGTAAGCGCCTTGTCCTTGATCTCGCGCACGACGAACGCGAGATGGATGACGGCGTCGCAGCCGCCGAACACCTGCTCGAGCCGCGGCGAGCGCACGTCCTCCCGCTCGAAACGGAGCTTGTCATGACCTGCGCGCGGCTCGCGCCTGTCGATTCCGACGATCTCCTCGATCTCGGGGTCCGCCCCGAGTCGCGGTAGCACCGCGGTGGCGAAGTCGCTCGCGCAACCGGTGACTGCGACCTTCATCGCCGGAGCCTCGTCAGCGCCGCCGCTTGCGCTTGCGCTTCCTGGGACGCGCGCTCTCGGTGTCGCCGGCTTCCGGCCCGGCGCCCGGATCCTCGCCGTTGCCCCTGACGCCGCCGGCCTCGCTTGCATCTGCCTCGTCGTCCCGGCGCGACGCCGGCGTCAGACCGCGCCTTTCGGCGGCGCTCGGCCACGGCGCCGCCTCGCCGCTATCCCACGCCGGGCCTCGTCCTCCAGGCCAGCGGTCGAGGAGGAGCGCGACCAGCGAGCCGAGCCAGAACAGCTGCAGGATCGCCGGGCCCGTGAAGACGGGGATCACGTAGAGGGCGCCGGTGATGATTCCGATCACCCCGAGGAAGCGACCCAAGAGGCCAACGCGCATCGCGTTGAGGTTCAGCAAGACCATCGAGAACGCCAGCCCCAGGGTCCCGCCGGCGCCGAGGGCGACCGCGACGCCATCGCGCTCCTCCAGCAGGTTCTCCGCGTCCGCCTCCGCGAACAGCGGCGGCGTGTAGCTGGTCATCTCGCGCAGGAAGTCATCGGCCAGGCCCACCCGCGAGATGTCGAGCAGGACGCCGGCGACCCCGAACAGGATCGGACCGGCCACACCGAGCACGAGCGCCACGGCCAGGAGCCGCTCGTGCCTGTGGCTCGTCACCCGGTAGAGGTAGGCGAGCACCACGGCGAGCAGCGCGAAGGAGAGCCCCTGGACCACGCTCGCGGCGATGAAGGTCCCTCCCGCGTCGTGGATCGCACCCAGCAGCGAGCTGGCGTTGTCGACCTCGTCGCTGGACGGGCCCGACAGCGCCGAGGCCTCGAGCAGGGCGCCTGCGACGAACAGCGCGATCGCCCCGGCCGCCGCGGCGGCGGCGGGCCGGCCCGCCCGGGCCTCCCACTCGAGGTTCTCTTGCGTGGCCTTCGCCGGTCAGCCCTCGCGCTTCTCGGCCTCGAGGCGCTCCGCCCGCTCGGGCGGCGGCTCCACCTGGCTCGAGCGCGGCGGGTAGTAGTCGGTGTCCTCGGGCTCCACGATCCGCGAGAGGCGCTCGCCGGCCGCCAGGACGAGGTTGAGCGCCGGGGCGGCAAGGGCGATCACGCGCTCGAAGCGCTCGCGCGTCTGGATCTGCTGCGGGGTCATCGGCGGCATCGGCTGGAGCGCCGCGAAGCGTACCGGCCGGTATCCGGTCGGCCTCAGCCGACCGGCGGGACGATCCGCAGCACGCGGTCGTCGCCACCACGCGGCGAGCCGCGTCCGTCACGGTTGCTCGTGAGCGCGTAGAGCGCGCCGTCGGGGCCCTCGACGACCGTCCGCACGCGGCCGAACTCGCCCTCGAACAGCGCCTCGTTGCGAGTCACCCGGCCGCCGTCGAAGGACAGCTTCCGGATCTGCTCGCCGATCAGCGCCCCGAACAGGAAGTCGCCGGTCCAGGCGGAGCCCGGCAGGCTCACGAATGTCGCGCCCGACGGGGCGATCGAATCCTCGTAGACCGCGACCGGCGCCGTGAAGCCGCCATGGTCTCGCCCGCGGGCCTCCGGCCAGCCGTAGTTGCGCCCCTTGCGCAGCACGTTCACCTCGTCATCGCCATCGGGTCCGTGCTCGGTGGAGACCAACCTGTTCGTGCCCGGCTGCCAGTCGAACCCCTGCGGATTGCGATGCCCGGTCGTGAAGATCTCGGGCCGCGCCGGGCCGGCGCCACGGTACTGCGCGGGCGAGAGCCGCAGGAACTTGCCGTTGCGCGAGTCGCCCTGCTGAGCGAGGGCGTCCTGTCCCGCGTCCCCCGTCGAGACGTAGAGGCGCTTGTCGGGCCCGAAGTGGATCCGGCCGCTGTCGTGGATCGGCCCCGCCTGGATGCCGGTCAGCACTGTCGCGTCCTCGGCCAGCTTGCCGCCCCGGTAGCGGTAGCGGGTGATCTTCATCCCGTCCGCGGTCGTGTAGTAGAGGTAGACGAAGCGGTTGCGCTTGAACTCGGGGTCGAGCGCGATGCCGAGCAGGCCGCCCTCGCCGAGGGCCGATACCGGCACGCGCGCGGCGGGCTCTCCGCGCAGCTTCCCCGCCGGCGAAAGCACGCGCACACGACCGGGTCGTTCTGTCACGAGCGCGCTGCCGTCGGGCAGGAAGGCGATGTCCCAGGGGACGTCGAGGCCGGAAGCGTAGGTCGAGGTCTGCGCGGCGCCCCTGCTGCGGGCGAGCTTGCGAGAAGCCGGCTTCGCGGGCGGCTCGGCGCCGGCCGTCGTCTGCTGGGTGTCCTGCGTCGAGGTCTGCGCCTGCTGCGGCTCATCGTCGTCTCCTCCACAGCCGGCCGCCACGACCGGCGCGGCGAGAAGCAGGGCGAGTGCGAGGCTGCGCATGAACCGAGTACTAGCTACCCGTTGTGACGGGAAGCTGAACGATCACTTACCGGCGGGGTGCGCGCGGCCGACGAGCCGCAGCAGCAGGCTGCGGGGGGTGTGCTGGCCCGCTATCGCGCCGACGCGGTTGAACGTGCCTGGAATCACGACGCGACGGCCGGCGTCGAGTCCCGCGATGCCCGCCTCCGCGACGTCCGCCGCGTCGACCCACATGAAGCTCGGGGCCAGCTCCTCCGACTCGTCGAACCCGGCCTTGGCGACGAACTCCGTCTTCACGGGCCCGGGGCAGAGCGCCGTCACGGTCACGGCCGTTCCGCTGACCTCCTGGCTGAGGGCCTCGGTGAAGGAGAGCACGAAGGCCTTCGAGGCGCCGTAGGTGGCCTGCAGCGGGAACGGCTGAAACGCGACCGTCGAGGCGACGTTCAGCACGGCCCCGGCCTGGCGGTCCACCATCCCCGGGACGAAGCGCCCGCAAAGATCGACCACCGCCTCGACATTCGTGCGCACCATCGCGACCTCGTTCTCGCGGTCGAGCTCCCGGAAGTACCCGGAGCTGCCGAAGCCCGCGTTGTTGACGAGCACCGCCACGTCGAGCCCCAGCTCGGCGACATCCGCCTCGAGCTTGTCCCGCGCGGCGGGATCGTTCAGGTCGCAGGCGAGCGTCTCCGCGCGGACGCCGTGGCCCGAGGAGAGCTCATCGGCCAGCTCCCGCAAGCGCTCCTCGCGCCGCGCGACGAGCGTCACCCCGTGCCCGCGCCGCGCCAGCGAGCGCGCCATGTCGGCGCCGATACCCGAGGAAGAGCCGGTGACGAGGCAGGTCGAGCCGGGTGAAGGAGGGGGAAGCGCCATCGCCGGCGGGAGGGTACTCCGCCGCCGCCCTACAATGAGGCCATGTCCTCGGAAGATCCCTTTGGCGGCATGTTCGGCGACCCCGACGAGCTGCGCAAGCGGCTCGGCGAGATGGCCGAGCAGATGCAGGGCGCTCAGAAGGTCGCCTGGGCCGACAACGCGATCAAGCTCGCGGTCGACATGACCGTCGCCGGCATCAACCGGCTCAACCTGCAGGGCAATGCCGAGCAGCAGGCGACCGAGATCCGCGACGCGATCCGGCTGCTGTTCCCTGAGGCCGTCACGCTCGTGCGCGAGGCGCGCGAGGGCCTCAACAACTAGACCGCCTGCGCTCCCTTCGCCGCCTGGTTCTCGGCCTCTCGCTCCTCGCGCCCGCGCGCGATGATCTCCTTGAAGCTGCGCGCGCGGAAGATGAACACGAGCGAGCCGAACCCGAGCGCGAACGTGAACGCCGCGATCGCGACCTGCTGGCCGACGGAGTAGGCGGCGACCGTCGCCGAGGCAGCCGTCCCGCTGAATACCTTGACCAGCAGCGCCTGCTGAACGCCGGCGCCCTGAGGGGTGAACGGGACCGCCGAGCCGACCGCGTTGACCCCCAGCACGAGCAGCACGTTCGTGACCGAGCCGCCGACGTTGAATGCCTCGAGGATGAACCAGAAGGCGGTGAAGCGGAAGCACCAGCCGATCGCCTGCACGCCGAAGACCTGGCGCAGGTAGCGCTCGCGATCGCGCAGGATCGTCAGCCCCTGCCGGACGCGAGCCCAGAAGGCCTTGGCGCGCACGGAGTAGCGCGCGATCAGGTACAGCGTCAGGATCGCCAGCGCCGTGAGGAGAAAGAGCGTGAAGCGCGGGTGCGAGGCGAGGTAGGAAAGGTCGAAGGCGTTCAGCTTCGAGAAGTCGGGCGGCTTCGGGAAGACGCCCTGGGTGAACGCGAAGCTGAGGATGAGCACGCCCATCGCGGCGTCGAAGCCGAGCTCGACGACGAAGCTCGAGGCGACGGCGGGGTAGCTCGAGTGCGGCACCGAGGTCTTCGTCAGGAACAGCCGCACGACGTCGCCGCCGCGGGCGGGGATGACGCTGTTGAAGCCGTAGCCCGCCATGTAGGCCCCCCAGATGTCGAGCCAGCGGAACGACTCGTCCGGGTACGCGGCGCGCAGGATGTTGAACGACGCGCGCGAGCGCAGCGTCAGGTAGATCCCGAACGCCGCCAACCCCAGCGCCAGCGAGCCCCAGCCCACGTCGGCGAGGCTCGAGAAGAACTGCTCGAGGGCATCGAAGAACGACGTGAAAGAGCTGCCGAAGTCCGCCGCCGGGAGCGCCACGGCTACACCGTAGCCGCGCCTACTTCAACAACCTCGACAGGCGGCGGTCCTTGAGGACGCGCCCGCCCGTCTGCTCGGCGGGGCAGTAGCTCATGACGTAGTCGCGGAAGTGAATCGCCTCGAGCTTCGTGCCGCAGCGGGGGCACGGCTCGCCCTGGCGCCGGTGGACCTCGAGCGGCATCGGCATCTTGTCGGGCACCGTCTCCCCGATCACCTGCTCGTAGTGCTCGAGCGCCGCCCCGAGCGCCTCGTCACAGGCGGCCCGCAGCCGCTCGACCTCCTCCGGCTCGAGCTCGGCGCCCTTGCGGAACGGCGACAGCTCTGCGCGCCAGAGGATCTCGTCCACCCACGAGCGCCCGATGCCCGCGATCGTGCGCTGGTCGCGCAGCAGGGGATGAAGATGCCGTGGCTGGTCGATCAGTTTGGCGAACACCTCGCTGGCAGGGGCCGGGAGGGCGTCGGGGCCGAGGGTCGCCACGTACTCGTCGTCGCCCACCTCGCCGGCCGCAAGCAGCTTGACCCAGGCGCGCTGCCGCGTGCCGAACTCGCGCAGGCGCAGCTCACGGCCGTCGGCGAGGCGGACGAGCAGCCGGGCGCTGCGGTCGCGCGCCGAGGCGCGCTTGTCATAGAGCTGCAGGCGGCCGGCCGACATCAGGTGGACGAGCAGCGCCAGCTCGCCGGCCTCGACCACGAGCATCTTGCCCCTGCGCGAGACGCCCGTCAGCGGCGTGCCGGTGAGCGCCTGGAGCGGCGGGTCATAGGTCTTGAGCGCGACCACCCCGGGTGCCAGCGCCGACTCCACCTCCGCACCGGCGAGCGCGGCAGCGAGCCGGCGAACGGTGATCTCCACCTCGGGCAGCTCCGGCATGCCCCGATGTTGGCAGGGTGCTCTTAGCCGTGAACTAGCGTGGTTGGCGGGCAGCGCCGTGGCTACCCTCACCGGCGTGAGGATCTCGATCGCCGCCGATGAGCGCACCGGCGTGGCCGAGGCGGTCGTCGAGCAGCTGCGACGGCGCGGCCACGAGCCGCTCGTGCACGGCGCGCTCGCCGACGATGAGCCCGATGCGTGGGCGTGGGCGAGCGAGGCGACGGGTCGGGACGTCTCCGAGGGCCGCGCCGAACAGGGAATCGTCTGCTGCTGGACCGGCACGGGCGCCTCGATCGCGGCGAACAAGGTTGCGGGCGTCAGGGCGGCGTTGTGCGCCGACGCCGAGACCGCGCGTGGGGCGCGGCGTTGGAACGACGCGAACGTGCTCGCCCTCTCGCTGCGGACCACGAGCGAGGCCGAGCTAGCGGAGATTCTCGACGCCTGGTTCGAGGGCTCGCCGAGCACGGACGACGACGATGTCGCGAACGTGCGCCACGTCGATGAGATCGGCTAGCGGCGTGGGATCCTGAAGCGGACGCTCCTGGCGGCCGAGCGGTTGCCGGCCTCGTCCGTCCCCACCAGCTTCGCGCGGTAGAGCGTTGCCCGGACGCGCTCGGCAGCCCGAACCGTGGAATGGCAGGATGCCGCGAGCATGAGCTCGCCCGACATCGTCGACACCCGCCAGGAGGCTGAGGCGCTCGAGCGCCCTCCGCTGCTCGTGCGCGAGCCACTGGCGGCGTTTCTCGACGCCGAGGGGCTCGGCGCCGGCGAGATCGAGGCCGAGCCGATCGGCGAGGGGCACTCGAACGTCACCTACCTGATCCGAAGGGACGGCGAGGTGTTCGTGCTGCGGCGGCCGCCGCGTCCGCCGCTGCCCCCGTCCGCCCACGACGTGCTGCGCGAGGCGCGGCTGCTGCGCGCGCTCGCCCCCACTCCCGTGCGCGGCCCGAAGGTGCTGGCCGTCTGCGATGACGAGTCGCTGCTCGGCGTCCCGTTCTACGTCATGGAGTACGTCGAGGGCACCGTGATCACGGACGCGGTGCCGCCGGCACTCGACACGCCCCCCGAGCGCGGACGCATCGGCGACGAGCTGATCGACTCCCTGATCGAGATCCACGGCGCCGACTGGCGGGCCTGCGGGCTCGAGGGCTTCGGCAAGCCGACCGGCTACCTCGAGCGTCAGCTACGCCGCTTCAACGGACTCTGGGAGCACAACAAGACGCGCGAGCTTCCGGTCGTCCAGGAGGTCGGCGACTGGCTCGCCGCGAACCTGCCCGAGTCGCCGACCGCGACCGTCGTCCACGGCGACTACCGCCTCGGGAACACGATGGTCGCCCACGACGCGCCCGCGCGCTTGATCGCGATCTTCGACTGGGAGCTCGCGACGATCGGCGACCCGCTCGCCGACCTCGGCTACCTCACGGTCAGCTGGAACGACGCCACCGAGGGCAAGGAGACGATGTTCTCGCGGCTCACGACCGTGACCCAGGAGGAGGGCTTCCACACGCGTGACGAGCTGATCGCGCGCTACGAGAAGGGCAGTGGCCGCTCGATGTCGGACCTGCGCTGGTACCAGGCGCTCGCGATCTGGAAGGGAGCCGTCTTCATGGAGGGCAACTACAAGCGCTCGCTGGCAGGCCCACCGACGACCCGTTCCTGGCGCTCTTCGACGAGGGCGTCCCCCAGCTCGCCGAGGCGGCGCACGAGATCACCAAGCTGCCGGCCCCAGGGGCCTGAGGGGTGGCGGCGCAACCCGAGCGGGCGGCGGGCATGCGCGGCGCACTGTTCGACTTCGGCGGCGTGCTGACGACGAACGTGTTCGACTCGTTCCGGGAATTCTGCGAGCGCGAGGGCCTCGATCCGCTGACCGTCAAGCGGCTCTTCCGCGAGGACGAGCGCGCGCTCGCCGAGCTGCGAAGGCTCGAGCGCGGCGAGCTGACCGAGGAGGAGTTCGCCGAGCGCTTCGGTCCGCTGCTGGGCATCGAGGACAGCGAAGGCCTCGTGGACCGGCTGTTCGCGGGGATGAAGGCGGACGAGGCGATGCTGGACGCGGTCGCGGAGGCAAAGCGGGCCGGTGTGCGCACGGGCCTGATCTCGAACTCCTGGGGCCGCGGCCGCTACGACCGCGATCGCTTCCCGCGGCTCTTCGACGGCGTCGTGATCTCGGGCGAGGTCGGGCTGCACAAGCCCGAGCCCGAGATCTACCGCCTCGGCGCCGAGCGGGTCGGCCTCAAGCCGCACGAGTGCGTCTTCGTCGACGACCTGCGCGAGAACTGCGCCGGGGCCGAGGCGGTCGGGATGACGGCGGTGCTCCATCGCGGCGCCGAGACGACGCTACCGCGGCTCGAGGGGCTGCTGGGAGTCGGGCTGCGCTGAGCGAGCGGCCGATAGCTCGACCATCGGCACCGGCAGGACCTCCAGTACTCGCGGATTCGCAGGCTTAGCTAACATACCTACATGCATGTACCTACCATGCAGATGTCCGGCACCCGGGCGGCGAGGTCAGGGTCCCCGACCGGCGCACGCCGGACGCAGGCGGAGCGGCGCGCGCGCTCGCGCAGCGCCCTGCTCGAGTCGGCCGCGCGGGGCCTCTCCCGCTACGGCTATGGCAATCTCATCCTGGAGCAGGTGGCAAGCGACGCCGGCTACACCCGGGGGGCGCTCTACCACCAGTTCGAGGGCAAGGAGGACCTCGTCCTGGCGGTGATCGATTGGGTCGATGAGACCTGGCGCCAGGAGGTCGGGAGCCTCGTCGAGGAAGAGTCCGATCCGGCCCTCGCACTGATCGCGCTGGCGCGCGGTCACGCCGTCTTCTGCCGGCGAGACATCGCCCGTGTGGCAATCGCGCTGCGGCTCGAGTTCAGTGGCCAGGAGCACCCAGTCGGGGGTCGGCTCGAGCGGGTCTCCGAAAGTCTCGTCAAGCGGTGCACCCGCCTGATCAGCGCCGGGCGCAGAGCCGGAACGATCCCGGCCGGGCCGCCGGCCAGAGTGGTCGCGCTCGCATTCATCGGCGCGATGGAGGGCACGGTCATCGAACTCGCCGGACGGGCGCCACACGATGAGGTACTGGCGGCGCGCGCGGCCGCGGGCACCCTCGGCATCGACCCCGACTCGATCTCCGTCGAATGAGGCTCCCGAACACCGCGCACACCTCCCGGCCCTGGCGGATCCACGAGCTCACCCGCGACTTCCGGCTCGAGGACGTGTGGGCCCTGCCGACGCCGGGCGGCCCGGACGACTTCCCTCGGCTGGTGCAGGGGATCGCCTCGGGCGACCCGGAAGGCTCCTCCCGCGC
>Ga0183260_10004470_pt1 | contig 11096 bp, 11 predicted proteins | sample AntDrymUQ4972206_2_FD_129768 | JGI IMG/M metagenome (GOLD analysis project Ga0183260, IMG submission 129768) | Polar desert sand microbial communities from Dry Valleys, Antarctica - metaG UQ497 (22.06) (version 2) (version 2) | ecosystem: Environmental > Terrestrial > Soil > Desert | place...
AAATTCAGATTTTATATTATCAAAAAGATCATTGATTCCAATTTCGTCTGCCACATCGACACCAGAATAATATTTAACTTTTGTGTCAAACCCCTCTTTTTTTATGATTTCATTTAAAATTCTAGAAGCTTCTAATAGTGGCTCTTTTCTCCTGCCCAATATTATTATATTATATCCAAGCTTTGCAAATTTTCTTGCTATGGCCTGACCTATGCCAGTTCCACTACCGGTAACAAGAATAGTTTTATTTTCCTGATTCATTTTAATAAATATGAAGGAATAATCCTCTTATATTAATTGTATTTTCAAAAAAAATTTACTTTTTCTCAAATAAAAAAAAGATATACGCATTTATAAAAAAAACTTATAAAAACAAGATTATTTCAGATACCATAGATATGCAAAATTATGGATTTGTTACTACAATTTCTGACGTGGAGGTATTATTAAGATGAGAATAAAATTTGGTTTGACATTTGGTTTAAATGTTGCAAGACTTGGTTTAGATGAGATACAGGTTATTACAGCTGCTCAGGTTGCTGATAGAACCAATTTTGACTCCATCTGGGCAATGGATCATACAAATGTGCCACAATGGAAAAATGCAGTAGTTAATGACGCATGGCTAATGTTGGGTGCTATTGGTGCTGTTACAAATAATGTTGAACTAGGAACTTGTGTAACCGATGCGATAAGAAGACATCCTTCTACTATTGCATTATCTACAGTTACCCTTGATAGAATAACAAAAGGACGGGGAATACTGGGCATTGGGGCGGGGGAAGCACAAAATGTCATAGATTTTGGCATTGAATTTAGTAAACCCGTAACAAAATTTAAAGAACAACTAGAAGTCATTGAAAAGTTATTCGAGTCCAACCCTGATAATAAAGTAAATTATGCTGGAAAGTATTATAATTTATTTGATGCTTGTTTGCAAGCAAAACCCATTCGAAAGCCAAGACCACCTGTATATATAGCTGCTGGTGCTCCAAAAACATTGGAGTTATGTGCAATGTATGGTGATGGATGGATACCCATAGGCTACACGCCGGAGTTATTTCAAAATCATGCAAATGTTATTAAAGACCATGCCAAAAGACTAGGAAGGGATATTTCCCTTTTTGAATTTGCAAATGATGTGGATGTTTATTTAACCGAAGACGGTGAAGGAGCTTGGGAAAAAATGAAAAATGCAGTGAAAGTCAGTTTATATAAGCCAGAACTTCTAAAAGTTCATAATATTCAACAAGATTCAGAATTTGATTTCCGAAAGTATTTTACTGAGTACGCAATGAATAAGCCCGAATTAATGGAACAAATGAAAAAAGCATCTATTAATATTCCAGATGATGTAGCCAGGACTGCGATTGGGGTAGGAAGCCCAGATGATGTTATAGAAATGTTAGAGAGGTTCATAAAGGCCGGGACAAATCACTTTATTATCAGATTCTGGGGAGATGGTTTATACAAAAATATAGAAACATTCGGAAACAAGGTAGTACCGTATTTCAGGGATTTGGATAAGTAAGTCGCTAAAAAAAACTATCCAGGGTAATATTCTTATTTGTTTTTAATGCTTTTTTTTCTCCCCATTTTAATCTATTTACAGGTTCTGCGTTATACCCTAAAAAATTGAGATATTTTGCAAACTCTACCTGAAATCCATGAATTGTAAAAATCTTTTCCGGCCTGCTTTTCTTTGTAACTTCTAAAAGTTCGTCAAAATCACAATGGTCGCTAAATGGAAAGACATAATCTAAACTCATCATGTGGCAATAATTTTTGTTTACTGCCCAACCACTAAAACCTACAGTAACTGCACCGAACTTTTCTTTTAAATAGTTAATAAAAGTGTTTTTTCCGCTAATTAATGGATATATTAATACCCATGGTTTTTTGTCCAACATGTTTTTTTCTTTTGCACGTGATAGAGATGTGGATTCCTCTAATACAATGCCAAAATTTTTATATATATTATTAAACTGATAAATGTTATCATGTACAATAAGGGGTTTCCATAACCCAAATAATGCGGTTAGAACTTGAGCTTTACCTAAAGAATATCCCATTAATATAACTGGGATTCCTCTTGCATACATTTCCGAAATCAATGAATTTACTTGATAAATTACCCTTTCAAGAGGTGGAAATTTATATTCTGGTTTGCCAAAAGTTGACTCTATGATTAGTGTTTCTACTTTTGGTATTTCGGGCTTATTTAAAAATGCTCTCTTTCTCGTTGAGAGGTCTCCTGTATAGAAAACTTCCTTGTTGAATAACAGACCTTTTGACCCTAACATATGACCATTGTCTATTAACTTAAAGTCTTCAAATGACTCTATATTGTTGCATATATTGTATCCCCTGATATTTGCAATTTCCGATGTAGCATTGGAACTAATAATTTTATTTTTTAAATTGAATTTTTTCAGATATTTTTTATTTAAAAGATGATCTGTATGGGCATGAGAAATAAATACGTAATCTTCATCTATTAAGTGGATAGGATCTAAGTATATTTTAGTTTTATTGCTTTTTAAAAATATTTCATTGTTCTTATCTAGAATTACCTTATATTCTATCACTATTTTTTTATTTTTTGTCATGATATTTATTTTGTTTTTCCATGACTCAACATCCTCCTTTATGTAAAAAGTTATTGTTTCATTAAAATTAAATTTGGCTTTTTTAATAAAAGATTGATTGAATAGTAAAATAGTTTATGTTTTATTGGACGGAATAGGTGATCTTCCTCATCCCGAATTAAATGAATTGACTCCATTGGAGTCTGCTATTACCCCTAATTTGGATAGAATAGCAAGAAATGGAATCTCGGGGCAAGTAATGAGTGTGGGTGAAGGTATTGCCCCTCAATCGGATATTGCAGTATTTAATATGTTAGGGTACAATTTTAAAGATAAAGACTATGTTGGAAGGGGGGTTGTAGAATGCCTTGGATGTAACATTGATTTTAAAAGTGGAGATTTAGCTTTAAGAGGTAATTTTGCCACTATTGACTCAAACAAAAAAATTATAGATAGACGAGCTGGAAGAATAATTTCCAAGCAAGACTCTATAGAAGTCTGTAACTTGATCAATAAAAATATCCGCATTTCTGCTGACCTGGAGATCACTATAGAGCCTACAATTGGCCACAGGGTCATATTGCATTTTAGAAAAAAAGACAAAGTATTGGGTGAAAATATAACTAACACTGATCCTGCCTATGATAAAATTGATGGCATTGGGATAGCTAAATCAACCTCAACCAATGAACTATATGTTGCTGATTCCCAATATAATGATGAGGTATCCAGGCCTTCTGCCAATATTGTGAATTCCTTTTCAGATCAAACAATTCGTTTGTTAAATAACTGTGACGTTAACACTAGGAGAGCAAACAATGGCTTGTTACCAATTAATTCTATCCTTTTGAGAGATGCTGGAAATAGGTACCCTCACGTCCAACCCATAAATGAAAAATACGGTCTTGATTTTGCATCTCTCGTTGATATGCCCGTAGAGATAGGCATTTCAAAAATTCTTGGTATTAAATCATACGAAGCAGGTAAACCTGATGAATATGAACTAAAGTCTGAAACACTTTTAAATAATATCAAAAACCATGACTTTTTTTATGTTCATATAAAGGGACCAGATGAATTTGGCCATGATGGTGATGCAAAAGGGAAAAAGAAAAATATTGAAGAAATAGACAAATATTTTTTTAAAAATTTAGGAGAGGGAATCAAGGATTTTAAAGATATGGACGTAAATTTTATTATTTCCGGTGATCACTCTACCCCATGCATTAAAAAATCTCATACTGACGATCCAATACCACTTCTTGTTTCCGGTAAAAACATTAAAACTGACGGAACCTCAAGATTTACTGAATCATATTCAAAAAAGGGAAAAATTGGTAAAATACTTGGTTATAAAGTAATAGAGCAGTCTTTGCATTATCTTAATCCAGTTATTGATAAATAATTTGAACTAGTGACTTAGTTTAAACCTTAATAGTGCTCCTATTTTTCCTAAACTTTGGATAGCTGCACCTTCTTCTGTTTTAGATGAGATTATCTCAAGTCTAGTTCCACTCAATGCAGATAATTCCTCTAAATAGTCAATGATATCTTTTTCTGTTGTTCGATAATCCATGCTAGAACAAACTGAGCATGGGTTTGAGTTTAGGTTTTGTTTGGTTTCGACCAAATGTTCATGGTCTACTATTTTTTCTATAGTGTTATTGCACTTATTGCAGATAAATTCCAATCTGATTAAATTTATATCATCAGTCACAATTATGAGATCGGTAATACCTGACTTTAATTTGTCTACAATATCATTTAAGCCATAGATTCCTAATCCCTTTCCGGAGTAGACTTCGCTCATGAATTTTTTAACTAATTTCTTTTCTTCCATCGATCGAAATTCAGACATTATGCCTTGTTCATTTACTTTGTCAATTATCTCCCTTATGCCCTCATCGCCAGTATATGATGTGTCTAGTATGGAAATGATGTTATTTTGTAACCTATAGTCTAAATATTCTTCTCGAATAAATGTGTCCTTTGTTGGCCCAGGCCCTCCAATTACAAGCCCTTTAACTGTGTACTCATCTATAAATATTTTTTGAGCATAATCGGCTACCCGGTGGTAATATTCATTGAGCTCATTATCTCTTAACCTTTCAAACCTTCTTGCAGATTGACCTCCTTGTCTGTGTTTGCCTGCTACCCCTGAAGTTAATGTTTCAACAGTTTGCCATCGCTCCCCTGTTAAAATCCCCAAACCTGTTTCTTGGGTATCTATCGAAATTATTCCAATGACTTTATCGTCTTTTAACATCTCTTTAATGTGATCTATCCAAAAATGATCGTCACATCTGTACAAACTTATTTGAACTGGTTTTGGGGGTATGATTGTATATATTTCAATTTTTTCTGTTCCAATGCCTTTGCCTGTAGAAATAGCTCCACAAAATATGACTAATCCATTTTCAGGAGTTTCCTTATAAAGTTTTAATTGTTCCATGGTTTTACTTAAGGCATCTTGAACATGGGTCTTGGTGAGATCTGATTTGATGTTGGATGCGGTACCTGACTCATTTCTTAATTGTGCAATTACATCATAGATTGGCCTTCTTGGAGGAATATACACAGTTACTAATTCTGTTCCATGTCCTGATATTTTTGACAAGTCATTTAGCATTTTTGTTATTTTGTATTTTTTTACCGAATCCCATTTTTCCTCACCTTTTGATGGTTGGGGCATAAACAATGTTAATTTTTGCTTAATTTAATTATTGATTATTGAAGTTGAGTTTAAAATGTAATTCATGCAAATAATAAATTATTGATAGTCCTGGACAAACTCTCTATACTTTTATTGTTTTTGCTTTTTTTATATATTTTTTTTAATGTGTATTATATATACTGCTAAAACTTTATGCAAAATATTTATTTAAAAGATTTTAGTGAACTTTTTAGATAGAAAGAATTGTCGGAAATCAGGAAAGATTATTATGTTCAAGATAAATTTGTTTTAATCCCTAATAATGCAAATACGAATGAGGACCTTCAGAATATCATTAATCAAAGCGTTCTTCCATATAGCTCAAAAGACAAAAATGAATGCCCCTATTGTCCAGGAAACAAACATCTTTCTGATCAATTAGTTTTATCTTTTGTTGTCAAAGATGGCATGCTTCAAAGAATGTATGATTCTCAAGAAGATGAGCATGAAAACTGGGCTATAAGGGTATTTGAATGTAAAAATCCATTAGTTACAACAACCCCAACTCATGAATATTCTGATAAGCCCTTTTATAGGGAGCCAGCTTATGGATATGATTTAATTATAATACCAACTCCCCAACATGAAGAATCTTTAACTGATTTAACTGTGGACCAATGGACAAATTTATTGTTGGTGTTACAGGATAGAGTCAGATGGCTTTATAGTCAGAGAGGTGTTACATATGTAGCTATTTATGGTAGTCGTGGGAATAAAGGCGGTAGTACGATTAACCACCCTAATTTTCGTATTACCACGTTTTCCTCTATACCGCCAATTATTGAAAAAGAAGCTAAAACTTTTCATCAATTGATAAATGAAACAGGTGTCTGTCCTGCTTGCAATATGATTGAATCAGAGACTAATGGCCCCAGACAGCTTTTTACTACTGACAACTTTATTACACTAGTACCTTGGGCCCCTACCTACAATTATGAATTTTGGATATGCCCAAGAAAACACTCTGCTTTTTTTTCTAAAACTAGTCAAAAAGATATTGCGGATTTATCGCTGGTTATTTGTTCAGCAATGCGTGGAATGGATACTGTTTTAGGAAGAACTGATTTTAGTATTGCATTTCATATATCTCCTGAAAAGAAGAATAGCAGGCAGCTCCATTGGCATATAGAAATTTACCCGCTTATAGCTTCTTGGTCTGGCCTTGAAAGGGGATTTGGTATTTTTGTTAATTTGTCAAATCCTGAATATACAGCTGAGGTTTTGGGTGCTGCATCTAGAAAAGAATTAGCTCGCCTAATTGGTATAATTTGATAAAATTAAAATAATCATTCTTTTAACTAAAAATAAAAGATGTTAAAAACTGGTGAGTGGTTATCTTTATCCGTTTTAGGCTTAGTTGTTTTATTTGTTTTTCTATCCATTTCTTTCTATACCTTTTTAATTGGACCTAATTCTGAAGGTCCTCAAAGAATCATAGAACCCTCAAGTTCATTTATCCAAATAATTTTTCTTTCTGTAGGTCCCGCTGTGGTCCTATCTTTTTTTACAAATGCCATATCAAGAGACGGTTCGAAATTATCATCACTATTAGTTGTTTCCTCTGGTGTTATACTGATAGTTGGAATGATTTATGTTTCATTTCTAATACCACAGGTAAAACATATTGAATTGCCACTGTGGATTTCTAACACACCTTTGATTTTTATGGGATTTGGCGTATTATTATTTTTGATTGGTGTAACTAAATATAGAAAGAGCACACAAAAACGAAATACTGCATTTGATTCTAATTGATCACAATCTAAAGGTAAGTTATCTCTATTGAAAACGGATATTAATCGACAAAAAATAAAAAATGGTGGTAATGCATTAAACTTTAAGAAAGAAAATTTATTTTTACCAATCACAATTAATTCAACCAACCTTGATACTGTTTTTTCACAAAATAAGGATTCTAAAAAAATTTTGGCCATAGTTATTGGAACCAAACCTGACTTCTATAAACAGGCTCCGTTGTTATTGGAGGCCAAAAGGGAAAACCTGCCTGTTTTTGTAATTTCTGCAGGCCAACACTATGATGATCTTTTGAGTTATGGCATTAAGGAATTCGGTTTAAGTGATTCGATCGTTTGTGATCTGAATATAAGAGGGGATTTGATGGAAAAATCCAGTGATTTAATTTTTAAATTTGGCAATTTCGGTCGATATTTAAAGAATAGTTATCCCAATCAACATATTTTACCAATAGTGCATGGTGATACATTAGTAGCTGGAATGGCAACATTATCCTGGGTTTTTGGTTTGGGCCAAAAGGTAGGACAGAATGAGGCTGGTTTACGTTCCATGAGCCCAAGAATACTAAAGACCATTGGAATCAATCAAACACCGACTAAACAATTTTTAGAAAAGTTTTTTTTAGACCAGTTAACTGATGATTGGATATTAACTAGAGAGGAACCATTTCCTGAGCAAATCGATACATGGGTTTGCTCTGCTGGTACAAAGTTCTTTTTTGTTCCATCAACCCTCAATAGGGATAATTTAATTAGGGAGGGATATCCTGACAATGATATTTATGTTGTAGGTAATTCTGTAGTAGATGCAATAGATTTAAAGCGAAATAATAAACCAAAAGACAGCATATTTGACATATACCCTAAATTAGAATCCGGTAACTGGATTCGAATGGATATACACAGAAGAGAGAATCTGACATACCATAGATTTAATGCAATTATTGGGGGCTTGATTGACCTGATAACTAAAACACAGTTTAAAGTTGTTTTGGTATTATTAAATGCAACCATTTCTGCTTTAAACAGATATGATCTTTATTCGAAACTAAAAAACCTGGAGGAACAATACGGTGAAAAATTCATAATTACAAATTTATGGAAAGAGTATGGGCATGTTGTGGAGTTTTTGGATAGTGGTAAATGTTGGGCAGAAATCACTGATTCGGGGTCTATGCAAGAAGAATTGTTATACTTTCCGAAAGTTTGCTCTTTTACAATTCGATTGAACACCGATAGACCTGAAACTATATTTGATGCTAAAGGAAATTTGTTAATTCCGCCAATAAGCAGGTCCTGGTTACGAGAAATTGTGTCAATGATATATGAAAAAAGGGAAAATTATGGATTTGATTTCAATAATAAAAAACAGATATACGGAAAACCCGGTGAAGTCTCAAAGAAAATAGTAAAAATACTTAAAGAGGAATTCGAAAATGACAAAAACAATTTTTTTCCTTGGCTGCATCAGCGATTTAATTATTGGAGTGAGAAAGATGATTTTGAATATTTGTAGAATAAGAAAAGACACAAAAGTCAATTGTTTTATAGTTAATTTGAAACATGATTACATATTATAACCCTTGAAAGTGTTAAATAAAGTAATTTTCATCTAAAACAATCGATAAAGCAATGCTTTTTATTGATTGGTTTTGAATAATGTTGATTTTTATTGTTATAAAACAAATTAGGTGAATATGTAATAGAATTAGCACTGCTCAAAAACAATTTTTCTAACATTATGGAGAATAATTAATAATATACAATAAAATGAATGTCCACATAGATGTAAAAAACAAAAATACCTGTATTTATAAACTTGCTTTTACCTTCACCAAACAATAGCATTTTTTTCAATGCCAATTTTTATAAAAGTATGTTTATTATATCATGGAGGTTTAATTATGCCTTCCACCAATCAAATCCAATAAATCTAATACTTTTATTTTCTGGTTCTACAATAGCTAAAATAAATTGCTTTTTTACTGTAGTTGCAAGCCTGCCTGCTAAAACTATGTCAACACCAGTTATTTTTTGAGATGGTTTTAACACCTTTACCAAGTATGGCGCATGATCGATTCCTGGGCCATGGATGTACACCGCAAAATCGCACCCAAATTTTATTCCCGGAGATACTACATAGCCTTTATCTCTAAGATTTTCAAAAACAATATATTTAACCTCAAAATCGGTGTATTGTCGCTTACAAATATATGTTATTTCGTTTAAAGTAATCTGTTTTCCATTATTTTTGATAATATCCAATTTGTTATTTAAAAATAGGTAATATCCCTCAATTAGATCAAGAACAAGTTGCGAATCAAAATCAATGCCTTTTGGTTTTGCAATACCCAATGGTTTACCATAATATCCTTCACCAAATAAATTTCTGGATTCAATAATGTCATGGATGAAAATTCGATTTTCTATTAATTGACCTGTATATCTAGTCATTACACACTTAAAGCCAAAACTGAAGCTGAATTAGAAAATTTATGACTAGTTGGTCCAATTGCATTTTCTGTTTTTATATGTATAGATCTGAACATTTCATTTAATTTAAAAACAAAACTAACCATAAAGCGACACACGTTTTTTAGTATATCTGGCTTAAAGTGTTAAAATGTTCTTTTATTATTTTTGCTTTTTTATCTTCACAAACTGCATCCGAAGAGGTTGTAAGTTCTTCCGAATATTCCAAAAATCTATTAATACTGCATTTTAATATTGTTGAATATGTTATACTTTTAGCTTGAAACTCACGTTCTCCACGATACATCATTCAATTTAAACTAAATCATCTTAATAATTCTTTTTTTTACAATTATTGTTAATCTAGCAGAGTGAAGGATAATGAGAAACGATGTTTTTTATATTTTAATTTCCATTTTAATGATATGTATTTAAAAAGTTTTCCTTTATTTCTATTAAATCCCTTAAAACAGAACTTGCTGTTTCCATTCCACCAGCTCCTCGCCCAATAATTGTTTGATTTCCTGAATGTTCAGATTTAAAAGTAACTGCGTTTAAGGTTCCATTAACACAAATTGGATCATCTTTTGATATTACAGATGGCTGCACAGAAAGATTATTATCATCACACTTCGCAATAAGTTTTATATTATTTCCATTTTTAATTGCATCACTAATATCTTTGAGTTTAACTTCTGCTATTCCTTTCTTGTCAACGTCTTTCATAGACACCTTGTATCCCATTACCCAATTTGCCATTATCACTAGTTTAGCTGCTGCATCATCACCGTTTATGTCCAATGATGATTCTGCTTCTGCAAAACCATTTATCTTTGCATCATTGAATGCCTGATCAAAAGTAAAACCCTCTGTCATTTTAGTTAAAATGTAATTGGTAGTACCGTTTAAAATTCCACTAAATGAAGTTATTTTGTCACCTTTTAAACAATGTTTGGCAAATTCCAATACTGGGGTTCCCCCACCGACCGTCCCACTAAATCTTAGCATTACGTTGTTATAGTCTGATAACTCTATTAGAGACGGAAAAGATAAAGCAAGGGGGCCTTTATTTACGGTTATTACGTTTTTGTGTGTTCTCAATGCAGAAATTATGTGGGATTGTCCTGGCTCTCCGGAAATTAGATTTGTGGGTGTCAGTTCCAAAAACACCTCTGCGTCAATGTTCTCAATATAGTTTTCAAATTTTAATTTATCGGATGAATATTTAGCAACAGTTCCAAATTTTTTTTTAACCATCAATAATTTTTCAAGGTCAAGACCAGTTTGAGAGTAAGCAACACCATTACTATCTGCACAAGCCACAATCCTTGGTTTTATTCCATAGTTTCTATATAAGGAATAGGAACTATCAATTAATAATTTAATAAAGCTTTGACCCACAACTCCCATTCCACATATAATTAATCTCATTTAGTTTCTTCTTTTTTTTACAAATACTGTATATAATAAAATTTGTATTCAAGAACAATTACCAACTATGTTATATTATGTTTAAAACAGCTCATAACACATTAATAAATGAAAACAAGTAATAAAATAAAGAATGTT
>Ga0183260_10004471_pt1 | contig 11094 bp, 10 predicted proteins | sample AntDrymUQ4972206_2_FD_129768 | JGI IMG/M metagenome (GOLD analysis project Ga0183260, IMG submission 129768) | Polar desert sand microbial communities from Dry Valleys, Antarctica - metaG UQ497 (22.06) (version 2) (version 2) | ecosystem: Environmental > Terrestrial > Soil > Desert | place...
ACCCTCACCGACTGCACGCCGCTGGCCAAGGTGGCGGTGAAGGCGAGCTGGGACGGCGCGATGGCCAAGGCTCTCGGCGTGTCCCTCGGGATCGCCACCCGGATCACCTGGGACTTCGGCGCGGGCGGCGTCCCGATCCTGCTGGTGGGATCGGGGCCGGGAGAGTGGCACGCACTGGCGCCGCCCGGGACGCACGCCTGCATTGCAGAACAGCTGGCGAAGACCGCCGCCCAGGTCGACGAGCTGGTGACCGTCATCGACCTGACCCACGGCCGGGCGCTCGTCCGCCTCACCGGCGAGCGGTCCCGTGACCTGCTTGCCAAGGAGTGCGGGCTGGACCTAGCCGACCACGTGTGCCCGGACGGGGCGGCACTGCGGTCCGCGGTGGCCGGGCTCGCCAGCGACCTCGTCCGCGACGACCGAGACGGTGCCAGGTCGTATCTGCTGCACTGCGAACGCTCGTCCGGGCAGTACCTGTTCGACTCGCTGCTCGACGCGGGCGACGAGTTCGGGGTCGAGGCAGACGGCTTCGTACCCCCCGGAATCTGAAGGAGACAAGCGTGTTCCCGAGCAACCTCGAGATCGCCCGCAACGCGTCCAGCAAGCCGATCGAGGACGTCGCGAACGAGATGGGGCTGGGGAGCCATCTGCTGGAGCCGTACGGGCGGGACGTGATGAAAGTGAGTCTCGACGCCATCGAGGAGCTGTCCGACCGGCCTCGGGCGAAGTACGTGGTCGTCACCGCGGTCACCCCGACTCCGCTGGGCGAGGGCAAGACGACGACCACGGTCGGCCTCGGGCAGGGCATGCATCACATCGGGAAGCAGGCCGTGATCACGATCCGGCAGGCGTCGATGGGTCCGGCGCTGGGCATCAAGGGGGGCGCGGCCGGCGGTGGATACAGCCAGGTGGTGCCGATGGAGAAGCTCAACCTGCACCTGACCGGGGACATGCACGCCGTGACCGCCGCGCACAACCTGCTGAGCGCGATGCTGGACAACCACCTGTTCCGCGGCAACGCACTGGGGATCGATCCGCACAGCATCACCTGGCGCCGGGCACTGGATGTCAACGACCGGGCCCTGCGCAACATCGTGGTCGGCCTCGGCGGCCGCGGGGACGGTGTCCCCCGGCAGACCGGCTTCGACATCACCGCGGCCTCGGAGGTGATGGCCACGCTGGCGCTCACCACCTCGCTGCGGGACCTGCGCGAACGCCTGGGACGGATAGTGATCGGCTACACGAAGCAGGGAGAACCGGTGACGGCTGAGCAGCTGGACACCGCGGGTGCCATGACCGTGCTGCTGCGGGAGGCGATCAAGCCGAACCTGCTGCAGACCGTCGAGAGCACACCTGCGCTCGTGCACTGCGGCCCGTTCGGCAACATCGCCACCGGCAACTCCTCGGTGTTGGCCGACCTGATCGCGTTGCGGGCCGGCGACTACGTCGTCACCGAGGCGGGCTTCGGTGCCGACATGGGTGCGGAACGCTTCTTCAACATCAAGTGCCGCACCTCCGGCGAGGCCCCCGACGCCGCGGTCGTGGTCGCCACCGTGCGGGCGCTCAAGGCACACTCGGGCAAGTTCCGCATCGTCGCCGGAAAGCCGCTGCCCGAGGACCTGTCCACGGAGAACCCCGACGACGTCCACGCCGGTGCGGCCAACCTGGTCAAACAGATCGAGAACATGCGCCTGCACGGCGTCTCGCCGGTGGTGGCGGTCAACTCCTTCCCCACCGACCACGCCAGCGAGCAGGCGGCGATCTGCGAGATCGCCGAGCGGGCCGGCGCCCGCTGCGCGGTTTCCAGTCACTTCACCGACGGGGGCCGTGGAGCCGTCGAGCTGGCCGAGGCTGTCGCCGAGGCGGCGCAGGAGCCCACGCGGTTCCGGCTGCTGTACCCCGACGAGGCCAGTCTGCGCGAGAAGATCGAGACGATCGCGACCGAGGTCTACGGTGCCGACGGCGTCGACTACTCCGCGGCCGCTGCCCGTTCACTCGACACGTACGAGAAGGCCGGCTTCGGCAGGCTGCCGATCTGCATGGCCAAGACCCATCTGTCGATCTCGTCCGACCCGACGCTGGTGGGTGCGCCCACCGGGTGGACCCTCCCGATCCGGGAGGTGCGGGCCTCGGTCGGCGCCGGCTTCGTCTACCCGATCTGCGGTGAGATGCGGACGATGCCCGGCCTGGGATCGGACCCGGTAGCCGCACATCTGGACATCGACGCGGACGACGAGACAGTCGGACTCTTCTGAGCGCGGCGGCGTACCGAAGGGAGCCTCTTCCCGTGGCCACCTCCTACCTCGACCACCGCCTCGGCCATTTCGTCGACCTGGTGGCGGCCCGAGAGGCCGCACCCGGCGGTGGGCCGGTCGCCGCGGTGACCGTCTCACTGGCCGCCGGTCTGGTCGCCATGGCCGCCCGCTACTCGGTGGACGAGCTCGCCGGCGCGGAGCAGATGCTCGACGACGCCGAGCGCCTCCGCGGCCGTGCCGCCGGTCTGGCCGACACCGACGCGCGCGCCTATCAGGCGGTGCTCGCAGCGTTTGCGTCGACTCGCGACAGCGACCCGGACGACCGGAGCGAGCAGCTGCGCGTCGCGCTGGAAGGGGCCGCGCAGGTGCCGCTGGAGATCGCCGAGACCGGCGCCGAGACCGCACAGCTGGCCGCGCTGCTGGCGGTGGAGGGCAACCGCAGCGTGCGAGGCGACGCCGCCACCGCGCTGCTGCTCGCGGAGGCGGCGGTGCGCTCCGCCGCCCACCTGGTCACCGTCGACGTGGCGGAGGGCGGGTGCGACCAGGAGCTCGTCCGGCGTGCGGGGGTGAGCGTCGACGTCGCGCGGCGGGCAGTCCACGGTGCCCGAGAGGCGCTGTTCCCGGGCTCCGAGCCGTGACCTGGACCCCGGCCGCCGCCCACCGCCCTCGCCGCCGCCCGCCGCCGCCGCGATCGGAGAGCGATCATCCTCGCCGACTCCATCGCCTGCGGAAGGTTTTGCCGACCACGGCGGCTGGGTATGGGCTTAGGCGTCCGATAGCAGGCAAACAGCCGAGGAGATGTCATGGGTATCGGGGACAAGGCGAAGAACAAGGCCGAAGAGACGCTCGGCAAGGGCAAGGAGAAGACCGGCGAGCACAGCGGCGACCGTGACCTGCAGGCAGAGGGCAAGAGCGACCAGAGCAAGGCGAACCTCAAGCAGGCCGGCGAGAAGGTCAAGGACGCGTTCAAGAAGTAAGCGGTCCTTCGGCGAGGAAATCGCCGATTCGGGCCCGTAGCCCGCGGGCGTCGAGCCCGTGCAGTTGGGCATGATCGTCCGGTTCGCCATAACGTCGCGCCTCCACCGATCGCACTCCCAGCGAGAGCACCCGGTGTGGTATGGCCTCCAGCGCAGTCGACACCGATCGGCTGGACGTGCCGGCGAGATAGGGCTCCACCAGTACGACGTCCGGCTTCGCCAGCGTCGCCCGCAACGTGGGACCGTCGAACGGTGTGACCGTGGTGGCGTACAGCACGGTCAGTTCGAGCCCGCGGGTCGCCTCCAGCACCGGGTCGAGCAGCGGCCCCACCGCGATCACGGTCGCCGCGCTCCCCCGCCGTACCACGGAGAACCGGCCTGCCCGTACCGGGAGCGGCGACGCGTTCTGCTGGCTCGACAACCGCAGGTAAGCCCGCCCGGATCCGGCCACCGCGTGCCGCAGCAGCGTCTCCGCTTCGTCTGGATGGCCCGGCACGTGCACGGACCAGTCCGGCAGTGTGTCGATCAGCGCGACGTCCTCAGGGCCCATGTGGGTGCGCCCACCGGCCGGCCAGTCGTAGGAGCCGCCGACGCTGACCAGGACCCCGCCCACGTCCTGGTGGCCGAAGTCCAGCTTGACCTGTTCGAACGCGCGCTCCACCAGGAACGCGTTGAAGGTGTGCACGATCGGTCGCATTCCGCTCAGGGCGAGCCCGGCGCCCACACTGACCAGCAGCTGCTCTCGGATGCCGACGTTGACCACCCGCTCCGGATGTCGTTCGGCGGCCTCGGTGAAGAGCTGGGCGGAGATGTCGGCGAGGACCACCGCGGTCGACAGGTCCTCGTCCAGAAGCTGGCTCGCGGTGGCCGCGAAGCGGGTGCGCATGTCCGTGGTCATGTCAGCTCTCCTTCTCGACCTCGGCGACGACGACCGACGGGCGTCCGGAGGTCCGCTGCTTCAGCGCGAGCTCCAGCTCGGCATGGTTGCGGCCGTCGACGCGTACGCCGTGCCAGCCCTCCACCGCGAACCGCTGCTCGATCCCGCCCGGCCAGCCGAGAGTCGCGGAGTCGTTGTCGACGATGACCACGGTGAGCGCGTCGAGCGCCGCGGCACCGGCGTAGGCGATGGCCTCGGCGTTGCTGCCCTCGTCGAGCTCGCCGTCGCCCACCAGGCACACGACTCGTGAACCGATGCCCTGTGCGCGCAGTCCGAGCGCGGTGCCCACCGCGAGTGGCAGGCCGTGTCCCAGCGAGCCGCTGGAGATCTCCACACCGGGGACGAGCACCCGGTCCGGGTGGTGACCCAACCGCGAGTCGAACGAACCGAAGCCGCGCAGCTCCTCGACCGGGATGAACCCGCGAGCCGCGAGCACCGCGTAGTAGGCCATCGGGCCATGGCCCTTGGAGAGGTAGAACCGGTCGCGCCACGGGTCGTCAGCGCTCACCGGGGTGACGTCGAGGATGCGGTCGTAGAGCACCCAGAGCACGTCGAGCGTGGAAGTCGCACTGACGGTGTGCTTCTCGTCGCCGGTCATCAGTGACATCAGGTCGTTGAGGTCGTGGTAGCCGAGGGTGTCTCCCGTCGAGCGGGGAAGTCCTTGTGATGGGGTCATAGAGCCCATGCTGCAAGTTAAAGCTCCCTTTAGGTCAAGCGTTATGATTTGGGATGTGGCACAGACAACGCAGCACCTCGCCATCGGCGAGCTCGCCGCCCGTTCTGGTGCGGCCACGTCCACGTTGCGTTTCTACGAGGCACAGGGGCTGATCTGCGCGGAGCGCACTGCTGGGAATCAGCGCAGGTTCCACCGCAGCCAGCTGCGCCGGGTGGCCTTTGTCCGTTCGGCGCAACGTGTCGGCCTCACCCTGGACGAGATCCGGGAGGCGTTGTCGACGTTGCCGGACAACCGCACACCCACCAAGGCGGACTGGGCTCGGCTGTCCCGGTCGTGGCAGCACCGTCTCGACGCGCAGATCCGCGACCTGGAGCGGCTCAAGACTCAGCTGACCGGCTGCATCGGCTGCGGCTGCCTGTCGTTGCGACGGTGTGCGCTGTCCAACCCCGGCGACGTGCTCGCCGCCCGAGGACCGGGTGCGGTGCTGCTGCGCGACGACCCGGCACCGTCAGCGCGCCCATAGTCTGGCCACGTGCCTCTGCAGATCGTCGCCACGCGACCCGACCCGGCATTGGTCACGCTGCCGTGGCAGACGCCGCTGGAGGACTGGGCCGACTCGGTGCTGGTGCCGCTCCCCCGCGGCATCTCGCGACACGTCGTCCGGTTCGTCCGGCTGGGTGAGCACATCTACGCCGTCAAGGAGACCCGGGAGCGGATCGCGCTCGGCGAGTACCGCCTGCTGCGGGACCTGCGGCGGCTGGCGCTGCCGGCCGTGGAGCCGGTCGGAGTGGTCACCGGTCGGGCCACCACCGAGGGCGAGCCGATCGAGCCGGTCCTGGTGACCCGGCACCTGAACTACTCGCTGCCCTACCGGGCGCTGTTCTCCCGCGGGCTGCGCACGGACACCGCTCCCCGGCTGGTCGATGCCCTCGTCGTGCTCCTGACCCGCCTGCACCTCGCTGGTTTCTTCTGGGGTGACTGCAGCCTGTCCAACACGCTGTTCCGCCGCAGCGCCGGTGCGTTCGCGGCGTACCTCGTCGACGCCGAGACCGGCGAGCTGCACGACCAGTTGTCACCCGGGCAACGCGCCTACGACCTCGACATCGCCACCTCCAACCTGTTCGGCGAGATCCTCGACCTGCAGGCGGGCGGCTTCCTCGACGAGTCGCTCGACGCGCACGAGACCATCGCGATGCTGAGCCGGCGCTACCAGGAACTGTGGGTCGAGCTGACCGAGGCCGAGGAGTTCGGGACCGGGGAGATGTGGCACATCGAGCAGCGGATCCGCCGGCTGAACGACCTCGGCTTCGACATCGACGAGCTCGACATCGTCACCGACTGGGACGGCGCCACGGTGCGGATCCAGCCCAAGGTCGTCGACGCCGGTCACCACTCCCGCCGCCTGCAGGGTCTCACCGGGCTCGACGTCGAGGAGAACCAGGCGCGGCGGCTGCTCAACGACCTCGACGCCTACGCCGCCGCCAACGGCCTGCAGGGTGAGAGCGCGCCGATCGTCGCGCACGCGTGGCTCACCGACATCTTCGAACCGGTGGTGGCGATGGTGCCGCCCGGGCTGCGGGGCAAGCTCGAGCCGGCCGAGATCTTCCACGAGATCCTCGAGCACCGGTGGTACCTCTCGGAGCGGGCCGGCCTGGAGGTCGAGATCTTCGAGGCCACCCGGTCCTATGTCGACGACGTGCTGCGGACCAAGCCCGACACCGAGCTCACCCCGCCGATCTCGCCTGACGAAGCAGATCTCTCGCAATGACCATGCGCTGGATCTGGTTGGTGCCCTCGAAGATCTGCGTCACCTTCGCCTCCCGCATGTAGCGCTCGACCGGGAAGTCGCGGGTGTAGCCGTATCCGCCGAGCACCTGCACCGCATCGGTCGTCACCTTCATCGCCGCGTCGGTCGCCGTGAGTTTGGCGATCGCCGCCGACCGGCTGAACGGCCGGCCGGCATCACGGAGTCGAGCGGCGTGCAGGTAGGTCGCGCGGGCGCTCTCCACCGCGGCCGCCATGTCGGCGAGCAAGAACTGCAGGCCCTGGAACTCCCCGATCGCGCGGTCGAACTGCCGGCGCTCGGTGGCGTACTGGACCGCCACGTCGAGAGCCGCCTGCCCCAGCCCGACCGAGCAGGCGGCGATCCCCAGCCGACCCGAGTCGAGCGCCGACAATGCGATCCGCATTCCGTCGCCCTCGTCACCGAGGCGCCGCCAGGAGGGCAGCCGCACGTCCTCGAAGATGACCTGGGTCGTCGGAGAGCTGCTGAGTCCCATCTTCTTCTCCGGCGGACCGAACGACAGCCCGTCGAGCCCCGCCGGCACGTGGAACGTCGACAGGCCACGCCGAGGGTCGTCCGACGTACGCGCGAAGAGCAGGTAGAAGTCCGCCTGACCGCCCTGGCTGGTCCACGACTTGACGCCGTTGACGACGTAGTCGTCGCTGTCTCGGGTGGCCCTGGTGCGGATTGCGGAGACGTCGGAGCCGGCCTGCGACTCCGAGAGGCAGTAGGCGCCGAGCTGCTGACCGCCGAGCATGTCCGGCAGCAGGATCTGGCGCTGGTCCTCGTTGCCGTGCGCGGCCACGCCGTACGACGCGAGAGAGTGCACCGACACCGCCTCGCCGACCGACATCCACGCCGACGCGATCTCCTCCAGCACCTGCAGATACACCTCGAAAGGCTGGTCGCCGCCACCGAACTCCTCCGGAAACGGCAGCGCCAGCAGGCCGGCCTCGCCGAGCAGCCGGAAGACGTCGCGGGGAAACGTCTCGGCGGCCTCGTCGGCCGAGGCGCGTGGCGCCAGCTTGTCGGCGCAGATCTCCCGGGTCAGCGCGAGCAGGTCACGGGCATCGTCGGTGGGCAGCAGGCGGTCGACCGGCATGGCAGTCCTTCCTCGGGTCAGGTGCGATGGCGGGCGATCTCGTACAGCGCCACCCCGGCCGCCACCCCCGCGTTGAGCGACTCGGTGGTGCGTGTCATCGGGATCCGCAGCAGCACCTCGCAGCTCTCGCGCACGAGCCGCGCCAAGCCCTGCCCCTCCGAACCGACGACGAGCACCAGGTCCTCGGTCGCTGCGTCGAACCCGCCGATCTCGTCGGTGCCGTCCGCGGCCAGGCCGGCGACCACCAGACCCGCGTCGCGGTAGGTCCGCAGCTGCCGGGCCAGGTTGACCGCCCGTGCGACCGGCACCCGGGCCGCCGCTCCGGCCGAGGTCTTCCACGCGCTCGCGGTCATGCCGGCCGCGCGACGCTCGGGTACGACGACCCCGTGCGCGCCGAACGCGGCGGCCGAGCGGACGACGGCGCCGAGGTTGCGCGGGTCGGTCACGCTGTCGAGCGCGACGATCAACGCAGCCTCACCGGCTGCGCGGGCCCGATCGAGCAGCTCGTCGGGGTGCGCGTAGTCGTAGGCAGGCACCTTCAGGGCCAGTCCCTGGTGCACCGCCCCGCCGGTGAGCCGGTCCAGCTCGTGCCGTGACACCTCGAGCATCGAGACCCGACGGTCCGCGGCGACCCGGAACGCCTCACGAACCCGGTCGTCGCGTTCGGCGGTGTCGGCGACATACATCGTGGTGACCGGCACCTGTCCCTGCAGCGCCTCGACGACAGCGTTGCGCCCGGCCACCCATTCGGAGACGGCGGCCGGTTTCGACGTACGCCGCGGGCGCTTGTCCTGCGCACGGTCCTCCGACCGGGTGCGCTTGTGTGCTACGTGACCGACGCGGTCCTTTGCCTTTGGCGTCGGACCCTTGCCCTCCAGGCCCCGGCGCCGCCGGCCTCCCGAGCCCGCGGTCGGGTTGCCCTTGGTGGTCCTGCGCATCGCCCCGCGGCGCTCGCTGTTGCCCGGCATCAGGGTGCTCGGCCTTCCAGCGTCCAACGCGGGCCGCTCGGGGTGTCCGCGACCTCGATCCCGGCCGCCTGCAGCTGGTCGCGCACTGTGTCGGCGGCAGCGAAGTCCCGCCGCTCGCGGGCCTCCTGCCGCTGCTGCAGCAGGGCGCCGACGATCAGGTCCAGAGCCCCCCGAAGGCCCTGCTGCTCACCCCCTGAGCTGGTCGTCCAGGACGGCGACAGGGGATCGAGTCCGAGCACGCCGAGCATGGACCGCACACAGGCGAGGTTGCCGCGCAGAGCCGCGGACGGGCCGTCGGCCAGCAGCTTGTTGCCCTGCCGGACGTTGTCGTGGATGGCGGCGACCGCCGCCGGCGTGCCGAGGTCGTCGTCCATCGCGGCGGCGAAGTCGGCGCACAGCATCCCGGCCGGGGCGGCACCCTGCCCCGCGCGGTCGCCGCCGCCGGTCAGCTCGGCGGCCCGCTCGACGTACCCCTCGATCCGCCGGAAGGCCGCGGCCGCGTCGTCGAGCGCCTCGAACGAGAACTCGACGTGCGAGCGGTAGTGCGCCGCCACCAGGTAGTAGCGCAGCTCGATCGGCCGCACCCGCTGTACCACGGCGGGGACCAGTAGTGAGTTGCCGAGCGACTTGCTCATCTTCTCGCCGGAGGTGGTGATCCAGGCGTTGTGCATCCAGTAGCGGGCGAACCGGTGGCCGGAGGCCTTGGACTGGGCGATCTCGTTCTCGTGGTGGGGGAACTGCAGGTCGATGCCGCCGCCGTGGATGTCGAACTCGGCACCGAGGTACTTCTGCGCCATCGCCGAGCACTCCAGGTGCCAGCCGGGTCTCCCGCGTCCCCACGGGGTCGGCCAGGACGCCGTGGCCGGCTCGCTCGGCTTGTGCCCCTTCCACAGGGCGAAGTCGTGCGGGTCACGCTTGCCGCGCGGGTCGGCGTCCTCGGCGGCCTGCATGTCGTCGAGCCGCTGGCCGGACAGTTCGCCGTACGACGGCCAGGAGCGCACGTCGAAGTAGACGTCCCCCGAGCCGTCCTCGGCGGCATAGGCGTGACCGGCCTCGACCAGCGCCGCGATCAGCTCCACCATCTCCGGCACATGCCCGGTGGCCCGGGGTTCATAGGTCGGCGGCAGGCAGCCGAGCGCGTCATAGGCGCTGGTGGCGTTGCGCTCGTGCAGGTAGGCGTGCGCCCACCAGGGGCGCTGCTCCTCGGCGGAACTGAGCAGGACCTTGTCGTCGATGTCGGTGACGTTGCGGATGTAGGTGACCTGGTAGCCCCCGTGCTCGAGCCAGCGACGCAGTACGTCGAAGTTGACCCCGGACCTGATGTGGCCCACGTGCGGCTCGGACTGCACGGTCAGCCCGCAGAGGTAGAGCCCGACGTTGCCCTCGCTGAGCGGAACGAAGTCGCGGATCTGGCGCGAGGCGGTGTCGTAGAGGCGGAGCGTCACCCGCAAAGCCTACCGATCGTCCCACCGGCCCCACCCCCTTCGCCACGAGGTTGCGCATCAGCACCACCTCGTCGCCCGGGGCGTTTGCCGGCGCGGACGCGCGCAGTAACGACTAGAGTGCGGTCCGTGCTGATTCGACGTCTCGCCTGGCTGGGCACCTCGGCGGTGCTCGCCGTGTCCGCTGCCGGGGCAGCCTCCGCTGGTTCGCCGACCGCAGCCGTCGGCACGCCGCCCGCCTCCGCGGCCGCTGACTCCCAACTGTCCGTACGCCACGTCGCGTACAAGCAGTGGGCCGACGGCGACGCACTTCGCCGGGGAACGCTCGCGGGCACCCGCGTGCGCAGGGGAGCTGTGCGCATCTTCGACCCCATCGGAGTACACAGCTACCGCGGGCGGCGATACGGCTTCGGCCGCTGGACCTCGCCCTGGGTCCGGCCAGGCTTCGGGCTGACGGAGGCGGTGCCGTCGTGGCGGGCCGCAACCCCTGCCGGCACCTGGATCTCGGTCGAGATGCGCGGCCGCACGCCACGCGGTCTGCTCTCGAGCTGGGACAGCCTTGGCAACTGGGCCGAGCACGACACCAAGTTTCGGCGCACGACTCTCGGCGCGCAGGTTGACGACCTGACCCGGGTGAGCGTCGACACGCTGCAGACCCAGGGCCGGTCCCGGCTCCACGCGTGGCAGCTGCGGGTGACGATGCACCGGCAGGTGCGCCTGACGGTCTCACCGCGGCTGCGGGGCATCGGCTCGATGGTCTCGGCACTGCCCGATGGCGGCGACGCGGCGACGAGCCGTCCGGGTCCCGCCCGGGGCGTCGTCCTCGGCGTACCGCGCTACTCGCAGATGGTCCATCGCGGGGAGTACCCGGAGTACAACAACGGCGGGCAGGCGTGGTGCAGCCCGACTTCGACGACCATGGTGCTGGCCTACTGGAACCGTCTTCCGGATCCG
>Ga0183260_10004472_pt1 | contig 11093 bp, 11 predicted proteins | sample AntDrymUQ4972206_2_FD_129768 | JGI IMG/M metagenome (GOLD analysis project Ga0183260, IMG submission 129768) | Polar desert sand microbial communities from Dry Valleys, Antarctica - metaG UQ497 (22.06) (version 2) (version 2) | ecosystem: Environmental > Terrestrial > Soil > Desert | place...
AAGTCGCTTCACCCGGGTCGCAAGGTCGTAGATCGTCACGGCGGAGCGAGCGTTGCCGACGTTGAAGCTCTCGCCGACCGCGTTCGGGTGCTCGAGCACGAGCAGCAGCGCCTCGACCATGTCATCGACGTAGCACCACGCCCGGATCTGGGAGCCGTCGCCGTGGATCTCGAGATCTCGCCCGGCGAGCGCGGCCTCGGTGAACGCCCTGATCGCGCCGCCGCCGATCTGGCCGGGGCCGTAGATGTTGAACGGCCTCACCGAGACCGAGGGGATCCCGAGCTCGGCGTGGTAGGCGTGGGCCATGTGCTCGCCTGCGAGCTTCGAGACGGCGTACGTCCAGCGAGCCTCGCCGACCGAGCCGATCGTGGTGACGTGCGCCTCCTGCACGTTGAACGCGTGCTGACCGAAGACCTCGCTCGTCGAGAACTCGACGAGACGCTCGACGGTCTGCTGGGTAGCGACGGCAGCCTCGAGCACGTTGTACGTGCCGATCACGTTGACGCGCATCGTGCGAACGGGGCTCACGAGCACCGTGTCGACCCCTGCAATACCCGCCGCGTGGACGATGTGCGTCGCACCCGAGACGAGCTGGGTGAGCCGCTCGGGGTCGAGCACGTCGCCCTCGACGAGCCGGAAGTTCTCATGCGACTCGAGCTCGGTGCCCGAGAGCGCGTCACGGTGGAGGTTGTCGATGGCGACGACCTCGTTCTCGTCGACGAGCCGGCGCGCGAGCGTCGTGCCGATGAACCCGGCGCCCCCCGTGATCACGATCCGCTTGCCCGTCAGAGACACGCGGGGATCGTAGAGGCTCGCACGCGCCCGGCTGGTGACGATCACGCGCCCGGCGACGTATCGTCTCGCGAGATGCGCATTTTCGCATCCGCACTGGGTGCGGCCGTCGTTGTCGTGTGTTGCTCCTCCGCGTCGCTCGCGGCGCCCGAGGGCGCGGCGACGGAGACAGCCCTCACGATCACGTATTACGAGGACGCCGACCGGCGAGCGGAACGGGTGCGGTGGACGCTGCGCTGCGGGCCGGCGGGCGGGACACACCCGCGGCCCGCAAAGACCTGCCGTGAACTGGCCCGGCTCGGCTGGCAGGCGTTCCGGCCCGTGCCCAGAAACACCGCGTGCACCGACATCTTCGGAGGCCCGCAGCTCGCGATCGTGAGGGGCCGCGTCGCCGGTCGAAGGGTCTGGGCGCGGTTGACCCGCGTCGACGGATGCCAGATCGAGCGCTGGGACCGGGTGCCGTCGCTTCTTCCGGCCGGCGGCCCTGCCTGACCATTCGACCGCAACTTGCCCTCACTCGAGGTTAGCTAAGCTATTGGCTATGGAAGTCAACATGCACGACGCCAAGACTCGCCTGAGCGAGCTTGTCGCCGCTGCCGAACGGGGAGAGGACGTCGTCATCGCCCGCAACGGATCGCCGGCTGCGCGGCTCGTGGCGATCGACGTTCGACACCGGCCTGTGAGGCTCGGGGTCTACGCCGGACAGATCGAGGTGCTGCCCGGCTTCGATGACGATCTTCCCGAGTTCGCTCCGTACACCGTGTGAGCGGCGTCCTCGTCGACACGCATATCGCGCTGTGGGCGCTCGGCGATCCCGCACGACTCGAGGAGCAGGAGCGTGCGCTCTTGCTCGATCCTGCGGTCGCGCGCTTCCTGAGTCCCATCTCCATCTGGGAGGCAGCGATCAAGCGCGAGGCGGGGCGGCTGCGCGCGCCCCACAATCTGGCGGCGCTCATGGCGGCCGAGTTCGGCTTGCTCGAGATCGACGCCGAGCTGCTCGAAGCCGCGGCGGAGCTTCCACGTCATCACGCAGATCCGTTCGACCGCGTGTTGATCGCCCACGCGCTTCGTCGCGACCTCGTCGTTCTCACCCGCGACGTGGTGTTCGCCGACTACGGCGTCAGAATCGCAGCGTGACAGGCACGACGCTCCGCTCAATCGTCCCGATGGTCGTGTAACGACGGTGCCGACCATCCTCTTCGTCGGCGCGGGCCGGCATCAGCGCAACGCGATCCGCCAGGCCCGCGAGCGGGGACTGCGCGTCGTCGCCGTCGACCGCAACGCCGATGCGCTCGGCTTGGGGCTCGCCGACGTCGCCGAGGTCGTCGACTTCGTCGACGTCGACGCCGTCGAGGCCGCAGCCCGCCGTCACGGCGTCGACGGTGCCCTCACGGTCTCCGCCGACCGGGCCGTTCCCGTGGTCGCCGCGGTCGCCGAGCGGCTCGGGCTGCCGTCGATCGGCACCGAGGTCGCGCACCGCATGACCCACAAGCTCGCAATGCGGCGGACGTTCGCCGAGGAGGGCATCCTGCAGCCGCCGTTCGCCGCCGTCCGCAACCTCGCGGAGGGCCGCGCGGCACTCGAGGCGGTCGGCCTGCCCGCCGTCCTCAAGCCGGTCGACTCGGGGGGGCAGCGCGGCGTCTACCGCATCGAGAGCGCCGGCGACCTCGAATCCCACCTCCACGCGGCACTCGCCGAGTCACCGGCGCGCGAATCGATCCTCGAGGGGTTCGTCGAGGGAACGGAGATGAACGGGATCGTCGTCGCGCGCGACGGCGAGGCGCGGCTCCTGACGCTGTCCGACCGCCTCCGCCCGCCCGGGGTCGGATTCGGCGTCGGCTGGATCCATCTCTACCCCGCCACGATCCACTCCGACCAGCTCGAGCTCGCTTCCCGCACTGCAGAGCGCTGCGTGACCGCGCTCGGCCTCCGCGACGGGATCGCCTTCCCCCAGTTGATCGCGACCCGCAACGGCGGCGTCGCAGTCGTCGAGGCAGCCGCCCGTATCCCTGGCGGACAGATGACGGATCTCGTGCGCCACGCGGTCGGCGTCGACCTCGTCGAGCTGGCCCTCCGGTTCGCGCTCGGCGAGCCGGTGCCCGACGAGCTTGTCGAGCCGCGCTTCTCGCAGCCGCTCGCGATTCGCTTCCTCACCGCCTCGCCGGGCCCGCTGCCGACCGGTCGCGTGACTCGCATCGGCGCCCTCGGGCCGGTACTCGCGGCCCCGGGCGTCGTTCAGGCGGACACGTACCTCGCGCTCGGCGAGACGATCCGGCCGGTGCGTCTCGACGGCGATCGGCGGGGCTACGTGATCGCCGTCGCGGACACGTCTGTCGAGGCGCTCGAGCGCGCAGAGCACGCGGCGAGCCTGCTCGAGGTCGAGGTCGAGCCCTGTTCTAGCCGCGCGGGCGGCGCCTGAACACGATCCAGCGACCTCCAACCCCCAAAGCGAACATCGCGATCCCGGCAACGACCGACTCGACCGGCAGCGTTGCGACGAGCACGACGCACCCGACGAGACCGACGACGTCGAGCGCCCGCCGGTGGCGCCGATCGTCGCCTCGCTGGGTGAAAGCCGCGGCGTTCGCAACGGCGTAGTACGTCAACACACCGAACGAGCTGAAGCCGATCGCGCCGCGGAGGTCGATGGTGCAGACGAGCAGTACGACGGCTGCGGCGACGGCCAGCTGCGCCTGCTGTGGCACGGCGTACGTCGGGTGGACGCCTGCGAGGAACCGCGGCAGATCGGTCTCGCGGGCCATCGCGAGCACCGTCCGGCCGACCCCCGCGATCAGCGCGAGCAGCGCGCCCGCGCTCGCGAGCACGGCGCCTACCCGGACGACCGGCTCCGCCCAGGCCGCACCGACCGCTTCGACGGCGGAGGCGAGTGGCGTCGCGCTCGCCGCGAGCGCGTCCGGTCCCAGCGCTGCCAGTACCGCCACCCCCACGATTGCGTAGACGAGCACCGTGATTCCGAGCGCAACCCCGATCGCCCGCGGGATCGTCCGACGCGGGTCACGCACTTCCTCGCCGAGGGTCGCGAGCCGCGCGTACCCGGCGAACGCGAAGAACAGAAGTCCCGCCGACTGGAGGATCCCGTACGCGCCGTCCGGTACGTCGCCGTTCGTCAGTCGACCCGCGTCCGCGTCGCCGCTCACGAGCACCAACACGACGACGATCGCCAGCGTGGCGAGCGAGCCGGTGACGAGGAGTCGCGCGAGGCCGGCGGTACGCGTCACGCCACGAAGGTTGACGGCCGTCAGTCCGACGACGACGGTCGCGGCGACGGCCCGCTCGCCCCATGCCGGCCCGGGGAGCGCATAGGCCGCGACCGTGAGCGCCATCGCCGCGCACGAGGCCGTCTTGCCGACGACGAAGCCCCAACCGGCGATGAAGCCCCACCACGGGCCTAGACGCTCGCGGCCGTAGACGTACGTGCCGCCCGAGGTCGGGTACTGCGCGGCCAGCTGCGCCGAGGCCGTGGCGTTGCAGTACGCGACAAAGGCGGCGAGCGCGAGCCCGACGAGCAGCGCGCTTCCCGCCGACGCGGCGGCAGGCGCGAAGACCGCAAAGACGCCCGCGCCGATCATCGAGGCGAGGCCGACGACGACGGCGTCGTTCCCGCCGAGCCGTCGCGCGAGCGCCGCCTCCGGCGGTTGGTGGCGACGAGGTGTGCGGGACGGGAACGACAGCGCGGAGCAGGGTGGTCGGATCGGTGGTCGGACCGTACAGTGGCTGCGATGCCGACCTCGGAGCCGTCGGGAACGTCAGACGCGCGGACGGCGTTCGTCGCCGCAGGGTACGACGCGATGATCGACACCTGGGAGATCTGGAAAGATCAGATTCGCGACGATCCTCGCGACGAGTGGTGCGAGGAGCTCATCGCGCGCCTCCCTGCCGGCGCGCGCGTGGTCGAGCTCGGCTGCGGCGGCGGCACGGACGAGACGCGACGGCTCGCAGAGCGCTTCGAGCTGACCGGCGTCGATCTCTCTGTCGAGCAGCTCCGGCGCGCGCGGAGGCGGATTCCGAACGCCGAGTTCGTTCACGGCGACCTCACGGCGCTCGACCTCGGCGCAGGCTCGTTCGAGGGCGTCGCATCGTTCTACGTCTTCAACCATGTCCCGCGCGAGCTCCTCGCCGACCTCTTCGTGCGGATCCACGGCTGGCTGACACCGGGCGGCCTCTTCCTCGTCACCCTAGGAGCGAGCGACAACCCGGGCTGGACGGGCGAGTGGCTCGGCGCGCCAACGTTCTTCTCCGGCTTCCCACCCGAGACGAACCGCGTGCTCCTCGCCGACACCGGCTTTACGCTCCTCCGGGACGAGCTCGTCACGATCCAGGAGCCTGAAGGCGAGGGAACGTTTCACTGGGTGTTGGCGCGCCAATGAGCTGCGCCTTCACGCTCGCCCACTACCGCGAGCTCCTCGAGGCTGCGCGGGCGGGCGGGTACCGCTTCGCGGGTTTCGACGAGCCGCCGTCCGACGGCGACGTCGTCCTCCGTCACGACGTCGACCTCTCGCTCGACGCGGCGCTGCGGGTGGCGGAGCTCGAGGTGGAGGAGGAGGCGACGGCGACGTACTTCCTCATGACCGAGTCGGTCTTCTACAACCTCGCTTCGAAGGAGGGCGTCGACACGATCGAGCGGCTGCGCGCGCTCGGTCACCGGATCGGCCTTCACGCCGTGTACCCGTCCGCGACGCTCGACGAGCGGTTCGATCCCGTCATCGCATGGCACAATCCCGATCCGGAGTTCATGACCGCGCCGATCGCCGGGGTCGTGAACGCCATGCAGGAGGGGTGGTTCGACCCGGCGACGTACCGCTCGGACTCGAACCAGCATTGGCGCTCCGGCTGCCCGCACGCCGAGCTGCGCGACGGAGCGTTCCCCTGGCTCCAGCTCCTGACGCACCCGGAGATCTGGGTCTATCCCGGCGAGACGATGGGCGAGACGATGCGCGCGATGCTCGACGAGGAACGCGAGCGGCGACTCGTCCAGCTCTCCGAGGATCGGATCGACCTGACGTAGTCGCTACGCGGGCAGGAGATCGAACGCGTCGCAGTGTCGCGGGCGCACGACCGAGAGGTGCCTGTGGTCGAGCGTGATCACGATCCGCGCGTCGACCCGTTCGGCGAGCGCGATGAGAGATGCGTCGGTTCCTCCCAGCCTCAGGTCGGAGTAACGCTCGACGAGCTCACCGATGCGAGCCCAATCCTCACTGGCAGGCGCTTCGACGTCCAACCGCTCGAGGCCGCGCAGGAACGCAGCCTCCGAGCGAGCGCCGAGCCGCTTGGCCACGAGATACGTCGCCTCTGCGACCACGAGCGCGGGTACGACGAGCGCGAACCCCGGGTCGGCAAGCACGGCGATGCAGCGCTGATGGTCGCGATCGTCTTTGTCCGCTGCCGCGTAGAGCGGGCTCGCGTCAACGATCGCGACCGCCAAACGAGTCCTCCATGATCTCGTCCGCCCAGTGCTCCTCGAGGTACTCCTCGAGCTCCGCCGCCCCAGGCCCACCACCGCTCGAGCCGACCGCCGCGAACGGCAGCTCGCGCCGCCCGCCGGTGTCCAGACGCAGGTGGGCGCGAAGCGCCTCGCGGACGATCTCGGAGCGAGAACGCCGGCGCCGATGCGCCTCGCGGTCGAGTGCGGTGCTGAGATCGTCCGGGAGCGTGATTGTGGTGCGCGTCATACCTTCATACTAACATCATGATCGTGCGCGGGCACGAGATCGGAGAGACCCCCTCGTCGGCGGCGACGTCAACGTCGGCGAGCACGTCGTCGTCCGGGTCGGCAACACCGTCCGGCGGAAGGTCGGCCCGCACACGACGGCCGTCCACGCGCTTCTCAGACACTTCGAGCAGGTCGGGTTCGAGGGTCCGCCGCGTGTCGTCGGGATCGACGACCGTGGGCGCGAGATCCTCACCTATGTCGAGGGCGAGCCGGCGCTCGCACCGGTGCCGGCGAACGACGAGGCAGTCTGGCAGCTCGGGCTGCTCCTTCGCGCCATGCACGACGCTCAGGTCGGCTTCGCCCACACCGAGTACCAAGACTGGCAGCGGATGGTCGGCACGCCGCCAAGTGGCGAGGTCGTCTGCCACAACGACCTCTTCTGGCCCAATGTCGTCTTCCGCGACGGGCACGTCGCCGCGCTCATCGATTGGGATCTCGCGGCTCCGGCTCCGCGGCTTCACGATCTCGGCTCTGCTGCGAACTTTTGGATCGCGTTCCGCCCCGACGAACAGTGCGAGGCGTGGGGGATTCCGACCGACCGACGACGTGAACGGCTGCTGGCGCTCTGTGACGGCTACGGCCTGTCGCGCAAGCAGCGAGCCGAGCTGCCCAGTGCGATCGAGCACAAGACGCAGATCGGGCTCGAGACCTACCGCAGGTGGGGGCGCGACGAGCGCCGACCGGGCTGGGCAGAGATGTGGGATCGTGATCAGGATCGCTACCTCGTGCAGCGAGACCTATGGTTCCGGCGACATCGAGCGACCATCGTCGGCTGGCTGACATGAGATCAATCACCGTCCTCGTCTCTGCCTCCGGCGCGCCGGGCACGGCCGCCCTCCTCCGCGCGCTCCGCGAGAACGGCGAGCGCGAGGTGCGGCTCGTGGGGACGGACATGTCGGACAGCTCGGTCGGCCGCCACCTCTGCGACGCCTTCCACCGGGTACCCGCGGGCTCGGACCCCGGCTTCGCGGACGCGATCGCCGGGGTCGTCGAGCGCGAGGGCGTCGACGTCGTGTTGCCGCAGTCGTCCTTCGACCTCGAGGGGCTCGCCGCCCACCGCGAACGATTCTCGTGCCCGGTGCTCGTCTCCTCGCCGGATACGATCCACCGCTCGAACGACAAGGCCGAGACCTACGCGTTCCTGCACCGGATCGGCGTCCCGGCGCCCGAGTTCCGTCGCGTGAACGGTTCTGCGGAGGTCGAGGCCGCGGCCCGCGAGCTCGGCTACCCCGACCGCCCGGTCTGCTTCAAGCCCGTCTTCTCGTCCGGCTCGCGCGGCTTCCGCGTGCTCGACCCGACCGTCGACCGCGCCCACCAGCTGCTGAACGAGCGTCCCGGCTCGGTCGCGATGCGGCTCGAGGAGGTGGTCGAGCTGCTGCCCGACGAAGGCGGCCCCGACCTCCTCGTGATGGAGCTCGCGACGGGAGGCGAGCGCACGATCGACGGAATCGCCGACGGCCGCCGCGTCGTCCTCGGGCACGCGAAGACGCGCGAGGCGATGCGCGCCGGGCTCGCGATGTACTTCGTCACGCTCGACGAGCCGGGCCTGATGGAGATCGCCGACCGGATCGTCTCCGAGCTCGCGATCGAGTGGTTCCTCAACATCCAGCTCGTGGGGGAGCAGGTGATCGAGATCAACCCGCGAATCTCGACGATCGTCTACCAGCCTGATCTCAACCTGCCGTACCTCGGGGTGAAGCGCGCGCTCGGCGAGGTGTCCGACGACGAGCTCGAGGATCTCCGCTCGCGGATCCGTCCGGGTCGCACGGCCCTGCGCTACTTCGACCAGCTCGAATGGGACGCGTGATCCCTCCGCCCCCCCGTGTCCGACTTCAGTCCGACACGTGCTCTTCGCGCCGGGGTGCGTGATCGTGGCTCGCCAGCGCCCCCTGCGCGTCGTCCATTGCCCGGTCAACACAGCGGGCGTCCCGTGGACGAACGTGCAGGCGCTCCGACGCCGGGGGATCGACGCCTCGCTCGTCGTCTTCAACCGCTACGAGCTCCACCCGGAGGCGGACCGCTCGCTCGAGCTCCACGGCGGCCTCGGCCGCCGCCAGGCGGCTCAGTGGCGGGCGCTCGCGCAGCTCCTGCCGCGCACCGACCTCTTCCACTTCACGTTCGGGCTGACGCTCGTCCCGCAGTCGCTCCAGTTCCCGCTCCTCAAGGCGTTCGGGAAGCACTCGGTCATGCACTACCTCGGCTCGGACATCCGGGGCAAGTCGCCCGGCGAGCTCGGCTACGGAAAGAAAGCGGGAGCGGAGATCGTCGGCAGCTACGACGCGATCCGCTGGGTCCCAGAGGCGCACGTCATCCCACCGGGCGTCGACCTGACGCGGATCGCCGAGGCACCCGCCTCGGGGAGGCGGCGACCGGTCGTCGTCCACGCTCCCTCCTCCCGACGCCGCAAGGGCACCGACCACGTGCTCGAGGCGTGCAGCGAGCTCGACGTCGACCTCCGGATCGTCGAGGGCATGCACCACGCGGCCGCGCTCGAGCTCTACCGCGATGCCGACATCGTCGTCGACCAGCTGAACGCCGGCTGGTACGGGCTCTTCGCGATCGAGTGCATGGCGCTCGGCAAGCCCGTCGTCACGTTCCTCCACGACGAGGCGGTGCGCCGCACCGAGGAGGCGTACGGCGTCGAGGTGCCTGTTGTCAACGCGACCGCGGCGACGCTCGGCGAGCGGCTCGAGGAGCTCGTCGCGCTCGGCGCCGACGGTCGCGCCGAGCTCGGACGGACCTCACGCGCGTACGTCGAGCAGGTGCACGACATCGAGCACGTGACCGACCAGCTCGTCGGGCTGTACGAGTCCGTCACCGAGCGCTCGCTCGGTCGCGAGCCGATCCTGGTACCCCGATCCGTCCGCCGTCCGCAGCCGGCGCCCGCGCTCCCGCTCGGGGACACCGACCTCGACGGCGGCGTCACCGACGCGCCCGCCGGTCTTGGACAGCAGCTTCGCCGCCTCGGGCGCCACTCGGCCATCTACGGCATCGGGGGGCTCGTCTCGCGTGTCATCGCCGTCCTTCTTTTGCCCGTGTACACGCACTACCTGAGCCCGACCGACTACGGCCAGATCGAGACACTCCTCGCGCTGACGACGGTCATGGGGCTCGTCCTGCGGGCAGGGATCACGAGCGCCTTCTTCCGCTTCTACTTCGACGAGACCGACGATGAAGGGCGACGCCGCGTGCTGCGCACGTCCTTCTGGTTCACGATGGGCGGCGCGACCCTCGGGCTCGCGCTGCTCCTCGCCCTCGCCGAGCCGGTCTCGAGCCTTCTCTTCGGCACCGGGGATGCTGCGGATCTCGTCCGCGCGTCGGGTGTCGCGCTCTGGGCGACCGTCAACTACGAGCAGCTGACCGCGCTCTTCCGCGTCGAAGAGCGGTCGGTCGCGTTCGTCTGCGCGAGCCTCGCGAACGTCTTCCTCACGATCGGCCTGACGCTGCTCCTCGTCGTCGCGCTCGAGCAGGGACCGCTCGGCGTGATCGTCGGGAACTTCAGCGGGACGCTGATCGTCTACCTCTCGCTCCTCGGCTACCGGCGCGAGCAGCTTGGACTCGAGTTCGACCGCTCGCTCCTGCGTGAGATGAATCGCTTCGGCGTGCCACTCATCCCTACGGCGCTTTTCCTCTGGGTGACGAACTTCAGCGACCGGTTCTTCCTCGTGAAGCTCGCCGACGTCGCGGAAGCCGGTCTCTACTCGGTCGGCGTCCGGATCGCCTCAGCGATGGTGCTGCTCCTGACCGCCTTCCGCACCGCCTGGCCGGCCTTTGCCTACTCGATTCGCGACGAGATGGAGGCCCGGCGAACCTACGCCTACGTGCTCACCTATCTGACGGTGATCACCGCCTGGGTCGCGCTCGCGCTAAGCCTGCTCGCGCCGTGGATCGTCGATCTGCTCGCCGACCCCGACTTCGCGGAGTCCGCGAGCGTCGTCGGGCCGCTCGCGTTCTCCACGGTCGCGTATGCCGCCTACATCGTCGTCGCGATCGGGGTCGGCCGCATGCGCCGCACGCAGTTCAACTGGGTCGTGACCGGGATCGCGGCGGCGGTCAACGTCGCGCTCAACATCGTCCTGATCCCGCCGTACGGGATGATCGGAGCGGCTGTCGCGACCGTCGCCGCGTACGCGACGATGGCGGTCGGCATGGCCTGGTGGTCGCAGCGGATCTACCCCGTGCCCTACCAGTGGCGCCGCGTCGCGACCGCGGCGCTCGCCGCGGTCGCGCTCGCCTCGCTCGGCGGACTGCTCGACGGCGGGCTGCCGCTCGCGGTCCTGCTGATCCTCGCCTACCCGCCCGCGCTCCTCCTCCTCGGCTTTACGACCCCGGTCGAGCGGACGCGCTTGCGGGCTCTGGTCTCGCGCTGACGGGGGCGAGGCAAGCCTCGCCCCTACCGCGTCACTGCGTCCCGCGCGACGGCGCGCCCGTGGTCGGTGAGGGCAAGGACGTCGGCGCTTCGGACGACGAGCCCACGGCGCTCGGCGCCCCGGACGACCCGCCCCGCGAACTCGCCGTCCCAGCGCAGGTGCTCGCCGAGATGCCCGACCCGGTTCTCGACCGATGCCTC
>Ga0183260_10004473_pt1 | contig 11091 bp, 6 predicted proteins | sample AntDrymUQ4972206_2_FD_129768 | JGI IMG/M metagenome (GOLD analysis project Ga0183260, IMG submission 129768) | Polar desert sand microbial communities from Dry Valleys, Antarctica - metaG UQ497 (22.06) (version 2) (version 2) | ecosystem: Environmental > Terrestrial > Soil > Desert | place...
GGAAGCCCCGCTCATCGCTGACGGAGGCGAGGCCGGCCCCAGGGAGGAGGCCCGGGAGGGGCTGCTCGGGCTCGGATACACCCCGGTCGAGGCCGTACGCCTGCTCGGCGCCGCCGAGGGCGAGACGGCTCAGGAGCTGATCGCGGCGGCCCTGCGCAGCGGTCGCGCCGCCGCGTGACCCACACTTGGCTGCGATGGCGATCGAGCGAATCCCACTGAACGAGGCGGCAATCGAGGCCGACGCCGAGCCGCGGATCGCGGACGCCCGCGCCGAGCGCGGTGAGGAGGACCTCGACCGGAGCCTGCGCCCCGCCCGGCTCTCCGACTTCGTCAACCAGCGGCAGGTGACCGAGCAGCTCGAGGTCTTCATCGAGGCCGCGCGCCGCCGTGGGGAGCCGCTTGACCACGTCCTGCTGGCCGGGCCGCCGGGCCTGGGCAAGACCTCGCTCGCCCACATCATCGCCGCCGAGCTCGAGGTGCCGCTCGTGCAGACGGCCGGCCCGGCCCTCGAGCGGAAGGCCGACGTCGCCAGCTTCCTGACGACGCTCGAGCCCGGCAGCGTCTTCTTCATCGACGAGATCCACCGGCTCAACCGGGCGATCGAGGAGACCCTCTATCCGGCCATGGAGGACCGCAAGCTGCCGGTCGTGCTGGGGCAGGGAGCCGGGGCCCGGACCGTGACCCTGGACCTCCCCGACTTCACCCTCATCGGCGCCACCACCCGCGCGGGGCTCCTGACCACGCCGCTTCGCGACCGCTTCGGAGTCTCCCACCGCCTCGAGCACTACGACCCGAGCGAGCTGGTGACGATCGTCGAGCGCTCCGCGCGGATCCTCGGGGTCGGCATCGAGCCCTCCGGCACGGCGGCGATCGCCTCGCGCTCGCGCGGCACGCCGAGGGTCGCGAACCGCTTGCTCAAGCGGGTGCGGGACTTCGCCGAGGTTCGCGGGGAGGGGGTCGTCACCGCCCCGATCGCCGCCGCGGCGCTCGAGATGCTCGAGGTGGACGAGGCCGGCCTCGACCGCCACGATCGGTCGATCCTGCAGGCGATCGCGCTCAAGTTCTCGGGCGGACCGGTCGGGCTCTCCACCCTCGCCGCCGCCGTCGACGAGGAGCCCGACACGATCGAGGACGTCTATGAGCCCTATCTGCTCCAGCAGGGGCTGCTCAAGCGGACCCCGCGGGGGCGGGTGATCACCGAGGGCGGCTACGAGCACCTCGGCGTGCCGGTTCCCGACGGCCTGGCGAGCCTCTTCTAATAGCCTTTCCCCCGTGCCGTTCTTCATCTGCCCGAACTGCGGGAACCGCGTGCGCAGCGGCGAGCGCACCGCGGGCCTCTCGAGCCGCCCGAAGGGGTGCCCGAAGTGCGGCTTCGGGTTCCTCTTCGAGCTCCTCGACGACTACTACCCCGATCCCAACGCGGCCTTCTTCACCTGCGACGGCAAGGGTCGGGTCCTCGACGTCGGCCGCGGCGGCTTCGAGCTGACGGGGTTGACCGACGAGGACGTGATCGGCCGGCCCGTCAAGGACGTGCTGGGGCTCGAGTGGATCGACCCCGGCGCCGGCGGCGAGGAGGCCGACAACGACGGGGACGGCCTCGCCGATCCGATCGAGACGACGCTCGAGTGGGGCGTTCGCTCGCTCGGCAAGCGGGTGGCGGTACACGCCGAGGGGGATCTGCCGGCGAAGGCCACGGCCGACGTCTTCCCGGCCTACGACGACGACGGCGGCATGCTGCTCGTCCTCACGCCCGAGTAGGAGGGCTCCCGTGGGAAGTCGCCGCGTCAACCTGGTCATCGTCGCCATCGTGGTGGCGCTGCTGGCCGGGTCCGCCTACGTGATCGCGACGAAGGCGACCAAGCTCGGGCTCGACCTGAGCGGCGGAACCCAGCTGATCTATCAGGGCGAGGGGACGCCCCAGAACCCCGAGGTCCAGGGCGACGACATCGATCGCGCGATCGAGATCATCCGCGACCGCATCGACGCCTTCGGCGTCTCCGAGCCGGAGATCGCTCCGCTGGGGGAGCAGCAGATCCAGCTCGGCCTGCCCGCCGTCCAGGACGCGCAGCGCGCCGCCGATCAGGTCGGGCAGACCGCGCAGCTCTATTTCTACGACTTCGAGCCCAACGTCATCCCGCTCGAAGACGACGTCGACGCGGTCACGCCCGCGAACCTCGAGCAGCAGAAGACGACGAGCTACTACAACGCCGTCGAGCTCGCCTCGAAGCAAAAGAGCGCGTGCGAGGGGGTCTGCACGGTCGACGGTCCCAGCCTGTACCTGTTCGAGAAGACGAGCCGCCAGTACGTGGCCGGGCCCGAGGGGACCCGGGCCGACCTCTTCACCAGCGAGACGGCGCAGGCGGTGCCCGAGGGCGAGCGGAAGCTCTTCGAGGTCCCGCCGGGCACCCTGGTCGTCGAGGACCAGGAGAGCATCGGTCAGGACGGCGAGACGTCCGACAGCCCCCCGAGCTACTTCGTGCTTCGCGACAAGCCGGAGCTGAGCGGCGAGGACATCACCAATCCCGAGCAGAACACCGACCCGCAGAGCGGCCAGCCGAACGTCACCTTCGACTTCACCGACGATGGCCGCAAGGCCTTCGAGCTCATCACGAACAGAATCGCCTTGCGCGGCGCCGGCGAGCTCTCCCGCCCCTACTCGTTCGCGATCGTCCTCGACGGCGACATCGTCTCGCGGCCGATCATCGACTACAACGAGAACCCGACCGGCATCGACGGCCGCACCGGAGCGCAGATCTCAGGCAGCTTCACCCTCCAGCAGGCCCAGGACCTCGCCGAGTTCCTGAAGATCGGCGCGCTGCCGATCGACCTCAACCTGATCAGCCAGAGCACGGTCACCGCGACGCTCGGCCAGCAGGCGCTCGACCAGGGGCTCAAGGCCGGGCTGCTCGGGCTGATCCTGGTCGCCCTCTTCTTCCTCTTCTACTACCGCTTCCTCGGGCTGATCGCGATCCTCGGCCTTGCGGTCTACGCGGTCGTCTTCCTGGCGATGATGAAGCTGATCCCGATCACGCTGACGCTGCCGGGGATCGCCGGTCTGATCCTGACGATCGGCGTGGCCGCCGACTCGAACGTCGTCGTCTTCGAGCGGATCAAGGAGGAGGCTCGCAAGGGCCACTCGATGATCTCGTCGATCACCACCGGCTATCGGCGCGGGATCGCGACGATCATCGACGCGAACGTGATCACCCTGCTGACCGCGTTCATCCTCTTCGGGCTCGCGACGGCGGGGGTCAAGGGCTTCGCCTTCACGCTCGGGATCGGGACGATCGTCTCCCTGCTCACCGCGGTCGTCTTCACCCGGGCGGTGCTCGGGCTCCTCGGCCGGACTCGCGTGCTGAGCTCGCCCGCCTTCCTCGGCGCCACCTCGGAGCGGGTCCGCTGGCACTTCGACTTCTCCGGCGCGAGCCGCTGGTTCTTCTCGGTCTCGGGGGCGATCCTCGCGGTCGGGGCTTTCTCCTTTGCGACCAACCAGCTCAACTTCGGCATCGACTTCGAGTCCGGCACCAAGATCAACGCCGCCCTCACCGAGGCGCCGAGCGTTGACGAGGTACGGGACTCGCTCGGCTCCTCCGGGGTCGAGGATCCCCAGGCGGTCAAGGTCCAGGAGGTCGAAAACGAAGAGTTCGGCGCGAACGTCTTCCAGATCCAGGGCAAGATCGCGACCGAGGACGTCGGTGCGGTCAAGGACCAGCTCGAGGCCGACTTCGGGTTCGAGAACGGGCCCGACGACAGCTTCCAGAACGAGTCCGTCGGGCCAACCTTCGGCCAGCAGATTGCGCGCAGCGCGGCCTGGGCAATTGCCTTCTCGCTGATTCTGATCGCCGCCTACGTCGCCTTCCGCTTCGAGGCGAAGTACGCGATCCCGGTGATGATCGCCGTCATCCACGACATCCTGATCACCGCCGGCGTCTACTCCCTGGTCGGAAGGGAGGTGTCGAGCGGAACCGTCGCGGCGTTCCTGACCATCCTCGGATACTCGCTCTACGACACCGTGATCGTCTTCGACCGCATCCGCGAGAACGTGCCGCGGCTGCCCCGCGCGACCTTCGCCCAGATCGCCAACCGCTCGCTCAGCGAGGTGCTCACCCGCTCGCTGATCACCGGCCTCTCCACCGTGTTCCTGATCGCGGTGATCCTCGTCTTCGGCGGCGACACCCTCCAGGACTTCGCCTTCGCGATGATGATCGGGGTCCTCTCGGGCACCTACTCGTCGATCTTCATCGCGACGCCGGTCCTGATCCACTGGAAGGAGCGCGAGCCGGCCTACCGGGCGCGGGCGGAGCGGCTCCGAGAGACGATGGGGAGGATCCCGGCGTTCCCCGAGGACAACCTGGTGGCCCGCGTCGGCGACGAGCGCCCGGGCGGCCTCGAGGACGACTCCGAGGGCGCCGGCAACGGCCACCCGCTCGAGCCCGAGCGACCGCCCGCGGTCCCGGCCGCCACCCGCTCGTTCCGCGGAGACGGCAATGGCGCCGAGCCGGAGCCCGAGCCGGAGGCGCTTGGCCCGGGCAGCCAGTCCCTCAGCGAGCGCGAGCGGCGCCTCGAGGCGCGCCGGCAGCGCCAGCAGCGCAGCACCCGCAAGCACGGAAGGCCCCGTTAGGCAATGGCGGTCCTCGTCTGGGCAACCCTCGGCGTCGCGCTCTGGCACTTCACCGTGTTCGTGCCCGACCGCTTCTGGGGCGGGATCGTCGGCGCCTTCCTCGGCGCCGTCGTCGGGGCGATCCTGAGCGGCGCCGCCTGGCAGCTGCTGCAGGGCGAAAGCCTCGGCACCACCGACGTGCTCACCGGTCTCGCGGCCATACCGGGTTGCCTGCTCGCCCTCCTCGCGGTCTACGCCATCGGCGCCCGCGAGGATCGCCGCTACGGCGACGCCTGAGCCGAGCCCTCACCCTCACACGGACCCCGCAACGAGGGCCCTTCCCGCCGGTTTCCGTCCTCGATCGCTGCGAGCCTGCTTTCGTGAGCGGCTCGGCCCAGACCCCATATCTCGCGCCCCCCTACTCCTACGCCGAGGCGAGGCGGCTCAGTGACGAGCTCGAGCTCGTCGAACCCGTGGCGATCGCGCTCGTTCGCCGCGGCCACCGGACCGTCGAGGCCGCGCGCGCGTTCCTCGCCGCGGACGAGACGCACGACCCCTCGCGCTTCGAGGGGATCGGCGAGGCCGTCGCGGCCATACGCGAGGCGCTCGGCGGTGGCCGGCGGATCACGGTCCACGGGGACTACGACGTCGACGGGATCTGCTCCACCGCGATCCTGGTCGGGGCGCTGCGGCGGGCGGGGGCCGACTGCGACTGGATCATCCCCGACCGGCTCGCCGACGGCTACGGACTGAGCGCGGCCAGCACCGGACAGCTGCGCGAGCGGGGAACCGGTCTGCTGATCACCGCCGACTGCGGGATCACGTCCGTCGAGGAGGTCGCCGCCCTGCGCCGGGACGGCATCGCCGTGGTCGTGACCGATCATCACCAGGCCGGGGAGCGACTCCCGGATTGCCCGATCGTGCATCCGATCGTCTCCGGATACCCGTTCGCCGGGCTCTGCGGCGCGGCCGTCGCCCACAAGCTCGTTCTCGCCCTCGAGCGCGAGATCGGTCCCGAGCCGGCGGACGAGCGCCGTGACCTCGACCTCGTCGCCCTGGCGACGGTCGCCGATCTCGTCCCGCTCGTGGGCGAGAACCGCGCGCTCGCCCGGCGCGGGCTGGCCGAGCTCCGCAAGGCCCGCCGCCCTGGGGTGCGGGCGCTCCTGGCCAGCTCGGGGGTCGAGCCCGAGCGCCTCGACGAGGGTGACATCGCCTTCCGGCTCGCCCCCCGGCTCAATGCCGCGGGCCGGCTGTACCGTGCCGATGCGGGCGTCGAGCTGATGCTGACCGAGGATCGGCCCCGGGCGGAGGCGATCGCCGCCGAGCTCGATGCGGCCAACTACGAGCGCCGGGAGACCGAGCGCAGCGTCGCAGGAGCCGCCGAGGCGGCTCTCCGCGCGCTCCCCGACGAGCTTCGCGACGCCCCGGCTCTGGTGGTGGCGGGGGAGGGCTGGCACCCGGGGGTCGTCGGGATCGTCGCCTCGCGGATCGTCGAGCGGCACGGCCGGCCGGCCGTCGTCCTCTCGCTCGACGAGGAGGGGAGGGCACGCGGCTCGGGGCGCAGCGTTCCCGGATTCGACCTGCTCGCCGCGCTTGATGCCTGCGCCGCGCACCTGGACCGCTACGGCGGCCACCGTGCGGCCGCCGGGGTGGAGCTGGACGCGCAGGCGGTCGCGGGCTTCCGCGCGGCGCTGATCGAGCATGCCCGCTCCGTGATGGGGGATGCGGGGGTGATCGAGCCCCAGCGCGTCGATGCGGTGGTCGGCGCCGACGCGCTCGACCTGCGGGTCGCCGAGCAGCTCGAGGCGCTGGCGCCGTTCGGGCAGGGCAACCCCGGGATCAGGCTGCTCGTGCCGGCGGCTAGGGTCGGCGACCTCCGGCCGATGGGCGAGGAGGGCCGCCACGCGCGCTTCAGCCTCAGCACCGGAGGCGCCTCGGCGCGGGCCGTCGCATTCAATGCGAATGGGCCGCTCGAGGCCGCGCAACGCGATCCACATGACCTGACCGTGCGCCTGGAGGTCAACCACTGGAACGGAGCGGTCGAGCCGCGGGCGGTTCTCGACGGAGCCCACGCTCGCCTCCCCGTCCTCGATGGCGATTCGAGCGCGGGCGAGGCTCATGCCTGCGACTCCGACGAGGGCGCGGAGCATTGGTGGCGGCGCTTCGACGCCGAGCCCGGCAGGGAGGGGCCGTGCGCCCTCGAGACCCCCGGGGCGGGTGGCCCCGCCCGCCGGGCGCTCGACGCCAGAAGGGGGTCGGCGATCGCCCTGATCTCCGAGCTGCTCTCGAGCGGGGAGCGGGTGATCGTGGTTGCCTCCGACGCCGCGCGACGAAGCGCGCTGGCGAGCGCGATCGATCTGCGCTCGTTCGGGGGCGCCGCGGCCACGGTCTGCCTGCGCTGCTCGCCCGAGTCGCTGCTGGGGCGGGCGAGGGACGATCGGACGACCCTCCTGCTCACCGATTGGGCATCGCTGGGCGGCTGCCCGGCTGCGGCCATGGGATTCGAGCACCTGGTGCTGGTCGACCCGCCGCCGAGCGAAGCGCTGAGCGAGGCGGCGCTCGGCGGCGCCGGCGAGGGCTTTGCGCACCTCGCATGGGGCCCCTCCCCGGAGCTGGCGGAGCTCTGCTGGGCGGCTGAGTGGGACCTGCGTCACGCGCTCGCGGACGTCTACCGCGCCCTCGCGGCGCGCGAGCTCGCCGGCGAGGAGCTGCGGCGGGCGCTGGGCGGGCCGGGCAGCTTCGAGCGCTCACCCGAGGCGGCAGCCCGTTGCGTGCGGGTGCTGGGGGAGCTCGGGATCGCCCAGGGCGGCGATAAGGGGGGCGAGCGATGGTTGCGGGTCGTATCCTCGGAGAGGACCAATCTCGAGCGATCGAGCGCCTGGCGCGCCTATTCGACGATCCATCAGGAGGGCCTCCGATACCTGCAGAGCCGAAGAGCGGAGCGCTGAAGAGCGACACCTCGCCGGATCCCGCCGCGGGGTCGGTCGACCTGGACCGGGTCGGGCATGTTCGCGTGGGAGCGAGCCCTGGCTCCGGCGATGGAACGGGATCGGGCGTCGCCGTGATCGCGCCGGTCGACGAGTTCACCCGCTCGCTGAGCAAGCGCGAGCGCGAGCTGCTCGGGGACCTGCTGGCCGTCGTCGCCGAGCACGATCCAGGCACGGGCCCGTCGGTCGATCGGCGCGAGGTGGAGCGCGCGTTCGCCTTCGCCTGTGAGCGACACGCCGATCAGCGGCGGCGCTCCGGGGAGGAGTTCATCAGCCACCCGGTCGAGGTGGCGAAGATCTGCGCCGGGCTGCGCCTCGACACCGGCACCCTCTGCGCCGCGCTCCTGCACGACACGGTCGAGGACACGAGCGCCAGCCTCGGGGAGGTCTCGGAGAGCTTCGGCGAGCAGGTCTGCCACCTCGTCGACGGCGTCACGAAGCTGACCGGGATCACCTTCGAGAGCCGCGACGAGAGCCAGGCCGAGAACTACCGCAAGATGATGGTCGCGATGTCCGCCGACGTGCGGGTGATCTTGATCAAGCTCGCCGATCGCCTTCACAACATGCGGACCCTCGGCGCGATGCCGAAGCAGAAGCAGCTCGCGAAGGCGCGCGAGACGCTGGAGATCTACGCGCCGCTCGCCCACCGCCTCGGGATCCACGCGATCAAGTGGGAGCTCGAGGACCTCGCATTCCAGGTCCTCTATCCGCGCAAGTACGACGAGATCAAGAAGCTCGTCTCCCAGCAGCGAACCGAGCGGGAGGAGTACGTCGCCGAGGCGGGTGGGTTCCTCGGCGACGAGCTGAGGAAGGTCGGAATCGAGGCGCAGATCTCCGGGCGCGCCAAGCACTTCTACTCGATCTACTCGAAGATGACGAAGAAGGGGCGGGAGTTCAACGAGATCTACGACCTGACCGCGATGCGCGTGATCGTCGGCTCGGTCAAGGACTGCTACGGGGCGATCGGCGTCATCCATGCCGTGTGGAAGCCGCTCCCGGGTCGCTTCAAGGACTTCATCGCGACCCCGAAGATGAACCTCTACCAGACCCTGCACACAACCGTGATCGGCCCGCAGGGCCAGCCGCTCGAGATCCAGATCCGCACCCCCGACATGCACGACCTGGCCGAGTACGGGGTCGCCGCGCACGTGCTCTACAAGGAGGGCTCCGGGCAGGGCGGCAAGGCGGACGAGCGGGACAAGATGATGTGGCTGCGGCACCTGCTCGACGCCGAGGGCGAAGCCGATGCGGAGGACTTCCTCGAGGCGCTCAAGGTGGACCTCTTCGAGGACGAGGTCTTCGTCTTCACCCCGAAGGGGGAGATCAAGAACCTCTCGGCGGGCTCGACCCCCCTCGACTTCGCCTACGCCGTCCACACCGACGTCGGCCACCGCTGCGTGGGGGCCAAGGTGAACGGCAAGATCGTCCCCCTGCACTATCAGCTGCTCAGCGGCGACATCGTCGAGATCCTGACCGCCAAGCGCGAGCGGGGCCCCTCGCGCGACTGGCTCGGCCTCGTGCGGACCTCCCGAGCCCGCAACAAGATCCGCGCCTTCCTCAAGAGCGAGCGCCGCGAGGACGCCGAGCGCGCCGGCCGCGAGAAGCTCTCCGAGAACCTGCGCAATCGCGGCCTGCCGCCCCAGCGGCTCGGCGGCTCACCGCTGCTCGTCGACGTGATCCGCGAGATGGGGTTCCGCAAGGCCGAGGACTTCTACGTCGCCCTCGGACAGGGCAAGATCAGCGCGAAGACCGTCTCGAACAAGCTCATGCAGCGCCTCAAGCAGGGGGAGGCGGTCGCCGAGGTCGAGCCGGCCTCGCGCCAGACCGGCGTGCTCGAGGGCCGCGATGAGCGCGAGCGCCGCACCCAGGACGCGACGAGCTACGGCATCGACGTGGAGGGCGTGAAGGACGTGATGGTGCGGCTGGCGAAGTGCTGCCGGCCGGTGCCGGGGGACGAGATCGTGGGCTACGTGTCGCTCGGCCGGGGGATCACGATCCACCGCAACGACTGCAAGAACGTCAACGCGCTGATGAAGTCGCCCGAGCGCTTCACCCCCGTCAGCTGGGATGGCGACAACCGCACCTCCTATCGGGTGGAGCTCGCCGTCGACGCCTACGACCGGACCCGCCTGCTCGAGGATCTCTCGCGGACGTTCTCGGAGGCGGGCGTCAACATCCTCGAAGCCCGCTGCTCGACCAAGCACCCCATGGTCCAAAATCGCTTCGTGGTGGAGGTGGGCGATACATCCCAGCTCAAGGCGGCAATCAGCAGGCTGCGCCAGGTCGAGGCAGTCTTCGACGTCTACCGGGTGACGCCGGGTGGCTGAGCCCTGGTCGAGGCGGACAACGAGGAGCTAAAGGAATGGGACCGAATGCGAGGGATCGCGCACCTCTGATCGCGGCGGCCATCGCGCTGCTCGCGTCGCTGGGCTACCTGCTCTACCGTGCGCTGGGCGGGGCCGAGCGCCTCATCGATCGGGACGTGATCGGCCTTGGGGAGGGGGGCGACGGCTTCGCAGTGCTTCCCTGGCTGATCGTCGCCGCGCTCGCCGCGCTGGGGTCCCTGATCGGGTGGTATCTCGCCAGTCGCCGCGCCGCCGACGTCGAGGACGCCCACGGCGCCCGCACGGATGCCGAGCAGGAGGCCGAGCGAGCTCGCGACGAGGCTGAGCGGGCTCGCGCCGAGGCGGCGGAGCAGGGCAAGCGCGCCGAGCGGGCGGAGTCGGAGCGCAGCGACGAGCACGAGCGGCTCGAGCGCATGCGGAGGGCGCACGAGGAGCAGCGCCGGATGAACCGCGAGCTGAGCTCGAAGCTGGCGGACCTGCACAAGCGCGAGGGCGTGCTCGGGGGGCGCGACGACATCCGCTCCCTGGTCCTGCGCGTCGCGATCAGCCTGCTCAACGCCGAGAAGGGCCTGCTGCTCAGCCGCAAGGACGAGGACCACGACGGAAACCTCGACGTGGTCGCTCACGAGGGCTTCGACGCCGATCCGAGCGAGAGCGCGCTCGTGCAGCGCTTCGGCAGCGAGGTGATCGAGCGCGACACGATCGTCCGCATCGGCCGCGAGGAGCTTCCCGACCACCGGCCCGAGGACGCCGACGAGGAGATCGAGAACCTGGTCGCGATCCCGATCTACATCGCCGACGAGTTCCACGGAGCCGTCGTCTGCGCCGGCGGCGACGCAATCGAGCACGAGGACGAGGTCCTCGTCGCCCTCGGCGACCACGCCGGCGCAATTCTCGAGAACGGCCGCCTCCACGGCGAGCTGCGCGGCTCCTACCTGGCCACGGTGAAGATGCTCGCGGACGCGATCGAGGTCAAGGACCCGTTCCTGCGCGGGCACTCCGACGAGGTCTCCGGCCTCGTCCGGGCGATGGCCAGCCGCCTCGAGCTCGAGGACGAACGCAGAGAGCAGCTCATCTTCGGCTCCCTTCTGCACGACATCGGCAAGCTGGGGGTGAGCGAGCGGATCCTGCTCAAGCCCGGTCCCCTGACCGAGGAGGA
>Ga0183260_10004474_pt1 | contig 11091 bp, 6 predicted proteins | sample AntDrymUQ4972206_2_FD_129768 | JGI IMG/M metagenome (GOLD analysis project Ga0183260, IMG submission 129768) | Polar desert sand microbial communities from Dry Valleys, Antarctica - metaG UQ497 (22.06) (version 2) (version 2) | ecosystem: Environmental > Terrestrial > Soil > Desert | place...
CCGGTCGACGTCGGCAACCTGCAGCCCGAGCTGGGGCCGCTGCCCGAGCCGTCGGCGGCGGCGCGCGTCGACCTCAGCAAGCCCTCGCAGCTGGTCGGTTTCGAGCTGAACGGTCCCAGCGCTGGGCTGGCGTTCGACTTCGCCGACGGCCGCCTGCTGTGGCGCAAGAACGCGACGCTGCAGCGCCCGATCGCAAGCCTCACGAAGATGATGACCGGGCTGTTGGCGGTCGAGCGCCTGGCGCCCGACGATCGCGTCGTGATCACGCGCGCCGCCGATCAGGTCGGCGGCTCGCGGATGGGCGGCCTGCGTCCCGGCAGAACGGTCCGCGCGGAGGTGCTGCTGAAGGGGCTAATGATCTCCTCCTCCAACAACGCCGCCGTCTCTCTGGCGATCGCCGGAGCAGGATCCGAGCGCGCGTGGGTGCGCTTCATGAACCGCCGGGCGAAGCTGCTGGGCATGGGCTGCACGAAGTACGTCGACCCGCATGGGCTGAACCCCGGCGACCGCTCCTGTCCCGTCGACCTCGCAACGCTGGCGATCCGCTCGATGGCCGAGCCACGGATCGCGCAGATCGCGCGCAAGCGCTACTCACGCGTGTGGCCCGGCGCGGGCAAGAAGCTCACGTTGCGAACGACCAACCACCTGCTACGCGAGCGCTACCCGGGCGCGATCGGGCTCAAGACCGGCTTCACGACCGCGGCGGGCTTCTGCTTCGTCGCGGTCGTCGAGCGGGGCTCGCGGCGGATCGGCATCGTGCTGCTCAACGACAAGGACCCGTGGGCCAGCGCACGACGGATCACGCGCGAGGCCGTGCGGGCGGGATTGCTGCCCCAGGCGTAGAGGTCCGCAGCCCTGCCGGCGACCGGCTCTCTACGCTGTCCTACGCGGGACTGGGGAGCAACCGGCTCGACAATCTCGGCCCGGTCTCGTTCACGGCGTTCCCGGCCCCGTGAGGCCCCAGTCGACGGGGTCTGAATGAGCTGATCGGTCAGGTCGTCGGGCGAACGCGCGACCATGACGGTGTGCCCCTGACGCTCGTCACCGGTCCCGCCAACGCCGAGAAGGCGCGCGTCGTCCTCGACGGCTACCGCGCCGCGCTGAAACGCGGCGAGGCGCCGATCCTCGTCGTGCCGACGCTCGCCGACGTCGACCGCTACCGAACGGAGCTCGCGGGCGGCGGCGTCGTCTTCGGCGCGCAGGTCGTGCGCTTCGCATGGCTGCTCGACGAGGCGGCCAGGCGTGGCGGCGTGCCGGGCAGGCCGCTGGCCGGCCTGGCACGCGAACGGGTCGCGGCGGCGGTGGTCGCCGCGACGCGGTTCGATGCGCTGGCCGCGTCGGCCGCGACGGCCGGTTTCAGCGCTGCGCTGCTGGCGCTCGTCGACGAGCTCGAACAGCGGCGCGTCACGCCGCAGCGGCTGACGCAGGCGCTGCGCGCTTGGGCCGATGACGACGAGCGGCGACGCGCCTACGCCGACGAGGTCTCCGCCCTCTACTCGGCCTACCGGCGCACGCTGCAGCGCCTGGGGCGCAGCGACCGGCCGCTGTATACGACCGCTGCGCTCGACGCGCTGCAGGAGCGACCGGCCGCCTGGGGTGGCACGCCGGTCTACGTCTACGGCTTCGACGACCTCACGCCGATCGAGGCCGACGCCGTTCGGACGCTCGCCCAGATCGGCGCCCAGGTGACGCTGTCGCTGGCCTACGAACCGGGCCGGCTGGCCTTCAGCGGGCGCGCTACGACGTTTGCCGAGCTGACTGGGCCCGCGGTCGACCACGTCGCGCTGAAGGCCCGCGAGGAGCACTACGCCCCGGCGGCGCGGCGCGCGCTGCACCATCTCGAGCGCGGGCTGTTCGAGCTGGGTGAGGGCACGCTCTTCGACCCCGATCCGGTCGATCCCGGCGACGCCGTGACGCTGCTGCAGGGGGGCGGGGAGCGGGCCGAGCTCGAGCTCGTCGCAGCCGAGGCGGCCCGGCTGATCGGCGAGGGCGGCGTCGCGGCCGAGGAGATCGCCGTCGTGGTGCGTGACCCGGCCGCGGTCGCGACGCTGCTGTCGGAGGTGTTCGAGGGCTTCGGCGTGCCTGTGGCGCTCGAGCGGCGCGTCGCCTTCGGCCACACGGCGCTCGGCCGCGGCCTGCTGGCGCTGCTGCGCTGTGCGCTGCTGGACGGCAGCGCCGACGATCTGCTCGCCTGGCTGCGAACGCCCGGGTTGCTGCGACAGCCCGCGCTGGCGGACTCACTCGAAGCGCTCGCCCGGCAGGAGGGGGCGCGCAGCGCCGAGGCGGCGCGTGCGCTGTGGGAGGCCGAGCACTGGCCGCTGGAGGCGATCGACCGCATCCGTGACGCGCATCGCCGCGGCGCCGCCGAGCTCCTGCAGCGCTGCAGCCTCGAGCTCGCCGGTCTGTTCGCCGCGCCACGGCGGCGTAGCGCCGAGGTCCTAACGGGACCGGCCGCGCAGGACGGCGCCGTGCTCGCCGCGGGACGCAGCGCGCTTGACCAGCTCGCGGCGCTGGCCGCCGCCGATCGCGCCCTCGCGCCCGAGCCGCGCGAGCTCGCGCAGCTGTTGGCAGACCTCGAGGTGCGCAGCGGCGGGCGACCGGCACGCGGCGCCGTGACCGTCACCGATCCGCTGTCGCTGCGCGCGCGGCGCGTGCGCGCGCTGTTCGCGTGCGGGCTGCAGGAGGGCGTCTTTCCGCGCGCCCCGCGGACCGAGCCGTTCTTCGGCGAGGCCGAGCGCGAGCAGATCGCGGCAGCCTCGGGCCTGCAGCTTGCCCGCCGCGACGAGCTGGGCGGCGAGCGCTACCTCTTCTACGCGACCGTGTCGCGCCCCGAGGAGCGCCTCTACCTGTCCTGGCACGAGGCCGACGACGAGGGCGACCGCGCCGTGCGCTCGTTCTTCGTCTCCGATGTCTGTGACCTGTTCGGGTCGCAGCTGCAGCAGCGCACGCGCACGCGCTCGCTCGGCCAGGTCGGCTGGCCGGACGGCGTGGCGCCGACCGAGCGCGAGCGGCTGCGCGAGCTCGCCGCCAGCGGGCCGCGACACCGTGCGCCGACGATCGGCGTGCTGAGCGATCCGGCGATGCTCGCGGAGCTGCGCGAGCGCGCGAGCTGGTCGGCCTCCGGCATCGAGCAGTGGGCCGGCTGTCCGGTGAAATGGTTCGTCGAGCGCCTGCTCAGGCCAGAGGGCCCGCAACCCGACCCCGAGCTGATGCTGCGCGGGGCGCTCGCTCACCTGCTGCTCGAGTCGACGCTGCGCGGCCTGGCCGAGCGCACCGGCTCGGCGCGGCTGACCCCGGCGACGCTGCCCGTCGCCCAGGAGCTGGCGGCCGCCGCCCTGGATGGCCTCGAGGACGACGCCCGGCTGACGATGTCGCGCGATCCCAACCGCCAGCGGGCGCTTGCGCATCGGCTGCGCAGCGATCTGCTGCGCTACCTCGAGTTTTCCGCCCGTGACGGCTCGCAGTTCGAGCCGGTCGAGCTCGAGCTGGACTTCGGCGACCCGGAGGACGAGCGCCCGCCGCTCGAGCTGGGCGACGGTGTGCGCCTGCGCGGTCGGATCGACCGCATCGACGTGGGCGCCGACCAGCAGGCGACGGTCTACGACTACAAGGGCCGGATCGCCGTCGAGTCGGCCAAGTGGCGCGAGAAACGCAAGTTCCAGGTCGCGCTGTACCTGCTCGTCGCGCGCGACGTGCTCGGACTGGATCCCGTCGGCGGCCTGTACCAGCCGCTGGGCGGCAGAGATCAGCGCCCGCGCGGGCTGCTGGTCGACGATGCCGATCCGGGCCTGTGCAGCGTCGGCACCGATCGCCATCCGCGCGCAGCCTTCGACGCGATCATCGAGGGCGTGCTCGAGGACGTCCGCGCAGCCGTCGCCGAGCTGCGCGCGGGCGCACTCGAACCTCGCCCGCAGAGCTGCGCCTACAACGACGCCGGCTGCCAGTACCCGACGATCTGCCGCTGCGAGGCCGCATGACATCGAGTCGTTGCTCGAACATGGCCGCTGCGGACCCGGAACGTGGGCCATCGCGATGACCTCATCGACGCTGCTGGGGCCCAAGGGCCGCGTCTTCACCGGCGAGCAGTCCGCTGCGATCCGCGACCGCGCGGGGTCGCTGCTGCTGGAGGCCAACGCCGGCAGCGGCAAGACGTCGGTGCTCGTCGAGCGCTTCGTGCGCTCGGTGCTCGAGGACGGCGTCCTGCCGTCGCGGATCCTTGCGATCACGTTCACCGATCGGGCCGCAGGCGAGCTGCGCGCACGCGTGCGCGATCGCTTCGTCGAGCTCGGCCGCCGTGACGAGGCGCGCGATACCGAAGCCGCCTGGGTCTCGACGATCCATGGCTTCTGCGCGCGGATGCTGCGCGCGCACGCGATCACGGCCGGTCTGGACCCGGCCTTCAGCGTGCTCGACGAAGCCGCCGCGCGCGTGCTGCGCGACCAGGCCTGGGATGCGGCGCTGGCGCAGCTGCTCGACGGTCCGCACGGCGGTGCGGGACTCGATCTCGTCGCCGCCTACGACGTCGACCGGCTGCGCGGCGTGATCGCCGCGACGCACGACTCGCTGCGCAGCGGCGGACAGACGCGTCCCCGGCTGCCGCGGCCACCTGCCGGCGCGGACCCCCGCGCGCTGCGCGCTCCGCTCGCGGACGCGCATGCCGTGGCGGCAGCCGAGCTGGCGCTCGCCAAGGAAGGGCTGCGCGTCAACGAGGGCCGCGACGTGCTTGGGCGCTGCGGCGAGCTGCTCGACGCCCTGCCCGGCAGGGACCTCGCATCCGGCGTGGCGCTGGCCGAGCTGGCGCTCGGCAGCGGCGCGGCCGCGCTGAAGAGCGATGCCTGCGAGCGCTACCGCGCGGCGCTGCAGGCATACGCCGGCGCCTGTCGCGACGAGCGCGCGGTCGCGGTGATCGAGCTGCTCGACGAGCTGCTCGGTGACTATGCCGACGCCTACGCGGACGCCAAGCACGCGCGGGCTGCGCTGGACTTCGACGACCTCGAGCTGTTCGCGCGCGACCTGCTTGAACGTGAGCCGGCGCTGCGGCGCTCATACGCCGAGCGCTTCGATCGCGTGATGGTCGACGAGTTCCAGGACTCCAACCCGCGCCAGCTCGTGCTGTTCGAGGCACTCGAGCGCGAGGACCTGTTCGTCGTGGGCGACGAGCAGCAGTCCATCTACGCATTTCGCAACGCTGACATCGGGATCTTCCGCGACCGCCGAGCCGCGCTCGCCGGCACCGGACGCGTCGCCACGCTGCAGACGAACTTCCGCAGTCGCGCCCCGATTCTCGACACGATCAACGCGGCTTTCGGGCCCTTGTTGGGACCTGGGTTCGTGCCGCTGCTGGAAGGCCGCGAGCCACAGCCCACGAGCGAGCCGCTCGTCGAGCTTCTGCTGACCGACCAGGCCGGCTGGAACGGTGACGGCAATGGCGCCGTCGACCTGGGTGAGCTGCCCCGCTCGCAGGCCTGGCGTCACGCCGAGGCGCGCCTGCTTGCCCAGCGCATTCGTGATCTCGTCGATGCCGGCGAGGCGCGGCCCGAGCAGATCGTGATCCTCTTTCGCGCACTCGGGGCGCTGCCGGTGTTCGAGCGCGCGCTGGAGGACCAGGGACTGCTGACGCTGTCGGTCGGCGGGCGCGGCTACTGGGGCCGCCAGGTCGTACGCGACCTGTGCGCCTGGCTGGCGGCGCTGGCCAACCCGCGCGACGAGACGGCGCTCTACGGCGTGCTGGCCTCGCCGCTGGTCGGCCTGTCCTCCGATGCGCTGGCGCGGATCGCGCGCGTCGCGGGCAGCGGCCATGCCTGGCGCTCGATTGAGGCCGGCGGCGCGTTGCTCGAGTCTTTGCGCGACGACGATCGCGGGCGGCTGGAGCGGTTCGCCGAGCACTTCGCCGCAGAGCGCGTGCTCGCGCCGCGGCTTGGCCTCGACGAGCTGCTGCGACGCGTCGTCGATGAGACCGGCTACGACCTGCATGTGCTGTCGCTGTCCGGCGGCGAGCGGCGGCTGGCCAACGTCCACAAGCTGATGCGCCTGGCCGCCGCGTTCGAGCGCGATCAGGGACGCGACGTCCGCGGCCTCGCCGATCTCGCCACCGCGGAGCTCGAGGCCGAGGCGCGCGAGACCGACGCGCCGGTCGAGCTCGGTGACGTCAGAGCGGTCCGGCTGATGTCAATCCACGCGGCCAAGGGTCTTGAGTTCGACGTCGTCTGCGTCGCCGACCTCGGTCGCAAGCGCCCGGGCGACGGCGACGAGGACCTGCTCGTCGCCGACGGGGAGATCGGCCTGCGGCTCGTGGGCCTCGACGGCTCACGCGAGAAGGCGCTGGCCTACGACCGCCTGCGCGAGCGCGCTCGCGAGCGTGCTGCCGGCGAGGAGCAGCGCGTCATGTACGTCGCGCTGACCCGGGCACGCGAGCGGCTGATTCTCAGTGGCGGTGTTCCACTCGCGGCCTGGCCGAAGGCCGGTCCGGCGGCGGCGCCGCTGTCGTGGCTGGGCCCGGCGCTGCTCGGCGGCCTCGGTCGTCTGCCGACCCCCGAGCAGCCCGTCGCCGAGGTGCGCTGGGACACGGCCTGGCTGCGCTGCTCGCTGAACACGCCGCAGACGGTCGGGCGTGTCCTGCGCGCGGAATCCCTCGCGCCCGCCGGCACGAGCCTGCCACTGTCCGCGCCGGCGCAGCGCAGCGCGGCGGCGCCGGCGCCGGATGCGCCACCGCCCGTCGTGTCGGCGCTGTCCTACTCCACGCTCGCCGCCTGGCGCGCCTGCGGCTATCGCTTCTACCTGGAGCGGATCCTGCGCCTGCCGGAGGTGCGCACGGAGACAGCGGCCGTCGGAGCGGGCTCGGGCGATCCCGCGGCCGGCGCGCTCGACCCGCGTCTGCGCGGCACCATCGTCCACGTCCTGCTCGAGCAGGAGGGCCCGGCGGCCGAGCGCGTGGCGGCCGTCGTCGCGCAGCTCGGCGTCGTGCTGTCTGACGCCGACGCTGCGGACGTCGTTCGCCTCAGCGACGCGTTCGCCGGCTCACCGCTCGCGCAGCGCCTGGCCCGCGCCCGCGCCGTGCACCGCGAGCATCCGTTCGCGGTGCCGCTCGGCGACACGCTGCTGACAGGCGTGGTCGACGTGCTCGCGCTCGAGCGGCGCGGGGTGACACTCGTCGTTGACTACAAGACGGACTGGATCGAGCCGCGCGCCGACCTCCTCGCGTACGTCGAGCAGCGCTACGCGATCCAGCGGCGCGTCTACGCGCTGGCCGCGTTGCGGGCGGGCGCTGCGCGCGTCGAGGTCGCCTACGCATTCCTCGAGCGCCCGGATGAGCCGATCAGCGAGCGCTACGACGCCGACGACGCCGACCGGCTCGAAGCCGAGCTGCTCGAGCTCGCAGCCGGCCTGCTTGCCGGCGAGTACGCGGTGGCAGACCGTCCGCACCGCGAGTTGTGCCTGACGTGTCCCGGTCGGCGCTCGCTGTGCTCGCATCCGGAGGAGCTGACGCTGCGCGGGGTCGACGAACTGCAGCAATGATGAAGAAGGGGGAGCCATCTCGTCCAGCGGCGCGGTCTAGGCACGATCGAGATGGATGTAAACCACCTATACGGTGCGTTTCAACCATCTCGATGCTGGGTGTCATAGGGCGGCCGTACACCCCGCACGGCGACCGCGGGGCTATGACCCGCAGCGGCCCTCAGCGGGCCAGCGCGTCGCGCCCGTACTTGTCGTCGATTTGGCCTTGGCCGTTGCCCGCCGAGCCCGAGCCCAAACTCGTCTCCGAGCCCGGCGCGTCATCCGGCACCTGCGGCCACTCGGGCCGCTCCGGCGGGTCCTGAACGCGCCCGTCGCGTGCCTGCTCGCGCTCGAGTTGGGCGTTGATCTCGGCGCCGAACAGGAACGCGATGCTCGAGATGTAGAGCCACAGCAGCAGGATCACCGCGCCGGCGAAGGCGCCATAGGTGGCGCCGTACTTGCCGAAGTTCGAGACGTAGATGAAGAAGCCGGCCGACGCGAGGATCCAGATGAGCACTCCGGCGGTGGCTCCGGGCGTGATCCAGCGCCACTTTCGAGGCCGCACGTCGGGCGCGAAGTTGTAGATCAGCGCGTACATCAGCATCACGGCGCCGATCGCCACGGGCCAGCGCGCGAAGCGCCATATGTCCGCCGCCGTGTCGCCGAGTCCGATCGTTCCGAACAGGTCGCCGGCCAGCCCGCCGCCCAGCAGCACCGAGAACAGCGCGATCACGGCGAGCAGGATCACCACGACCGTCCACATCAGGTCGTTGAGCTTGTGGCGGATGAAGCTGCGGTCCTCGTTTGTGCCGTACACCGCATTGAGCGCGCGGCCCGCGCCGCCGAAGGCCCCCGACGCGCCGTATAGGGCGACAAGGATGCCGATCACCAGCGTGACACTCGCGGTGCCGCCCGAGGTGTCGATCGTCGTCTTCAACGAGGACTCGAGCGCGCTGGCGACCTCGGCCGGAGCGCCGTTGTCGCGTGCGTAGCTGACGGCGTCCGTCACGAGCGACTCGTTGCCGAGTAGGCCCAGCAGCGAGATCCCGACGAGCAGTCCGGGAAACAGCGACATCATCACGAAGTACGTCAGCGCCCCCGCGTGGTCGGTCATGTTGTCCGCCTGGAACTTCTTGAACGAGCGCTTGGCCAGGCCGAACATGAGACCCATCGTTCCCGTGCGGCCGCGGAGCTAATCCGCCGTCTCGGCCGCCGGTTGCTTGGGCAACAGCGGCAGGCTCTCGCTGACGGCGCGGGCGAGGTCGACCACCCGCGTGTTGGAGCTGCGCGCCTGTGTGCGCAGCAACTCGAACGCGCCGCGATCGTCGACGCCGTGGCGCTCCATCAGAATCCCCTTCGCGCGCTCGATAGTGCCGCGCCGGTCCAGCGCGCTCTCGAGCTGCTGAACCTTCTCGTTGAGGCGCGCCTTCTCGGCGTGACGTCGCAGCGCCAGCTCGATTGCGCCCTGGACTTCCTCATGGAAGCGAGGCCGCGCAAAGGCGTAGACGCCGCGCTCCGCCGCGCGGGCGATGAACTCCGCCCCATGGCTCGCGACGAGCGCGATGACCGGCCCGCGCGCGTAGGCGCCGATCTCCTCGATCAGGTCGAGTGCGTGGTCGTCGTCGTCGTCGACGAAGACGACGGAGAGGTCCGGATCCTCCCGCGCGACCACGTTGCCGGCCTCGGCCACGGTGATCGCGTGAGCCGTGACCTTGTGGCCCAGACCTGAGAGGAGCTTGTCGGTCTGCGCAAGCTTCTGCTCGTCCTCGTCGGCCGCAAGAACATTCAGCGCCTCAGCCTGCTGAGAATCCCCCATGCTTGAGGTATCATGACCGACGCGCGGCCGAGTTTCCCGCCGCGCGAGCCACGCGCCCCAGTCCATCGGCGCAGTCCGGATTGGAGAGGACCGCCGTGGACGCTTGGCCGCACCAGTATCGAGGCACGTCGTGTCCGCTCATCGCGCATGGCGGGAATGGGTCGTGGTATTGATGGTCGGGTCGCGCGGGAGGCCCGATTCGGCACCCGGCCGCGACGACCGCGCAAGCGCCGACCGAGCCCTGTTCCTGCGCCTGCGCGCCGGCGACACCCAGGCGCGCGACGAGCTCGTACAGCGCTTCCTGCCGCTCGCGCGTCAGCTCGCGCGGCGCTATCAGCGCGCCTCCGAGCCACTCGACGATCTGCTCCAGGTCGCCTCGATCGGGCTGATCAAGGCGATCGATCGCTTCGACGTCGAGCGCGATATTGCCTTCTCCTCCTATGCGGTGCCGACGATCCTCGGAGAGATCAAGCGCCACTTCCGCGACCGGACATGGGCGGTGCGGGTGCCGCGCGATCTGCAGGAGCTGACGCTGCGCGTCGACCGTGCCGTCGGCGAGCTCGCCGAGGACCTCCAGCGACAGCCGTCGGTGGCTGAGATCGGCGGAGCCGTGGGCGTCGACGAGGAAGGCGTGCTCGAGGCGCTGCAGGCAGGCGGCGCCTACCGCGCGACCTCCTTCGACGCTCCGCGCGGCGGGGAGGACGACGGCGCGGCCACCTCCACGCTGGGGGAGTCGATCGGCGTCGAGGAGACCGGCTTTGACCGAGCAGAGGAACGCGCAACCTTGAGCACCCTGCTCGGCACTGTGTCCGCGCGCGAGCGCGAGGTCCTGCGCATGCGCTTCGAGGACGACATGACGCAGGCCGAGATCGGGGCAATCATCGGCGTCAGCCAGATGCAGGTCTCGCGCCTGATCCGCAAGGCGCTCACGCAGTTGCGCGCCTCGGCCGACGACACCGGCCCCGCACCGCCGCAGTACCGGCGTTAGAAGGCGCGGGCGTTCACATCGCGCCCGTGCTGGGCATGAGGCTTCTCAGATGACCCAGCCCGCCGCCATCATCGACGTCGACGGCACGCTCGTCGACTCCAACTACCAGCACGCGCTCACCTGGTTTCGCGCCTTCCGCCTGCACGGCCTAACCGTTCCGGTGTGGCGCGCGCACCGCGCGATCGGGATGGGCGGCGACCAGCTCGTCTCCTATCTCGCCGACGAGGGATTCGACCAGGAGCACGGCGAGATCGTGCGCACGGAGGAGCACGCGCTGTTCGCGCAGATGATCGCCGAGGTCCAGCCCTTCGCCGGCGCGCGTGGCTTGATGGAGGACCTCAAGGCCCGCGGCGGCAAGCTCGTGCTCGCCTCCTCGGCCCCGCCTGAGGACATGGCGTACTACCTCGACCTGCTCGACGCGCGCGACCTGGCCGACGGCTGGACCGACGCGAGCACCGTGCAGCGCACGAAGCCTGCGCCCGACCTCGTCGAGGCCGCTCTGGAGCTGGTCGGCGGCGGCCCGGCCGTGATGATCGGCGACTCGACGTGGGACTGCGAGGCCGCCAAGGCCGCGAAGGTCAAGACCATCGCGGTGAGAACCGGCGGCTTCGGCGCCGACGAGCTTCAGGAGGCTGGCGCAATCGCGGTCTTCGAGTCGATCGCGGAGCTGCGCGAGCGGTTGTCGGAGACACCGTTCGGGTAAAACCCGTCGCCCGGAGGTCGCCGGAACCGGCGACCGGAGGGCGAAACACCAATTCCGACGGAAGAGGACTTATGGGACTTGACAAGATCA
>Ga0183260_10004475_pt1 | contig 11091 bp, 11 predicted proteins | sample AntDrymUQ4972206_2_FD_129768 | JGI IMG/M metagenome (GOLD analysis project Ga0183260, IMG submission 129768) | Polar desert sand microbial communities from Dry Valleys, Antarctica - metaG UQ497 (22.06) (version 2) (version 2) | ecosystem: Environmental > Terrestrial > Soil > Desert | place...
AGCTGGGCTTGGCCAGCGTCCCCCCGGGAGAGAAGGGGGGTCCGGGGGGGTAGCTGGGCTTGGCCAGCGTCCCCCCGGGAGAGAAGGGGGGTCCGGGGGGGTAGCTGGGCTTGGCCAGCGTCCGGAAGGAGAAAAGCTGGGAGACTAGGGCGATGCACCCGGCGAGCGGCACCGTCGTCCTGGACGGGGGCGCCGTCTCGATCGCCCAGGTCGCCGCAGTGGCACGAGAGGATGCGCGCGTCGAGCTCGGCGCGCCGGCGCGCCGTCTGCTGGAATCCCGGCGCGCCGTGCTCGAGGACAAGGCTTCCTCCGGCCGCGCCGTGTACGGGATCTCCACCGGCTTCGGCGCCCTCGCACGTGTCCCGATCGCGCTCGACAGTCGCTCCGCCCTCCAGCACGCAGTGGTTCGCTCACACGCGGCGGGTATGGGCGCTCCGGTTGAGCGCGAGGTGGTGCGCGCCATGATGCTGTTGCGCGCCAAGACCCTTGCCATGGGCCTATCGGGAGTCCGCCCTGTGCTGGTCGACGCGCTCGCCGGGTTGTTGAACGCCGGCATAACACCGTTCGTCCCCGAGCATGGATCGCTGGGCGCAAGCGGAGACCTCGCGCCGTTGGCCCACATGGCGCTCGCCCTGACAGGTGAAGGTCTCGTCCTCGGCGACGACGCCGACGGGCTCGACTCGTCCTCGGCCCTGGCCGACGCCGGACTCGAACCACTGCGACTCGAAGCGAAGGAGGGCCTCGCGCTCATTAACGGGACCGACGGCATGTTGGGGATGCTCGCCCTGGCGTGCACCGATGCAGACCTGCTCTTCAAGACCGCGGACGTCACCGCTGCGATGAGCGTGGAGGCGCTGCTAGGCACCGACAGGCCATTCGCCCCGGCCCTCCACGTCATCCGGCCTCACCCCGGCCAGGCGCAGAGCGCCGGGAACCTCACACGGTTGCTCGCCGGCTCCGAGGTGGTCGCGTCGCACCGCCACTCCGATCACGCGGTCCAGGATTCCTATTCGCTGCGGTGCAGCCCCCAGGTTGCGGGCGCGGCGAGAGACACTCTTGCATTTGCGCGTTCGACTGCGGATCGGGAGCTCGCCAGCGCAATAGACAACCCCGTCGTGCTCCCCGACGGGGGCGTCGAGTCCACCGGGAATTTCCACGGCGCCCCGCTCGGCTTCGCCGCTGACTTCCTCGCCATCGCAGCGGCCGAGGTTGGCGCAATTGCGGAGCGCCGCCTTGACCGCATCCTCGATCCGGTGCGCTCACAAGGGTTGCCGCCGTTTCTCGCCGAGGATGCGGGAGTGAACTCGGGGCTGATGCTGGCCCAGTACACGGCCGCTGCGCTTGTCGCCGAGAACCGGAGACTGGCGGCGCCCGCGAGCGTCGACTCACTGCCCACGTCCGGCATGCAGGAAGACCATGTGTCGATGGGTTGGGGAGCGGTCCGCAAGCTACGACGGGTTCTTGCCAACCTGGGTGCGATCCTGGGGATCGAGGCACTGTGCGCGTCCCGGGGGTTGGCCCTGCGCGCTCCCCTAGCCCCGGCAGAGGGGACCGGTTCGGTGGCGCGGCTCGTCAACGCCGGCACCGGGGGGCCGGGCCCAGACCGCCATCTGAGCCCGGAGCTGGAGCTGGCAGCCGTCCTGGTTTCCTCCGGGGCGATCGTTGAGGCCGCAGAGAGCGCTGTGGGTGGCCTCGCATGAGATGCGGTATCACATGAGCATGCGGATACAGGGTGGTCGAGATGGTTGAGGGTGCCAGGCTCGTGCGCGCCCCCAGGGGAACGGAGCGGTCCTGTAAGGGGTGGGGCCAGGAAGCCGCTCTGCGGATGCTGATGAACAACCTCGATCCCGACGTCGCCGAGCGCCCGGACGACCTCGTCGTGTACGGGGGCACCGGAAGGGCTGCCCGCTCCTGGGCCGCCTTCGACGCCATCGTCGAATCTCTGCGAACGCTCGACGATGACTCGACGCTGCTGGTTCAGTCCGGGAAACCGGTCGGCGTTTTCCGCACTCACGAGTGGGCGCCGCGCGTCCTTATCTCGAACGCGATGCTGGTGCCGGATTGGGCGACCGGAGACGAGTTCCGGCGTCTCGAGGCGGCCGGCCTGACGATGTACGGACAGATGACTGCCGGCTCGTGGATCTACATAGGGACTCAAGGCATTCTGCAGGGGACCTTCGAAACCTTCGCCGCAGTTGCCGCCAAACGCTTCGGCGGATCGCTCGCCGGAACCATCACGCTCACGGCCGGGCTCGGAGGGATGGGCGGGGCGCAGCCTCTGGCGGTCACGATGAACGGCGGGGTCGCGATCTGCATCGAAGTCGACCCGTCGCGCATAGAGCGACGGGTGGAGCACCGCTACCTCGACGTACGGGCCGATGATCTCGGTCACGCACAGCGGCTCGCAGCCGAAGCCAAGGAGGAGCGCCGCCCTCTGTCGATAGGGGTTCTCGGCAACGCCGCCGAGCTGGTTCCGGCGATGGCGTCGGGCGATTTTCCCATCGATGTGGTGACCGACCAGACCCCGGCACACGACCCGCTGGCGTACGTCCCTTCAGGTCTGGCAATCGGCGATGCGAACCCACTTCGCCACTCCGACCCGGATGACTACATCGCCAGGAGCCGGGCGAGTATGGCGGCCCACGTCGAAGGCATGATCGCGTTCCTGGATAAGGGCGCAGAGGTGTTTGACTACGGCAACTCGCTGCGGGCGGAAGCCGAGCTCGGCGGCGTCAAGCGGGCGTTCGACTACCCGGGGTTTGTTCCAGCCTACATCCGGCCTCTGTTCTGCTCCGGCAAGGGCCCCTTCCGGTGGGCCGCCCTCAGCGGCGATCCCGCCGATATCGCTGCGACAGATCAAGCGGTCATGGAGGAGTTCCCCGACAACGAACAGCTGGTGCGATGGATCCGGATGGCTCAGGAAAAGGTCGCGTGGCAGGGGCTCCCGGCGCGCATCTGCTGGCTCGGCTACGGCGAGAGAGACCGGATGGGTCTCCGTTTCAACGAGCTCGTGGCCGGGGGCGCAATATCCGCGCCGATTGTGATCGGCCGCGATCACCTCGACTCAGGGTCGGTGGCCTCCCCCTACAGGGAGACCGAGGCGATGGCCGACGGCAGCGACGCGGTCGCCGACTGGCCGATCCTCAATGCGCTGCTGAACACCTCGAGCGGAGCTTCATGGGTGAGCGTTCATCACGGTGGCGGAGTCGGCATCGGACGATCGATCCACGCCGGCGTGGTCGCGGTCGCGGACGGAAGTGAGCTCGCGGCGCGCAAGCTCGAGCGCGTGCTGACCAACGACCCCGGCACCGGTGTCATGCGTCACGTGGATGCGGGCTACCCGGCCGCGGCCGAAGTTGCGAGCACCCGCGGCGTCCATGTGCCGATGCCGCCGGAAGCGACACGCGGCTGACCGCTTGAGCGGTTCACTCCCGGCCACCCAGCGGCGCACCCGGTTCGCCCAGGAAAGCGATGAGACGATCCAGGTCCGGCCCGAGAGGGCGATCCTGGATGACCGGCTCGACCAGCCGGGCCAGCCGCTCGGCCAGTGGTTGCAGCCCCGGCGGGGGAGTGAGGCCTCGCAGTGCCCACGCCTGACGGATCACGAGCAGCTCGCACGCGAACACCTCCGCTACGACCCTCGCGATCCGCCGCAACTTCTCCGCTGCCTCGAATGAGAAGGTCATAGCGTCTTCCTGACCGAGCGAGGTGTCGCCGATCCCGATGCTTGCCGGCGCTCCGAGTCGGCGCAGCTCATTGAGGCTCCCGAGGACCCTCTTTTGCACCACCACGAGCCCGCAGCTGTGGCCCGGCGGGCCGGCAAGCTGGTCCGGCAGCCCGCTGAAGCGGTGGTCGAGCAATCGGTGCGTCCTCTGCCCCGACAGCTCGGCCACCCGTATGAGCGCCAGGCCGAGTGAATCGAGTCCGGCGGCCAGCTCGATGGCGTGGAAGGAGCCGTTGCTCAGGAAGCGCCCGTCGGCGAAGACGGGAGAGTCACCCACTGAGGAAAGCGCCCGTGCTGTGTCAACCTCGAGCCGGGCCAGAGCCCGCGCAAGGTGTACGAGCAGCTGGGGGATCACCCGGTAGGAGACCGGTGCCTGGATGCTGAGCGCCGCGGCCCTCGATGAGCCTTTCAGCAGGAGGGCCAGGCGATCCAGCACGTCTTTGGTGAGCGGGTCGTCGGTGAGTGCGCCCAGTGCAAGATCGTAGGGGTCGAGGGGTGCCTGGAGCGCATCGATGGCCGCAGCTGCGATTGTAACTGCCGTCTCCCACAGCCTCCGTCCGGCGCGCCGGCCGTTGAGGGCCAGCGCGGTTGCGGCCGGCGCACCGGCAAGGAGTGCGATGCCTTCTTTTGCCTGCGGTTCGTAAGGCGCAACGCCTCGTTGTCCGAGGGCTTGTTCTGCCGTGATCGCCGAGCCGTCCGCAGCGAGCACGCGCCCCGCCCCGATGAAGGCCTGGAATGCATGTGCAAGGGGGAGAACCTCCCCCGACGAGCCGACGGAGTGTCTCGGTATTGCCGGCACGAAATCGTCGTTCAAGCGGTCGGTCAAGAACCGGCACAATCCGGGGCTGACGCCTGCATGCCCACTGAGGAATCCGGTCAGACGAACCGCGAGGACGGCGCGCGCCTCCTCGATCGACAACCATGGAGGAGAGCCGACCGCACGCCCCAGCAGCAGGTTGCGCTGATGATCGAGCAGGTCCGACTCATCCACATCGGCTCCGGCCAGATAACCGGCCCCCGTGTTCACCCCGTAGACGCGGGTTCCCGAGAGCAATGCGGCAAGCATCTCGGCGCGCCGAGTCTGCAAGTGGTCGAGCAACTCGGGGTCGAGGGCGATCCGTTCACGCTCCCAGGCCACCCGCTCGACTACTTCGGTTGTCATATCGCTCATCGCCTCGATGGTGATCATGGCCACAGCGTATGACGGGCCCCCAGATCGAAACCCCTCTGAGCACGCCACCCCTTGACAGCCGCCGGCAGAGCCGCTATATAACCTATAAGTTATATACTTGCCAACGGTTGGCACGGGCAAAGTGGATGGGTCGAAGCGGATGGAGGTGAAGCGGGCGGAGGTGAAACAGTTGGAGGTGAAGCAGAGGGGGGCCGAGGGCGATGTGCTGGATGCGACCTTCGCTGCTCTCGCCGACCCGACTCGGCGCGCCATCCTCGCCCGGTTGACCAGGGGCGAGGCCACCGTGACCGAGTTGGCGACCCCGTTCACCATCAGCCAGCCGGCCATCACCAAGCATCTCAAGGTGCTGGAGAGCGCCGGCCTCATCTCTCGAGGCCGGGAGCGGCAGTGGCGGCCCGCCCGGCTCGAGGCGAGGCCGCTGAAGGAGGTCGCCGAATGGACCGAGCGGTACCGGCGTTTCTGGGAGGAAAGTTACGAACGGCTGGACGAGTACCTGGACGAGCTCCAGGGACGAGGAAAGGAGAGGGAGATGGGCGAAAGCGGTAGCAGCGCGCTCACGGTGACGACGCCGTCGGATCTGGAGATCGTGATGACCCGGGTCTTCGATGCGCCGCGCGATCTGGTGTTCGAGGCACACTCCTCGTGCGAGCACCTCTCGCGCTGGTGGGCGCCGAGGGGCTACGAGATCGCCGGCTGCGAGGTGGATTTCCGACCTGAAGGTTCATGGCGGATCGTGCAAAGAGGGCCCGATGGTGAGGAGTACGCATTCCGCGGGGACTATCGCGAGATCGTCCGGCCGGAGCGCATCGTCTGGACATTCGAGTTCGAGGGCATGCCCGGCAACGTCTTCGTCGAGACCATGACGTTCGAGGAGCACGACGGCAAGACCACGCTCGCGAGCACTTCCGTGTTCGACTCCGTCGAGGCCCGTGACGGGATGCTCGAGTCCGGGATGGAATCCGGCGCTGTCGAAACCTACGACCGGCTCGACGAGTACCTCGAAGTGCTCAGGGAGGGTGCGAGCAGCTGATCGAGCCTGCAAGGTTTATCCGTTTCCGGCCACGGGGAGGCTAGACCTTCAATCAGCAACGCTACGAAGACAAGAGAGATCTCATGACCAGTTCCGTAGACATGCAGGCGCTGCAGAACGCCCGGGGAAACCCCGTCCACTCCAACGACGGCGAGCAGATCGGGAAAGTCGAAGAGGTGTTTCACGACACCGACACCGACCAGCCGGAATGGATCGGGATCGGCACCGGCTTTTTCTCCAGCAAGCGGCTTCTGGTGCCGGTTGCCACCGCAGAGGTGCGGGAAGACGGCATCTACGTTCCCTACTCCAAGGACCACGTTGGCGGCGCGCCGAACATCGACGGCGACGAGATCAGCCAGGAGACCGAGGCGGAGCTCTACTCCTTCTACGGCATCGAGTACGGCGAGGACCGGTCGGACTCCGGGCTGCCCGAGGGAACCCAGACCGGTGACACTGAAACCCGCACCGACACCGGCGCCACGCCGGACACCACCGACTCGCAGGAGACGGTCACCCGCTCGGAGGAGGAGCTCCACACCGGCACCCGGCAGCGCGAAGCCGGCCAGGTGAGGGTTCGCAAGTACGTCGACACCGAGGAGGCTCAGACCACCGTCCCCACCAGCCGTGAGGAGGTTTCTGTCGAGCGAGTCCCGGTAAGTGAAGGTAGCGCCGCCGAAGCCGACTTCTCCGAGGGCGAGATAACCGTCCCGATCGTCGAAGAAGAGGCTGTCGTCGAGAAGCGCCCTGTTGTCAAAGAGGAGCTCCGCATTAGCAAGGAGTCCGTGACGGGCGAAGAGACCGTCGAGGCCGACGTCCGCAAGGAGCGCATCGACATAGACGAGGACGACAGGACCTCGAGCTCGACCGGACCCACCAGATAGTCAAAAAGGCTCTGGGCCCAGCGGCCGCAGAGATTGCAACCGGCGGCGGATCGCTCAGGCGGTCCGCCGTTTGGGTTGGCGGTCGTCGCCGGACTGGTCCCGACCCAGATAGGGGGAGCCGTCCTTCATGCGATCCTCCGGCCGAAGGGCTTGCGCCACCAAGCCTGCGAACGATGCCGAGCCAACCGCCAGCATCACCCCCAGGGCGAACTGTATCCACTCCGGTGGCTGCGCGGCTACCGCAATCAGTCCAACCAAGATCAACAGCCCCAGCAACGCGACTGCTGCGAGCCCGCCTCCGACAGTCCACCTGAAGAAGTCCCGGCCCTCGCCCGTTCCATCCCGACCGCTCACTTTTCGGTCCCCCTTGCCTTGTCCGTTACCGTCGTTCCCGCACGCCCGGCCCCTAGCCGGATGGCGCCCGAGACCCCGCCGCTGATATCTATCGGCACCTTTTCCCGAGAGCTTTAGCGGACAGAGCCCTCGCCGCCGGAAGTGTCCGGCGCCTGCGGATGGGGAAGAAACCCTCCATGAGAGTCGTGATCACAGGGGCTACCGGGAACGTCGGTGCCAGCCTGGTGAGAGCCCTGGGCGAGGACGATGCAGTGACCTCCATAGTGGGACTCGCCCGTCGCCACCCGAAGTGGCAGCCGGCCAAGACGGAGTGGGCGGCCGTGGACATCTCGACAGATGACCTTGCAGACCCCTTCGAAGGGGCCGATGCGGTCGTCCATCTCGCCTGGCTCATCCAGCCGTCGCGGCGGTCTGATCTCCTCTGGCGCACCAACGTCGCAGGCTCGAGACGAGTCTTCGACGCCGTAGCCCGAGCCGGCGTGGCCACCATCGTCTACGCATCCTCCGTCGGGGCCTATTCGCCGGGCCCGAAGGACCGCCGGGTGGATGAGGACTGGCCGGTGATGGGAGTGCCGACCTCCTTCTATTCGCGCCACAAGGCCGAGGTCGAGCGGTCCTTGGATGCGTTCGAAGCACTGCACCCCGGGATCAGAGTGGTCCGCCTCAGGCCGGGCCTCCTTTTCAAAAGGGCGGCTGCGACCGAGCAGCGCCGGCTTTTCGCCGGCCCCTTTGTCCCCGTCTCGTTGCTGCGGCGGCAGCTGATTCCGTTCGTGCCCGATGTCGACGGACTGCGATTCCAGGCGTTGCATACCGCTGACGTTGCCGACGCCTACAGGCGGGCCATCACCCGCGACGTCCGGGGGGCCTTCAATCTCGCGGCCGAACCGGTGCTCGATCCTCACGAGCTGGGGCGGATCCTGAATGCACGACCCGTGAAGGTATCGCCCAGTTTGCTCCGTGCGATCGTGCACGCGACCTGGCGGATGCATCTGCAGCCGACTCCGTCGGGCTGGCTCGACATGGGGCTGAACGTGCCGGTGATGGACACTGCGCGCGCTCGCGCCGAGCTGGGTTGGAGCCCGCGCTTCTCCTCGTCCGAGGCGGTTCTGGAGCTGCTCGAAGGCATGCGGACCAGGGCCGGGACGCCCACGCCCCCTCTCGACCCCGGGACGAGCGGGCGAGGGCGCGTGCGGGAGATACTGACGGGAATGGGCAGGAGATCGGGGTTTTGATCTCCGCCGGCGACTCGAACTAGAGGAGGACGAATGGCCGACGAGCAGGATCCCAAGAAGGCACCCTCGGATGGTCCCGGAGGAGCGGAGTCCTCGGGTGGGGACAGCGGTTCGGGGTACGACAGGCCGGGCGGCGGAAGCCCCGAGGGCGGGGGCAAGCAATCCGATCGGAGCGATTCCGATCCCGGGGGTTCGTCCCCGGAGGAATCGAGTGAGTCGGCCGACGACCAAGCCAACGTCGAGAAGTAGAGGAACCCTGAGGATGCCGGCGGACGAGCCACCCAAAGATGTCGACGACGCCACCTGGGAGGAGATGGCCGGAACGATCAAGCGTTCCCCACCCAAGGCTCGGCGAACCTGGGCCAAGGCCCATGACGGTGCGGTCGAGACCTACGGCGAGGGCGAGCGGGCCCACCGAACCGCCTACTCGGCGCTCAAGCACAGCTTCGAGAAGATCGACGACCACTGGGAGCCCAAGGAAGTCAAGGGTCCCTCCGATCCGCAGGCGGCCACGAGCGCTCCTGAGTCGGTCACCGAAACGCGCGAGACCTTCGGGGGCGTCGACCTCATCGGCAACACGCGCGACGAGCTGCTCGGCCGGGCCAAGAAGCTGGGTATCTCGGGAACCTCGAGAATGAACAAGAAACAGCTCGCCAGGGCGATCTCCAAGAAGCAGGGATGATGGCCCCGTGCGGGGTATCGCTCACCGCACGGCGCGCCCGCCCCCGTTAGCGTCACGCCACATGGACGCGCTGCTGAACTTCGCTCAACCCTGGGCCTACGTGCTCGTCGCCATCATCGCCGCGGCCGAATCGGCAGCCTTCATCGGCCTCGTTCTTCCCGGTGAAGCGACCATGCTCCTCGCCGGAGTGCTCGTCTATCAAGGACGTGCCTCGCTGCCCCTGATGCTTCTGATCGGAGCCGCGGGGGCGATCGCAGGTGACTCCATTGGCTATGCCGTCGGCAGGTTTATAGGACCGCGCTTGAGGCGAGGAGGATTTGGTCGTCGGATAGGCCTCGAACGCTGGGAACGAGGAGAGGCCTATCTGAGAGCACGAGGGGCGCGCGCCGTTCTCATCGGGCGCTTCGTCGGAGTGCTCCGGGCTTTGATGCCTGCAATCGCCGGCTCGGCCGGAATCCCCTACGGATCTTTCTTCCTCTACAGCGTGCTGGGGGCGGTCGTATGGGTGACGGCTTTCATCCTGCTGGGGGTTGCTGCGGGGGGAAGCTGGCACGTTGTCGAGCGCTTCGCCGGACGGGCAAGCCTCGTGCTGGCCGGCATTGTGGTCGTGGGAGTGGGGCTGGCGGTTGTTGCCCGCTGGCTGCAGGGGCATCTGGAGGTTCTCCGAGGATGGCGAGCGGCCGTCCTCGCTCGGCCTGCGGTCAAGCGGCTGGTCATCCGATGGCGGCCCCAGGTCGACTGGATGGCTCGACGGCTCGACCCCACCGACCGTTTCGGCCTGTACCTGACCTGCGGCGCCGGCGTGGCGGTCGCCGGCGCGGCGCTCTTTGGCGGATTGCTCGAAAACGTGTTGGAGAACGACGACGCGGTCATCATCGACCGCCCGGTGCTGCGCTGGGTGGTGTTGCACCGGGAACCGGTTCTGGATGCCGTGATGGTCGTGGTCACGTCGCTCGGCGGCGCCCCGTTCGTGAGCTTCACCTTCGGGGTTGCGGCCCTCATCGCCTACCGGCGCACCGGTCAGAGGCGCTGGGTCGTCTTCCTTGCGACCACGATGGTGGGTGCTCTGGTGCTTGACGATGTGGTGAAAGGACTGGTGGATCGTCCCCGTCCCACCTTTCGCCCCTTGGTAGAGGCCGCCGGAAGCAGTTTCCCAAGCGGACACGCGACGACCGCCGCTGCGCTGTGCGCGGCGGTGGCATACCTCGTCACCCGCCGCCGAAGCTGGCGGCCCAGCGTCACGATATGGACCGTTGCGATCGGTCTCGCCGTGTTGATTGCCTTCAGCCGGGTCTACCTGGGGATCCATTGGCCCACCGACACCCTCGGCGGGCTCGCACTCGGGGGCTTCTGGACGGCGGTGACCGCAACCGCGGTGAAGGTCATGGTCGCTCCCTCTGTCGCCCAAGGCATCGACGCCGGCACTGCTCCCCGTGATGAATGCAGTCGGGATGGAGGCACGCCTATGTAGCCAGCAACATCCCGTTTGCAGCGGCCTATGCTCTCGAAGCTGTCCTGATCATGGCGGTGTATCTGGCCATTGCCCGCAAGGTGAAGGCGTTCGAGGCGCTGTGAGCGAGCCGGCAGCCCGGAGCCTCGGGGACAGGAATAGTCGAAGGCCGGGCCGGGTATCCTGCCGCGTGAGGGGTCACGGCGGCGTGGCCGAGTGGTTTAGGCAGGGGCCTGCAAAGCCCCGCACAGCGGTTCGATTCCGCTCGCCGCCTCCATGCAATCCTACGGAGAGGGTGGTGGGAGGGGCACAATTCGCCTCTCATCCGCCCGACCACTCGGATAGACTGATGGCTCGCCAAAGGGGCGTTAGCTCAGCGGGAGAGCGCTTGCTCGACAAGCAAGAGGTCACTGGTTCAATCCCAGTACGCCCCACCGAGGCCAGTGCAGGGTCATGTGAAGGGTCGAGCTTGGTGACCGAGTGGTCTCCCGACTCACGAGTGCCTCTAGCGGCCAAGTCGGCCCTTCGATCTCTCCCGTGCGCTGG
>Ga0183260_10004477_pt1 | contig 11090 bp, 2 predicted proteins | sample AntDrymUQ4972206_2_FD_129768 | JGI IMG/M metagenome (GOLD analysis project Ga0183260, IMG submission 129768) | Polar desert sand microbial communities from Dry Valleys, Antarctica - metaG UQ497 (22.06) (version 2) (version 2) | ecosystem: Environmental > Terrestrial > Soil > Desert | place...
TGATGAATGCGGAATGATGAATAGGAGATGCGATTCTTTCTCTTCATCCTTCCGCCTTCATCCTTGCACTTCTGTTCTGGCGGAAGGTGAGGGACTCGAACTCTCAAGCGCATACGCGCAGCAGTTTTCAGGACTGCGCCCTTACCGGTTAGGGTTAACCTTCCGCGATGAAGTGATTGGCAGGGACGCCCGGATTTGAACCGAGAAAGTCGGTTTTGGAAACCGAAGGTTTGCCAGTTAGCCCCAGTATCACTATGTCCCTGAAAAATGAACGCTGATGCATGCGGTAGGACTCGAACCTACGGAGTCATGAGTGACGCCTGATTTACAGTCAGGTGCTTTTGCCGCTCGGCCACGCATGCAAAAATAATTTCGATATGCTACAAAACGGATGAAGGCAGAGAGCGGGTGCTCCGCAAGACACACTTCGGCGCACACTTCTCCGAAGAACGGCGACCCCGGGACTCTCGCAAAGCACTGGGTCAACCGCTCTGAAGGCTCCCTGCCTTCATCTTTTCATACAAGGTACTTCAGTTATCAAACAACGAAAAAGAGCGGGCTTTAAGCTTCTCAAGGGAAGCAAGCCCGCTCCGAAAATCCTACAAATTTTACTTTGAGATTTGGGGAGCGGGATGCCGCTCCCGCTAAACTACGTCTGCAATTGACGGTCTCCGGGAATCTCTAAGGATTCCGGGGCTGTCGGTCTATTTTTGAGCACGCCGCCAACAGATGAATCGGATGGTATCGAACTCAGACAATAGACAGACCATGCCGCGCCGGGCATGACGACCGTAAACGACCGATGGGTCGTTTGGCCGGCGGCGCCGCGTGTCTTCAATCCGTTTGTCAGGTTCGTTAGCATTGAAATCTTTTTAACCTCACTTCGCGCTCTCGACATTCGTGAAGAGCGAGCGGGCATGTATAAAGCATACTCGATAATTCTGTCAAGAACTTTTTTCAACAACCCGCCGTGCCGGACGAACTACATCACTGATGGAACAGTGTTTCCAGAAGCCGGGTGAAATTATTTGATATGATTCGACAACGCCGCGTTGCCACAGTCAGTGTGATTCCTTGATACAAACTCGCGCGATATGAGAGCGACGGCGATTGAAGAAGCGCAGAGTGCTGTTGTCCGTTCGTGATATTCTTGCGCTGATCCGTGTATTAACGCTCACTGCGAAACCAACATGCTTGCATTGGTGACAGATTTGTTCGGAAGGCTGAAGCGTGCGCCCGACGCGCGCGACGAAGAGCCGATCCGCGAAGAGCTGTATAGCGTCGAGCGCTTGGAGCAGCAGGCGGCGACCCTCGCCGCCGCGCACAAGGTTTCGGGCCGGCGGGAGCGCGGGCGCAGACTCCTGCCAGCGCTCGAAGAAAATGGGCGGCGGCTCGTCGCGGCGTATCGCGCGCTCACGGAAGCGATCCGCAACGAGCGCACGATCTCGCCCGCCGCCGAATGGCTCGTTGATAACTTCCACATCGTCGAAGAACAATTACGCGAAATCCGCGAAGACCTGCCGCGCGGTTACTACTACGAACTGCCGAAACTCGAAAGCGGGCCGCTCAAGGGCTACCCGCGCATCTACGCTCTCGCGCTTGACCTCATCGCGCACACCGACAGCCGTCTCGAGACGGAAACTTTACGAAGATTCGTCAGCGCCTACCAGCGCGTCGCGCCGCTGACCATCGGCGAGGTGTGGGCCGTCGCCATCACGTTGCGCCTCGCGCTTGTCGAGAACCTCAAGCGTCTGGCGACGCGCATCGTCGTCGCGCGTGAAGAGCGTGAGCAGGCGGACGCGCTCGCCGACAAACTACTCGAGGCGGCGGGGCGACAGCCTGAAGCGCTGCTGCCGCTCGTCACCGAGCGATTCGGGAAGCGGGAGGAGTTGAATCGCGCGCTCGTTGTGCAACTCACACAGCGCCTGCGCGATCAAGACCCAGCGGTGATGCCCGTTCTCGACTGGCTCGAGCGGCGGCACCGGCGCGCGGGGCACAGCCTCGAACAAGTCGTGCATCTCGAACATCAACGGCAGGCCGCCGCGCAGGTCACGGTCGGCAACATCATCACCAGCATGCGCCTGCTCTCGACGCTCGACTGGCGCGACTTCTTCGAGAGCATCAGCCTCATTGACCCGATCCTCGGGTCCGACCCGGCGGGCGTCTATCACAAAATGGACTTCCTGACGCGCGACCGCTACCGCCACGTCATCGAGCGCGTCAGCAAACGCACGCGCACCTCCGAGCTTGATGTCGCGCGCGCGGCGGTGAGTTTGGCCGTGGAGTCTTACGAATCGAACCCGGACGACCCCGCACGCACGCACGTCGGCTACTACCTGATTGACGACGGCGTGGCGCGGCTCGAAGAAACTTTCGGGTATCGTTCATCTTTACGCGACCACCTCTTCCGCACAGTGCTGTGTCACCCGACGCTCGCGTACCTCGGCACGTTCCTGTTTCTCACGACGCTGATTGTCATGCTCCTCGTCGGTGCGGCCTTTTACTTCGGCGCGGAGTGGCCGCTCCTCGTCGGCTTCGCCTTGTTGTCGCTGATCCCAGCGGGCGATCTGGCACTCGGCGTGTTGAATTGGGATGTGACACACCTCTTCAGCCCGCGCCTACTGGCGAGAATTGACACGTCGAAAGGCATGCCCGAAGACGCGCGCACGATGGTCGTCGTCCCGACGCTCTTCACAAGCGAAGCGACGGTGCGTGAGTTGTTGGAAAAGCTCGAAGTCCAATATCTCGCCAATCAGGATGAGCATCTTTACTTCGCGCTGCTTGGCGACTTCGCGGACGCCGCGCAGGAGGAGATGCCGGACGACGCAGCGCTGCTTGACATCGCCGCCGCCGGCATCGAGGAGTTGAACGGTCGTTACAGCGACGGCTCGGGGCGCGGGCGTTTTCATCTGTTCCTGCGCCGCCGCCGGTGGAACGCCGGCGAAGGAAAGTGGATCGGCTGGGAGCGCAAGCGCGGAAAGCTTCAGGAGTTTAATCACCTTCTGCGCGGCGCGCGCGACACCAGCTTCATTGTCGCCACCGCCGATCCGGCTCTACTGTCGGGCGTGCGCTACGTCATCACGCTCGACTCCGACACGCAGTTGCCCCGCGACGCGGCGCGAGAGTTAGTCGGCGTCGCACTGCATCCGCTCAACCGCCCGCAGTTCAACGCGCACGCCGACCGCGTCATGCGCGGCTACGGAATTTTACAGCCGCGCGTTAGCGTAACTTTGGAAAGCGCGGCGCGCTCGCGGTTTGCGCGCGTCTTCTCCGGCAACACTGGGATTGACCCATACACCACCGCCGCGTCGGACGTGTATCAAGATTTGTTCGGCGAGGGCAGTTACACCGGCAAAGGTCTCTACGATGTGGACGCCTTCGAGCGCGCTCTCGACGGGCGTGTGCCGGAGAACGCGCTCCTCAGCCACGACCTCTTTGAAGGACTCTTCGCGCGCGCCGGATTGGTGACGGACATCGAACTCCTCGACGACTACCCGGCGCGCTACGACGTCTACGCCAAACGTCAGCACCGCTGGACGCGCGGCGACTGGCAGATCGCGCGCTGGCTCTTTCCCCGCGTACACGATGCGCAGCGTCAGGCGGCGCGCAACAAATTGCCGCTCATCGCGCGCTGGAAGATTCTCGATAATTTGCGGCGCAGCCTCGTCGCGCCGGGCATCGTGCTATGGCTGATCGTTGTGTGGACATGGCTTCCGGGTTCGCCCGTGATGTGGACGCTGTTCATCGTGTTGACGCTGGCGTTTCCGGTTTACGCGCACGTCACGACGAGCCTGCTGCTGCACCCGCGCGGCATTCCGTGGACGAGCCACTTCTGGAGCGTGTGGGGCGACATGCGGACGAACACCGCGCAGGTCGCGCTGACGATCACGTTCCTCCCGCATCAGGCGTATTTGATGGTTGACGCCATCCTGCGCACGCTCTACCGGAAGTTCATCTCGCACCACCACCTTCTCGAGTGGACGACCGCCGCGCAGTCCGAGCGCGCGAGCGCCGACGACCGCGCCGCCGTTTTTCGCTTCATGTGGCCGACCGAAGCGATTGTCGTGATTGCCGCCGCGCTCATCGTCGTGCTTCGTCCGGCAGCGTTGCCTGTCGCCCTCCCGTTCCTCGTGGCGTGGGGCGTATCGCCGCTCGTCGCGCACTGGGTCAGTCAACGCAGGCGAATTGAGCGACCGACGCTCGCGGAGTCGGAAAAGGCCACTGCACGATTGATCGCGCGGCGGACGTGGCGATTCTTCGAGGCCTTCGTCGGCGCGGACGACAACTGGCTGCCGCCCGACAATTTTCAGGAAGACCCGCAGCCCGTCATCGCGCACCGCACCTCTCCGACGAACACGGGTTTGCTGCTGCTTTCGACCGTCGCGGCGCATGACTTCGGTTATGTCGGCTCGCTGGAGATGGTCGAGCGCCTCGAACTGACGTTCGCCACACTGCGCCGGCTGCCGAAGTTTCGCGGCCACCTCTTCAACTGGTACGACACGCGCACGCTCGAACCGCTCGCGCCGCAATACGTCTCCACCGTGGACAGCGGCAACCTCGCCGGCCATCTGCTCGCCGTCAAACAAGCGTGTCTCGACGTTTTCGATTGTCCGCTGTTCGACGCGCGCACGCTTGCCGGACTCGCGGACAGCGTGACGTTGATGCGCCATGAAGCCGCGCGTCTCGGCGCGGTGCGGCAGCGCACCGAGGTCGTGACGATCAGACATCTACGCGACGAAATCGAGGCGTGCGCACATCTCGTCGCGGGCAAGCCGCCCCGCACGCTCGGCGCGTGGGCCGCGCTCTTCGACGGCTTGCGGCAGCACGTCGCCGTCCTCGATGACATTGTGGGCGCGCTGGCGCACGAGCACGGCGCAAGTAATTTCACCGAACTGCGCGTGTGGCTCAATGCGCTGCGCAGCCAAACCGAAGCCTCCGCGCGCGATTTGCACACGCTCGCGCCGGGAAGTTTCGCGCTGGCGCGGCACCTTGAGCCGCTCGTCAAACTGTTTCCCGCAGAGGCGCACGAGCGTTGGCAGGAAATCACGCGCTCGCTCGATGATGTCACCGCGGTCTCACGTATGGCGGAACAGTACGCGGCGGCAGGGGCGCAAATCTCTGAACTGCGCGGTGTGATCGAGCGTCATCTCGCGCCGGAGTCGGCGGATCGTGACGCTGCCGTCAACGGACTCGCCCTGCTCGAACGCGCCATCGCCGATGCCGGTCACGCGGCAAACAACATGCTCCGTCGTTTGAGCACGCTCGCGGGTGCGTGCGAACGGATGTTTGAGGAGATGGATTTCAGCTTCCTGCTCGACGCCGAGCGGAAAGTTTTTGTCATCGGTTATAACGTCTCCGCCGGGAAGAACGACAATGCTTATTACGACCTGCTTGCCTCCGAATCGCGGCTGGGCAGTTTCGTCGCCATTGCCAAAGGCGACGCGCCGCAGGAACACTGGTTCCGTCTGGGCCGGCAGTTGACGCCGGTGGATGGAAGTCGCGCGCTGATTTCTTGGACGGCGACGATGTTTGAATACCTGATGCCGCTCCTCGTGATGCGCAGCTACGACCGCACGCTGCTCGACCAGACGCACCTCGCGTCGGTCGGTCGGCAGATCGAATACGGCGCGGAGCGCGGCGTGCCGTGGGGCATCAGCGAGTCGGCGTACAACGCGCGCGACCTTCACCTTAATTACCAGTACGGCCCGTTCGGCGTTCCGGGTCTGGGGTTGAAGCGCGGTCTCAGTGAAGACCTCGTCGTCGCTCCTTACGCGACGATGCTGGCGGCGATGGTCGAGCCGCGCGCCGCGCTCGATAATTTGCAGCGCCTCACGCAGGAAGGGGCGCTCGCGACTTACGGCTTCTACGAGGCGATTGATTACACGACGGAGCGTCTGCCGCAGAATCAGCGCCGCGCGATCATTCGCTCATACATGGCGCACCATCAGGGCATGAGTCTTGTCGCGCTCGACAATCTGCTTCACGCGAACGTCATGCAGCGGCGCTTTCACGCCGAGCCGCTCGTGCAGGCGACCGAGTTGCTTTTACAAGAGCGCATCCCGCGCGGCGTCGCGGCGGCCCACCCGCGCGCGGAAGAAGTTCTTTCGGGACGCGTCGTGCGGACGCTGACGGGGCTGGCGACGCGGCTTTACGACTCGCCGTTCCTCCCCACCCCGCGCACGCAGATTTTATCGAACGGGACTTACTCCGTGATGGTGACGACCGCCGGGGCAGGCTATTCGTTGTGCAGTAATGTGGCGGTGACGCGCTGGCGCGAGGACGTGACGCGCGATAATTACGGCTCGTTCTGTTACGTCCGCGACGTGCGTAGCGGTGCCGTATGGTCGGCCGGGTATCAGCCGACGAATCGCCGTCCGCAGAGCTACGAAGTTTCTTTCTCCGAAGACAAAGTCACAATCACGCGCGCGGACGCCGGCATCATCACGCAGACCGAGATCATTGTCTCGCCCGAAGACAACGCAGAGGTGCGCCGCATCTCGCTGACGAATCGTTCGTCGCGCCCCCGCGAGATCGAATTGACGAGCTACGCCGAGGCGGTGCTCGCCCCGCACGCGGCGGACGTGGCGCACCCGGCCTTCAGCAATCTGTTCATCGAAACCGAGTTCGTCCCGGCGGAGAGCGCGCTCATCGCGCGCCGCCGCCCGCGTTCGAGCAAAGACGAGCCGGTCTACGGCGTCCACGTCGTCGTCACCGAGGGCGAAACCGTCGGCGCGATTCAGTACGAAACGGATCGCAGCCGCTTCCTCGGACGCGGCCTCACGCCGTCCGACCCGGTCGCGGTGATGGAAGAGCGCCCGCTCTCGAACACCGTCGGCGCGGTGCTCGACCCCGTGTTTTCTTTGCGCCAGCGCGTGCGGTTGGGGCCGAACGAGACGGCGCGTGTTTCATTCACGACCGCCGTCGCGCGCTCGCGCGACGAGGCGCTCGCGCTCGCCGACAAGTATCACGACCCGGCGATCTTCGAGCGCGCGTCTCGGCTCGCTTGGACGCAGGCGCAGGTCGAGATGCGCCACCTCAACATTGACGCCGAAGAAGCGCACCTCTTCCAGCGCCTCGCCGGCCGCGTGCTCTACTCCGACCCCAGTTTGCGCCCGCGTTCGCACGTCCTCGCGCTCAACACGAAGGCGCAATCAAGCTTGTGGGTGTACGGCATCAGCGGCGACGTGCCGATTGTGCTGGTACGCATCGGCCAGTCCGAGCACCTCGACACGGTGCGCCAACTCCTGCGCGGCCACGAGTATTTACGTCTGCGAGGGTTGCAGTTTGATCTGGTGATCCTGAACGACCACCCGCCGAGCTACGTGCAGGAGCTTCAGGAAGAATTGCTCGCGCTCATTCGTTCGAGCGGCGCACAAGCGTTGCAGGACAAGCCGGGCGGAGTCTTCCTGCGACGCACGGACGTGATGCCGGAAGCCGACCGCATCTTGCTGCACGCGGTTGCGCGCGTCGTCATTGTCCCCGAACGCGGCTCGCTCGAAGAGCAGTTGGTGCGCCGCTCAATCGAGGAGGAGTTGCCGCCGGTGTTCGTGCCGCAGATGCCTTCGCGCACCTACCCGGAGCCGAACGCCGCCACGCCCCAACTCTCTTTCTTCAACGGACTCGGCGGTTTCAGTCACGGCGGGCGCGAGTATATGACGACGCTCGGCGAGGGGCAGTGGACGCCCGCGCCGTGGACGAACGTCATCGCCAACGAGCGCGACTTCGGCTTTCAGGTAACGGAGACCGGCGCGGGCTACACGTGGTCGGCAAACAGCCGCGAGAACCGCTTGACGCCGTGGTCGAACGACGCCGTTAGCGACCCGCCCGGCGAAGTTATCTACTTGCGCGACGAAGACAGCGGCACCGTCTGGACGACGACGCCGCTGCCCGTCCGCGAGGACGAGCCTTACGTCGTCCGGCACGGACAGGGGTACACCGTCTTCGAGCACACGAGTCACGGTATCTCACAGGAATTACTGGTGTTCGTGCCGCCGGACGCGCCGGTGAAAATCTCGGTGCTGCGCCTGCGCAACCGTACCGACCGCGAGCGGCACTTGTCCGTCACGAGCTACAACGAATTGGTGCTCGGCGTCTCGCGCGGCGCTTCCGCTCCGTACATCATCACGAGTGTTGACGAAGTGACCGGCGCGATCCTCGCGCGCAATCCGTACAACAATGAGTTCGCCAACCGTGTCCTATTCGCTGACACGAGCGTGGCAAAGCGCACCGTCACCTGCGACCGCAAAGAATTTTTGGGGCGCAACGGTGAGCTTTCGCGTCCCGCCGCTTTGCGCCGCACACACCTTTCGGGACGCATCGGCGCGGGGCTTGATCCGTGCGCCGCGTTGCAAACAAAAATCGAGCTTGCGCCCGGCGAGGCGCGCGAGATTATCTTTCTGCTCGGCGAGGCGGAGACGACGGAAGAAGTGCGCCAGCTTGTGAAGCGCTATCGCCAACCGAACGTCGTCAACGAAGCGTTCGAGCGCGTCGTCGCCAGATGGGACGAAATTCTCACCGCCGTTCAAGTCCACACGCCCGACGCGGCGATGGACACGCTCTTAAATCGCTGGCTGCTGTGTCAGACTTTGGCGTGCCGCGTGTGGGCGCGCTCCGCCTTTTATCAATCGGGCGGCGCTTACGGTTTCCGCGATCAGTTGCAGGACGTGATGGCGCTCGTCTACGCGAGGCCGGACATCGCCCGCGCGCAGATTCTTCGCGCCGCCGCGCATCAATTCAAAGAAGGCGACGTGCAACATTGGTGGCACCCGCCGACCGGACGGGGCGTCCGCACGCGCTTCTCCGACGATCTGCTGTGGCTGCCCTACGTCACCTCGTTTTACGTCAATGTCACCGGCGACACATCGGTGCTGGACGAGACGGCTACGTTCATCGAAGCACCGCCGCTCGCGCCGGGCGAAGACGAGTCGTACACGCAGCCCGTCGTCTCGCAAGAATCAGCGACCATCTACGAACACTGCCTGCGCGCGCTCGACCGCAGCCTCGCCGTGGGGAGACACGGATTGCCGTTGATGGGTTCCGGCGACTGGAACGACGGCATGAACCGCGTCGGCAATGAGGGGCGCGGCGAAAGCGTGTGGGTCGGCTGGTTCCTTCACTCGACGCTCAATAATTTCACGCCGTTCTGCGAGGCGCGTGAAGAAGCCGAACGGGCGATTACTTATCGCCAGCACATGGCGGATTTGAAACGGGCGCTCGAAGAGGAAGCGTGGGACGGCGACTGGTATCGCCGCGCCTACTTCGACGACGGCACGCCGCTCGGCTCGGTGCAGAATGAAGAATGCCGCATTGATTCAATCGCGCAATCGTGGGGCGTCATCTCTGGCGTCGCCGACCCGCACCGCGCGCACCGCGCGATGGCGGCGGTCGAGGAATATCTGATCCGGCGCGGCGACGGTCTCGTGATTCTCTTTACGCCGCCGTTCGACCGGGGCACGCTCGACCCCGGTTACATCAAAGGTTATGTGCCGGGCGTCCGCGAGAACGGCGGGCAGTATACGCACGCCGCGCTGTGGACGCTGATCGCCTACGCGCAACTCGGCGACGGCGACCGCGCCGGCGAATTGTTCGCGCTCCTCAACCCGATCAACCACGCCTCGACGCGCGCCGGGCTGCACAAGTACAAAGTCGAGCCTTATGTCGCAGCGGCGGATGTGTACGCCGTCCCGCCGCACACGGGTCGCGGCGGCTGGACGTGGTACACCGGCTCGGCCAGTTGGATGTACCGCGCCGGCCTCGAAAACATCCTCGGCTTCCGCCTGCGCGGAACGCGCCTTTCCATCGAGCCGTGCATTCCGCGAAGCTGGCACGGCTTTGAGATCGAGTATCGTTATGGCACGGCGCGCTATCACATCAAAGTGGAAAACCCTTACGGCCTGAATCGCGGCATCGCCAGCGTCGAGGTGGACGGTGAAGTGCAAACGACGAACGACATTCCGCTCCGCGACGACGGCGCGCGCCACAGTGTCCGCGTCGTGCTCGGCGAGCGCGTGTCGCCGCAGCCCGAAGACGAACCGGCGGCGGTCGCGGCAGCTGAGCAACAAGCGAGAGACAGCTAAATTCAACTCAGAACATTTGTAAGCTTTCAGCAATCAGTAATCAGCCGGAGATGTGCCGCCGTTGCTCTTTACACGTTTGTGCCGCTCGGCTAACTTTGTTTTCGCTGAGAGCTGAAAGCCGACGGCTGAACGCTCGGGAAAACTATAGTTCCCTGAGCGTTACACTTGTAGGGGAGAATCTTCATTTTATGACAACTGCCACCGAACATCTTTATATCGTGACGAACGAGCGAATCTTAGGCGGCGAGCCGATTATCAAAGACACGCGCACGCCAGTGCGCGCAATTGTCGAAATGTGGAGGATGGGCATCGCCGTTGAAGACATCACAAGCCACTTGCCACATCTGACGCAGGCGCAAGTCTTCGACGCGCTTTCGTACTACAGCGACCATCAGGAAGAGATAAATCGCCATATCGAGCGCAACCGCATTCCCGATGAACTCATTGACCCGCGCGTGCGAAACACTCCGCACTGAGGCTAACCCCCGATAGCCTCAGTGGGCAGGCACATTGTCGTTCATCCTTAGTGCGGCGCATTATTCTGGCGCTGGGAGCGCAGGCGTCCCGCCTGCCGTGAGCGCGTAAGCGCGAAAACCGGTGCCGACTCATTGAAGGAAACTTATATCGCCGTGCCTCGAATTGAAAACTGATTGGACGAGACCATCCCCTAACGATGCGCCCTTCCGCTCACATCAATCTTTTCTTACTCCTCGTCGCTGTCGCTTTAACTTCCGCCTGCCGGCAGACGCCGCGCCCGGCGCTCGCCGAGAAGCGACAACCGCCGCCCGTTCACGAGACGCGCATGAGCGATTCAGATAACGACGGCATCCCGGAAGGCGCGGAGTTGCGCGCGTTCACCGACCGCGAAAACTTCCGCCGCTGGTTCACCGCGATTGCCGAATTGCAGTTTTATCAGGTGAGCGAGGCATGGAATCAGGAGCAGAGAGACTGTGCCGGGCTGGTGCGCTTCGCGTGGCGGGAATCGCTCCGGCGGCACGACCGCGCGTGGTTCAA
>Ga0183260_10004478_pt1 | contig 11089 bp, 8 predicted proteins | sample AntDrymUQ4972206_2_FD_129768 | JGI IMG/M metagenome (GOLD analysis project Ga0183260, IMG submission 129768) | Polar desert sand microbial communities from Dry Valleys, Antarctica - metaG UQ497 (22.06) (version 2) (version 2) | ecosystem: Environmental > Terrestrial > Soil > Desert | place...
CCTGAATGCAGGCATCACGTACAAGCTCGTTCAGGCGCGTATCGATTGTACGGGTCAGTGCGGCGACATCGGGACCGGGTCGGGCACGGCGAGCGCGTTTGATCTGGGCGCGCAGTACCGCTTCACAGACGAGATTCCGCTCACCCTCGGCGCGTCCGTGCGCAACATCGGAGGCGACCTCCGCGCGACCCCGGACGAGCCGCCGGCAGAGCTTCCGCGCAGAATCCAGCTGGGCGCATCATACCGGCTCAGGTTCATCGACCGCTACCTGGCGGACATGGACGTGCGAGTCGCCGGGGAGATCGACAGCGCTCCCGGCTTCGAGGATCCCGGCTTTCGATTCGGGAGCGCGATTGTCTATCAAAAGCGCGTGCATCTCCGGGCGGGGTGGGGGACGGCGGACACCGAGGCATCGGGGCCGTCGGTCGGGTTCGGCATCACGGCGGGCAAGCTGAGCTTCGATATCGCGCGGACCTTCGAAGGTCTTTCGGCCGACGCAGGAGAGCCTCCCACCTACTTCTCGCTGCGGTACAACTTCTAGTATCCGCGCGCCACGGAGAATCGTCTTTGACTAGCCGTCCTCTGTAGTCTTATCTTGCCCGGTCCCGTCGACCTGACCAGCCATTGAATCAGCAGACTGCCATCCTCTTTTTCCCGACCGACCGCGAGGTCCCGCCCGCCATGGCTGCATGGCTGGCGAAGAATTCGCTGGAGACGGTCGTCGTGAGCGAAGCGCAGGCGATAATGCAGATGGCGCTCCGGGGCCGCCCGCGCGTCGTGATCATGGACGCGCGCGACGGCACCGCGCAGGTGGAGGCCGCTTCGCGGCGGCTCAAGTCGGACTCTTACACCGCGATTGTGCCAACGGCCATGCTGTGCGCGTCCGGCGATGGGGAGTTCGGGAACGCGTGCGCCACGATGGCGGACGAGATAATCCGCGAGGGGACCCATCCGGCCGAGGTGGCCGCGCGCCTCGATCTGATGCTGCGGCGCTCGGACCGGGATACGGAAGTTCACCCGTCGACTCGCCTGCCAGGCACGACGAGCATCGAAGCGGACATCACCCGCCGGCTGGGGACAGGCGAGCAGTTCGCTGTGTGCTATGCCGACCTCGATTTTTTCAAGGAATACAACGACCGGTACAGCTATCGGGACGGCGACCGCGTCATTCGAATACTTGCGAAGATTCTGCACGACGTAGTGAAAGGCGTTTGCGGGGAGCGGGGATTCGTCGGCCACATCGGCGGCGACGATTTCATCTACATCATCCCCTCGTCGGCGGTGCCGGAGGTGTGCGGCGAGATAGTCGCCGTGTTCGACCTGCTGATTCCGCACCAGTACTCCGAGCAGGACCAGCGCGCTGGATATTATTTCGGCAAGGATCGGAGGGGGCATCTGCACCGGGTTCCGTTGATGACGCTGTCCATCGGGGTCACCACGAATTCGCGCCGGCATTTCACGGCCGCGCGCGAAGTGAGCGACCTCGCGACGGAGATGAAGTCCTACGCCAAGACGCTTCCGGGATCGGTGTTCAGCGTCGACAGGCGCACCGCCGACCGTCCGGTTGCCATCGACCAGCGCGTACCATTCCACACAGCCGCGTCAGGGACGAAGTAGTGCCCCGGCGAGCGAGCGCGAGCCGGAGTTTTCGGGTGACGCGATGAACGTCGGGTGCCCGCAGTGCTCGTCGATTTTCCGCGTGGATCCCGCGAAGGTTCCGCCCGGCGGAGTACGCGCGCGGTGCTCGATCTGCGGCGGCGTGATCCCCGTGCCGGAGCCCAGCGCGGAAGCCATCGCTGCGGGTCCGCAGCCACCGCCGCCGCCGTCGCGGACGACGGGCCAGTATTCGCGGAAAACGCCCGCGATGGGAATTCCGGCGTCTGTCACGCCTCCGGCAGGAGTGCCTCGCGCGACCCCGCCTGTCCCCGCGATTGCCGCGCCCCCGGAGCCACCTCCGACATTCCGGGCGGCCGCGACTCCCGCGCAAGCAGCTCCTGAGTTCGAGGAGCCGTCCGCGCCGCCGATGGTCCCGCCGCCCAGCGGCGTCCCTGGCCCCACGACGTCGATCAACCCTTATCTTGCGCGCGACCCTGATGTGCGGGCGAAACGGCTGGCCCGCGCGCTCATCTCGGACATCGTGACGTACTACCCGGAGAAGCACGCCGATGCGCTTGCGGCCGGGTCGCTCAAGCAGACGTTCAGCGAAGAGATAAAAAAGAGCTACGAGGAATACGTCGCGCAGATCGGCCAGGCATTCGCCGAGTCCACGACGCATTTCAAGGATGCTCTGAACGAAGTGCTGGGTGAAGGGAAGCGAATTTTCTAGCTCGCCACTGCACACTCCTGTAAATACAACCAATGGCAGAAACTGAACGCGGCCGCGACCTCGGACGGCATACCGCGCGGCTGGAAGAATTACGGAGGTATCTTTGACATCGACTCCAAGCGTCAGGCGTTAGCCGCCGACGAGGAGCGAATGGCGTCTCCCGGGTTCTGGGACCGCCAGGAATCGGCGCAGGCCACGGTCCAGCGGGTGAAGCAGCTCCGGAGCTGGATCGACCCCTTCGATTCGATCGCCGCGCGAGTCACCAGCGCCGCGGAGATGGACGCGCTGCTCGCCGAGAGCCCCGACGCGGGAATCGACGCCGAGCTGGACGCCGAGCTGTCGGCGATCGAGTCTGATCTGGACGGGTTCGAGGTGCGCTCGCTCATGCGCGGCCCTGACGATTTTCGCGATGCCCAGGTGGAGATCTCGGCCGGCGCCGGCGGGACCGAGGCGCAGGACTGGGCGTCCATGCTCATCCGCATGTACACGCGTTGGGCCGAGCGCCGCGGATTCGACGTCGTGCTGCTCGACGAGAGCCAGGGCGAAGAAGCGGGCATCAAGGGCGCGACGCTCGAGATTCGCGGACAGTACGCGTTCGGGTTTCTGCGGCCGGAGACGGGGGTGCACAGGCTGGTTCGCATCTCTCCTTTCGACTCCGCTGCCCGGCGGCACACGAGCTTCGCGTCGGTGTTCATCTACCCGGTGGTGGATGACGAGATCAACATCGAGATCAGGGACGAAGACCTCCGGATCGACGTGTACAGGGCGTCCGGCGCGGGCGGGCAGCACGTGAACAAGACCAGCTCGGCGGTGCGCATCACGCACCTGCCGACGAACACGGTCGCCGCGTCCCAGGCGGAGCGCTCGCAGTTCAAGAACAAGGCGACGGCGATGAAGATGCTGAAAAACAAGCTGTACCAGATCGAGCTGGACAAGCAGATGGAGAAGCGCGCCGCGCTCGACGCGACGAAATCCGATGTATCGTTCGGCAGCCAGATACGCAGCTACGTGTTTCAGCCGTACACGATGGTCAACGACCACAGAACGGAGCTCAAGATTCCGGACGTGCAGAAGGTCATGGACGGTGGGATAGATCCGTTCATCGAGGCGTACCTCAAACGCTATGGCGCGGTTCAGAGTGGGGCCGCGGCATGAGATCTGGTCGCGCGCGTGGCCTCGGGGCGGCCCTATCCCACGCGGCACCTACGCTTCGGCAAACTGCGCCGAAGCTAAGACGGTGCCTTGTGGGACAGGGCCGCCCCGAGGCCACTTCACGGGCGGTGTCATGAGCGACGAGCTGAACTTCGTGATGCAGGCACGCCGCGACAAGCTGGATGCTCTGGCGGCGCGCGGGGAGCAGGTATTCGGGTACTCGTTCGGGAGGACGCACTCGGCGGCGGCTGCGGTGCCGCTGCTGCTTCCCGATGTCGAAGAGGGGCCGGTTGTGAGTGTGGCCGGACGGGTCGTGGCGTGGAGGGCGCACGGAAAGACCGCCTTCGCGCACGTGGCTGATGAAAGCGGGAAAATCCAGGTGTACTTCCGTAAGGACGAGTTGGGAGAGGACCGGTTTTCAGTGCTACAGCAGTACGACCTCGGTGACATCGTGGGAGTGAGCGGGCCGCTGTTCAGGACCAAGACGGGTGAGGTCACGATCCGCGTCACCGCGTTCGAGCTGCTGGCGAAATCGCTGCGTCCGCTGCCATACGGGAAGGAAGAGATCGTCGATGGCCAGGCGGTGCGGCACTCTGGGTTCGTCGATCAGGAGCAGCGGTACAGGCAGCGGTATGCGGACCTGGCGGTGCATCCCGAAGTGCGGACGATGTTCGTCGCGCGGTCGAGAATGATCAGCGCCATGCGCGGCTTTCTCGACGGTCGCGGCTTTCTCGAGGTGGAGACGCCGGTGCTGCAGCCGTTGTACGGCGGCGCGGCGGCGAAGCCGTTCGTCACGCATCACAACGCGCTCGACATGCCGCTCTTTCTCCGCATCGCGGACGAGCTGTACCTCAAGCGGCTGGTCGTCGGTGGGTTCGAGCGAGTGTACGAGATCGGGCACGATTTCCGGAACGAAGGGATCGACCGGACGCACAATCCGGAATTCACCATGCTCGAGTTCTATCAGGCCTACGCCGACTACACGGAGATGATGTCCGTGGTCGAAGCGCTTATCGTGGCGTCGGCGCAGGCGGTTGGCGCGACCCCCGGCGTCGTCGCGAGCGTTCCTTCGCTCAGCACGCCCTTTCCGCGGATGCAGTGGACTGCGGCGCTTAACGACGCAGCCGGCGTGGACGTGATGGGCCTCGAGGACGAGGATCTCCGGCAGCTCGGCCAGCGCGTAGGCGTCGAGCACCCGCGGAAGCTCGGTCGCGCCAAGCTCCTGGACGAGATCTTCCAGGCGCTGGTCGAGCGGAAGATCGAGACGCCGACTTTCGTCGTCGACTATCCCGTGGAGCTCTCGCCACTGGCGAAGCCCAAGCGTGGGGATCCGACGCTCACGGAGAGGTTCGAGCTGTTCGCCGACGGCCGTGAGCTGGCCAACGCTTTCAGCGAGCTCAACGACCCGATCGACCAGCGCGCGCGATTCGAGGCACAGGCGGTGCTCAAGGCGGCAGGGGACGAAGAGGCCCCTGGCGTGGACGAGGACTACCTGCGCGCCATGGAATACGGCATGCCGCCGATGGGCGGCGTGGGGATCGGCGTGGACCGGTTGTTCATGTATCTCACGGGCACGGCGAACATCCGGGATGTGATCTTGTTTCCCACGATGAGGGCGGAGACCGAATAGGCGGCGACGAGGTATTAGCTATTAGGTATTAGACGGTGATCAGCCTATTCACTAATACCTAATACCTAATACCAATTTCCTAGTAGCTTCCCTACATGTCCCGACTCGAGCTCTCCATAGCCTGGCGCTATCTCCGCAGCCGCCGCGGATCGCGCTTGCTGTCGTTCATCAGCATGATCGCGATGCTCGGCGTCGTCGTCGGCGTGAGCGCGCTCATCGTGATCATCGGCGTCATGGACGGACTCCAGCATGATTTGCGGGAGAAGATCCTCGTCGGGAGCCCCGACATTCGCGTGCTGAGCTATGGCAGCGACCTGAAGATCCAGGACTGGCGGGAAGTGCTCGCCAAGGTGCGCCGCCATCCCGGAGTGGTAGCCGCCGAGCCGTTCGTGCTCACCGAAGCCGGAATGAACGCTGGCCGCGACTATGCCGGCGGCGTGATGCTCGTCGGAATCCCTCCGCAGGTGCGGGGCGCCCAGGAAGTCACCACCATTCGCAGCCATGTGACCAGCGGCGATTTTCGGTTTGCCAGCTCCGACGGTCAGCGCAGGGGCGCCGTCCTCGGCAAGCTGCTCGCAGCGCGCTTCAACGCGTGGCCCGGCGACAAGATCAATCTCATCTCGATCGCCAACACGAAGATCAACGCCGCGACAGGTACTTTCGTGCCGAGCGTGTACGAGCTGGAGGTGACGGGTATCGCCGAGACGGGGATGTACGAGTACGACGACCGCTACGTGTACATAGATCTTCCGCTCGCGAGCGATTTCGCCGGGCTCGGCGAGAGCGTGACGGGGATCGAGGTGCGCACCGTCGACAGATGGCAGGCCTCGCGCATCGCGACCGAGCTCACCCAGATGCTGGGCTTTCCGTACCGCACCGTGGATTGGGAAGAGCAGAACCGCTCGCTGTTTCAGGCGCTCAAGCTCGAGAAGCTCGGCATGGGCGTGATCCTCCTGCTGATCGTGATCGTCGCGGCGTTCAACATCGTCAGCACACTCACCATGGTCGTGACCGACAAGACGCGCGAGATCGGGATTCTCCGCGCGATGGGAATGTCCGCCGGCTCGATTCGCAGGATCTTCTTCGCGCAGGGCGTCTTCATTGGAATGGTGGGCACGGCGTTCGGCGTGATCGTAGGACTCACCGCGGCCATCAGCGTGGACAGGTACAAGCTGATCGCTCTGGATCCGGCGATCTACTTCATCGACCACTTGCCAGTGATGACGAGCCCGATGGACGTACTCTGGATCGTGCTCGCAAGTCTCGCGATCGCGGCAGTCGCGACTTTGTATCCGTCCATTCAGGCGTCGCGGCTGTACCCGCTGGAAGCGATCAGGCACGAATGAGCGGACTCACCGTGGTCGAGGGTCACGACCTCTTCAAATCGTACGTCGGCGGAGACGGCAGCACGATCAACGTGCTGTCCGGCGTGAACCTGTCGGTTTCGCGCGGCGAGATGGTCGCCATCGTCGGAGCCTCGGGCGCGGGGAAGAGCACGCTGCTGCACATATTGGGCGCGCTCGAAGCGCCATCGAAGGGATACGTGGTTCTGGCTGGCGAGCCGGTGCACGGCCGCTCGGACGACGAGGTGGCCACCCTGCGGAACAGGCGGGTCGGGTTCGTGTTTCAGTTTCATCACCTGTTGCGCGAGTTTACCGCGCTGGAGAACGTGATGATGCCGCTGCGGATCGGGGGAGTGCCGCACTCGAAGGCGCGTGGCCGCGCCGAGGAGCTGCTCGCCCGCGTGCGGCTCAGCGGCCGGATGCACCACCGTCCCGCGCAGCTTTCCGGCGGGGAGCAGCAACGCACCGCGGTCGCGCGCGCGCTGGCCATGGATCCGGCCATCCTGCTCGCCGACGAGCCGTCCGGGAACCTGGATCAGGCCCAGGGTCAGGACCTTCACGACCTGCTCGTCGAGGTGACGAACGACCTCGAGATTGGCGCCGTCGTCGTGACGCACAACCAGGCGCTGGCCGCGCGAGCCAGCCGGGTGCTGCTGCTCGCTGATGGCCGCCTCGCCGAGACCGCGGCGAAGGAAGGAGTGGCCTGATGGTGTGCGACGTCTGCAAGGAGGGGGACGTCGTGATCGACCTGACTCAGGTCGAGGGGGCCGAAGTGCGCCACCTCCGCCTGTGCGAGAAGTGCGCTGCCGAGCGCGGGGTCGAGACGTCGCTGGTGGTTCCGAAGCAGCAGGTCACCGAGCTGCTGCAGAGCGTGCACCAGCACATGCCCGCGGCCTCGGACGACGCGGCGCGGTGCACCTTCTGCTCATCCACACTGCGTGACTTCCGGAGCAGCGGGCGACTGGGCTGCCCGCACTGCTACAACGCTTTCGAGAAGAGCCTTCGAGAGCTGCTCCGTCGCGTGCACGGGAATTCAAGGCATGTGGGGCACCGCTATGTCCCGCCGTCCGAGGGCGCCGTGGAACGGTCCGTGACCGCGGGCGAGCTCCGCGACCGCCTTCAGCGCGCGATTGAATCCGAGCAGTTCGAGATGGCCGCGGACATTCGGGACAAGCTGAGAGGTCTCGAATGACCAATGGTCGGGTGGGCGCATCGAGGGCCAGCGGCCACGCGGGGCCGTCGGTATGACCCTGGACCTCTCGCTTCTCCCGAGCGGGGGCGTGCAGTGGCTGGATGCGTCGGGCGAGCACTCGGACATCGTGCTGTCCACGCGGATCAGGCTCGCGCGGAACGTGGAGGGATACGCGTTCGCATCCCGAGCGCGCGATGGCGAGAGGTTGCGCGTTCTCGCGCAGGTGCGCGACGCGATTCCCGCGGCCACGGGGAGTGACGACGGCGTCATGCTGCGCGTCGATGAGATGGAGGCCGGCGAGCGGCTGCTGCTGCCCGAGCGGCATCTGGTGAGCCGGGAGCTGGCGGGACTGGACGCGCAGCATCCGGTTCGCAGCGGCGCGGCGGTTTTCCTCGCGAGGCAATCCTCGATAATGATCAACGAGGAGGACCACCTGCGGCTTCAGTCTCTGCGGTCGGGATTCGCGGTGAGCGAGGCATTCTCGGAAGTGGAGGCGATCGATCGCGAAATCGGCGCGCGCGTGCCCTATGCGTATCACCCAGAGTTCGGGTATCTCACTGCCTGCCCGACGAACACGGGGACCGGGTTGCGGGCGTCGGTGCTCATACACCTTCCGGGCCTCGTGCTGACGAAGGAGATCGGCAAGGTCCTCGCCGGGCTCCAGCAGATGGGACTCACGTACCGCGGGCTGTACGGCGAGGGGAGCGAAGTCGTCGGCAACTTCTTTCAGATGTCGAACCAGACCACGCTCGGCAGGTCCGAGGAAGAGCTGCTCGACCATCTCGTCCGCGTCGTCCGGCATGTGGTCGAGCGCGAGGAAGAATCCAGGCGTGTGCTGTTGAGAGATGCTGGCTATATTATCGAAGACAAGCTCTGGCGGGCGTACGGGACCCTGCGGTACGCGAGGAGTCTCACGTTCGAGGAAGCGATGAACTTCCTGAGCGGCGTTCGACTTGCTGTCGGTCTGAACCTCATTGCCGGTCTCAGTGTATATACCCTCAACAAGCTCCTGATTTTCAGCCAGTCGGCGCACCTCGCCTACACGGCAGGACGGGCTCTGACTGAAAACGAAGCGAACCTGGCGCGAGCGAAGTTTGTGCGGAAGGCGCTCGAGGAAGAGCCGGACAAGTAAGGGTTACGCGGGTCGCCGCGACGTGCGTCGTGGCTCTGGTGTACCGCGACTGAGGACTGACTGATGAACGGATACAACTTCACCGAACGGGTGCGAAAGGTTCTCGCCATGGCGCGAGAAGAAGCATCCCGCCTGCACCACGAATACGTCGGCACCGAGCACATTCTTCTCGGATTGATCCGCGAAGGCGAGGGTGTCGCAGCTACCGTGCTGCAGAACCTGAACGTCGACCTCGACGAGATCCAGCAGAAGATCGAGGAGACGGTGAAGAAGGGGAAAGCGCCGCAGGCCAGCGACCTTCCCTATACCTCGCGCGCCAAGAAGGTGTTGGAGCTCGCGATGGCTGAAGCGCGCGACCTCTCGCACAGCTACGTCGGAACGGAGCACCTGCTCCTGGGCCTGCTGCGCGAAGAGAAGGGAATCGCCGCTCAGGTTCTCGCCGACGCAGGCATCAACCTCGACGCCGCGCGCGCCGAGACGCTTCGCCTGCTGGGCACCGAGATGCCGCAGGGCGGAGCAGCTACGACCGCCGAGAAGGCCACGCCGGGCGTGCCGGGCACGGCGGGAGCCAAGGGCGACAAGAAGTCGAAGACACCCGCGCTCGACCATTTCTGCCGCGACCTGACCCAGCTCGCTGCCGAAGGGCAGCTCGACCCGACCATCGGCCGCGCGAAGGAGATCGAGCGCGTCATGGAAGTCCTGACGCGCCGCAAGAAGAACAATCCTGTGCTCATCGGCGAGCCGGGCGTGGGCAAGACCGCGATCGTCGAAGGGCTGGCCCAGCTCATCGCGACGGGCGAGTGCCCCGATTCCCTGCGCGACCACCGCGTGCTCGCGCTGGACATGGCGGCGGTCATCGCGGGCACCAAGTACCGCGGCCAGTTCGAGGAGCGGCTCAAGGCCGTGATGAACGAGATCACGCAGAGCAAGAACATCGTGCTGTTCATCGACGAGCTGCATACGCTCGTGGGTGCGGGCGCGGCCGAGGGCGCGATCGATGCCAGCAACATGCTCAAGCCGGCGCTCGCGCGCGGGGAGCTGCAGTGCGTCGGCGCCTCCACGCTGAACGAGTACCGCAAGTACATCGAGAAGGACGGCGCGCTGGAGCGCCGCTTCCAGACGGTAGTCGTCGAGCCGCCCTCCGTGGACGAGACGGTGGAGATACTGAAGGGACTCCGCCAGAAGTACGAGGATCATCACCGGGTCGAGATTCCCGACAGCACGCTGGTCGCGGCCTCCAAGATGTCGGAGCGGTACATCACCGACAGATTCCTGCCCGACAAGGCCATCGACGTGATCGACGAGGCCGGCGCGCGCGCGCGTCTCGCGGCGCAGCAGCCGTCGCCCGAAGTCGCGGGGTTGAAGGCCCAGCTCGAAGGCGTGAACGGCGAGAAGGAAGCGGCGGTCCGCGACCAGAACTTCGAGCGCGCGGCGTCGCTGCGCGACAGGGAGCGCGAGCTGCAGGGCGACATCCGCCGCGTGCAGGAGGACTGGGAGAAGCATCGCCAGTCGCACCGGCCGGTGCTGGGCGAGGCGGAGATCTCCTTCATAGTGAGCCGTTGGACGGGGATCCCCGTCATGCGGCTGCAGGAAGCCGAGACCACGCGCCTGCTGCGCATGGAGGAGGAGCTGCACGAGTCCGTGGTCGGCCAGGACGAGGCGATCAAGGCGCTGGCGCGGTCCATCCGGCGCAGCCGCGCGGGACTCAAGGATCCCAACCGGCCGATCGGCTCGTTCATCTTCTCGGGCCCGACGGGCGTCGGAAAAACCGAGCTCGCGAGATCGCTCGCGCGATTCCTGTTCGCCGATGCCAGCGCGCTGATTCGCGTGGACATGAGCGAGTACATGGAGAAGTTCTCGGTCTCGCGCCTGATCGGCGCGCCTCCGGGCTACGTGGGCTACGAGGATTCCGGCACGCTCACGAAGGCGGTGCGGCGCAAGCCGTACAGCGTCGTGCTGCTCGACGAGATCGAGAAGGCGCATCCGGACGTGTTCAACATCCTGCTCCAGGTTCTCGACGAGGGTCACCTCACCGACAACTATGGCCGCGTGATCGACTTCAAGAACACGGTCGTGATCATGACGTCGAACGTGGGCGCGCGTGACATCACCAAGGGCAAGAGCCTCGGCTTCGTCGCCGACAACCGCGGTGGCTTCGAGCGCATGTCGGAGAAGGTTAAGGACGAGATGCAGAAGGTGTTCAACCCGGAGTTCCTGAACCGGCTGGACGACGTCATCGTCTTCCACCCGCTGTCCGAGGACAACATCCGTAACATCGTGTCGATCGTGCTTCGCGACGTGCAGAATCGGCTCG
>Ga0183260_10004479_pt1 | contig 11087 bp, 14 predicted proteins | sample AntDrymUQ4972206_2_FD_129768 | JGI IMG/M metagenome (GOLD analysis project Ga0183260, IMG submission 129768) | Polar desert sand microbial communities from Dry Valleys, Antarctica - metaG UQ497 (22.06) (version 2) (version 2) | ecosystem: Environmental > Terrestrial > Soil > Desert | place...
CCGGGCTCATAACCCGGAGGTCGCGGGTTCGAATCCCGCCCCCGCTATGGAAGATATCCCCGACGGGGCGCCGCTCCGTCGGGGGGTTTTCGTTCGCGGGGACGAGCTCTGGCGTGACAGTTGTCGCGAGCGCCAGCGCGGCTGCGCACGCTCAAATGGCGGCGGCCCGTCCACGACGATCAGGGGCCGCGGCGTCCAGGCCAACGAAGGCTTCCGGCCGCCGCGACGAGCGCCGCCTCCTCCGGTCGCGTCCGCGGCGGCGATCACCATGAGCCCGACCCTGCCAAGCAGGGCGCCGCCCGCGGCCAGCGCCTGCCGCGGCAGCTGGTCGGCTTCCGTCCCCACTCCGGGCGCCAACCAGCTTGCGGCGAGCACAGCCGAACAGCAGCCCCGAGTCGTGAGCTTGGCGGGGCCGCGTTAGTTAGTATGTGCGCGTCTCGCTCCGCAAGCCCGAGACTCTCTGTCGCCGAGCGCGAGGGAGCAGGCGGGACGACCTAAGGAGACCAGTGATGAGCGAGACCAAATCCCCTCGCACCCCCGCCCGATCCGGAGCGACCAGCGAGCCGACCGAGAGCTCCTCGGCGGCGGTGTCGCGGGGCGGCGGCGAGCCGCTGAGCTCTGAGCTCGGCTCGACGACGATCGACGACGCGGTTGTCACCAAGATCGCGAGCATCGCCGCGCGGGAGGTGCGCGGGGTGTACGACCTCGGCGGCGGCACGGCACGCGCCATCGGGGGGCTCACCCGGAGCGTCGGGGTCGGTGATGAGCGCATGCAGGGCGTTGGTGTGGAGGTCGGCGAGCGCGAGACGGCCGTCGACCTGACCGTGGTGGTGGAGTACGGCGAGTCGATTCCGCGGATCGCCACCGCCCTGCGCGAGAACATCATCCGCCGGATCGAGGGCATGACCGGCCTAACGGTCACTGAGGTCAACATCGCCGTCAACGACCTCTACTTCCCCGGCGACGAGGCGGCGCCTGAGCCAGGACACGCGGAGTAGCCCGGTCGGAGCGTCCGCCGTGTCACCTGCCGTTCCGACCGCCGGTGCGAGGGCCATGCCGGTGTCCTCGCCCGCCGAGGTCCCGACGTCGGCCTCGTTGCGCCTGCGTCTGGCAGCGCTCGTACGTGCGGCGGCGCTCGCGACCCCTGGCGTCGTCGGGCTCGACGCTGGGCGGACGGGTATGCGCATGACGGCCAGCGACGGTCTACGTGTCGACGGGGTGGTGTGCGCGGCGCTACCGAGCGGGCACTACCGGGCGTCCGTCCATCTCGTCGCCGCCATGGTCCCGCTGCGGCCGTTGGCGGATGCCGTGCGGGCGCGGGTACAGCGCGACGCCGCCAGCGCGGGCCTGGAGGCGCGGCTGGGTCCGGTGGACGTGGCCGTCGAGGACGTCCGCGCCCCGGCGGAGGCCCACCCGTGATTCTGCTGTTGCGTGGCCTGCTTCGGCTGGTCGGGTTCCTGGCACTGATAGCCCTCGCGCTCCTCGGTCTGGCCTTCGCGCTCGCGGCGTTGCTCGGCGACAAGCTCGGGGTGCGGCTTTACGGCTCGGGGGTCAGCCGCTGGCTTGAGCGGTTGGAGGGCGATGGCACGCAGGCACTGGAAGCCGTGATCGGCGGTGGCATGGTCCTGCTCGGGCTGCTGCTGCTGATCGGCGCGCTCGCGCCGCGCCGCGAACGCCGCGCCGTGCTCGAGGTAGGCGAGCACGGGACGCTCGACGCCCGTCGCCGCGCGCTCACGCAAATGTTCACCGCGCTTGCCGAGCGCACCCGCGGCGTCACCCGCGCCAAGGCCAAGCTGCGGCTTGGCCGGCGACCGCGCCACGGACGGGTGGTGCTGCGAGCCGAGCGTCCGCGCACGGCGGAGAGCACCAGCGTTCGGGAGGCCGTGCGGTCCGAGGTCGGCGAGCTGGGGGACGCCTTCGGCCTCAAGATCCGGGTCCAGGCGCCGCTGGGGCGGCGGGGGCGGCGGGAGGAGTGATGCTGCGCCAGCGTCTCCGCACGCGCACCTCGCCGTTCGCGTTCATCCAGCGGCTGCTGGAGCTCGCCCTCGCGCTGGCGCTGATTTGGTACGGCCTCATCCTCGCCGGCCTGGCGCTCGATGTGATCGGCCGCGAGGACGCCGACCGCTACAGCGGCTACCGCACGGCCTACGACTTCATCGCGAGCCTGCTGGCGGGTCGCGCCTCAGACACGGCCCGGGTGATCGCCGGGCTCGCGGGGCTGGTCGCCTTTCTGCTCTTTCTCGCGCTCGCGCGCACGCAACTGCCACGCCCCTACCTGGCCCGCAGCGACCTCGAGCTCGAGGCCGGGGACCGCGGCGCGGTGACCGTCGAGCCTCGCGCCGTAGAGCGCCTGGCCGAGGGGATCGCGCTCCAGGATCCCGCCGTGGTCGGCGCCTCCGGGCGCTTCGGAACCGACGACCTGGCCGTCCTGCTCGAGGTGCGCCGGGCGCGCAACCTGCCCGAGACGCTGCGCGACGTCCAGCACCGCATCATCGGCGGCCTCGAGCGCCACGGGCTGCCCGCCGTCCCCGTCAACCTGACCCTGACAAGCTACAACCGCTCGCACAAGAGGGAGCTCAACTGACATGACATCCAGACAATTCGCCGCCCTGCTCGGCTTTCTCTTCGCCGCCGCCTGGATCGGCTTCGGCTTCGGCGAGGCGATCCTCTGCCTCGTGGGCGCCGGCGTGTTCGCCGGCCTGCTCTACGCCGGCGAGGCCTTCCTCCGAGGCGACATCGACCTTGGCGACGTGCAGAGTCGCCTGCGCTCGGCCGCTCCGGAAACCCGGACCCGCCAGGCCCGCGCTCGCTGAGGCGACTTCCCCGCGCCAAGCCTGCCGGAAGAAACATGAAGTCAGTCCACCCCTACTAGTCCTCCTCTGCGAAGTGCTATGCCACAAAGGGAGCACCAATGGGAATCATCGGTTGGGTGATCCTCGGCCTCCTCGCCGGCGCCATCGCGAAGGCGATTGCCCGGAGACGACCCTGGCGGCATCATCGTCACGATGCTCATCCGCATCCATGCGGCGATCGAGCTGACCGACATGACCTTCCACCCGCCGGTTGGTGTGGACTACGCCCGACTGCGGGCGCTGGCGCTGCTGCGTGCCAGTGACCTCCCCCTCGCCGATATCGACGTCGGTGCCCCCGAGGTTTCCGCGGAGGAGCGCGACCGCCTGTTCGAGGAGTTCCTCGCCTCGCCAGAGGCTGGGGGGATTAAGTCGGGTAACGATGAGGCCGAGATCGCCTCGCTTGCGATCGACTTCTGTAGCGATTACGTGGACGGGCAACCGCTGCGCTGGAGCCCGGTCGTCGTCGAGCTGTTCATGGCGGACTGGCTGCCGCGCAAGGTGCTCGCCGACCGCGGCCTCTTCGACGCCGTCCCGGACGCCCTCGAGGCGTGGGTGACCTACGCGGGGCGCAAGCGCGGAATCCCCGGCTGGGCGATCGCGCGGACCGCCGAGGCTATTCCCAAGTGGACGGACGCCATGATCGAGGCGACGGGCGATCGGAGTGCCGCCGACCCCGCCAAGCAGTTCCTCGCCGCAGCCGAGGATGCCGGCGTCGACCTCACCGACGAGCGGGCGCTCGCCAGCTTCATCGCGGGCTGGAATGCGCGCAGCGACGCGGCGTGATCGGCCAGCTCACGCCGCCGTTGGCAGGGTCACTCTTCGCGCTCGTCTTGGCGTCAGCTCGAGAGCGTGTTTGGCCAGTCGAAGCATGGTCGAGAGCTCGTCGAGGTCGGGCTCGGAGTGGATGCTTCGGTAGAGCGCTGCGGCGAGATCGAAGCTCCCAAGCTCGAGAATCTGGTCGGAGAGCTCGTCGCGGGACAGTGGGAAGACCCGGTTGGCCAGCAGGATCCAATGAGCGAGCGCGGTCAGGCTGGCGCGTGAAGCCTCTTCGGCGGCGTCGCGATCCCCAGAGTCGACGATGCGCGTCGCCAGGTCCAGCAGGGTTTTCGCGTGATGGCGCTTGCGCTCAGCATCAGGCCAAGCCCCGGTCCGAATCAACACCTGCGCTGCCTCACGGAAGACTCCTGTGTCGTAAACGATGCAGCCGAAGCGCAGGGCCCACTGCACGTACTCGTCGCCAGCGCGAAGACGCGACATCAGCTCGTCGGTCGTAAGCGCCCGTAGGTCAACCTCCATGGTCGACTCCTCCATGCGGGGACGAGGGCCAACGACGAGGAAGTCAACGTCGCTGGTCGGCGTCCGACGTCCCCTGGCTGTCGAGCCCGTCAGCGCGACGCCCTCCGCGCCGAGGGCGCGGCTTCGGTCGACGACCACTCCGACCAGATTCCTTACCCGGCGATCCTGACCGGCCAGTGCGTCGCCGACGTCCTGGCTCAGCCGCCGCCGCCACCCCGCCTCGCTCCGGCAGCGTTCGAGCAAATCGGCCGAGGCTGCGCGCGTTCTCACGACGCTGCTTCCTCGGCCGCGTCGACCGCCGCACTGACACGCTCAACCAGGTGGTCCAGCTCCCCGCGCGACAGCTCGACATCCTCGCCCTCGTAGGTCACTTCCTTGCGCAGCTCGTTGAGCGAAAGAAGGTCGGGGCCCAGATCGTCGGGCAGGACGCCGGCCTCGTGGAGAGACGTGGCTGCGCTCGCTTTGAGGTCGTGCCGCCGCTGGGTGTCGATTCCTCGCCGATCGGCGAGGTCCACCACGGCAGCCTCGGCGGCCAGATGAAGGAACGTGACCGCAACGACAAGATCGCCCTCCTCGAGGGCGCGCTGCGCCGACTCGAAATGAGACCTGGCGAGCTCGTGTTTGGGGTGCGCTGGCACACGCCGATCGTAGAGGTCGGCTAAGTCGCATCGCCCACGAGCAATCCGCCAACTCGCCGTCGTGGAAATCTGCGCGCCGCGTCAAATGCACGTCAAAACGCACCGCGACGGATGCCCTGGCTCCAGGCCGGAATCTCGGGCGCGAGCGGCGGAGCCATCACGCTGACGTCCGGCTCATAACCCGGAGGTCGCAGGTTCGAATCCTGCCCCCGCTATGTCTCTCACTACCACCGCTGAGCCCTCCGGAAGGAGGGCTTTCGCGTTCTCGAAGGCCGATGCGACCGACTCCGAGACCGTAGCGGACACCTCGACACGGCCTTCGGCCTTGTCGTAGGCGATCCGGAGGTCGAAGGCCTGGAATACCTGGCGCTGGATCGTCGGCGGCGCCTCTCTGAGCGCTTGCGTGAGGTCCGGGAGCCGACCTAGCTGCTCGACGAGCTCCTCATCCTCGGCGTCCTCACGAGCTGCTCCTAGCTCGCCGAGAGCCTCCTCGAGCGCCTCTTTCTCGCCGCGCAGCTCGGCGATCCGCTCGCTGACCAGCTCGAGCTCGATGCCCTTCTCGAGGGCTTGAATCTGCGCCTTGATCTTTCGATCGAGCTCGGCTATCTGGTTGCGCATCTTGGTGCCGGCCAGCTTGCCGTTGCGCTGCTGCTCGCGGTCGTGGACCTTCAGCTGCTTGGCGAGCTTCTCGACGCGCATCGGGCCGAAGATCCGCTGCTCGAAGAAGCGCAGCACGAGGCGCAGGGGGCCGATGGACTCGACGCACGATCCGAATCGAGGAGCTGGGACGTGATCACGTCTTGGCTCGATGCGAGTCACGCGGCGGCGGCTATCGACGCTTCAACCTGAGCGGCATCAGGGCAGCAAGCCCGGTCGTGCCACCGACGCTGTGAGCAGGAGGCTGTCAGGCTCCCGTCCGTAGAGGGCGGGAGCCGAAACGCCGTGGCCGGGTCAGTGTCGCTTTGCATGGAAAGCGCATTGATTGGGCGATCCCGGACGCCGGAGGCGCACCTACGAGTCACGTGGTCAGGACTTGGGGGAAACTGCTCCCGACGTGAAGGAGTTGGCGACCATCCACTTCGACGGCGGCGGGCAGAGCCCCGGCCTAACGGCTGCCTGCATTGTCGAGTTGAGCGACGGCTCCGTCGTCCAGGCCGTCAGGTGTTTCGACCAGGGAACCCACAACATCGCTGAGTACCAGGCGCTGATACTCGGCCTGCGCCTAGCGCTCGACCACGGCGAGCGGCATGTGGTGGTCAAGGGCGACTCGAGGCTCGTAGTGAGGCAAGTCAACGGCGACTGGAAGACGAAGAATCCGGCGCTGCGGTCTCTGCGGACGCAGGCAAAGGAGTTGTTGGATCTGTTCGAGAGCTGGGATGTCAAGTGGATTCAGCGCAAGGAGAACTGGCGCGCCGACAGACTGGGGCGGGGCGAAATGAGCCTCGGACCCCGTGTGTCCATTGACGGCCACTAGCGCTTCGGACGAGAAGCGGCACCCTGAGTGGGGAGCATCCGGGTAGCAGGCGCGACGCCAGTTGGCTTGTTCAAGCCGTGTTCGCACCTCTTTGAACCAGTCGCCCCGACTCATGAGAGCCCGCTCCGGAAGCGGCTTTCAGCGTCTTGAGCCGACTCGCGTCGAGCTAGCGAAGTGCGTCGTGGTACCAGCCGAGGCGTGACCGACTAGGTCAGCCCGAGAGGATCGCGACAGCAAACGCGCCAGATACCTGCCTCCCGAGATTGCGCAATACTGTCGCAAGGGCACCCAAGCGAGGGAGGAGTGATGACAGGCAGGCTGCGACGGCGATGTGTTGGGGCTATCAACGCTACGGTCGCCGCGCTGCTGCTGGTCGCGGCACCCAGCGCGAGCGCAGACGTTCCGGATGCGCGTTGCGACACAACCATGGCTACAGTCATGCTCGGTAACCCGCGCGTCGCCGAAGTCTTCACGGCCCTGAACACGGGAGCCCTTACGAGGTTCGAGGTCGCGTACAGCAACTCCGCCACCACGGCGACGCTTTGGACGGTCCAGATCAACACGGTCGACGCAAGCGGCAAGCCGACGAACAGCTCACTTGCGTCGGAGACGTTCCAGCTTGGCGGAGGCGGCGCCGACGGCCCCACCACCGCCAGCCGCACGTTCGCACAGCCGCCAGCGGTGGTGGCCGGCCAGAGATACGCGCTGGTGGTTCACCGGCACGGCTCGAGCAACAACCTATTGGTCGCTTCGAGCGACGTATGCCCCGACACGCAAATGTGGCTTGACGTGTCCACGAACGGCAATTGGGATCCGGTCGGCTTTGACATGAGGTTTGCGGTCTTCGTCGAACCGACTCCAGCAGCGCCGGAGCCCGGTCCGGCCACCAAGGCGGACGGCACGCTGACGATCGACGCCAACAAGGGCAAGGTAGAAAGGGGCCGCAAGGTCACGCTCACCGGCCAGCTCGATGTTCCAACCGCCGAAGCCTGCGAGCCGGGGCGCCAGATCCAGATTCAGCGGCGGCTGAAGTCCGAAGACGACAGCAAGTTCGCGACCTTCACGACGGTCCAGACCGACGCCACCGGCAACTACTCGACCAAGCAGAAGGTCAAGAAGACCTACTTCTACCGCGCCGTCGTACAGGAGAACGCTTCGTGTGACGACGAGTCCTCGAACTCCCAGAAGGTCCGGGTGCAGAAGAAGAAGGCGGCGCAGGAGGCCTGATCGCGGCGATGCCGCGTAGGGCTACGCCGCCAGGCGTCGCCGCTCAGATATCCGTGGGTGGTAGCGAGGGACGAATCGGGCCACCTATCGGATTCAAGGGAGACGCATGGGCTGAGCGTCATAAGGCACAGTTATCGGGAATGGCGCTCAGGCTCAGCGCGGCACTCGCGGGTAGCGAGATTCGTCGCGCTCGTCGAAGCCGGATCTTGTCCTTGTGGGGGGGTCGAGCTTGGAGAGCCGCGGCGGGCGGCTGTAGGCGGGCGGGTCAGGGCGGCGAATGGCGCGGCGAATGGGGTTTCGGTCGTGGCCCGTGCGGCGGACGATCTCGTGGACCGAAAGCCCCTCGGCGAATTTCACTCGCCTGGTCTCGGCCACCTCTGCACGTCAAGCACCTCTTCCTCCTCGCCGCGGTCGTTGACCTGGCGAGGTTCGGTCGGTTGGTGGCCGGAGGAGATCGCTAATCACGCAAGGTGGGTGAGACCTTAGGCGGTGTCGGCGCCGACACTGATAAGTTCCCTCGAACACGAAGCGACGGGTTGGCAGGCATGGTTGGTAACCGAGTGCGAATGGGCGTGGTGGCCGTGGTTGCGACGACGGCCATGGCAACATCGGTGGCCTCTGCCAGCGCGGCCGTCACCGTGGGCGCGGACACCAGTCAGCCGCCGAACTTCGGAGGGATCTTCTGCAACAACGTGGCTCAGGGCTGCTCGTTCGTCAACCTCGGAGTGGCATCGGGCACGGTCAGCGCGCCATTTGACGGCGTGGTCGTGCGCTGGCGGGTTTGGGGCGACAGTCACGCTGACCAGTTCAGGCTTCAGGTGGCCCGACCGGTCGGTGCCGGTGCGTTCACCGGCGCTGGCTCGAGCGCTCCTCAGAGCGTCGCGCCTGGCGCCGAGCGGGTCTTTCCGACCAGGATCTCGGTCAAGCAGGGAGATCAGCTCGCGATCTTCACCCCGGGCGGCGCCTCCGAGGCCACAGGGGGCGTCATCGAGCGACGAGTCAATCTTCTCCCGGCCGACATCATCAGTTTTTGGAGCCCCGCGCTGAGCGATGGCGAGAGCCCTGGTCGACCGCCGACTGGCGGCCCGGTCACCGAGCAGAACTACCTCTACAACGCCGACGTGGAGCCCGACTGCGACCAAGACGGGTTCGGCGATGAGAGCCAGGACGCGGATACCGAATCCTGCCAACCGGTTCCGCCCACAGCAGACACCGACCCGCCAGAGACGACGATCACCAAGGGCGCTCCGAACAAGCTCCATAAGCGCCAGGTCAAGTTCAAGTTTGAATCCGACGAGGCGGGCTCGACCTTCGAGTGCAAGTTCGACAAGAAGAAGTTCAAGCCGTGCAGCTCGCCGCGCAACTACAAGCGCCTCGACGACGGCAAGCACAAGTTCAAGGTCTTCGCGACCGACCCGGCCGGCAACGCTGGGGCGCCGGCCAAGGACAGGTTCAAGGTCGCGGGCTGAGCGTCGCTCGCGGGCGACCCCTTACAACTCCGCTGATTGATGAAGCTGTCCTTGTCGCGGACACGCCTTGTGCGACACCCTCCGCGAGAAGCAGAAGCGGTCGCCGAGCTACGCCGCCAGGCGTCGACGCTCCGCAATCCGTGGGTGGTAGCGAGAGACGAATCGGGCCACCTATCGGATTTAGGTGCGACGCACGCAGCTAGGCGCGCGAGAAGAGGCGCATTGCATGGAAAGCAGCCCGATCACGTCCGGCTTCGCGTCCTGGGCGAGCCGCCGGGGGCACGCCGTACGGAGAGAGCCGCTTGGCGAACGTTCGTTCACGGAAGGACTCAGCGCGACTTTCGTGCCTGGGCCGGGTTCTCGTGTACAGGTAGACTCGATCGATATCTGCGAAATTCCGATGGAGATCGCACATCGGATAACCGAAGGGATTGCATGCGCTACGAGGACTCGTACATCGAGAGCGGGCTGTGGAACCGGATCGGCATCGTGGCCGTCACCCTCATGGCAGTCGCGTTTCTGTTCGCGGTGATCAGCCCGGTTGTCTCGTCGGCAAGCGCTGATGACTCAGTCGCTGGTGTTCGCGACGATGGATCAGACGACCTAATCGCGAGCGAAGACGATGATGACGACGACGATCAGGGCACGGACGGCTCTAGCCAGCCCAGCATCGGCAGCAACAGTGGCGACACCGCCACCGGCACCACCGTTGGCACCGGTGTCTCGCAGAGCGTCTCTGATAGCGGCGATGGCGCAAGCGCCAACACGGCGACCGGGACCACGCAGGGAACCGGGCTGTCGCACAGCGTCTCGAATAGCTCCTAAGAGTCTCGATTCCTCAAACGAGGAGCCGAAGCGAAGCATTGACGAGTGGCGCCCCATCTGGGGCGCCACTCGTCCGCTCACCCTCTTTTGCCAAATCCCTCGGCCCATGCCCCCCTTTTCGAACGAGCCTGATTCAGCCGAGCGCGACTCTGCGATTGCCAATCGGTCTTCGAATCCGGAGGAATCCCGCTGGGGGCTGCATGAAGGCGATGAGATCGTGCCGGGCAGAAGCGCGATCAAGCGCCTCGGAGGCGGGCTGCGCTACGAGGCCTACCTGGCCTGGGATGACCACCTCCGCTCCCTGGTCGTAATCAAGGTCCTTCGGCCCGGCTTAGCGGAGGACCGCCGAGCTCTCGAGGGCCTGCGCTCCGAGGTCGAGCTGCTCAACCGCCTCAACCATCCTGTGGTCGTGCGCAGCTTCGGCGCCGATCTCGATGGCCCGCGACCGCATGTGGTCTTGGAACACCTCGAGGGGCCTCGGCTCTCCTCACTGCGGCGAAAGTACGGCCCGCTTCTGCCCGAGCAACTCGTCTCGCTGGCGATCCAGCTCTGCGGGGCCATCCACTACCTCGCGGGCGAGGGCGTCATCCACCTCGACGTAAAGCCCTCGAACGTGATCATGGGAGGCCCGGCGCGACTGATCGACCTCAGCGTTGCGCGTACGATCGAGCAGTGCGCCCAGATCCGATCTCCGGTCGGAACCGATGCCTACATGGCGCCCGAGCAAGCCCGCCCGGACGATGGGGTGGAGATCGGCCCCCCGGCGGACGTGTGGGGGGTGGGCGTGACCCTGTTCGAGGCGCTGCTCGGCGAGCGCCCGTTCTCGAAGGGGGATCGAGATTCGAAGGCTCCCACCGAACGTTTTCCTCAGCTCGTCGAGCAGCCGCGGGAGCTGACGGGCAAGGGGGCTTCCTCCACCCTTGCCGACCCGATCATGGCCTGCCTGGCTCACGACCCGGCTGGACGGCCGACAGCGGGTGAGCTGGCGGATCAACTCGAGCTCGTCCTGGACCGGTTGCCGAAACCTCAGCTCTCGAAGCTCAAGCCCCGCATTCAGCGTTGAAGCCTTCCCTGGCGCCACGGACTGGAGAGCGCAACCCCGCCCTGGGACTTATTCAGGTGGGCCTGAAGCCCTCGCAAGAGATAGGGGCGTTAATCGAACGCCCCTATCTCCCGCAGTAGTTGGTTCGGAGCTACTTGACAGCCGGCCCTTCTTCATAGAGACGAAAAGCGACAGTTCGTGCTCATGCTCGGAGGGGAATCAAGTCGCGGATTCGTGCGTCGTAGCGAGAGACGAATCGGGCCC
>Ga0183260_10004480_pt1 | contig 11087 bp, 9 predicted proteins | sample AntDrymUQ4972206_2_FD_129768 | JGI IMG/M metagenome (GOLD analysis project Ga0183260, IMG submission 129768) | Polar desert sand microbial communities from Dry Valleys, Antarctica - metaG UQ497 (22.06) (version 2) (version 2) | ecosystem: Environmental > Terrestrial > Soil > Desert | place...
CCAGCGAGCCGATGAGCCGCTCCGCGCCGCCCTCGAAGTCGCCACGCAGCAGCAGGTCGGCCTTGCCAAGCATCCGGTCGATGCCGAGGGAGATGTCCTTTTCGCGGGTCTCGACCATGCCGTCGGTGTACAACATCACCACGTCACCCGGCTTCAGCTCGCCCCTCACGGTGGGGAACTCCGCCCCGTCGAGCAGCCCGAGCGCGGGACCCTGGTCGGACCTCAGGTCCCACCGTCCGGAGCCGACGGCGCGGTGGGCGGCCGGCGGGTGGCCCGCGTTCCGGATCTCGTAGCGCCCGGTGGAGAGGTGCAGGGAGAGGTGGACCGCGGTCGCAAACCCCTCGTCCCAGTCCTGGCGGAGCAGGAACTCGTTGGCCGCCCGGAGGAACTCCTCCGGCTCCAGTGCGCCGATCAGGCCGCCGAGCGCTCCGGCCAGCAACAGGGCGCGGGTGCCGGCACTCTCGCCCTTGCCCGACACGTCGACGACCACGACCTCGAACCGATCGGTGTCGGGCGGGCGCACGGTGATCACGAAGTCACCGGCGAACGGCGTACCCCCAGCCGAGCGCAGCGCGCTCTCGGCTCCGAAGCCCAGCGGGAGGGCCGGGATCAGGCTCTGGCCCTGGATCCGGTCGCGCAGGTCGACCAGCATGAGCTCGCCCTGGGCGCCGGCCACACCGAGGCGGGTACGCCGGAAGGAGGTCAGCAAGATGATGAAGCCGGCCGCGAACATCACGCCGACTCCGCCCACGATCCGTGGCGTGATCTCGGGCTGCCGGGTGAGCAGCGCGACCAGCAGCACAAGCAGGAAGACCACGAACCAGGGGAGGTACCGCGGTCCGAGGTTGAGGCTGCCGAGCAACATCGGGAGGATCAGCACCGTGAGCGGGACATGGACGGGCTCGAACCAGATCAGGGCTGCCAGCCCGATCGAGAGCAGCACGAGGAGCCGTAGCGTCCGGCTCTCCGGCGGTGTGCTGCGGCGAAGCGCGGACGTGGCGGCCCGGCGCACCGACGCGCCGGACCGATTCTGCTGGATCATCGCGGGTCACTGTACGGCGCGGGACCGGTACCTGACCTGACATCGCGGACACCAGAACAGGTTCCGGCCGGCGAGTACCTGGGTCCGGATCGCGCGCTCGCACACCAGGCACGGCTGGCCGGTGCGGCGGTAGACGTAGACCTCTCCCCCGTGGTCGTCCGCGCGAGCCGGCCTGCCCATCGCCTCCGGGGTGTGCTCAGGCCGGACGGTGTCGATCCGGCCGAGCCGCACGCCCTCGGCCATGAGCGCGCCGAGGTCGTCCCAGATCGCCCGCCACTGGCCGACCCGCAGCGTGTTGCCGGGCCGGAGCGGGTGGATCCGCTGCCGGAACAGCACCTCGGCACGGTAGACGTTCCCGGCGCCGGCGACGACCGCTTGGTCGAGCAGCAGGTCACCGATTGGCCGCGGGCTCTTCCGGATCCGTCGCCACGCCCGGTCGGGGTCGGCGTCGGCCCGCAGCGGGTCCGGCCCCAGGCCGGCGACCACCTCCTCGCGCCGACCCGGGCCGACGAGGTCGCAGCGGGTCGCGCCCCGCAGATCGGCGTACGACGCCCCCCGCGGGGTCGCGGCCACCAGCCGGAGTCGCACCTGACCCACGGGCGGCGGCACCTCGGCGGCCGCCTCGTGCACGTCGAACTGGCCGATCAGGCCGAGGTGGACGTGCACGACCCGCTCATGGTCGAACTCGACGAAGAGGTGCTTGCCGGCCGCCTCGGCGCCGACCAGGAGCGCGCCGTCGAGGACGCTCGCGTCGGCCGCGAACCGGCCCTGCGGGCTCGAGACGGCGACCCGGTGGCCGGCGAAGGCGGCGGTGAGCTCGGCGGCCAGCCGAAAGAGGGTGTGACCCTCAGGCATCGGGGCGGCCCGAGCCCGGTTGACCCAGGGCCGACTCGGGCAGCGCGGGCAGCTCGTGAGTGGTCTCGTACGACGTGAGCTGGCCGATCCGGCGTACGTGCCGCTCCTCGCCGGTGAACGCGGTGGCCAGGAAGACCTCGACGAAGCGGGTCAAGTCGTCGAGCGTGTGGAGCCGGCCGCCGACGGAGACCACGTTGGCGTCATTGTGCTCGCGGGCGAGCACGGCGGTCTCCTCGGACCAGACGAGTGCGCAGCGGACGCCGGTGACCTTGTTGGCGGCCATCTGCTCGCCGTTGCCCGAGCCGCCGACGACCACGCCGAGGGAGTCGCGCCCCTCGGCCCGCTCCGCGGCGACTGCCGCGGCCGCCCGCAGGCAGAACACGGGGTAGTCGTCGAGGGCGTCGTAGACGAACGGGCCATGGTCGACGGGCTCGTGGCCGGCGTCGCTGAGCCAGCCGATGAGGTGGGCCTTGAGGTCGAGTCCGGCGTGATCGGAGCCGAGGTGCACGCGCATGGCGGCCAGTCTCTCAGGCGGGGTCAGCGGCTCATCAGGGCGTCCATCGCCACCGCGACCGCCGCGGCGACCCGGAAGTCGACCCGCTCGTCGGGCACGTAGACGGTGTACTTGTCGCGGACGCTGGCCTGCCGCTCGATGCCGAGCAGCGGAGCCCCGTCGGCGTCGACGTAGTCGAAGTGAATCGGCAGGAACGGGATGTCGGTGAAGCGGCGGACGATCGCGACGAGCTGGCTGCGTTCCTGCCCGGTGCCGGCGAAGCCGGGGCCCTCGATCTGGAAGGTGGAGCGCAGCAGGCTGGCGCCGAACACCTTGCGGAAGAACCCGATCTGCTGGCCGGTCTCGTCGGTGATGTCGTAGCCGGCGTTCAGGTCGAGGCGAGCGCGTGCCTTGAAGCCGAAGACCTTACGTGTCTTCGACTCGTCCGCGTAGAAGGTGACCTCCTCCTTGAACGCCATCCGCTTCTGCTGGGCGACGCCCATCAGCGACCCAAAGCTGCCGTCGGGGTTGGCGGCGTAGAGCGCGTAGCGGTTGGTGGTCATCGCGAACTTCTGCTGAACGTAGAACGTCGGCAGGTGCATCTCGGCGGTCATGACGCGGAGCCTAATCGGGTGGCACGACCGGCACCCGCCCGACAGGCTGGACCCATGTTCGACTCCGTCACCATCGACCACGCCGACGACGAGCGCTTCCTGGCCACCGACCACCTGGTGTGGTTTGAGGAGCCCGGCAGCCTGCCCACCCGTGACCAGCTGGTGGGCGTCCCTCCGGGTCAGCGGTTCGCGGCCGACCGTCCCGGCTCGGAGCCGGGCACCTACCCCGGGATCTACGCCGTCCGGCCGATGCAGCTGTCGGTGCCGGCCGCAAGCGGCGGCCGACTGGTCCCGATGGCCGGCCTGACCTGGGTGGGCGTGCATCCCGACCACCGCCGCCGCGGCGTGCTGAACGCGATGATCCGCCATCACCTGGAGCAGACCCTCCGCGAGGGCCTGGCCCTTTCCTGCCTCCACGCCAGCGAGCCGGTCATCTACGGCCGCTACGGCTACGGCCTGGCCTCGCAGACCGCCACGCTGTCGGTGAGCCGCGGCGCGACCTTCACCGCGCCCGGCCTCGACGAGGCGATGAAGTCGCTCGAGACGCGGCTGGCCACCGAGACCGGTCACGACCTGGTGACCCGGGTGATGGAGTGCGAGCAGCGGGTCGGCGCGAGGCTGCCGGGCTCGGTCGTGGGTGCCGAGGGCTACTACACGGCCGTGTTGCGCGAGACCCCCGAACAGCTCCGCGACAAGGAGCCGCGTCGGATGCTGTTCGCCAGCCGTCACGGTGTCGACGTCGGGCTCGCCGCCTTCCGCCGCACCCACAAGTGGGAGCACCACCGTCCCAACGGCACGCTCGAGGTGGCCGCGCTGATCGGCCAGCCGGACGCCCGCCTCGCCCTGCTGCGACGGCTCGTTGACCTCGACCTGATGGGGACGGTCAAGCTGCCGGAAGTCGCAGTCGACGACCCGATCTGGCACTGGGTGGGTCCGCGCTCGGCCAGCGACGTGATCCCGGTCGACAACCTGTGGGTGCGGATCGTCGAACTTTCGGCGGCACTCCCATTGCGCTGGTACGCCGAGGAGTGCGACGTGGTGGCCGAGATGACCGACGCGCACGCGCCCTGGCAGGCCGGCCGGTGGCGGATCGTGGTCGTCGGCGGCGAAGGCCGCGCGGAGCGGACCGACTCCGCCCCCGACGTCGAGCTGCCGGTAGCCGCGCTCGGATCGGCGTATCTCGGCGGGGGCAACCTGGTCGCGCTGCTGCGCGCCGGGCTGCTCACAGAGCGGCGGCCGGGTGCGGTCGGCGAGCTCTGGCGGGCTTTCCGTACCGACCTCCCTCCCGCGGCCGCGATCGGCTTCTGAGTCAGCGAGCGAGGCCGGAGAGGAAGGCCGCGATGCCCGTCAGCGCCGGCTCGGCCTGGTCGTTGTCGGTCTTGCGCCAAAAGCCGTGCTGCACGCCGGGGAACACCTCGACCTCGGTCTGCACGACGTCGGTCCGAAGCCGGTCGGCGAGCAGCCGGCCGGTGGCGGTGAGGACGTCGTGCTCGGCGAGCTGGACGAGCGTGGGCGGCAGGTCGGCGAGGCTCTCACCGTCGAGGACGCCCAGGGCCGGGTCGGCCGAGACGTCGGCGCCCTGCAGGTAGAGCCGCCAGAACATCTCGCAACGCTCCATCGGCAGGTCGGAGACAGCCAGGTCCGCGTCGTACGACGCGCAGGTCGGGTCGACGAACGGGTAGACCAGCACCTGCGCGGCGTACCTGCCCGGTGAGCGGAGCGCCTCGCCCAGCGCCAGCGCCGCCCCGGCGGAGTCGCCAACGACGACGAACCGGTCGAAGTCCTCGCCCACCAGCCAGTCGGCGGCGGCCGCGGAGTCCTCGTCCGCCGCGGGCCAGGCGTGCTCGGGCGAACGGCGGTAGTCGGGCATCAGCACCGCCCAGCCGGTCCGCGCGGCGAGCCGGCGCGCGATGCCGTCGTGGCTGACGAGGTCGCCGAGGGCGAAGCCGCCGCCGTGGAGGTAGAGCAGTGCCCCCGGTGCGTCGTTCGGGACATACAGACGGGCGGGTACGCCGCCGGCGTCGACGTCCTCGACGCCGGCCACCAGTTCCTTCACCTCGGCGGCGGCCTCGGCCCGCATGCCGTCGCGGACCTGCGCGAGCTCGGACAGCTCCTCGGCCGAGGCGTACCGGCTCATCGAGTCAGCCAAGCCGGGCCAGCTCCTCGTCGATGATCGACGGGTCGAGCTTGGTGAAGACCGGCGTGGGCGTGTCGACCCGGGCGCCGACCGTGACCGGCCGCGACGCCCAGATCGGGGTCTCGGAGTAGTCGCCGGTGATGACGGAGTAGGTCGAGAGGCCGGCGCCCTGACCAGGGTCGAGCTCCTCGACCTGGTCGGTGCGCGGCATCGGCATGAAGACGCCCTCGCCGCCGAGCACGAGGTGAACCTTGTTGGCGGCGTGCGGGAGGAACGGCGACAGCAGCGTGTTGCAGTCGCTCACGCACTGTGCCGCGACGTGCAGCACCGTGGCGAGGCGGTCGCGCTGCGACTCGTCCTTCATCTTGTAGGGCTCGGTGGCGGTGAGGTACTTGTTCACCTCGCCGACCACGCGCATCGCCTCACCGATGCCAGCCCGCAGCCGGTGTCGGCCGATCAGGTCGCCGACGGTCTCGAAGCCGCCGCGGATCGTGGTCAGGACCGTCTCGTCAACCGGCTCGAGGTCGTGGCAGGGCGGAATCTTGCCGAAGTTCTTGGCGATCATGGTCGCGGTCCGGTTGACCAGGTTGCCCCAGCCGGCGACCAGCTCGGAGTTGTTGCGGACGACGAACTCGGCCCACGTGAACGCCGCGTCAGACGTCTCCGGACCGGCGGCACAGATGAAGTAGCGCAGCGGGTCCGGGCCGTAGCGGGCCAGGAAGTCGCCGACGTAGAGGACGTGGCCACGGCTCGTCGAGAACTGCGCGTCGCCCATCGTCAGGTACTCCGACGAGACGACTTCTGTCGGAAGGTTGAGCTCGGCGTACTCACCCGGCTCGCCGCCGCGGTCGCCCTTCCCGGAGTAGGCCAGCAGCTCGGCCGGCCAGATCTGGGAGTGGAAGACGATGTTGTCCTTGCCCATGAAATAGTGAGAGACCGCGTCAGGGTCGTTCCACCACTCGCGCCAGCGGTCCGGCTGCTCGAGTCGGCGAGCCCACTCGATGGACGCCGACAGGTAGCCGATGACCGCGTCGAACCAGACGTAGAGGCGCTTGGTCGGCTGGTCCTCCCAGCCCGGCACCGGGATGCCCCAGTCAATGTCGCGGCTCATCGCGCGCGGGCGGATCTCCTCGAGAATGTTCTGGGAGAACTTGATGACGTTGGGGCGCCAGGTGCCCGACGCCTCACGCTCGTCGAGCCACTCCGCCAGCGCGCCGGCCAGCGCCGGCAGGTCGAGGAAGTAGTGCTGGGTCTCGACGAAGTCAGGCGCCTCGCCGTTGATCTTCGACCGCGGGTCGATCAGGTCGGTGGCGTCGAGTTGGTTGCCGCAGTTGTCGCACTGGTCGCCGCGCGCCTCGCCGTACCCGCAGATCGGGCAGGTGCCCTCGATGTAGCGGTCGGGCAGGGTGCGGCCGGTCGACGGGCTGATCGCGGCCTTCGCGGTCTGCTCGACCATGTAGCCGTTGCGGTGGCAGGTCCGGAACATCTCCTGCACCACCCGGTAGTGGTTGCCGGTGGTGGTGCGGGTGAACAGGTCGTAGGACAGGCCGAGGTCGACGAGGTCCGAGACGATCACGCCGTTGTTCTTGTCGGCGAGGTCCCTGGCGGTGACGCCCTGCTGGTCGGCGGCGACCAGGATCGGCGTGCCGTGCTCGTCGGTGCCGCTCACCATCAGCACGTCGTGACCCGCCATCCGCATGTACCGGCTGAACACGTCTGAGGGCACGCCGAAACCGGCCACGTGGCCGATGTGGCGCGGGCCGTTGGCGTACGGCCAGGCGACGGCGGACAAGACATGGGTCATGCCGGCAATCCTAGGGACGCACCGCCACCCGATTTCGGGCGGGCACGCGACGAGGACGCCTCCGGTCGCCGTACGACGGCCGGACTTCGTCGGCGAGCCGTCGACCGTGCAGTCGTTGTTTCCCGTGCGAAGCCGAGGGTTCCCCGGTCGACCGGGGAAACCGAGAGGGGGAATCAGCTGAAGTCGAGGTCCCCGGTCCGCGAACGCTTCAGCTCGTAGAAGTACGGCACCCTGGCGACGGCCACGCAGCCGTCCCAGAGCTGGCCGGCGTCCTCGCCGCGCGGGATCGTGCTCAGCACCGGTCCGAAGAACGCCGCGCCCTCGAAGGCGATCGTGGGCGTGCCGACGTCGTTCCCGACCTGATCCATGCCCTCGTGGTGGCTCGCGGCCACGGCATCGTCGAGCGAGGAGTCGTCCATCGCGTCGATGAGCTCGGCCTCCAGACCGGCCTCGGCGAGCGCCTCGGCGACGAGGGCCCGGCCGCCGTCCTCCTGCTCGTGCAGCGCGCGGCCGCCGTTGTGGATACGGGTGCCGAGCGCGGTGTAGAGCGGCAGCAGCGCGTCGTCGCCGTGCTTGTGCTCGGCGGCGATGCAGACACGCACGGGACCCCAGGCCGGCGCCAGGATCTCGCGGTAGGTGTCGTCGACGTCCTTGTCCTGGTTGAGGTAGGCGAGGCTCATCACGTGCCAGGTGACGCTGATCTCACGCACGTCCTCCACTTCGAGGATCCAGCGGGAGGTGATCCACGCGAACGGGCAGGCGGGGTCGAACCAGAACTCAGCGTTGGTCGTCATAGGACCCATTCAACCGGGGTGACTCAAGTGCGACGCACGCGCACCTGGTCGGTCGTCCGCGCGGCCTCGATGAGCTGCGTGCCGGCGTACGACACGCGCACGGCGTGCTTCCCGGGGTCGAGCCCGCGCATCACCACGCGAAGCCGGCCCTTCTCGACCCGGCCCGTCACCTCGTGGCCGTCGACGCGCACCGTGGCAAGCCCGCCCGGCGCCTCGACGCCCGGGGCGGTCACCCGGAGGACAACGACGGCGCGGTGGTCGCCGCCGGTCGACGCGACCTGCAATGTGGGCACGGTGGTGACGCGGGCCTCGACCGGCAGCGTGATCGACGCGTCGCGATAGCCCGTGCGCCGCAGGTCCACCCGGACCGACAACCGGTGTCCCAGGTCGTCCGGGCCGATGGCGTACGACGGACCGGTCGCGCCAGCGACTGGCCGGTCGCCCCGCAGCCAGGTGTAGGTCACGGTGGCGTTGGTCGGGGTGAAGGTGCCGGGCGTGACGGTCAGCGTTCGGCCGACCCGCGGCGTGCCCCCGAGGGTGAACGGCTCGATGATCTCGAAACGGCCGGCGGCGACCGGGTCGGTCGGCGCCGTCGTGACCGGCAGGTTGCGGTAGCCCTCGCGGCGGAAGACAACGGTTGCGGTGATCGTGCGGCGGATCTGCTCCTGCGTCAGACGCAGCCGGTTCGAGCTCGCGCCCCGGATCCGCTCGCCGTCGGCGAACCAGTGCACCGCCTGTCCCTCGGCCCCGGGCGAGGCCGCGCCCGGACTGAGGGTGAGCACCTCGTCGACCCGGGTGGTGCCCGACAGCGTGGGAGCCGTGGCGACGGTCATCGTGCCGCGGGTGATGCGCGTCGTGCGGTCGCTGGTCGCGGTGCCGGTGACGTACCCGCGCGCCTTCGCGGTCACCGTGACCGCGAGCCGCGCGCGGAGGTCGCCGGGGCTCGGCGTGAACGTGCGGCCGGTCGCGCCCGGGATCGGTTCGCCACCCGAACGCCACTGCAGGGCGTACGACGCAGCGGGGGTCCAGGCGCCGAGGTCGGCGGTCAAGGTCGAGCCGACGGCGGGCTCGCCGGTGATGCGTGGCCGCTCCTGCACCGTGACGGCACGGTCAGCGAAGTGGACGAAGCCGGTGGGCCAACCACCGCCGCGCTTGCGGATGGTGCGCCAGTGGAAGTCGCCGCTCCAGCTGTCCTCCGAGATCACGATGCGGCGGTTCGAGATCACCTTCTCGACGTACGCCACGTGCCCGCTCGCGCCGACGCTGTCACCGGCGTCCCACCAGGCGACCGAGCCGACCATCGGGGTGTCGTCGGTGATCCGCCGGTTGGCGCGGCCCCAGTTGTAGGCCATGCCGGTGCCGTCCCACGGCCGCTCGGCCGACATGCCCTGCTTGACCATCCGGTAGGCGACATAGTTGGTGCAGTTGTGACCGGAGTACATCCGCCACCACATCCGGTCGCTGGCCTTGAGGTAACCGTGGTGGGAGTAGCCCGCGTCCCGGCAGCCGCTGTAGCCGGTACACAAGTAGGAGGACGACGCCTGCGCGGGCGTGACCGGGAGCAGGGCCACCAGTACGGACAGCAGCACCAGCACCACTGCGGGGGGCAGGGTGCTGAGGCGAGACTGGGGGGGTGGGGTCACGAGAGAAGAGTCAACCTGATGTCAAGGAGGCGCGCGGGCGTTTCGCAACAATTTCCCCAACCGTCCCACGCGTCCCCGCGGCCCCGCAAGGGGGCGCTAGTACCAGAGCACTAGCGATTTCTGGCGATGACATCTGGTCTGAGAGGATTCCGGGCATGCCCGGAACGAATCTCACGCGCGACGAGGCGGCCACGCGGGCCGCTCTGCTGGACATCGAGTCCTACTCGATCGACCTCAACCTGACCACGAGTGAGAAGACGTTCGGCTCCACGACGACCCTCCGGTTCACCTGCCGCCAGCCCGGCAGCGGCACGTTCCTCGACCTGGTCGACGCGCAGATCCACTCACTGACGCTCAACGGCCGGGCGCTCGATCCCGCCGCCGTGTACGCCGACAGCCGCATCGAGCTGGCCGATCTCGCCGCCGACAACGAGCTCGTGGTCGTGGCCGACTGCACCTACAGCCGCAGCGGCGAGGGCCTGCACCGCTTCGTCGACCCCGTCGACGACCGGGTCTACCTCTACAGCCAGTTCGAGGTGGCCGACGCCCGCCGCGTCTTCGCCACCTTCGACCAGCCCGACCTCAAGAGCCGGTTCACGTTCAACGTGACCGCGCCCGACCACTGGAAGGTCGTGTCGAACGCGCCGACCCCGGAGCCGGCCCCGCGGGGCGACGGCACGGCGGTGTGGCACTTCCCGCAGACCTTGCCGATGTCGACGTACATCACCGCGGTCGTGGCCGGCGAGTACCACGAGGTGCGCCACACCTACGACGGCGCGCACGGCACCATTCCCCTGGGGCACTACTGCCGCCAGTCGCTGGTGGAGCACCTCGACGTCGACGAACTGGTGACTATCACCTGCCAGGGCTTCGAGTTCTTCGAGCGCGAGTTCGGTTACCCGTACCCGTTCGAGAAGTACGACCAACTGTACGTGCCGGAGTACAACATGGGCGCGATGGAGAACGCCGGTTGCGTGACGCTGCGTGACGAGTACCTCCCCCGCAGCCGCCAGGACAAGGCGTTCTACGAGTACCGCGGCTCGGTGATCCTCCATGAGATGGCCCACATGTGGTTCGGCGACCTCGTGACCATGAAGTGGTGGGACGACCTCTGGCTGAACGAGTCGTTCGCCGAGTGGGCGTGCTACCACGCCGAGGTCGAGGCGACCGAGTTCATCGACGCGTGGACCGGCTTCACCAACGCCCGCAAGCAGACCGGATATCGCCAGGACCAGCTGCCGAGCACCCACCCGATCGCGGCCGACAACCCCGACCTGCACGCGGTCGAGGTCAACTTCGACATGATCACCTACGCCAAGGGCGCCGCGGTCCTCAAGCAGCTCGTCGCCTGGGTCGGTCTCGACCCGTTCCTGGCCGGGCTCAAGCAGTACTTCCACGACTTCGCGTTCGGCAACAGCGAGTTCTCCGACCTGCTGATGGCCCTTGAGAAGGCGTCCGGACGCGAGCTCGACTCGTGGGCGCAGGAGTGGCTTCAGACCGCCGGGGTCAACACCCTGGCGCCGGAGTTCGAGCTCGCCGAGGACGGTAGCTTCGCGACCTTCGCCGTACGCCAGACCGCCCATCCGGACTGGCCGACGCTGCGTCGTCACCGGATCGGCATCGGCCTGTACGACGAGGTCGACGGCTCGCTCGTGCGCCGCTAGCGGTTCGAGGTCGACGTCCGCGGTGACGTCACCGAGATCAC
>Ga0183260_10004481_pt1 | contig 11086 bp, 11 predicted proteins | sample AntDrymUQ4972206_2_FD_129768 | JGI IMG/M metagenome (GOLD analysis project Ga0183260, IMG submission 129768) | Polar desert sand microbial communities from Dry Valleys, Antarctica - metaG UQ497 (22.06) (version 2) (version 2) | ecosystem: Environmental > Terrestrial > Soil > Desert | place...
GCGACAGCCCGGTCATCGACGCGCTGGTCGACGCCGCCGAGGCGGGCAAGCAGGTGCTGGTCCTGGTGGAGATCAAGGCCCGTTTCGACGAGCAGGCCAACATCCGCTGGGCACGCAAGCTCGAGCAGGCCGGCTGCCACGTCGTGTACGGGATGCTGGGCCTCAAGACGCACGCCAAGGCGTGCCTCGTCATCCGGGACGAGCCCGACGGCCTGCGCCGCTACAGCCACATCGGGACCGGCAACTACAACCCCAAGACGGCCCGTTCCTACGAGGACATCGGCCTGCTGACGGCCGATCCCGATGTCGGCGACGACCTGCTGCACCTGTTCAACAACCTGTCGGGCTACTCCCGCGGCGCCGGGTACCGGCGGCTGCTGGTGGCGCCCGCGGGCACGCGCGACGGGCTGGTCGAGCGGATCGAGGCCGAGGTGGCCCACCAGCGAGCCGGTCGCCCGGCCCGGGTGCGGATGAAGATGAACTCCCTGGTGGACGAGCAGCTCGCCGACGCGCTCTACCGCGCCAGCCAGGCAGGCGTCCCCGTCGACCTCTCGACCCGGGGCATCTGCGCGCTGCGCCCCGGCGTCCCCGGCCTGTCGGACAACATCCGGGTACGCAGCACGCTCGGCCGGTTCCTCGAGCACAGCCGGGTCTTCTGGTTCGAGAACGGTGGGGACCCGCAGGTGTGGATCGGGTCGGCCGACCTCATGCACCGCAACCTCGACCGGCGGGTGGAGGTGCTCGTCCGGGTCGGCGACCGGCGCCACGTCGAGGCGCTGGGTGGCCTGCTGGACACGGTCTTCGACGAGGGGACCGCCTCGTGGCAGCTGCGCTCCGACGGGAGCTGGGAGCGTCGGCACCGCGACGACGCCGGTGGCTTGCTGGTCGACCTGCAGGAGAGCCTCATCGCCGACGCCCGCAAGCGCCGCCTGGAGGTCAAGCGTCGCACCGGCTGACCGGCAGCCCCCTCCCCCGCCCCCTGCCCTTCGGCCCCTCGGCCCTTTGCCCCGTAAACGTGGCAAGGGGTCACCTGCGGTCGGTGATCCGCCCCGCAATGCGGCACATCGCCACGTTTACGGGGCAAACGGCGGGAGCGGGGAGGGGTCAGGTGGGGCCCGCCAGCGCCGTTCATGTCACGTACGCCTCACCGTGCGTGCACGGTCGGCCGACGCACGGCCACCGTTCACCCCCGGTTCACCTGCACCGGTCCAGCCGGTCACCTGCGCTGCCTACGTTTCCCGGTGCAGTGACTCCACACTCGACGGCAAAGGATTCCATGGTGATGCGTTCCTCCCTGCGACGCGTGGCCGCGCCCGCGGTGCTCGCCCTGTCGCTCTTCCTGGTCTTGGCAGCCTGCGGCGGCCAGTCCGACGGCTCGGAGTCCGAGAGCGGAGGCGAAGCGAGCGTGTCGGGCGAGATCGCCATCGACGGCTCCTCCACCGTCGGCCCGCTGTCCGAGGCGGCCCAGGAGCTCTTCGCCGCGGAGCAGCCCGACGTCAGCGTGACGGTAGGTACGTCCGGGACCGGCGGCGGCTTCGAGGCCTTCTGCGAGGGCAACACCGACATCTCCGACGCCTCGCGCCCGATCGAGGCCGAGGAGGAGAAGATCTGCCAGCAGAACGGGATCGAGTACACCGAACTGACCATCGCCCTCGATGCCTTGACCGTCATCGCCCACCCGGACGTCGATGTCTCGTGCATCACGACCGAGGAGCTGCAGTCCATCTGGGAGCCGGCCGCGCAGGGCAAGATCGACAACTGGAACCAGGTCAACCCGGGCTTCCCCGACCTGGAGCTCGCACTGTTCGGTCCCGGGACGGACTCAGGGACGTTCGACTACTTCACCGACGAGATCAACGGTGAGGAGGGCGCCTCGCGGTCGGACTATGAGGCCAGCGAGGACGACAACGTCATCGTCGACGGTGTGAGCGGCACCGAGGGCGGGATGGGCTACCTCGGCTTCACCTACTACGAGGAGAACGCCGACGCGCTCAAGGCGCTGGAGGTCGACGGCGGCCAGGGCTGCGTCGCGCCGTCGGTGGAGACGGCGCAGAGCGGCGACTACACGCCGCTGTCCCGGCCGCTGTACATCTACGTGGCCGACCAGGCGTACACCGAGGAGCCGCAGGTTGCGGCGTTCGTGGACTTCTACATCGCGAATCTCACCGAGATCGTCGAGGCGGCGCAGTACATCCCGCTCAACGACGACCAGCTGGGTGAGACCGAGAGCGCCCTGGACTCGCTCGGGGGCTGAGCGACCACCGACATCCGGGACTGGGCAGACTGTGAGGGAGGCGTGGTGACGCCTCCCTCACAGCTGCGCGAAGGGATGCGATGACCACCTCGACCGAGGCCGCGGACTTCTCCTCCCGCGACCTCCGCCCCCGCCGACGTCCGCAAGAGCGGGTAGTGCTGGCGATCTTGCAGCTGTCGGCCCTGCTGTCGGTGCTCATCACGGTCGGCATCGTGGTCGCCCTGCTCCGACCGGCGCTGGACTTCTTCAGCGCGGTGTCCGTCGTCGACTTCCTGACCGGGACCTCCTGGTCACCGAACCTGGCTCCCGTCGACTACGGCGTGCTCCCGCTGGTGGCCGGGACATTCATGACGACTGCCATTGCGCTGGCCATCGCGGTGCCGCTGGGCCTGGGTGCCGCGATGTTCCTCTCGGAGTACGCCGGCGACCGCACCCGGCGGCGCCTCAAGCCGGTGCTCGAGCTGCTCGCCGGCGTGCCGTCCGTGGTCTACGGGTTCTTCGCCCTGCAGTTCGTCACGCCGACCGTGCTCCGGGACTGGCTCGGCGTCGGCGTGGGGTTCACCAACGCTCTGGCGGCGGGGATCGTGCTGGGGGTGATGATCATCCCGACGGTCGCCTCGTTGTCCGAGGACGCCATGTCAGCGGTCCCCGACGCCCTGCGCCAAGGATCACTGGCGATGGGCGCCAACCGGATGCAGACCACGCTCCGGGTCGTCGTCCCCGCGGCCATCTCGGGCATCTCCGCGGCGGTGGTCCTCGGGCTGTCGCGGGCCGTCGGCGAGACCATGATCGTGGCGCTGGCCTCGGGCGGCCGTCCCAACCTGACCGCCGACCCACGGGAGGGCATGCAGACGATGACGGGGTACATCGCGCAGACCGCGCTCGGCGAGAACATCGTGGGCTCGGTCTCCTACAACACGCTGTTCGCGGTCGGCCTGCTGCTGTTCGTCATCACGCTGGTCATCAACATCATCAGCATCGCCCTGGTACGCCGCATCCGGGAGGTCTACTGATGACGACCACCACCGTCGACACGGCTGCGGGGATCACCGGACTGGCACACGGCCGCGGCCACGAGCACAACGTGGCGTCCCTGGTGTTCGTCGGCGCGCTGTGGTTCTCCCTCGCCTTCGGCATCCTGGTCCTGGTCACGCTGATCGCGACCACGGCGATCGACGGTGCCGCGCGCTTCGATGGCGACCTGATCACCAACTACGACTCCACCCTCTTCCCGAGCTCGGCCGGCCTGCGGGCCGCCTTGGTCGGGACCCTGTGGCTCATGGTCACGACGGCACTGCTGGCGGTCCCGATCGGCGTCGCCGCGGCGGTCTACCTCGAGGAGTTCGCCGACAACACCCGGTGGTACAACCGCCTCATCGAGGTGAACCTGCAGAACCTTGCGGCCGTACCCTCGGTGATCTACGGGATGCTCGCCGTCGCCGTCGCCGCCCTCCTCGGCAGCGCCACGACGAACATCGTGCTCGTGGGAGCCGTGGCCCTGGGGTTGCTCATTCTCCCGGTCGTGATCATCTCCACCCGCGAGGCGGTCCGGGCGGTCCCCCGCGAGATCCGCGAGGGCTCCCTGGCTCTCGGCGCGACACCGATCCAGACCACGTGGCGGCAGGTCCTCCCCTCGGCGATCCCGGGCATCGCCACCGGCACGATCATCGCGCTCTCCCGCGCCATCGGGGAGGCCGCGCCCCTGCTGCTCCTGGGGGTAGGGACGATCCTGTTCACCCCCAACGGGATCCTGTCCGGCTTCACGGCCATGCCGGTGCTGATCTTCGGTTGGACCGCCGAGTCACAAGAGGAGTACAAGATCGCGGCCGCAGCAGGCATCATCGTGCTCATGGCGATGGTGCTGACGCTCAACGGCCTGGCCATCTACATCCGCAACCACTTCCAGCGTCGCTGGTGAGGAACGCATCCATGACGACCCACAGCACCGGCACGCAGAGCGACCCCGTGGCCCCGGTCAACTTGCAGCAGTCGGAGCACCGCAACGTGCCGGACCGCCCACAGCCGGTGATGGAGTGCGTGGACCTGAACGTCTACTACGGCGGCTTCCACGCCGTCCACGACGTCACCCTGGGGTTCGGCCGACACGAGATCACCGCGCTCATCGGCCCGTCGGGCTGCGGGAAGTCGACGGTGCTGCGTTGTCTCAACCGCATGAACGACCTGGTGCTGAACGCGCGCGTCGAGGGCAAGGTCACGTACCACGACGTGGACATCTACGACCCAAAGGTCGACGCGATCGAGGTGCGTCGCCGGATCGGGATGGTCTTCCAGAAGCCGAACCCGTTCCCGAAGTCGATCTACGACAACGTCGCGTATGGCCCGCGTGTGACCAGCATGGACGTGGACAGCATGGACAAGCACGTCGAGCAGGCGTTGCGCGACGCCGCCTTGTGGGACGAGGTCAAGGACAAGCTCCAACAGAGTGCCTACGGTCTGTCCGGCGGGCAGCAGCAGCGGCTCTGCATCGCGCGGACTATCGCCACCCGACCCGACGTGATCCTCATGGACGAGCCGTGCTCGGCCCTCGACCCGATCGCGACGGCCCACATCGAGGACCTGATGATGGAGCTGCGTGAGAGCTACACCATCATCATCGTCACGCACAACATGCAACAGGCCGGACGGGTGTCCGACCGCACGGCGTTCTTCACCGCGCGCCCGGACGAGACCACCGGCAACCGCACCGGCCTGCTCGTGGAGTACGACCAGACGTCGCGTATCTTCACCAATCCCAGTGACGAGCGGACTGAGGCATACATCTCGGGCCGCTTCGGCTGAGGCGTGCCGGCAGGACGCTGCCGGCGCACTACGGTGCGCTGCCAACCAGCCGCTCCTGCGGGTGTCGAGGGGCGCGAGGTCCCCCGGCTCGGTGGGCCGCACCACGAGGACGGCGCGTCCGTCCCGCCACCTCGGTCGGAGGCGGCCGCGGACGTGACGACGCCGCCCGGCGCCGCCGGGAAGCCGCCGGCGGTCTCAACCCGGTCGATGAGGGACGACCGGACGACGTCGTCGACCGACATGCGTCCGGCCAGGCCCTGGCCGCCCGGAAACAGCACGAGGCGCCCGCCCGTGCGGCCGGCGCCCTCCTGCAGCGCGGACAGCGCCCCCTCGGCGAGGTCGCCGGGTCCGAACGTGCGCGGGCCCGGACGGCCCGGTCCGTCCATCGCCGCCCCCACGTGCCGGGCTCCGGTGATGGCGACGAGGCGGCGCTCGACCATGGCCCGTTGGGGAGCGTCGACGTGGTGGGGCGTGCCGACCGTGACCGCGAGATGCGACGCGGCGAGCCGGACGACGTGGGTGCAGCCGACGAGCTCGGTCTCCCGGCTGCCGGTCGGGCGGACCAGCAGTTCCCCCACAAGGCCAGCCACGACGTGCAGGACCTGCTCCGCCTCGTCGGTGCTCGTGCAGCCGGGGTCGACGGCGACGATCACCGGGCCGCGTCCGGTGGGGTCGCGAGGTCGCCGAGATCCGTCCGGGGTCCCATCGGGTCGGCCTTCCGTCGAGGGGCTGCAACCTCAGCCTCGACCGCCGGGACAGCGGGCGCGCGTGCCTTCGGCGACGTCCACGTGAACGCCCGTGGGCCGGTGCGCGCGGGCTCCCGCCGCGTCGGCACGGACGCGGCGGCTGCCACACTGAGCCGGTGAGCGAGCCGCCGATCGAGGCCGCCGGTGCCGTCGTGTGGCGCGAGCACGCGGGCGAGGTACAGGTCCTCGTGATCCACCGCGACCGCTACGGCGACTGGTCGCTGCCCAAGGGCAAGCTCGACGCCGGTGAGCACGAGGTCACCGCGGCGGTACGCGAGGTCCACGAGGAGACTGGCGTGGCGGTGCGGCTCGGGCCGCTGCTGACCCGGCTCGAGTACCACCCCCAACGCACCCCCAGGGTCAGCAAGCGGGTCGCGTACTGGTGTGCCCGGCCGCTGGACGGGACGGGCGTCGCCGCCGACGCGTACCAGCCGAACCACGAGGTCGACGCCGTGCGCTGGATCGGGCTCTCCGAGGTGGGCGCGACGCTGACCTACCCTCGCGACGCCGCGGTTGTCGGCCGGTTCCGCACCCTCGTCCGCACCCGGGCGCACCTCGGTGCACCCCTCGTGGTGCTCCGCCACGGCGCGGCGACACCGCGCAAGGCCTGGGACGGCCCCGACCGCACCCGCCCACTGACCGATGACGGCCGCGCCCAGGCCGAGCGGGTGGCCGCGCTGCTGGGTGCGTACGCGGTGCACCGGGTGCTGACGAGCGACGCCGAGCGCTGCATCGCCACGGTTCGGCCGTACGCGGCGGTCGCCGGGGTCGTCGTCGACGAGAACGCGCAGTGGAGCGAGGACGGCGCCGAACGCGCCGGGGTCCACGCGGGCGTCCAGTCCCTGCTGGTCGACACCGCCCCGACCGTCCTGTGCACGCACCGGCCGGTGCTGCCGTGGGTCCTCGAGGAGCTCGGCCGGCCGGGGCACAGGCTGGCGCCGGGCGAGGCGATGGTGACGCACAGGCGCGAGGGCGCGGTCGTCGGGACCGAGTCGGTGACTCCCTGAAGCCACCATTCCCGCCCGACGGGCGGCCGGGCCATCCGTGTCGTCAGGACAGGCCGAGCAGGGTGTCGACCTCGCGCTGGGTCAACGGACCCTCGTGCTCGGACGCGGCGATCATCACGTCCGCGGTCAACGCGATCTCGGCGATGACGGCCTCGTCGTGCACACGCTCGTCCACGTCCGCCACCTCCTCGTGCTCTCGCCGTACACCGGACACGGTCCAAGGATGCCGCACCGAGGGCGTCTCGGTGCGGTGTTGGGCAGAATCCGGCGCAGTCCGGGATCGGCCGCACGGACCACATTTCGTGCCCGAAGAGTCGAGATCTCGCTGACTCTCGGTCACTGGAGTGGCGACAGAGGGTGAGAGACCGCACACTCGAGGAGCCCGGTTCGGGATGGGTGCGCCGCCGTACACCGGTACGTCGCGCGAGAATGCTGCGGCGGCGCCCACGCTGGGTCCGTCGTCTGGCCCGGCTGCGAGAGCAGCCAGGAGAGGACACACATGACGACCAACGCACGCCGGCTGATTGCCGCCGCGGCCGCCGCAACGCTGGCCCTCGGAGTCGCGACCGGAGTAGCCGCGACGACGGGCAGCGAGAAGCAGCGGGAGAAGGAGCGCGTCTCCTTGGCCGCGGGCGAGAAGGAGCGCGTTGCCCCCGTCGCCCGCGAGAAGGAGCGGGAGAAGGAGCGGGTCGCCCCCGTCGCCCGCGAGAAGGAGCGCGTCGCCCCCGTCGCCCGCGAGAAGGAGCGCGTCGCCCCCGTCGCCCGCGAGAAGGAGCGCGTCGCCCAGGCCTAAGCCGCCTCGACGTCGTACGGCGCCCGATCGCCTTCCACGGGGAAGCGCGACCGGGCGTCGTCACGTCCCGGTGCGGCAGGAGGAGGCGTTTGAGCGGACGTACGCTGCGGTATGACCGCCGTCCACCGATGGTGCCTCGTGGCGCTGGGGGTGCTGGCGCTGGTCGTGGCACCCGTGGCCGTGTCCGCGTGGCCGGCCGCGGACAGCGACGAGAGCGCGACGTCGCTGGCCGCGAGGGTGCGCGCCTCGGGGGAGGTCGCCTACTCCGGGTACGTCGAGTCGGTCGGCGGCCTGGGGCTGCCGACCACCGACGAGTTCAGCGAGGTCGCCGACCTGTTCGGCACCACCAACCGGCTGCGGGTGTGGTGGCGCAGCAGCGAGGACTGGCGGGTGGACCGCTTGGCGACGGCCGGCGAGACCGACCTGTTCCACGCCGACGGCGCGACGACGACGTGGGACTTCGAGCGGTTGGCGGTGGGTCGCACCGCCGACCAGCTGGTGTTCCTGCCCCGGACCGTGGACCTCCTGCCCTCGCAGCTCGGCCGGCGGGTGCTCGCACAGGCGCGCCCCGGCGAGCTCACCCGCCTCCCGGCCGAGCGGGTCGCCGGCCACGACGCCCTCGGGCTGCGGCTCACGCCGTCGGCCGGGCAGGCGAGCATCGACCACGTCGACATCTGGGTGCACGACGACAGCGGGCTTCCCGTACGGGTCGAGATCTGGGGTGCCGGGGACAGCGCGCCCGCGCTCGCCACCGCGTTCGACGAGCTGACCGTGGCGGAGCCGGCCGCCGAGGTCACGACGTTCCGGACACCCGCCGGCGTCACGGTCGGCAGCAGCGGGGTCGACGACGACAGCCTCGTCGGCCACATCCCGACGGTGTTCTGGTCTGGGTCGCTGGCCGGTCTGCCGAGAGTTCTCGAGGACCGGCTCGCCCCGGTCGGCCGCTACGGGCGGGGCGTCACCCAGCTCGTGGTGCTCGCCCTCGACGACGAGGTCGCCGACCCGCTGCGCGACCAGCTGGGCTCGACCGCCGGTGCCGTCGTCGACCGGGCCGGCACCGCGCTGTCGGCCGGCCCGCTGCACCTGCTGCTCAGCCCGTGCCGCGGCAACGCCCCGAGCTGGCTGCTCGTCGGCACCGTCGACGAGCAGACCCTCCGCCGCGCGGCCCGCACCGTCTACGGCAACGGCGCGCGGTGGTCGGTCGCCGCGGGACCGGGATCGGGCTCGGGCCCGTGATCGCCACCCGGCAGCTGACCAAGCGGTTCGGGTCCGTGGTGGCCGTCGACGGCATCGACCTCGACGTCGGCGAGGGCGACATCTACGGCTTCCTCGGCGCCAACGGCTCGGGCAAGACCACGACCGTACGCATGCTGCTCGGCCTGGTGCTCGCAACCTCCGGCGACATCCACGTCCTGGGGGCGCCGATGCCCGAGGCCGCAGCGACCGTCCTCCCCCGGGTGGGTGCGCTGGTGGAGTCGCCGGCGGCGTACGGGCACCTGTCCGGGCGGGCGAACCTGACCCTGCTCGACGCGGCCGGGGCCGGTGGGGACCGGCGCAGTCGGCGGCGCCGGGTCGACACGGTGCTGGAGCAGGTCGGGCTCGCCGCGGTCGGACGCCGCCCCGTGCGGGCGTACTCCCTGGGCATGCGGCAACGGCTCGGCCTGGCGGCGGCGCTGCTGCGCACCCCGCGGCTGCTCGTGCTGGACGAGCCGACCAACGGCCTGGACCCGCAAGGGATCCGCGAGACCCGCGAGCTGCTCGTCGAGCTGCACCGGCGCGGCAGCACGATCTTCTTGTCGAGCCACCTGCTCGCCGAGGTGGAGCAGCTGTGCACCCGGGTCGGCGTGCTGGACCGCGGGCGGCTGGTGATCCAGGACGAGCTCGCCCGGTTGCAGGCGCCCACCGGACGTACCGTCGTGCGTACGCCGGACGTGGGTGTCGCCCAGGCCCTGCTGGACGGACGCTCCGAGCGGTACGGCGCCGACCGGCTGCTCGTCCGCGGCGTGGACGCGGCGGCGCTCAACGCCGAGCTGGTCGCCGGGGGGGTGCGGGTGCGTGAGCTGGGCCCCGAGCGTCGCACGCTCGAACAGGTGGTGCTCGCCGCGACCGACCCCGAGCGTCCCGGCTACGGCGCCGCGTGATCCTTGTCGAGCTGCGCAAGCTGGTCCGGCGCCCGCGGACCTGGGTGGCCATCGCGCTGCTGGACGCGCTGCCGACGCTGGTGGCCGTCCTGCTGGCGGTGACCGACCTCGCGCCGCGTCCGGGCACCGGGCCGGCCTTCCTGTCCGCCGTGCTGTCCGACGGTTCGCTGTTCCCGCTGGCGGCGTTGGGCATCGTGCTGCCGCTGTTCCTCCCGGTGGCGGTGGCGATCGTCGCGGGCGAGGCGGTGGCGGGCGAGGCACAGGCAGGGACGCTGCGCTACCTGCTGTTGCGACCGGTCGGGCGGACCCACCTGCTCGTGGCCAAGCTCGTCAGCGTGGTCGCGTTCGTCGTGCTCACGGTGCTGGTCGTCGCGGCTACCGGGTACGTCACCGGGGCGCTGCTGCTCGGCGACCAGCCGCTCGCGACCACGACGAGCGTGTCCGGAACGGCGCTCACCCAGACCGAGCTGGCCCAACGTACGGCGCTCGCCATCGGCTACGTCATGTTCTCGATGCTCGGCGTCGCCGCGGTGGCGCTGTTCTGCTCCACCCTCACCGACACGCCACTGACCGCTGCCCTGGGCGCGCTGGCCCTGCTGATCGCGTCCACGCTGCTGCTGACCCTGGACGCCGCCGACGCGCTGGCGCCGTACCTCCCGACCCGCTACTGGCTGGCCTTCGTCGATCTGTTCCGCGACCCGATCCTGTGGCGGGACCTGCTCCGAGGGGTGCTGCAGCAAGGGATCTACGTCGTGGTGTTCCTGGGGGCGGCGTGGGCCAACTTCACCACCAAGGACATCACCAGCTGAGAGGCGGCAACGGCCCCCGCCCCGCTGAGAGTGACGTTTCTGCGACGACACGCCGAGGCAGGAGCGCGCAACCGTCACTCTCAGCGCGGGACGGAGACCTCAGAGGGGGCAGGCGCTGGGCGCGGTCGGGGGGCCGACCCCCAGCGTCGAGGACAGGATCGCCTCGACGGCCGGTTCCCCGGGCAGTCCGCCGTGCATGACGTCGGAGGCCGGACAGACGTCTTGCACCGCGAGGTTGAGCCCGCCGTCCACGACCGCCGACTCCGGCGGGACCACGACCTCGTCCCGCGTCGTCCAGACCGCGACGAACACCGGGCCCGCGGGCGTCTCGTCCCCCGCGTTCAACCGCCGCAGCAGCTCGCTGTCCGGTGCCAGCTGCTCGCACGCGGTCGGGCAGCCACGCGGCACGAACGCTCCGGCCAGACGCGCGACGTCGGTGCCGTGGTTGGGAGTTCCGAGCATGAGCACGCGGCGGGCCACGCCGGCGCCGTCGAGCTCACGCACACACAACCGAGCGACCACCCCGCCGGCGGAGTA
>Ga0183260_10004482_pt1 | contig 11085 bp, 9 predicted proteins | sample AntDrymUQ4972206_2_FD_129768 | JGI IMG/M metagenome (GOLD analysis project Ga0183260, IMG submission 129768) | Polar desert sand microbial communities from Dry Valleys, Antarctica - metaG UQ497 (22.06) (version 2) (version 2) | ecosystem: Environmental > Terrestrial > Soil > Desert | place...
CAGCACCGAAGCGAGGAAGAGGCCGATGGCCAGCAGGGCCAGGCCGATCAGCTCGGGATGGTGATGCCCGCGGGCGGCCTTCCGGGTGCCTTTGCGCTTCCGCACGCGCGCCGGCAGCCGTGGCCTGAGGACCCGCTTCTTCCGGCGGCGCGCCATTCGCCGCTCTTCGACGGCGCGGAGCCGAACCCTTTGCTCCTCCTGGGCTCTAGGAAAAGGCCGAGAGTCGCTCGACGAGGAGCTCGAGAAACCCGTCCGCGTCGATTCCGACGCCGACCTCGGCGTTCGGGTCGTTCCCCGTCCGGCGCCAGAGGTCCACCACCGTGCGCCCGCGGCAGAGCTCCGACTCGCGCTCGATCGCGACGTGGCGGGACGCTGTCTCGACCAGGCCCGGCCGGGCAACGTGCGCGACGGCGACCGCGTCGTGGATCGGCGAGCCCGCGAAGCCGTACGTGCTCCGGTGGAAGACGGAGAAGAAGTCGACCAGCTCGGCCACCATCGTCCCTGTCCTCCCCGAGGCGCGCAGCCGCTCGGCGTGCTCGGACGTGAGCAGGGCCCTGTGCGTGACGTCGAGCCCGATCATCGTCAGCTCGAGCCCGCTGGTGAAGACGCGGTGCGCAGCCTCGGGATCGGCCCAGATGTTGAACTCCGCCGCCGGCGTGACGTTGCCTTCCGCGATTGACCCGCCCATCACGACGATCCGGTCGATCGACTCCACGACACCCGGGTAGCGAGCAAGGAGGAGCGCGACGTTCGTCAGGGGTCCAACCGGAATCAGGGTCACCGGTCGCCCGGCCGAGCGCAGCCGCTCGGCGAGGAAGTCGACAGCGTGCTGCTCGACCGGCGCCGCCTGCGGCGGCGGAAGCGCAGGGCCGTCGAGACCGCTCTCGCCGTGGACGTACGAGGCGACGAAGAGGTCACGCACGAGCGGCCGGTCCGCCCCGGCCGCCACGGGCAGGTCCCCGCGGCCGACGAACTCGAGCACGCGGATCGCGTTCGCCGTCGTCTTCTCGAGCGTCTGGTTGCCGTGCACGGTCGTGACGCCGAGCAGCTCGAGCTCGGGGCTCGCCAGCGCGAGCAGGAGCGCCATCGCGTCGTCGTGACCCGGATCGCAGTCGATCAGGACGGGCGTCGGCATCAGCGCGCCAGGATCCCCTCGATCTCCGCGGCCGCCGGCAGGGAGGGTTGTGCGCCGGGCCTGGAGGCGGCGATGGCTCCAGCTGCACAGGCACGGCGCAGAGCCTCTTCGAGCGGCCTGGCCTCCAACCAGCCGACGAAGAGCGCCGCGCAGAACGCGTCGCCCGCAGCGGTCCCGTCGACCGCCGCTACCTCCGGCGGGCGCGCGCGGGCGACCTCACGCCCGCCGTCGAAGAGAATCGCGCCCTCCGGCCCGAGCGTGATCGCGAGAAGCCCAGAGGGATCCGCGCCCAGCGCCTCCCGCTCGTACCGGTTGACCACGACCAGATCGGCTCGGCGCAGCACCTCGGCCGGCACGGGCCTCGCCGGTGCGGCGTTCAGGCACAGGCGCCCTCGGGCCTGCGCCGCCGCTTCGGTGACGCTCTCGAGCGGGATCTCGAGCTGGCACATGACCTGGTCACCCGGCTCGATCTGGATCTGCCCGGGCTGTAGGTGCCCGTTTGCCCCCGGTGCGACCACGATCTGGTTGGCACCGTCCGCTCCCACGACGATGAGCGCCACTCCGGTCGCCCCGTCACACTCCACGACCCCGCTCGTGTCCACGCCCGCCCGTTCGAGCTGCGCGACCGACTCGCGCCCGTACTCGTCGTCGCCGACGGACCCGATCATCCGCACCTCCGCCCCGAGACGAGCCGCAGCGACCGCCTGATTCGCACCCTTGCCTCCCTCGGCCCGGCGGAACGTCCCGCCGGTGATCGTCTCCCCCTCGCGGGGCAGGCGATCGCACTGAACCGTCAGATCGACGTTGATCGACCCGACGACAGCAATTCGAGGAGACGTGTGTCTAGGCGGCAATCGCGCGCAAGTCGTCGACCGCGCGGCCGAGCAGGTTCTCGCGCAGGTCGAAGAGCCCGGCCCACAGCGAGCCGCGGTCGAGGGTGGCGCGAACGCGCGCGGTCGTGGCGAGCCCCTCGAGGGCGCGCACGAGCACCGCCAGCTCGAGGTAGGCCTGCACCACGCGTACCGGGTTGACCCGCACACCGGCCCGCTCGAGCACGGGCTGCCAGTCCAGGAGCTCGGCGGCGCCAGGTCCGCCGTACCACGAGCGACCTTCGGCGCGCTCGGGCTCGAGCTCGAGCAGATACCGGTCGAGGGGTTGCTCGAGACCGGTGAGTGCCGTCTCGACTCGGTCGGCCGCGCGGCGGAGTGCCGCCTGGCGCCGCCCTGGCGTCGCCGGCTCCGGCTCTCCACGAGCCCACCGCTCGAGCAGGCGGCAGAAGGAGAGCCCCGCAGCCTCGCACGCCCGGAGCTGCACGATCAGCCGGCGCGCGGTCGCCTCCTCCGCATGGTCGAGGAGTACGTCCGCCCACCCGGGGACGTGGACCGTTCTCAGACCTCGATCACCACCGGAAGGATCATCGGGCGGCGGCCCGTGCGGTCGTAGACGAGCTGGCCGACGCCGTCGTGCAGATGCTCCTGCAGGAGCTTGATCTCGGTCACGTTCTGGCTCAAGCACTCCTCCAGGACGCGGGCGGCCTCGGCGCGGGTCTCTTCGAGCACGGGTCCCGTCTCGGCGAAGCCCCGGGCGATCAACTCGGGCGGGCCGCTCGCGCGCCCGTCGGAGCCGGCCAGCGTCGCCACGATGATCAGAACCCCGTCCTCGGAGAGGTGACGGCGGTCGCGCAGGGCGACGTCCCGCACGTCCCCGACGCCGAGGCCGTCGACGAACGTGCTCCCCGCCTCGATGTGGTCGACGACCCGTACGCCCTTGGACGAAAGTTCGACAACAACGCCGTTCTCGGCCAAGATGATCCCAGCAGCGGGAACGCCTGACTCCTCGGCGAGACGGCCGTGCGCGGCCAGCATCCGGAACTCCCCGTGGACCGGCAGAACGGCCTTCGGTCGCAGGAGCGAGAGGATCATCCGCAGCTCGTCCGCCTTGCCGTGTCCCGAGGTGTGGACGGGCGCGTTCTCCTCGTGCAACACCTCGGCACCGAGCCGGGCAAGTCCGTTGATCGTGTCGTGGATCTTGAGTTCGTTGCCCGGGATCGGCCTGGCCGAGATGATCACGGTGTCGCCCCGGTCGACCTTGATCGCGGGATGGTCGTTGTAGGCGACACGCGTCAGAGCCGAGACCGGCTCTCCCTGACTTCCCGCACAGAGGACGAGCAGCTCGCCGGGTGGGTAGTCGCTCACGTTGGCCGTGCGAACCAGCGTGCCCTCCGGGACGTCGACGTAGCCCATCCCCCGGGCGATGTTCAGGTTCCTGCGCATCGAGCGGCCGACCACGGCAACCTTGCGGCCCACGTGGGCCGCCACGTCGATCGCCTGCTGCATGCGGTGGACGTTGCTCGCGAAGGACGAGATGAGCACCCGGCCGCGCCGGGCGGGGATGATCTGGCGAAAGGCCTCCCCGACCACGCGCTCCGACTCGGTCACTCCGGGGCGCTCGGCATTGGTCGAGTCGCCGAGCAGCAGGTCGACCCCCTCGTTGCCGAGCCGGGCTAGCTTGCCGACGTCCGTTCTGATCCCGTCGACGGGGGTGTGGTCGATCTTGTAGTCGCCGGTGACCACGATCCGTCCCCCCGGCGTCTCCAGCACGACGGCGACCGCATCGGGAATCGAGTGCGCCATGCGCACGAACTCGAGCCGGAAGGGCCCGATCTGCACGCGCTCGCCGTCCGGGTCGATCTCGCGCAGCTCGGCGGCCTTCGACAGCCCGTGCTCGTCGAGCTTCGAGCCGACGAGGCCGAGCGTCAGCCGCGTTCCCCACACTTCGGGCACCTTGAGCTCTCGCAGCACGTAGGGCAGGGCTCCGACATGGTCCTCGTGGCCGTGCGTGAGCACGATCGCCCGGATCCGGCCGGCGTAATCCTGCAAGTAGCTGAAGTCAGGCAGGACGAGGTCGACGCCTAGATGCTCGTCGCGTGGAAACGCGAGGCCGGCGTCGACGACGATGAGCTCGCCCGCGGCCTCGAAGACGGTCATGTTCTTCCCGACCTCGCCGAGCCCGCCCAGCGGGATGATGCGGCAGGTTCCCTCGGACACGCCTAGGGCCTCCCTAGACCTGAGCCGGAGCGGCGAGGCCGGCGCGCTCGAGCGCCGAGCGGATCTGCTCCCGCTCCTCCGAACTCGCCTCGACGAGCGGCAGCCGGAGGCCGCCGACATCGTGGCCGAGCAGGTTCAGCGCGGCCTTGATCGCGATTGGGTTGGGTGCGACGCGCAGGATCTCGTAGGCGGGCTCGAGCTCGCGGTCGAGTGCACGAGCGCCTTCCACGTCGCCGGCCTGGAAGCGGTGGATCTGCTCCCTGACCTGGGGCCCGACGATGTGCGTATGCACGCAGACTCCGCCGACTCCGCCGAGCTCGAGGAAGGGAAGAAGCAGGTTGTCGTCGCCCGCGTACAGCGCGAGGTCGGTCTCGGCCACGATCCGCCTCGCTTGGTCGAGGTCGTCGTTCGCCTGCTTCACGGCCTTGACCGTCGGTATCCGGTCGAGCTCGACCAGAGTCTCGACCTCGAGGTTCAGCACCACCCGGGCCGGAATGTTGTAGGCGACGATCGGCCGATCGCTCACGGCGGCGATCGCCTTGAAGTGCTCCACGATTCCTCGAGGCGGTGGCTTGTTGTAGTACGGCGTGACGATGAGGAACCCGTCGACGCCGAGCTCGTGCGCCTCCTCCGTCAGGTGGACGGAGTGCGCGGTCGAGTACGTGCCGGTCCCGGCGACCACAGTCGCTCGTCCGCCGACCTCCTCCACGGCTGCGGCAAAGAGCGCGAGCCGCTCGGCGTCGCTCAGGTTGGGCGACTCTCCGGTCGTTCCGGCCACGACGATCCCGTCGGAGCCGTGCTCGATCAGATGGTTGGCGAGCGTGCGAAAGCGCTCGAAGTCGACGGAGCCGTCCGCTCGGAACGGCGTCACGATCGCGGTCAGAACCTCGCCGAGCACGCTACGAGTTTAGAGCAGCGACTGGAGGCCGACGGTCAGCCCTGGCGGCAGCGTCCGCAGCCGCTCGAGAGCGAGCAGCAGGCCCGGGACGAAAGCTTCCCGCGAGAAGGTGTCGTGCCGGATGGTGAGCAGCTGGCCCTCGGCTCCGAAAAGCACCTGCTGGTGGGCGACGAGGCCCGGGAGCCGCACGGAGTGGATGGGGGTCTCGCGCCCGAGGCTCGCTGCCGTCGCCGTCGCCGTCCCTGAGGGTGCGTCGAGCTTCGTCTCGTGGTGGAGCTCGACGATCTCCGCCCGGGGCAGGTGGCGGGCGGCCTCGGCGGCGAGATGCATCATCAGGACCGCGCCGAGTGCGAAGTTCGGTGCGAAGAGCACAGGGAGCGAGCGCTCGCGCGCCTCGAGGTCGAGCCCGTCGAGCTCTCCCCCGCTCGTACCGACGACGCAGGGCACGCCCTGCTCGAGGCAGGCACGAACGTTGCCGACGACCGCATCAGGGCGAGTGAAGTCGATCCCGGCGTCGAGCCCGGAGAGCTCGCGCGGATCCCCCCGCCCGATCCCTCGCACCTCGTGCCCGGCGGCCTCGAGCGCAGGCACGACCACTCGACCCACCTTCCCCCCATGGCCAAAGAACGCCACTTTCACGTCTCTGGACGCCTCGGGCTCACGCCGCCGCCGCGGCCCGTCCGGGCAGGTGCGGCGCAATCGGCTCGAGTGCCTCCAGGAAGCGCTCCTCGCTCGGGCCGATCCCCGCCGCCGAGCGGTGCTCGGGGGCGAGCAAGGTCGCAGCCACCTCGGCGAGAGCTTCAGGCTCGACCGCGTCGATCTCGGCCATGAGACGGTCGAAGGAGAGAAGCTCGGTGTCGGTGCTGAGCGCCTTTCCGAGCCTGCTCATGCGACTGGCGGTCGATTCGAGCGAGAGGGTGATCCTGCCCTTCATGTTCTCCTTCGCCCGCTCGAGCTCGCTCCCCCGCAGGTTGCCCGCTGCGATCTCGCCGAGCTCGTTGGCCGCGATCTGCAGGCAGGCCGCCAGGTTCTCGCCGCGCGTCCCGACGTACAGGCCGGTCTGCCCCGAATCGCTGTACTGCGAGGCGAACGTGTAGACGGAGTAGGCGAGGCCACGCTTCTCGCGGATCTCCTGGAAGAGGCGTGAGGAAGCGGAGCCACCCAGGATCCCGTCGAGGAGCCCGGCGGCAAAGCGGCGCGGGTCGGAGCGGGCGAGGCCGGGTGCCCCGATGCAGACGTGGTACTGCTCGGTCTCCTTTCGCTGGAAGCGAAGGCCGGGAGGCGGGATCCTGACGGGCGCCGGGCGGGCTTTCGGCCCCGTTGCGCCCGGACGCTCTTGCCGCGTGGGAGCCTCCTCCAGCAGGGCGGACACGCGGTCGTGGTCGACGTTGCCGGCCGCGGCCACGACGATGTTGCCCGGCACATAACGCGCACGGTGGTAGGACGAGACGGTTCGACGCGTCAGCGAGCCGATCGCGGCAGCCGTGCCGATCACAGGGCGTCCCAGCGGGTCGCCTTCGAAGACGGCCTCGGAGAGGAGATCGTGGACGAGCTCCTGCGGCGTGTCCTCGTACATGGCGATCTCCTCGAGCACGACCTCACGCTCTGCGTCGAGGTCTGCGAACGAGGGCGCGAACACCATGTCGGCGATCACGTCGAGCGCCTGCTCGAGGTGGTGATCGGCGACTCGCGCGTAGACGACCGTGTGCTCGCGGGACGTCGACGCGTTCAACTCGCCGCCGAAGGTGTCGAAGAGCTCGGCGATCTCCTGGGCCGAATAGCGCCTCGAGCCCTTGAACAGGAGGTGCTCGATGAAGTGCGAGACCCCGGCTTTCGCGGCGGGCTCGTCGCGCGAGCCGGTGCGGATCCAGACACCGAGCGCGACCGATCGGACGCCCGGCAACCGCTCGGTGATCAGCCGGATGCCCGAGTCGAGCTCGGCCAGGACGTACTTCTGCACGCGGGGATGGTAATGCGTCCGCGGCGAAGCGGCGGAGGGCCGGCCCTCGCCGACCCTCCGTTCAGCCGCCCAGTCCGCTAGCCGCGATCGGGCCTGCGACCGCCGCGCTCGCGGCCGCCGCGCCCGCCGTCGCGTGGAGCTCGCTCCACGCGCTCGCGCGGCGGTGCGTCCTTCGCCCGCTCGATCAGCTCTTCCGGCTGGACGAGCTGCCCGTTCTCGTGCTTGGCGACGAGCTTGAGGCCGATTCGGCCTCTCGCCGAGTCGACCTCTTGCACGATCACGTCGAGCACGTCACCGCGGGCGATCACATCCTCGATGTGAGCCACGCGGCCGGGGCCCACGTTGGAGACGTGTAGAAGGCCGTCAGTCCCCTTCTTCAGCTCGACGAACGCGCCGAAGTCGGTCGTCTTCACGACCTTGCCCGTGTACTGATCGCCGGCCTCGGGCTCCTTCGTCAAGGCCTCGATGAAGGCAATCGCGGCTTCGGCCTTCTGGCCCTCGGTGGCGTAGATCAGGATCGTGCCGTCCTCCTCGATGTCGACCTGCACCTCGTGATCAGCCTCGATGGCCCGGATCGTCTCGCCCCCCTTGCCGATCACCATCCCGATCTGCTCGGGGTTGATCTTGACCGTGGAGATGCGCGGAGCGTGCTCGGCGAGCTTCGTGCGCGTCTCCGGGATCGCCTCCGCCATCCGGTCGAGGATGAACTCGCGGGCCTTCCGGGCCTGCTCGAGCGCATTTCGCATGATCTCCTGCGTCACGCCGGTGATCTTGATGTCCATCTGCAAGGCGGTGATTCCCTCGCGCGACCCCGCGACCTTGAAGTCCATGTCGCCGAGGTGGTCCTCAGCGCCCTGGATGTCGGTGAGGATGACGTAGTCGTCGCCCTCCTTGACGAGGCCCATCGCGATCCCGCTGACGGGGCGCTTGATCGGAACGCCGGCGTCCATCAGCGCGAGCGTGGAGCCGCAGACAGAGCCCATCGAGGAGGAGCCGTTCGACTCGAGCGTCTCTGAGACGAGCCGGATCGTGTAGGGGAAGTCCTCCTGGCTCGGAATCATCGCCTCGAGTGCCCGCTGGGCGAGCGCGCCGTGGCCGATGTCCCGGCGCTTGGGCCCCCGCATCATGCCGGTCTCGCCGACCGAGTAGGGCGGGAAGTTGTAGTGGTGCATGTAGCGGCGCTCGTTCTCGAGCGAGAGGTCGTCGACCCGCTGGCCTTCCTTGGCCGTTCCGAGCGTGAGCAGGGTCATGATCTGCGTCTGCCCGCGGGTGAAGAGGGCCGAGCCGTGTGTACGCGGCGAGACGGTCACCTCGCACTCGATCGCTCGGATCTCCTCCGCACCACGGCCGTCGGGCCTTCGCTTCTCGATCGCGATCTTGCGGCGAACGAGGGCCTTGTAGACGGCCTCCGCAGCGCGCTTGACCCACTGCTTGGTCAGCGTGTCCTTCACCGCGGGTGGGTCGCCGTCAACGGTTGCCGGCCCCACCGGGAACGGCAGCTCGACGGATTCGACGATGCGATCGAAGAGCAGTTGCCGCTTCGCGCTCTTCAGCTCCTTCGAGTCCTGCTCGGCCTCGGTCAGGGTCTGCAGGTCCTGCTCGAACTGCTCGCGAACCGGTGCCTCCACGGAGGCGAGCCGTGCGCGGTCGAGCATGATGTTGAGGCTCCAGCGCACCTGGAGCTGGCGGACGATGTCCTCCTCGGTCGAGTCCATACCGAGCTCCGGGCACAACTGCCCCATCAGCTCCTCCACGGCCGCCCCTGCCTCACGCAGTCCATCCGTCGCGATGCGGCGCGCGATCGCCTCGCCGTGCGCTTGCTCGAGCTCGGCCGTCAGCTCGAGATCGAGCCACTTGGCCTTCCCGACCTGCGCGCGGAGCTCCTCCTGGGCCTCGCAGAGCTTGCGGATCTCGGCGTGCGCGAGCTCGAGCGCCTCGAGCAGCGTCTCCTCGGGCACCTCGTCTGCGCCCGCCTCGACCATCGTCAGCCCGTCCTTCGTGCCGACCACGATCAGGTCGAGCGTGCTCTCCTCCACGGTTTCGGGGAGGGTCGGGTTGACCACGAGTTCGCCGTCGACGAGTCCCACCCGGACGGCTCCCACGGGGCCCTGGAAGGGAAGCGGCGAGATCATCAGCGCCGCCGAGGCGCCGTTCAGACAGAGGATGTCGTGCGGTGTGACGAGGTCGGCGGAGAGAACGGTGCAGATGACCTGCACTTCGTTCCGATACCCCTTCGGCCAGAGCGGCCTGATCGGGCGGTCGATCATGCGCGCGGTCAGGATCGCCCTCTCGGTCGGCCTGCCCTCACGTTTGAAGAAGCCGCCGGGGATCTTGCCCGCGGCGTACATCCGCTCCTCGACGTCCACCGTGAGCGGGAAGAAGTCCGCTCCTTCGCGGGCCTCCATCCGCCCCTGGGCGGTCGCCAGCACCATCGTGTCGCCCGATCGGACGAGAACGGCGCCGTCTGCCTGCTTGGCCAGGTGGCCGGTCTCGAAGACCAGCTCCTGGCTGCCCACGGAAACTGACACGCCCGTGCGGCGTTCAGAGGTAATGCTCATCTGGTTCCTCCACTCCTATGCGGGGAAGGTGGAGGTTTGAGTCAGCCCGCCGGCCCGCCCGTTCCAGGGTCGGAAACCGGCCGGAGCTCGCTCAAACATCCACCCTCCGGATTTATCCGCCGAGCCTAGCGCCGTAGACCCAGCTCCTTGATGAGGGCGCGATAGCCCTCCAGATCGTGCCGCTGCAAGTAGTTCAGAAAGCGGCGGCGGCGCCCCACGAGCTTGAGCAACCCGCGGCGCGAATAGTGATCCTTCGCGTGCGTTCTCAGGTGCTCGGTGAGCTCGTTGATGCGGCGGGTCAGCAAGGCGATCTGCACCTGCGCCGAGCCGGTGTCCGACTCGTGCCGGCCGTGCTTGCCGACGACCTCCAGCTTGTCCTCCTTGGTGAGGGTCATGTCCTCGGACCTCCGTTCGGGTTACGCCGCGGTCCCCGCACGCCGCGCGAAGGAAGGAACGCGAGACGGCCGAGGCTGCGGTCGCCTCCTAGAGTAGCAGCGCGGTAATCTCGGGCCATGCGCCCCGCCGTCGCGGCCGGCCATCCGGCCACGATGGCAGCCGGAGTCGAGATCCTCGAGGCCGGGGGCACCGCGGCGGACGCGGCGGTCGCCGCCGCACTTGCGTCCTGCGTGGCGGAGACCGTGATGACCGGCCTGCTCGGGGGCGGGCACGCGATCTATTTCGATGCCGCTCGAGGGCGGGCAAGAAACCTCGACTGCTTCGTCGCGGTGCCGGGACTCGGTCTCGAGCGGCGCCCGGCAGACATGGTCGAGCTCGAGGTGCCGTTCGGTGAGGAACTCGTGCACTATGCCGTCGGGGTCGCCTCCTGCGGCGTCCCCGGCCTACCGGCGGGGCTCGAGGCCCTCTGGCGGGAGCACGGCCGGCTCCCCTGGCGAGACGTCTGCCGCCCCGCGCTCGAACTCGCCCGACGGGGGACGGTCTTTCCCGCGGCGCACGCCGCCTGCCTGCGCATGCTCGCTCCCGTGATGACCATGAACGAAGGCGCGCGCATCTATGCCCCGGCAGGTGACCTGCTCGAGGCGGGCGACGTCCTCGAGCAGCCGGGCCTCGTGCGAGCCATCGAGCTCGTGGCGGAAGAGGGAGGTCGGAGCGCCTACCGCGGATCGCTGGCCGAAGCGCTGCTCGAGCTGGTCGACGCGCAAGGCGGCCTCGTCACCGAGACCGACCTCCGTGCCTACGAACCCGCCTGGAGCGAGCCCCTTGGGTGTCAATATCTCTACTGGCCGGTCTTGACGCGGCGCGGGATCTCCGGCGTGCCCGGCGCCTTTGCACAGCTGGGTGGCATGCAGGGCCGGGGCCGGGCGGAGCGTGCACTGGCAATCGTTGACGCCCTTGCGAAATACGGGCCGCGGCGAGACGGGCACACCACGAACCTGACCGTCGTCGATGCCCGCGGGAATGCCTGCGTCTTCACGACGAGCCTCGGCCTCGGCTCGGGTGACTTCCTGCCCGGGCTCGACCTTCATCTC
>Ga0183260_10004483_pt1 | contig 11084 bp, 9 predicted proteins | sample AntDrymUQ4972206_2_FD_129768 | JGI IMG/M metagenome (GOLD analysis project Ga0183260, IMG submission 129768) | Polar desert sand microbial communities from Dry Valleys, Antarctica - metaG UQ497 (22.06) (version 2) (version 2) | ecosystem: Environmental > Terrestrial > Soil > Desert | place...
AGGGCGCCTACGGCGTCGCGAGCGATGGCGCTGCGCGCCACCCTTGACCTGCGAGCCTCGGCGACCTCTCCGGACAGCGATACGGGCAGGTCAGAGCCTGCCCTCCACGACGCGCAGCGCCCAGACCAAGATCGATTGCTTCGACCGGTCGTGATCAAGGAGTCCTGGGTTGAGGGCGACCCTGCCGGCTTCGGTGTCCGTGTCGGGATCATCACTCGCCAGGATGCGAGCGAAGCCTGGCGGGTTGCCTACGAACGGTTTCCGGAAGACCGCCAGGGTCAGATCACCCACCGCGTCGCGATGCAGGTATCGGACTCGCACTGGCATCAGCAGCTGTCTCGGCGGCAGGAGGAGATCCTCGCCGATGCGTCGAGCGACGAACCGAACCCGTACTGGCTCGGGCCGTTCCAGAACTATAAGACGTTCTGCCCGTACCTCGTCGGTAGCTATGAACGGGTCAGCCAGATGCTGGCGCACTACATCGCAGTCGGCTCTTGCGCCTTCATCCTGGACATCCCATCATCCGAGGAGGAGCTGGAGCACATCGGGATCGTGTTCGAGCGAGCCCAGCAAGGAGTAATGACATGGTGACCCGTCTGGAGCACTATCTGGCTCGCTCGGCCGACCGCCACCCTGATCGCACGGCGCTCGTCCTCGGCGCGGACCGCCTGTCGTATGAGTCTCTCGAAGCGCTCACCAACCAATTCGCGCGGCTCTTGCGTGACCATGGTTGCGCCGAAGGTTCGAGAGTCTGTGTCATCGCCGCGAAGACGCCGTGGACGATCGCGGGTCTCCTGGCGACGTTGAAGTGCGGCGGCGCGTACGTGCCGATCGACAGCTCGAGCCCGGCCGCTCGGGTGGCGCGCATCGTCCAGGCAGCCGAACCATCTCTCATGCTGGCCGACGGAACCGCGACCGGGTTGCTCGATGAGTTGATCGGCAGTCGCGCCCTTCCTGACGACATACCGATCGGCGCTCTCGACTCCGCGTTGTCGGGCGCGCGCTTCACATCTGCGTTCGCTCGGAGCGACGCCACCTCGATGTCTGGTGCCCCATTGCCGCCGCCGCGGAGCCCAAGCGAGATCGCCCACCTGCTGTTCACCTCGGGATCCACCGGCGTCCCCAAGGGTGTCGTGATCACCCACGACAACGTCCTGGCGTTCGTCGAGTGGGCCGTCCGATACTTCGGCTTCCGGCCCACCGATCGGATCTCAGGTCACCCACCACTGCATTTCGATCTGTCGACGTTCGACATCTACGGTGCCTTCTCCGCGGGGTCCGCGCTGCACCTCGTCCCCGCCGAGCTGAACCTCAACCCGCGCTCGCTCGCGGCTCTCATCCGCGACCACGAGCTGACCCAATGGTTCTCGGTACCCTCCGTGCTGACCTACATGGCGAAGTTCGACGCCGTGGCGGCAGAGGACTTCCCGGCCCTCGAGCGACTCCTGTGGTGTGGGGAGGTGTTGCCCACCGCCGTGCTTGCCCACTGGATGCGGCGCTTTCCGCACGTGCGGTTCACCAACCTGTACGGCCCGACCGAGGCCACGATCGCGAGCAGCTTCTATACGGTCCCCGCGCCCCCGCGCAGCGGGACCGAGCCGATTCCCATTGGGACGCCGTGCTCAGGCGAGGAGTTGCTGGTCCTCGACTCGGAGCAGCGGCCAGTACCGCCTGGCGAGACCGGTGACCTGTATATCGCCGGCGTGGGTCTTTCGCCCGGTTACTGGCGAGACGAGGCGAAGACGTGCGAGGTGTTCCTGCCCGATCCGGCCGAACCGGGAGGGCAGCGCCGTATCTACCGGACCGGTGACCTGGCCAGGCTCGGCGACGACGGGTTGGTCTACTTCCTCGGACGTGCCGACTCCCAGATCAAGAGCCGGGGCTACCGCATCGAGCTCGGCGAGATCGAGGCTGCGGTCAACGCGGTGCCGGGGGTGCGGGAGTGCGCCGTCGTGGGTGTCCCGACCGGTGGCTTCGAGGGCACGACCATCTGCTGCGCCTTCTGCGTAAGCGACGGCTCGCAGCTCGCGCCCCCCGAACTGCGCAAGCAGCTGGTGGACCTGCTCCCGTCCTACATGATCCCGACCCGCTGGATGACGCCGGCAACGTTGCCGAAGAACGTCAACGGCAAGATCGACCGCAAGGAGCTCCGGGGTCGCTTCGCTGAGGTGGCACCGGCCACAACACAGGAGGCAGTGGCATCGAGATGAGTGATATCGAAGACGAGATTCCGTTGCTGATCATGGAGTTGCTCCGTGATCGGATCGGCGTCGACGTGGAGGACTCCCACACCGACCTTATCGAGTCGGGCATGCTCGACTCGTTGCGGCTGGTGATGCTGATAGCAACTATACAGGAAGCATTTCTGTGCGAGGTGCCGCTTGACGACTTCGATGCTGATTGTTTTCGCAGTGTCGACCGTATTGTCGAGTTCTTGTGGGTATCGAGCATTCTTACGGCGAGGGACACCTGATGCTCCTCATTAGGATGAGGGGGGAACGATGGGTTCGATAAGAGCGCTCGAGCGAAAGGATATTCCAGCAGTATCCCGCTTGTATGAACGGGTGTTCCGCTCGGGTACGCTCGACCCTCCGCCCCAGTTGCAGGGTTACTTTGAGCGGATGTTCCTCGACTGTCCGTGGGCGGATCCATCGATTCCAGCGCTCATATACGAGGACACGGACGGCGAGATTGTCGGCTTTGTCGGGTCGCAGGTGCGACGGCTGCGAATGGACGGTCATCCCATCCGTCTGGCCTCCTGTGGTCCCCTAATCGCCGCGCCTGAGGCACGTAATCGCGGGGTTGGGGCGTTGTTATTGCGCCGCTACTTCGGTGGGCCGCAGGAGATTACGATCGGCGAAACCGGGACGGAGGAGGTGCTGCAGATGGAGGTCGCCCTCGGCGGGCAGGCCTTGACGCACGCCTCGATTGGCTGGACCAAGGTGTTCCGACCAGCTGCGGCGACTGCAGCCTGGGCCTCGTATCACGGCCGCTGGCCGGCGCTCGGGCGAGCGATCCACACGGCGGCCCCCGCGTTGGATGCCGCAGCCAGGGCGCTTGACACGGCGGCGCCCGGGCGCCTGCGACACCGCGCCCGGCTCGTCCCACCTCGACCGGAGGCCGAAGTCTCCGAGCTAACGGTCGATGCGCTGCTGGAACAGCTTGGAAATGCGGCCCGGACGCTGCGAGTGCTTCCAGAGTACGACGCCTCGTACCTCCACTGGCTGTTCTCGGAGCTTGAGGCTGTAACCTTTCGCGGAACGCCCGTCCGCCATCTGGTTCGTGATCGTAATGGACGGGCCGCTGGGTGGTATATTTACTTCCTCCCCCACGCCGGTATCGCTCAGGTGATGCAGCTCGCGGCACCGAACGGTCGCGCCGACCTAGTGCTTGATCATCTTTTCTGGCACGCCGAAAGGCAGGGTGCGGCAGCAGTGCAAGGCCGTTTCGAACCGGAGTTGCTCGGCCCGCTGCGTAAGCACTGGTGTTTGCTTTCGCGCACCCAGCTGGCGATCGTGCACACGAAGAATGAGGTCCTACTTGGCCTCCTAGGGTCCCCGAAGTCGCTGCTCACGCGGCTTGAGGGCGAGTACTGGATGGGTCTTCATTGGCTCTGGCGGGACGGCGAGCACACCACGGTTACCGCCCGGACGGCTGCCATCCGATGAACACTTACCGAGCGGCGACGAGGACTGGGCAGCGGCCATGAGGGCAGCGACTGCGATCCAGCTTAGGCACAGTGGCGCCCGCGGGGCGTCCTTGACGCTTGCGGACCAGGTGCTGTCCTCGGCGTCGAACTTCGTCCTCGGGGTGCTGATCGCACGGGCCGGCGGTGCCGAGGCCCTGGGCACGTTCGGGATCGCCTTCCTGGTGTGGCTCGCCGTGATGGGTGCTAACCGCGCACTGGTGGCCGAGCCGATGACGGTCGCCGGCTCGACCGAGGACTCGGATGCCCAGCTGGGCGAGGGCCTGTCGGCCACCCTGGTCCTGGGCGTCGTGGTCGCTGCGGCGCTCGCTCTGGTGGCGGGGACGCTTCTGCTGCTCGGGGTGTCGGCCGCCTGGGCACTCCTGGCGCTGGCGCCCTGGCTGCCCAGCCTGCTCGCGCAGGAGTACTTCCGCTTGATGGCGTTCCGGTTACAACGCCCGCTCCAAGCGCTGATCAGCGATCTCGTGTTCGCCGCGACACAGGCGGCAGCGATCGTGACGCTCTACGTGCTCGACGAGCTCAGCGTGACGGCCTTCCTGGCCGCATGGGGGATGGGCGCAACGCTCGGGGCGGTGGCCGGGTTCGCAATGTGTGGGATGCGGACGAGCGCATGCCGTGGCGGTATGGCCCATCTACGCGGCCTGTGGACCCGCGCCCGATGGTTCCTCGCGGATTTCGGGATGTCGTTTGTCGCCGGGCAGGGCTACCTGCTCCTGCTGCCCATCCTGCTCAGCACCGCCGAGTTCGGCCTCTATCGCGCCGGGCAAAGCCTCATCGGGCCCATCGTGGTGCTGTTCCTCGCAGGCGGGAGCGTGGGCCTTCCGGAATGCGTGCGCCAGCTGCGGCACGACGGGATTCGGGGGCTGACCGCCTACGCCCCACGCCTCACGGCCGTGGTGGTGGCCCTGGCCGTTGCTTACTGCAGCACGGTCACACTGCTCGCGGTGCCTTTATTGCGTTTTATCTACGGAGCATCGTTCACCGATGCGGCGGTGATCACCCTGCTGGTAGCGACCGCTTACGTCATCGCCGCCATTCACTTCGGATTCCATCAGGCGTTGAAGGCAGCCGATCAGCTGAGGCGCTTGCTGTTCGTCCGAATCGCGACCGTGAGCATCTCCATCATCGCCATGGTCGTGCTGGTGAGTGCGTTCGGTCTCGTCGGTGCCGGTTGGGCGAGCATCGTGACGGCCAGCACGTACACCGCAGGAGTCGTGATCATCTACCGCTGGACGTGCAGGCACTGGGCACTTGAGGCTCCGGTGTCCCGCGGACGGCACCGCCAGCCAGCCCGTGCGGGCGGTCCGAGATGACGGCCCTACGGACGAGCAACACCAGGATCGGAGGAGGGCGACTCGTGACCTCAGGACGAGATGTGTCGTCAGGCGGAGGCACAGCCGTGGCGGTGAGCGGTTCGGCGCAGCGGGACCTCCGCAGGGAATCCCTCGGCAACCTGTACCGCCTCGCGGCTGCGCACCGCGGCGGTGGCTACCTGTTCACCACGCGGGTGAGCTACCCGCTCGGCTCATGGTTCGCCGCGATCGCCATCCGCCTTGGAATTCACCCCACGGTCGTCACCCTGGCCAACCTGGGACTGGCCGTCGTCGCAAGCACAGTCGTCATCGCCCAAGCCGATCAGCTGCATGCTGGATGGGTGCCGGGTCTGGTGGCACTCCTCTTATGGCAGCTCGCCTACATCCTGGACTGTGCGGACGGTCAGGTAGCGCGCGCGACCGGCAAGACCAGCTCCTTCGGTGCGCGGGTCGACGTGCTGGCCGATTTCCTCGTCTACGCGCTCGTCATCTCCGCGCTCATGACCGTTCTCGTCCAGCGGGTCGACGCGCCGGCCGCTCTCGTCGCCTTCGGTTCCACTCTCTGGCCGTTAAGCATACTCGTCTACCTGCTCGTCAGGAGTGACGGTAACAAGGGTCACTCGTTCACCCAGCGAGAAGGCGTGATCGCACTCATCAAACTGGTTGGCGACAACGGGTTCATTCTGCTCGTGTTGGGCCTGTGGCTGTTCGTCCACCCGCAGAGCGCCGTCATCCCGGTCGCCGCCATCTGCGCGGTAAACGCTTTTTTCCTCATCGCAAGCATCGGTCGCGAAGCGTATCTGAGCATGCACGTCGGGTCCACCCTGGACCACCCCCACACAGAACAGGAGTCGCGATGATGGACATCGCACCGGAGCCGACGACAGCCTCTCGATCGCGCGCGAGCCGGCTGCGCGAACTCCTGTCGAGCGACCACCTCGAGTTCCTCATGGAGGCCCACAACGGCCTGTCCGCGCAGATCGTCCGCCAAGCCGGGTTCAGCGCGATCTGGGCATCCGGACTGGCCATCTCCGCTCAGTACGGGGTGCGGGACAACAACGAGGCCAGCTGGACACAGGTCCTGGAGACGGTCGAGTTCATGGCCGATGCCAGCGATCTCCCGATCCTTCTCGACGGCGACACGGGCTACGGGAACTTCAACAACGTGCGGCGCCTGGTGCGCAAGCTCGAGCAACGCGGCATCGCGGGTGTCTGCATCGAGGACAAGCAGTTCCCTAAGACGAACAGCTTCATCAACGGCGAGCGGCAGCCCCTGGCGGAGGTCGGCGAGTTCTGCGGTAAGATCAAGGCCGGGAAGGACACGCAGACCGACTCGGACTTCTCCATCGTGGCCCGTGTCGAAGCGCTCATCGCCGGGTGGGGGATGGATGAGGCGCTCTACCGCGCCGAGTCATACCGGCAAGCGGGCGCCGACGCCATCCTCATGCACAGCAAGCTGACCCGGCCTGACGAGATCCTCGAGTTCATGCACGAGTGGGGCGACCGCGGGCCCGTGGTGATCGTACCGACGCTGTACTACAGTACGCCCACCGAGGTCTTCCGCAAAACCGGCATCAGCGCAGTGATCTGGGCCAACCACCTGGTTCGTGCCTCGGCAGCCGCGATGAAGGCCGTGGCCGAGGAGATCAGCGCGACGCAGACGCTCGTCGACGTCGAGGACAAGATAGCGCCGGTTAGCGAGATCTTCCGGCTGCAGGGCGCGGACGAGTACGCGCGTGCGGAGCGGATCTACCTGACCTCCGGGCGGCCCCCGCAGAGTGCCGTCGTCCTCGCTGCCAGCCGGGGCGCCGGTCTCGAAGCGCTGACGGCCGACCGCCCGAAGGTCATGCTGCCTGTCGCGGGCAAGCCGCTGCTCCGATGGCTGGTCGACGCCTTCAAGCACGAGGGCGTCAACGACATCACGGTGGTCGGCGGCTACCGGGCGGACGCGATCAAGGCACGCGGGATCACCGTGGCTGTCAACGACCGCTACGCGGAGACCGGCGAGCTCGCATCGCTCGCCTGCGGGTTCGACGACGTGGACACCGACGTGGTCATCTCGTACGGGGACCTGCTGTTCCGCAGCTACATCCTCCGGGACCTGCTGCAGTCCGACAGCGACTTCTGCACGATCGTCGACTCAGCACAGGAGCGCGGCTCGAATCCCAGCGTGCGCGATTTCGCGCACTGTTCAGCCCCCGACGACCGGGGCCTGTTCGGGCAGAAGGTCCTCCTGCAGCGGATCACCGACGACGCGGTCGCGGGATCGCACGGTCGGTGGCTCGGCCTGCTCAGGGTGCGGGGGGAGGGGCGGGCGAGGTTTCGCGCGGTGCTGGACGAGCTGCGGGAGCGTCCCGACTTCGACGAGCTCGACATCCCCGCTCTGCTCAACGCGCTGGTCGACAGCGGCGAGTCGATCGAGGTCCAGTACGTGCACGGTCACTGGCGCGGGGTCAACGACCTGGAGGAGTTCCGTCACGCAGGCGACTTCGCCAACGCGGGGATCTCCTACTCGGTCGACGCCGAAGGGGACCGACGGTGATCGAGGCAGACGCCTTCGTCGAGGTCGCTCGCAGGCACGGGTTCGACTGGTATTCGGGCGTGCCGTGCTCGTTCCTGACGCCCTTCATCAACTACGTGCTGCAGGACCGGTCCCTGCGGTACCTCGGCGCGGCGAACGAGGGTGATGCGGTCGCCCTGATCGCCGGTGCGACGCTGGGGGGCCGCCGCGGCGTGACCATGTTGCAGAACTCGGGCCTCGGCAATGCTGTCAGCCCGCTGACCTCGTTGACCTGGACCTTCCGGCTTCCGCAACTGCTGATCGTCACCTGGCGCGGGCAGCCCGGCGTCGACGACGAGCCCCAACACGCGCTGACGGGGCCGATCACTCCCACGCTGCTCGAGACGATGCAGATTCCGTGGGAGTCCTTCCCGACCGAGGCGGACGAGGTCGCATCGGCACTGGAACGGGCAGTCGGACACATGGACGCGTGCGGGCTGCCGTACGCGCTGGTCATGCAGAAGGGCACCGTCGCGCATCACCCGCTCACCGAGCAGCCGGACGGTGGGCCCCGGAGAGAACGGGTGGAGCCCGTGACGAGGGTCCCGAGGAGTGCGGCGCATCCCTCCCGGGGGGACGTGCTGCGCCGTGTGCTGAAGAAGACCGATGTGGACGCCGACGTCGTCCTGGCGTCGACCGGTTTCTGCGGGCGTGAGCTGTACGCGCTCGACGACCGCCCCAACCAGCTCTACATGGTCGGCTCGATGGGCTGCGTGACGCTGTTGGCCCTCGGGCTGGCGCTGGCGCGCCCGGATCTCCGGGTCCTGGCGCTCGACGGCGACGGTGCGGCGCTGATGCGGATGGGTGCCTTCGCGACGCTCGGTGCGTACGGCCCGTCAAACCTGGTGCACCTGCTTCTCGACAACGGCGCGCACGACTCGACCGGGGGCCAGGCCACAGTCTCACCGCACCTGTCGTTCGCCGGGGTGGCCGCGGCGTGCGGCTACATGGAGGCGGTGGAGGGCGACGACGTGGATCTCGTCGACCACCTGCTCGACGCGCCCGCGCCGGACGGCCCGCGCTTCGCGCGCATCGCGATCCAGGCGGGCACCCCCGCCGGGCTGCCCCGGCCTTCCCTCACACCCGAGGACGTCAAGGAGAGGCTGATGAAGCACATCGCCGCCGGACCGGGAGGACTCTGATGCTGCTGCTCAACCCAGGGCCGGTCTCCCTGAGCGAACGCGTCCGCCGCAGCTTACTGCAGCCCGACCTCTGCCACCGCGAGCCGGAGTTCTTCGACCTGCAGGACGAGGCGCGGCGGCGGCTGCTCGGCGTGTACGGGCTCGACCCCGCGGAGTGGGCGGCCGTGCTGCTCACGGGCTCGGGCACCGCCGCGGTCGAGAGCATGCTGGCTGCGCTCGTCCCCGAGGACGGCCGGGTGCTCATCGTCGAGAACGGGGTCTACGGCGAGCGGATGTCCCAGATCGCCGGCCGGTTCGGCGTCGACTACGCCGTCGCGAGGCACGCCTGGACGTCCGCCGTCGACGCGGCGTCAGTGGCAGCGGTGCTCGACGGGGAACCCGGCTTCACGCACGTCGCGGTCGTGCATCACGAGACGACGACCGGGAGGCTGAACAATCTTGCGGAGCTGGGGCACCTCTGCCGGGAGCGTGGCGTCCGGTTGCTCGTCGACGCGGTGAGCAGCTTCGGCGGCGAACGGATCGACTTCCAGCAGGGACGGATCGCTGCGGTCGCGGCGACGGCGAACAAGTGCGTGCACGGAGTGCCGGGGGTGGCGTTCGTAGTCGTGCGACGGGATGCGCTGTCGCAGGCCGCGTGCCGTTCCTACTACCTGGACCTGTCCCGCCTCGCTGCCTTGCAGGATCGGCGTGACACTCCGTTCACGCCGGCGGTCCACGCCTGCTACGCGCTCGTCGAGGCGCTGACCGAACTGGAGGATTGCGGCGGTTGGGTGCGGCGGCACGAGAAGTACCACGCGCTTGCCCGGCGGATCGAGGAGGCCCTGTCGTCGCTCGGCATCCATCCGCTGATCACCGGCCGGGAATCGTCAGTAGTCCTGCGGGCGTACCGCCTTCCGCCTGGAATGAGCTACCCGGAGTTGCACGACAGGCTGAAGGCGGACGGGTTCGTCATCTACGCGGGGCAGGGCGCGCTCTCGTCCGACATCTTCCGCGTCTCGGTGATGGGAGATCTGCACGAGGGCGACGTCGACCGGCTGATCCTGGCGTTCGAGCGTGCCATGCAAGGAGTCGGCGCGGCTCAGCCCGTCGGCCACCCCGGGCCGCCGGTCGTGGGCATGCCCGAAGCAGGATGAGAAGGGAGACGCCGTGGATGAGGCACGGGTAGTTCGGTCGGCTGTCGTGCTGGCTGCAGGCGGGGGTACGAGGATCGCGTCCGAGACGAGCGACCCGAAATCCCTGCTCGAGCTGTGCGGGAATAGCCTAATCCGCCACCACCTCGAGCACCTGGCGGTGCTTGGGTTCGAGGACGTCGTCGTCGTGGTCGGCTACCGGAAGGAACGGCTTCGCAGCCACCTCACGGGACATGCGTCCGGTATGCGCGTCAGAACGGTGGAGAACGAGGACTTCACCCGGCTGGGCAACGGTGTCTCATTGTTCCTCGGCCTTGAGCACGTCACGGGGCCTTGCATCGTGATCGACGGCGATCTCGTTTACGAGCGTGCCGTACTGGGTCGATTCCTTGAGGGCGACACCGAGGACTGTGTGCTCGTCGGGCCCGGCGAGATGGCAGACATCGAAGCGACGAAGATCCTGACGAACGGTTCAGGACGGATCACCACATTCGCGGACAAGCGAGCCCTGCTACCTCACGAAGAGGAGAACTTCCTCGGTGAGGCGATGGGCGTGCTGATGTTCACGGAGCCGCGGAGGTGTGCGCTGCTCCGGAGCGCTGAGCAGTTCTTCGGGGAGGAGGGGAACCTGCTCAAGAACTGGGAGCATCTGCTCAACTTCAGTCTTCCGGACCAGCCGCTCGTCGCGCGGTTCGTCGGCACAGGCCGATGGATCGAGATCGACACTCCCGATGACTATGCCGAAGCGCGGCGGCTCTTCGAGGGCAAGGGGAACGGGCATGGACGCACGTCGCCTTAGTGGCTCGCTGGGCCGACGTGGCGGCAGCGTCGCGAAGGACCCTTGACCTCAGGCGGTCGTAGCATTTGATCTTGGCGAGTCGGTGGGGAAGGATACCCCGCCGTGCGCATCATGTTGACCTTGATTGATCGGGAGGAGATCTCCCGCGGGCTGGCCGAGGATCTGTTGTTCACCGAGATCGCCGTGCGGATCGATCGTGACCCGTCGGTGGTGAGCCGGGACGTGGCCCGCCACGGTGGCCGGGGCGGTTATCGGGCGGTGGTCGCCGACCAGAGGGCGTGCGCGGCGCGTGAGCGCCCGAAGCTGCTCGCGGTCGAACGCTCGCCGCGGCTGCGGGCGGTGGTGTGCCGCCAGCTGCGGTGCGGCTGGTCACCCGGGTCGATCGCGGGCCGGTTGCCCACCGACTACCCCGAGGACCAGGCTTGCAGGGTGTC
>Ga0183260_10004484_pt1 | contig 11080 bp, 11 predicted proteins | sample AntDrymUQ4972206_2_FD_129768 | JGI IMG/M metagenome (GOLD analysis project Ga0183260, IMG submission 129768) | Polar desert sand microbial communities from Dry Valleys, Antarctica - metaG UQ497 (22.06) (version 2) (version 2) | ecosystem: Environmental > Terrestrial > Soil > Desert | place...
CCCGCACCGAACGCAGTCGCCAAGCCGACCATGGTCCAGCAGACGGCGGTCAACGTGAACGTGGGCATGCCGGTAATCCAGTTCCATGCTGCCAAGCAGGGCCACGGGTTCCTGGTCCGCGCCTTCTGGTTCGTCTGCGTCGGCTGGTGGCTCTCCGCCGTCACCATTCTTGCCGGCTACGCGCTGGTCGCTACGGTGATCCTCCTGCCGCTCGGCCTATGGTTCCTGCACCGGGTTCCCCAAGCTCAGACCTTGCGGAGCCGGACGCGCGAGTTCAAGACCGAGGTCCGGGATGGCGCCATCGTGTTCACGGAAGGCGCCATCGGGCAGGTCGCCTGGTACTGGCGGTTGCTCTATCTGCCCGTTGGTCTCGTGCTGGGCGCGCTGTGGCTTGTTGCCGCGTGGTTCTTGGGCGTGCTGGTCATTACCCTGCCCCTGTCGATCTGGATGGTCGATCGTGCCCCGAGTGTGATCACCCTCCAACGCCACTAGCGTCCGCGCCGGAGAATGTGCGCTGCCCAGCCTCTCACGGGTTCGAACAACCTGGTGTAGCGGTCTCCACTCCGCCTAGTTCCGGCACAACACCGGCCCTCGCATGATGCGAGGGCCGGTTCTCGTTGCCACGGTTGCCACGGTTTGCCACGCCGCCCGTGGCGCGTGCCACCTGCCAGCGCCCACACCGCGTACGACACCTGATTCCCAGGCTAACCTCGGGGTTAGGTGCCCAGCCAATCGCTGGACAACCATAGCGCGCAAAAGGCCCATATGATCGGGGCAACACCAGCGTTGAATGCCCACCCCGGCCGCTCAGGGCACGGCCACGCAAGCATGCGTGGCCGTGCCCGTCGGAGCGCTTCCTCAGTCCTTCACGCTGCCTCGCTGCCTGGAAGAAACTCAGGACCGATTCCCCACGGCGCCTCGTCATAGAGATCGCAGGTCCGGTAGGCCGGCACCAGTTGCGTGCTGCTCGACCAACGGCTCTGCACCAGGTGGCGCAACGCGGGGAGGACCTTCGCCTCGGCGAGGGCACATACAACTTGGTAGAAGCGTACGCGCCTGAGAGAGGGCATCCAGCGATTGGCCAAGCTGACATTCGTAAGAGCGCAATTTCTTGAGCACACACCGTCCCTGCGCGACATCCGCCGGCAAAAATACATGGGACAAACACGTTTCTGAGGGCTGTATTGCATGAGCGACGCCTCGGCATGGATACAGTTAGTCGGCCCGCACGTCACCCGTCCGGCAGCAGATGGTGCTCGAAGAACTCGGCGGTATCGCGCTGCGCTTTGAGGACGTTCTCGCGCTTGGTGAAGCCGTGCCCCTCGTCCTCGTAGACGTCGTAGCGGACATTGACGCTCCGCGCCCGGAGGCGCTCGACAATCTGGTCGCTCTCCCCCTTCGGCACCCGAGGGTCGTTCGCCCCCTGGATCACGAACAGCGGGGTCGTGATCTGTTCGGCGTAGGTGACCGGCGAGCGGGAGAGCAGGAACTCGCGCTCGGTCTCCGGATCGCCGATCAGCTGGTTGTCGAGGCGGCGCCAGGTCGGCGGCCCCGTCTCCACGGTTGTGACGAGGTTCGACGGCCCAACGATGTCCACGGCGGCCGCCCAGTAATCCGGCAGGCGGCTGATACAGGAGAGGACCGCGAAGCCCCCATAGGAGCCACCGTAGGCCCCAATCCGGTCGGCATCCACCGAATCGAGGGCACGCAGGTAGGTCACCGCGGCCTCGAAGTCCTGGAGGTCGCCCCCACCCCAGTCGTGGTGGATGAGCCTCTGATAGCTCTTGCCGTAACCGGTCGAGCCGCGCACGTTCGGCGCCAGGATGCTGATGCCCCGGTTTAGCAGGTACTGGTACACCCCGTCGTACTCCGGCCGCTCCTGCCACTCCGGCCCACCATGGATGGCAAGGATGACCGGGAATGGTCCCGCTCCGACGGGCTGGTACAGAAGCGCCGGGATGTCGCGCCCGTCAAACGACGGAAAGGCTACGACCTCCGGCGTGATGAGATTGCTGGGATCAATGCCGCCCAGGAAGCCGTGGGTGATCTGGGCCAGCGCGTGCGCCGCAAGATCGAGGACGTAAACCTCGCTCGGGTGATCAGGTCGGATAAGCAGAAATGCCAGCCTGTCCCCGCTCCGGGCAGCGGTGAGCGAGCTAATGACGCCGGTCGGGATGTTCGGTAGTTCCACCAGGCTCGCCGTCGGCAGGTGGCGGACCGAGAGCCGCGAGGAGCCGCCCTCATTGACGGTCCACGCCAAGTACTCGTCATCGGACGAGGCGGCAACGCCTTCGACGTCCCAGTCGGGGGTCTCCAGCCACTCAACGGTACCGGTCGCGATGCGGAAGAACGCAAGACCCATGAACTCGCGTCCTTCGTCCGTCAGGAGATAGAAGCCAGACCCATCTGCGGCCCACGGGCCGGGAAGGTACATGACCTCACCCTCGTGTGGCGTCAGATGGCGGGCCTCCCCGTGGGCGACGTCGATGAGATGGACCTCGGTGTTCGTGGTCGAGGTCACATCCATCGCCGTTAGGTGGGTACCATCAGGCGCCCACGAGGCCGCAAAGTAGTACCCGTCCCCAGACAGTGGCCGGCTCGGCTCCGGGAGGTCCAGCTCGCGCACGAGGACATCCTGATCGGTCGGCTCGCGATCGTTCCCGGCGTAGGCAATGGCGCGGCCGTCCGGCGACCAGGCATCGACCGAGGCCAGGTAGTGTTGAGCCTCCGGCGCGTCGGTCAGCGGTTCTGGCCAGCCGCCGCGGGCGGGTAACCGGTAGAGCTGGTGGAACTCATCCCCGTCCCGATCGGCAGTGAAGAGGATCGTCTGCCCGTCAGGGGACCAATAGACCCGCCGTACCGACTGGTCCTCGAACGTCGTGAGCTGGTGCGGGTAGCCACCGGCGCTCGACTGGCGCCAGAGGTTGAACTGGCCGGAGGTGTTGGTGACATAGGCAATCTCGCTCCCGTCCGGTGAAAACGAGAGGGTCGGTTGGTAGCGGCGAATCGCCGTGAACTGCTCGAAAGTGTACCGGGATGTGCCTGGTAGGGTCGTCGGTATAGACTCGGTCTCCATCGTCGCTCCTTCTTTTCGGAACCTTCTCAGTCGCAGATGTCGTCCAACTTGACGAGGCGATTACCCCCACACGAGAGAGCAGGACAGCGGCATGTTTTCTGTCGCCGAACTATCAACCCGGGATTGTGCCTCTCGCACCCTTGCCACGTGCTGTTGGCTGCTGCACCTCGGGTAACCTGCGCCAAAAAACGTGCTCTCAGGTGCGACTATGCTCTCTGACAATGAATCTTGCATCCGTGCAAATACTCATTTCGCCGAGGCAGTTGGCGACTTTCATCTTAGAGTACCTTTCATTACCCTTCTTGGGGAGGCAGGTGATTGCAGCAGATGAGCGCTCAGCCCAGCGTCAGAAACGCCTGTTGGATTTCCACCCGTCGCTGGCAGCGGATCGTCAGTCGCCGTTAGCGATTGAGCCAGGCGAATGTCCGTTCGACCACCCACCGGTGCCGACCCAACCGTGCGCGGGACTCCATCACCTTGCGGGCAATCATGACCTTGATTCGGCGACGGTTCAGGAACCGCCGGCAACGCGGCACGTAATAGGCCTTGTCGTCGTGCAGCTTGGTAGGTCGTTTTCGCCGCTGGCCCGAGGGCCACTGGATAGCGGGCACGGCATCGATCGACGCCTCAAACACCCTGCTGTCGTGGCGATTCGCCCCGGTCAGCTGCGTCGCCAGCGGAATCTCCTCCCCCTCGGTAGCCAGGTGCCGTTTCGTGCCCGGCTTGCCGCCTTCGGTGGGGTTCGGTCGCACGGCGTCGCCCCCTTTTTGCCGGGACACTTGCGCTGTCCGGGCTGGCCCGATTCCAGTCGATCCGGTCGGCTTCGCCGAGGCGGTCGAGCAGGGTGTGGAGCAAGCGGTCCCAGACCCCGGCATCCTGCCAATCCCGCAACCGCCGCCAGCTGGTGACGCTGGACCCACCGCCCATTTCCTGGGGCAGCATCTCCCAGGGTATGCCGGAGCGGAGGACTAAGAAGACGCCCGTCACGGCCGCCCGCTCCGGGACGCGCGGTCGGCGGCCTTTCAGCCTGGATGGTTCGGGCGGCAGCAGCGATTCGACGATGGCCCACAAATCGTCTGATAGGAGGGGTTTGCTCATCGGCATGTTCTATGACAGCGTCACTTGATTTTGAACGACACTCTAAGTCGGCGGTGAACTATTCCCGGGCGGTCATCCGCGCCCGCAGCCACGACGACCCCACTTCAAGACTGTCGAGCAGGTCAATCAGTTCATCGCTCCGGGCGCCGGCATCGGACCGTCATCCCAGCATAGGCAGCGATTGGGTCAAGCGACTCTCCATGCACCTTCAGCTTGATGCACGGGTGCGCTGTTGATCCGAGAGCGCCATGAGCGGCGGCCCAGACGTAGGCGTTTCGGTCATCCTCGTTCCTTTCCTACTGCCACGACCGGCCACGAATTGCCACGACCATTCGTGGCCGTCACCATCGGCCCCGCGCACTCCCCATGACGACGGGCGCGCCGTGCTTTCGCGGTCCTCCGAAGCCCACACTCAGGCCGAGGCTAATCACCAGGTCATCATGCTGGCCGGACCGGGCGTTGAACGAGGCGTTGGCGTGGTCGTTGACGACGATCGCATAGGTGGCCAACTCTGCGGTCAGGATGTCCGATTCGGGCATCTCCGGCAGGTGCAGCCGCCCGGCCTGGAGCAGCACTTGCAGTCGCGACACGAGGGCCGTCTTGCCAACCGACACCGATCCATCCTCGTGTTCGACAACGCGGTCAGAGCCGGTCAGCGTCACCAGCGTTGGCCGCAATCGCCGCTCTCGCAGGAGGTCGGCCACGGCGACCCCGATGCCGGTCGTGTCCATGACCAGCTCGACGCTGAATCCCGGAAGGGCCTTCGCCTTCCGTTCGCGACGCATGGTGTCGAGATCGCCGATCCGCTGGGCCACCCGGTCGGCGACCATCGGGTACGTCGTGCCCAATTCCAGGCGCTCGATATGGCGCGTCAGGAAGTGCGACACCCCCTCGCGATACTCCTCCTCCGTGATCACGAGCGCGGTGTAGTCGTTGATCTTGCCGAGGTCGAGGCCGACGCGCACCTGGGTCGAACGTGGACCCGGGGATCGAGGCACCGGCGCGCCGCCCCAACGATCAGTTACAGGAACCATGGTTCGACCCTCTCTCCGTGTCGCGCGTTCTCGATATCGATCGTTCGAAACGCGCTGCTCATGGTGTCTGAAAACTGACAGAGATACTCTTGCTGGAACCAAAAATCGCCCATGGCCCGCTGTTGTTCGGCCAAAAACGCCGGCGAGATACGCGGGCATAGATCGGCGGTGATCTGCACGCGCTGCCAGCCGTGGCCGTCGTGCCAGGCATCGGCCCACCACCCCCGGCGCCCGAACGGCGTGCTCATGGCCAGCAGCCGGCCCTCCGTCGTCGCCAGCATCGGCAGCACGCTGAAGTACAGCGCATCCTCGATCCTCGACGCTTCGTCCAGGATCACCAGGGCGACACCGGAGAAGCCGCGCGTCGTGCGCTCGGAGCCAGGCAAGCCGACGATCCGGCTTCCGTTGGGGAGCATCAGCCGCTGGGTGGACGATTCCTGTGGCGCGTCCAGGTCCGAGTTCAGGTAGAGCCGGCTTGCCGCCCGGAACAGTTCTTGCGATTGACGCAACGAGGGCGACAACATCAACACCAGCGATCCCGGCCAGTACACCGCCCGGTGAAGGGCGACGATCCCGGCCACCGTGCTCTTGCCACTCTGGCGTGAACAGTTCAGCAGCATCCTCCTGTCGTCGCTCCGCAGGACATCGGCCTGCCACGGGTCCGGTTCGATCCCGAGCCTCCTGGCAAACCGGACCGGGTCGAGGGCACAGGCCAGGTCATCGGCAAGCGGCTGTGTGCCCCTGTGCGGGGCTGATAGGGCGTTCATGACGCGTCACCCCGGTCGATCGTCTGGAGGGCGCCAGCGACCGCGTGCCGGGCCTCCGGGTAGGATGCGAGGGCGCCCACGATCACGGTCCGGATCGCGAGCCAGTCGGCATTGATCGAGATATTGGTCGTGCCCTCCGGCTGGAGTTCGCCAATCAGTTTCGCCTGCAATTCGATCTGCCGCTGAATGCGGTCGATCGCCTTCAGGGCAAGCTCGCCGTCCTTGGCCCGGCGAGCGCCCCTGAGCACGGCAATCGTCGCGGCGTTGATCGCCCTGAGTTGCGCGATGACGTCGATCGCCGTCCGGATATCCGCGTCCTCACGCCGCTCCGCGGCCTGGATCATCCGGTCCTTGAGGTGGCTTGCTCGATGCCGGCGTACGGCCTGCTCGGTCACCCCGTAGCGCGTCGCAACGCGCCGGTTGGGCGCGAGATCAAGCAGCGCGCGGTCGATCGCCTCCCGAGAAGCGTGGGTGCAGATCGTGCAGGCGCGGGCCATTGCTAGCCCCACATCTCGGCTGAAACGTCGACAACCAGCCAGGCTTTGCGCTCCTGGAGGTTGTGCGAATCCGGCCTGGGCAGGTACAGCACGCTGGATGGTTCACCCGGCTCGGCTGCTGTCCAGGCCTGTTCTGAGTCTTCGAGGGGCAGTCCAGGTGGATGTCCGTAGACCCATCGGGCCGCCAAAAATTCGCCGGTTTGTCGAGACTCGCCGATCCTCGGGAGAATCAAGTTAAGCGATTCCAAAAGTTCCGCGTTGGCGTTGACCGAAGCGTCGACTCGTTGGGTTTCGCGTTGGCGATCGCCGCCGATCGCGTCGACCAGGGCGCATTCCTTGGCTCGGTGGTGCGTGAACATCCGCTCCAGTGACTCGGACCGGGCCGTTGGCGCCTGCCCCTCCGTGTCTCCGTCGATCCGATCAACTCCGTTCGGCTGGTCGTTTGTCTGGTTCTTTGTCATGATCTTTTCCTCCCTGAGGTTCTGCGCATCGTTCAAACGCTGCGATTCTGGTCGTCCTGTCATCCTTCGTCTCCGTGCCGGACAACCTCATGCAGTCTCCCGGAACCCGATCAACCCGAACCTGGTGGACGGGTTCCGGAATCGTGATGTCCAGGGTCAGCGGTCGAGGTCGGTCCCGGCCAACGCGTGGATTTCCTTTCGGCGAAACTGCAAGTGACCATCCGCGTCGTGAACTGGCCGGATCGGGGTTAGCCCGCGCTGTTGCATAACCTTGAATAGGCCCTGGTCGATGCCGAGCGTCCTCGCCTCCTCACGCAGGCTCGTTGCGTCCGGGTCGCCGGCACCGGGCTGGGCGCCGCCCGGGGTGCCCGGCCGCCTGGCGCCCGAACTTCTCGCTCGTATTGCTCTTGGAACACTCCTCGATACGCCATGGTGTCATTCCTTCCTTGCCGTGTTCGGCGTGGGCCAGCCAAGTCGCCAGGGCCGGTCCTGACTTCATCCACAGAGTTCGTCGGGCCATCGCGCGCCCACGCGGTCGCGTAACCCTGTTGCCATCTGATCCTGACCTGCCGGGAGACGGACGTGGGAAGGGTTGTAGGTGACTGCCTCGGATGATGACAAGAAGGGGGAACGCTCATGCGGTCCATCGATCGTGTCCAGCCTCGCCGGTTGCCGGCACGTCGGAGGATGACGACGTGCCGTGCCCCCCCTAACACCGCTAACAGCGCTAACAACAGGACCACCGCTAACACCGCTAACACCGCTAACGCTCGTCTCCTCACGTGGCGAATCACCGTTAGGGGCGCTTCCTGGACCCCTAACACCTGTGCGTGTCGTTTTCCTCGGCGTTTCGGGGGTTTCCACTCGAGCGTTAGCGGTGTTAGCGGTGTTAGACGGAGAGTTGGGTAGGCGATATGCACCGCCAATGCCGGCGATCTCGCCCGCCTTGACCATCCAGTGGAGGAGGTTTCGAACGGCACCGTCTTTCTTGCCGAGCGCCTTCGCGATCGCCTTCGGCGCCATCGGCTCCGGCGATGCAGTCAACACATCGATAATGTCTTGCCGCTCCAGACTCCGGCGATAGGTCGCTACATCGCCGAGTAGGGTCCAGGTGCAGGTCTTGGGATCGAAGCTCAGAGCATGATCGACCTCGGGAACATCGCGACCACGCACGTAGAGATTTGCATCTGACCGGCCAATCTCTTTGCGGAGGACGCACGTCGTGTCCGCCGCTCCGGCCTGGCCATTCGTGCCAGACACCATGTCGAGCGGATCATCCGCAATCGCTTTTCTCGTGTGTTGAACCAGCACGAGTGCCACACCGAATGCATCGGCGATGCTCTTCAGTTTCCCCACCGCGTCGTAGTCAGCCGCGTATATATTCGCGTTTCCGGGGATCGGTCCCCGCAATCGTGCGAGGGTGTCGACCACAACGAGCCGTGCGTCTGGATGGCTCTGGAGCCACTCGCGCAGGTGGTCGGCTGCGCCGTCGGCGAGGGTCGGCCAGGTCGTCGCAATGTGCAGGCGAGAAGGGGGATGATCGCCTTGGAGGTTGATGAAGATGCGCTCTTGCAGGCGGCGCTCGGTGTCCTCCAAAGCGAGATAGAGCACGTCCCCACCTTCGACCAGAATCTTGCCCATCGCCATTCCACCCAGAGCTACCGCGATCGCGATGTTCAGGCACAGCCAGGATTTCCCGATCTTAGGCGGTCCGACGAATAACGTAAGTCCCTCGGCGAGGACCCCTTCGACGGCCCAACGCGGGGGTGGGAAGGTCTTCGACATCAGGGCATCGGCACTGATGATCGCTGGGCCGAAGCGGCCTGCCTCAAGCGTAGGTTCCGGCGCGTGGCCGTTCGGCGTGAATCCCGGCCTCGCGCCGGTAAGCTTAGCGATCATCGCCTGCGGGTCCGATCGTTCAGCGGCCATCGGTTACCGCCTGCACACCTGCGAGATCAACTAGGAATCGAATTGAGTCCCGGAAGTCGCCGCAGCCCTGAACGACGCTCTGCGTGACGGCGATCACATCGGCGCTCCACCTGCATGTTCGGCACCAGGCACGCCCGTTGGGACCGTCCCAACTCACCAAACGGTCGACTCCATCCCGGCAGACCGGGCAGGCGGAGTGAAACTCAGACGTGCCACGCTGGCGGTTCTGGCCGGTACGAGTGACAGCTATTCCGCCAAGTTCGAGAATATTGGGAACGCTTGTTCGTTCCTTCACAAGTTTGGCGAGCCGCGCCCACGCGTCGTGATCCCGGTCGAACCGGGTTCCTCGGCCAGCTGCCAGGCGGGTAACCCGTCCTCGACGAGCGATTTCCTCGGTAAAGGCACGTAGCCGTTCACCAGCGTTGTAGCGCTCGAAGGGGTCGCCCTCGGGATCGTCCGCGATGCTCACGAAAGTATCGCGGTATGCGCTCAGGGCATCGCCGGAAGACCATCGCGCGTCGGCAGCCGCCTCGCGATAGACCAGGCTGTCGGACGTGTTCGGTGTGAGGTTTAAGGATGCTATCATGGCGATGAACTCCAATGTCCTTACGAACGCCCCTGCGGGCAAAGGCAGGGGCGTTCGCCTACGTGATGTCAAGGTCAAGGTTAAGACCGCAACGATCCCGCCGGTCACGGTAGGCTTCGTACGCCCGGCGACTGAAGTAGTACTGCCGGCCCATCCGCAGGGTGGGAATGGGCAGACTATCGGTTCGCGCACGCTCGTATGTCGAGGTCCTGCCCCACCCGGTCAAGTCGATGAGTTCGTGAAGCGTGATCAGGTCACGCTCGATCCAGATGCGTCCGTTGTCGATAGGTGCAGGGGTCATCCTCGTTCCTCCATTCCCGCGCGTTAACGCAAAAAACCGGCGCCGAACGCTCAGGATTTCTCCTAAGCATTTCGACGCCGGAACGTCCGGTTCCGAAACTTCATCGCCTACGGCGATGGACCTGTTGCGCAATTGGCTGGCCACGTAACGCGGCCCGCTTGCGTTCGAACATTGTAGCGGACGGTGCCGGGAACTGCCATGGCGGATCGCCAACAACCGCCCCGTGAGCGTTTAAGCCTCCGTCCCAGTCCTGGCCGGTTGGGCAAGGAAGGCTTCAAGCGCCTGATTCACCGCCGCCTGATCCGTTGGCATTAGATGGCCATAAGTGTTCACCGTGAGCGTTATGTCGCCATGCCCGATCTTGTGGGCCACGATCGCCGCACTCACGCCAGCGCGCAGCATCGCGGTTGCAGCGTGGTGCCGCAATCCATGCGTGCCAGGATCGGGGACGCCGGTGCCGGCGACGACTGCGAGCCGATGTCCCTTGACGGCATCGGGTCGGACGACGCCGCCAAGCTCGTTGGTCACAATCAGGTCGAGGTCAGCCGGCCAGACATCGGCAAGCTTCTGGCGCTGGAACGCCTGCCGGTCACGATGCCGTTTCAGCGCCTCGACCGTGGGCCGAGTCAGCGTCACCGTGCGCTGTGATCCCTTCGTTTTCGCCCGGGCCTGCACCAGTGGAGCGCCGCCGTTGGCCATGTCCGGAACGACGGTCTGCACGATCGTCGCCCGGCAATCGGCTTCATCGGCGCTCCAATGCAGGTCGCTCCAGCGCAGGGCCAGCCCCTCGGCCCGCCGCATCCCTTCGAGCGCCGTGAAATACCAGAACACGCCAAACTGGTCGTGCTCACCTCCGGCGAGGAATGCCCGCAGGTGGTCGGGCGTCCAGTGCGGGATGTCGCGGCGTTTCTTCGGACTCGGCAGGGTGATGCCAGCGGCCGGATTCGCGGCGAGGATGCCATCCTCGACCGCCTCATCAAGCGCGCACCGCAAGACCAGCGCGACCCGGTTCTGGAGCTGGGCGCCCATGCCCGCCGCCTGCCAGGCCCGCACTGCCGCCCGTACATCAGCTCGTGTCAACATGGTGATGTCGCGGTCTCCCAGTGCCGCCTTCAGGTGCAAGCGGTAGGCGCTTTCGTACCGGCTGACCGTATTCGCAGTCACCGTCGCCTTGCGGCCGGCGAGCCAGCCGTCGACCACGGCGGCGACGGTCCAGACCTCCGTCTCGGGGGAGGATGACGATGGCACTCGCGCGTGACGTCCCAGTTACCGATCGGCGGACCGGCCACCAGCCGGGGGGAGGGGCAGTGCCGAGAGCAGCGCAGATCGAG